>Ga0315306_10000300_pt1 | contig 23792 bp, 21 predicted proteins | sample TDP1_MG_FD_203803 | JGI IMG/M metagenome (GOLD analysis project Ga0315306, IMG submission 203803) | Freshwater sediment microbial communities from Lake Towuti, South Sulawesi, Indonesia - TDP1 | ecosystem: Environmental > Aquatic > Freshwater > Lake > Sediment | place: Indonesia: South Sulawesi... | reverse complement strand
CACGCATTCTTTGACAGATAAGAGGTTGCTTCAGCTTGGCGACTAAGAGCTTACGCCTAAACATGCCCTTGCGCTTCTCGAGCACATCGATGCCTTTTTGGATGAGTTCAATGTTTTCTTTGAGTTCGCGCTTCAGCGATTCGGCTTTAAGACCGTTGATATCATCCTCTCTGAGTGTGCGAGCAGTGTTTTTCTCAGTGGTTTTTATCGCGTTTTTGAAGCGTGTGATTTCAGCCTGGTATCGTTCAACTTCAGCTTTTATCTCCAGTGCTGAGAGGTTTTCTGGGTGGGGTGGCAGCCTGGGAACTTCTGAGCTTGTCCAGACAGGGGCGCCTAAGAGGTGTGAAACCAGTCGATGGGCTGCTAATAACTTGTCCTCGTCCGCAGACGTGCTCATGTCTTCCTGATCTCCTCTGCGTGGTCGACTATGAAGACGACGACTTCACCGAGACTCTTGAAACCGTAGCCTCCTTCCAGTGCTTCTCTGTAGACACCACGAAGCCACTTCAGCCTGACAGCCTCCAACGTGGCCAGGTACCTCTGCTCGACCTGCTTCAGGCTTTTCTCAATTTCTTGTTTGGGCTTGCTCAACTTAGGGTTCTCCTTTTATTGCTTACGTGACTGTGTCTTCGGAGAGGAAGCTGTACCGACCCAAGGTCTTGTAGACTCATGCGTCTCGCCCAAACGTGGAAGTCTGAAGTCTGATCCCAGGGCTTGTCCTTCTCTAACTCGTCGATGCGCTGTTGCCACTGGGCCTTCTGCTCCTCTGTTTCCGCTTGGTCCCGCTCCTCCGTGTACTCTTCAACCAAGTGCTCATGAAATTCCTTGATCTCCGCTTCCAGGTTGCGCAGGCGTAGGTAGTAGTCGGCTTGGACGACAGCGTAGCCCTTTAAAGACATAAGGATGAGGCGAAGACGCTTCAGCTCTAAGCCTGTGATTCCGGGCTCGTTGAGACGCTTGACTACAGCCAGCCACATTTTCAGTGCTTCTTCCATGCTGATCAGGTCTTCAGTTGGTTTCAAGGGCTCGAGTGTTTGTTGCGGTGTGCGTGTTGTGTTAACTTCTTTTTGCCCTTGCGGAATCACAGCGCCAAGGCGCCGCAATTTCAGCTTGATGGCTTCGGGGCTTCGGTGGAAAAGCTCTGCGATTTCTTCAAGAGTTTTGCCTTGGTTGGCTATTTCTTTGAGTTTGCTCTCTTGCTTATGTGTCCAGTATGGCATATTGAGACTCCCATTTTGAAATGTTGTTAGTTACAACAACAACGTATTTAGAAAAGAAATGTTGTATGATACCTTTGAAGGCCCCGTGCATGGCCAGAAAGATAGTTAAGGTCTACCTAACGCCTGAACAGAAGAAGCTTCTCGAGAGGATTTGCCAAAGCTTGGGCATGGATGAAAGCGAAGCGCTACGGGTTGCCTTCATGGACTACGCCAAATCGTTAAGCCTTGTCACTGAAAAAGTTCACGGAAGGCTATGATCTTATCTTCCGATAATCGCAGAGTCAAACTTCAATGCTTATCTTGGCAAATTTATCGAGAGGGTTTAGTAATAGCGCGCGCATTTTGTGTGTGTGCATAGAATCTATCCAACCATCAACCAACCAAAACAATAAATGCTCAAATACCTGAAGGTTTGACAAGTATCTTGGGTGAGAAGGGTTTGACTCTTGTAGAATGGATAAGAAAAGAACATAGAATTTTCAAAGGACTCATGGGAAACGTAGCCAACACCAAAGCGAGCGACCCGCAGACTCGCCTCAAACTCTTTAACCAAGCAATCAAGAGGCTTGATGCCCACGGAACAGCCGAAGAGGAAACGCTGTTCAAGGTCATGCAAACAAATCAAGCAACTAGGCTAGCGTCGCTAGAAGCTCTGGAATGGCACCGCTCAGCCCGCCACATGTTGAACGAAATCATCAAGCTCGACCCCAAGGACGAACATTGGTTACCAAAGTTTCTGGTAGCAAGCGGCATTATAGTCGCTCACATCAAAGTAGAAGAAAAGAACGCCCTGAGCACGCTTCAACAAGCGTTCAAGTCAACAGAGATTAGTAGGTCAAACCGCGATTTTCGTTCTGTAGAAGATGGCATTCTTCGAAGGGAAACTCAAGGCACGTACAAGATGGCGTCAAAGCTGAAGTACTGAGACTCGCGTGCACGTACGATTTGCCGTAATAATTATGCTCTGGGTTTGAGATAGAGCGCGCGCTGTCAACCAAGCAGCGTATTGAGATCCTGATACTGCCGGTAGAAACTCTAAATCAGATACCTGAGGAAATAAACGGCTATGTAGGCAAAATGAGGAACAAAAAAAGAAGGGAACTGAGCGGATTCTGTCTCTAATTCACAGTTTTATGGCGTCACTCGTTGTCGACGCATCATTTCGTTGTCTTCGTGATCTAAGATGTGGCAGTGCCAAACGTATCCTGGTCCAACCCACGGGTCAAAGGCAAAGAGGTTGACTCCTGGGGTCGTTATGACTGCATCCTGTGGTGCGTAGCGAACTCTAATCACCGTGACTTCCCCTGGGTTCATCTGAACAGTGTCTTTCCAACCCATTTCATTCGGGGCTGGTGCCATCACTGGACCTTTCAAGTATGGGGCTAGCGGTATGTTAATTGTTGGGTGATCGAGCGGAGGCATGCCGTTAGCGGCCATCCACGCTGTCATGTAAGCGTTGACATTGAATCTCTGGCGGCTGACAACTTGAAACTGTACCAGATGCAGATGTATTGGATGTGTGTCAGCTGTTGGATTCACTATTACCCAGTCTACAGTGGACCCGACTTTCGTTATTTCAGTTGTCGGGGCTGCCCATTTTTGTCCGTCCAGTAATATCTCTGTCGGGCCGAGTGCTCCCATAACCTCGATGAGAGTCAGCTGCTTTGCTGTTGTGTCAGGGGTAAAGGTTGGCATTGTTATCGGCCAGGGGTTTGGCAGTGGTGTTGGAGGCACAGGTGTTCCGGGTGTAACGGTAAACTGCATTATTTGCCCGGTGGTTGATCCGTGGGGTGCAGTGCCACTCGGAAATGGCGCCTTGGCGTTGTTCTTCATTATTATTTTGCTACCTGCTGGGAGTGCTGAGAAGTCGATTAGTATGTCGATTCTTTCGCCAGGGGCGATGGTCACTGAGGTTAGGGGCACTGGCGCTGGGAGGTAGCCGCCGTCACTCCCTATTTGGACAAATGGAACAACTGCTTTTGTGACTCTGTCAACAAAGGATATGCTGTAGAATCGGGCGTTTGAACCGTCAAGAAGTCTCAGACGATACTGTCTTGGCTCTACGTTGAGGTTGGGCCATGCCCTGCCGTTAACCATCATGACATCCCCGAAGAACTCAGGTTGCCAGTATGGGTGAACTGAGGGGTCGAGACCGACTGGTGGGAACCAGAATGAGCCGTCAAGGTTGAACGATCTGTCTTGTATAGCTATTGGAACTTCATATTGTACACTGGGCAAGTATGCCGCCACTGGATCAGCTGGGTCTCTGAGCAAATAGAAGCCTGCGAGTCCCGACATCACGTTAATGCGTGTGATTCCCAAAGCGTGATCGTGATACCAAAGTGTCGCGGGCAATTGTGTGTTAGGATAATAATAGACTGCTGCATTTGGATCAGTCGACATCACCGTTTCATAGTCAGGACCATGTGTTCCATCAGGAGTCCACCATTGTTCTGGGCCTCCGTCAGAACCAGACGGAACTTCGCCACCGTGCAAATGCGTGACTATTGGAATTGGCGTTTGCGCATCAGGGAAGCCTGGGGGATATGTTGGCCATGGCATTGGAGGCATCATTGACATGTTTTTGGGATTTGCCCAATGGAGTGTGGGATCTACTGGAAACATGTGAGACAGTGGGTACCCAGTGGCGTTTACCAAGTTGTTTACCCATTTTACTTGAACTGGTATGCCTCTTGTGGCTTCAAAGGTTCCGCTGGGCGAATGGTGGAAGGGAACGATGCTCCCGCCTATGTTGACGAATCCTTCGTAACCCCAGACTTTTGTCGCGGAAAATCCGGTAGGTTTGCCTTTTTCGTCGACGGTTGGCAGTATTTGTTGATAGAATTCAGTTACGTTCACAGTGTACTCGTGACGAATCACATTGCCGTTGCCGTCTGTTATCATGGTTGGTTCGTAAACTGGCGGAATAGGCAATTGATTGACGAACTTAGGTATCTTCATGGGATCTAATGTCGGGGCTAATGGCATTGCTTGGCTTGAATTGATATTTGCCAGAACAGTAATGCCTGCGATGATCAACAATGTTGCTTGAACTGTCGTTACAAGTTTGTTCTTCATCTCTTTTTTCTCCTTTTCAATATCGTACCAAAAGAATGATTAGAAGCATAAAAACTCGTGTGACTGTGGCAACACAGCAACACCTCTAGTGATATGCTATTTCTATTTTGGAATAAGACGACAAGTCATTCTTGTCAAACTAGCCTTTTCTCTGCGTTCACATGTTGCTTGAGAGTTCGAGGCTTGAAGGAGCCTTACCTTATCGAGAGGAGAGAGAAAGGAGCAGCTTGGAAAACATCAAAACGATTCTTTTGGTTCCTTCAAGCCTTTCACACATAACAATATAAGCGACAATGACTTCTTAAGTTTGTGTGGCTGTTGCATCACAGTAACAGACGCACCGCATTGAGGAGAGAACAGCTTGTCCATCTCGATTTCTGAAGACAAGAATATCGGAGTATTGCGAGATTTCGGTCTAACAAAAAATCAAGCTAAAGTCTACTTGGCCATAGCTCATCTGGGACTGGCCTCGGTCGGTCAAATAGCGAAAGCATCCAAAGTGCGTCGCGAGGATGTCTACAGAATAATCCCCAAGCTTGAAAAACTGGGTTTGACGGAGAGAATCCTTGGCACACCGAACAAAATCAGAGCAACGCCCTTAGAGGACGCTCTGTCCACACTAATCAAACGTGAGGAAGATGCAGCTCGTCAGAGAACTGTGAAATTAAAGGCTAAAAAAGAAGCGTTCCTGAAACATTTCAATACACAGAAGCTTAGACCCTCAATAGTGGAAGGTGCACATTTTGCCTTGGTTTCTCAGAGAGACCAAATACTCAACAAAGGATTAACCATGATTAAAAAAGCTCAAAAAGAAATCAACATAATCACTTCCACAAACGAACTAATGCAGTTGCTTGCCGATCACGCGAACTTTCTAAAAGCGCCTCTGAGAAGGGGGACGCCGATTAGAGTAGTCTTAGATATGCCTGAGAGCTTTGAACCTCTTCTCAGAACTCTCAAACCCAAACTGCAAGCATTCACATCACAAAAAGGCTCTTTCAAAATCAAATACTCCAGTGAATGTTTAAGTCATTATCTTATTACTGACTTCAAGGAGGCAATGGTTGCAACTTCAACCGAAGGGCGCCTCGCTGAGAATCCCTATCTGTGGACTAACGACGAAAGCATGGTTGGACTTATGCAAACAAATTTCGAAGAGATGTGGCAAGCATCAGTGAACGCCGCTGCAATTCAGACTAACAGCGTTTCTGAAAAAGTCGCACATTTTGTGGAGGAGTTGAAACCAAGAGACCACGTCATATTTGTTTATCAATCTCAAGAAGCGAAGCACAACGTTCTTTTCCACTATCTTAAAGCTGGCTTAGACAACGGAGACGGAGCAGCTTATGTTGCCTCAGAAGAAACACAAAGTCAGATAAAAGAAGCAATGAAACGATTCGGCATCGACGTGGAGAAATATGAGAAGACTAATGCCCTCAAAATCCTCGAATACACGGACATCTACATAATCCATGGAAAATTCGACATAAAAACCACCATGGACAAATGGAGCAGATTGCACAATGAAGCCTTGGCAAGAGGGCTCAAGGGATTAAGAGTCACCGCAGAAATGAGTTGTTTCTTTAGGCACAATCTGATTGAACAGTTAGTAGAATACGAGAGGTCTTTGCACAGAGTCCTTGAGCTTCCAATGACTGCTATCTGCGCTTACAACGCAGAAATGTTGGCGAAAGCCAAGAATCCCATTAATCTATACACAGAACTAGTCAGAGCGCACGCGGCTGTCTTATTCGCTGGAGTCGATAACCAACTCGGAAAAATGGAGATTCGAAAAGCGTAGCTTAGCGCGCGCTATTCGAAATCATCGGCCACTTTCGGTCTCTTTGGCACGCGCCAAAAAGTCTCATAGAAGGTTCACTGCATCTTGCCTCGGTATAGCTACAAGGGTTTCTGAAGTTACCCACTCCGAAACATCTATAGACATTTTCATCGCATCTTTTTCACTTGCCGCTTCGAATATGAAAACTGTATCGTAGCGGCCCAGTGTCCAGTACCAGTTCAGAACGTTTATTCCTTTCTTCTTGAACTCCTCCACCATTTTGGTGGCGTCACCAGCCATTGACTTGTCAGGTTTCTTTCTCATTCTACCGAGATGTATGAAAATCAACGATTTTCACCTCCTCAATTAGGTCTGTTGATTGTATGGTGAATTACTTCTTCTTGGCAGCCTTCTTTGCGTATTCACCGATTTGATGCACTTCATTGGCGAACGTATTGTAGTTGTATTGTAGAGCGTGGAGCATTGCACTCCACCTAGCAGTGTAACTGGCGAGAAAGGCTACCTCAGCTATCTCCTTGTCTGTGGCTCCATTCATTGTAGCCATCGCCGTGTGCATCAGAGAGCAGTAAGGACACTTGATGTTAGCTGCTATGGCGAGACCTATAAACTCCCTGTATTTGGCAGGTATCGCCGTTTCTCCGATCTGATACTTCTTCATTAGAGGCCAATCATGCATCAACACATCTTTTGGAATAGCCTTCATGAAACCAGGAACAATGCCCAGAGTCTTTTCGATGTCCTTCAACGTGTTCTCATATTCACCCATATGTTTCACCACAGAGTGGGTTTGCATCACGCTGGTTATAAAACTGTGTGACTGTGGTGCAACAGCAACACAACGCGATGCCAGCTCAATCCTTAGCACGCGCAACCTGTAGAACAGAAAAAAAGGGGTTTGTGGGAGACATCGCCACTTTTGTGAGGGTGCAAATCCCCCCCAGTCCACTACAACAACCGCCAGAACACTATTCACCTAACTTTTTGCTTTATTCAAGCACTTTTGGCCATTTCCACTTGCGAAAAGAATCTCGCACAAATCATAAAAACTGAGTTGAAAGATGTAGTTAAGGGTGCCACACATTGCTAGAAGGCAAAAATGTAAATTTGAGGGTTATGGAGAAAGAGGACCTGCCACTACTTGCAGAATGGGTTAATAGTCCTGAGATCTTTGGTGAATTCAATCCTCTACGACAGATGTCCAGAACAGAGGTAGAGAAGATGCTTGAGAATCCATCTGACCTTAAGCCATTCATCATAGAGAAAAAAGACGGAAGCAAAATCGGTTTTATAATCCATTTTCACGTCCTGCACTTAGCACTTGGAACCAGGCAACTGGAAATTGGTTATGCTCTAGTTCCTGGTGAAAGAGGGAAAGGCTACTCCACTGAAGCCGCCAAGACCATCGTAGACTACTTGTTTCTATCGAGAGACGTGATGCGTATTCAAGCCTGCACAGATACAAGAAATCTTGCTTCTCAAAAGGTTCTGGAAAAAGCAGGTTTCAAAAAGGAAGGAATAATGCGCAAATACCTTTTTCTCAGAGGAGAACTGAGAGATGCCTATTTGTATAGCATTCTCCGAGAAGAGTGGAAAGAGCCAAGAATACTAACAAAAACAGCCTGAACATGCAACAACTCTCTTTCTTCTTTTTGTCTTCATTGATGCGAATACCTAGCATAGAACAAAACAAAAGAAAAAAGGGGTTTGCGGGAGATATCGCCACTAAGGATGAATCTAACCGGACTATACTACCGGAGCCCTTCAACCCGTCCCAAACATGAAGAGAGCACAAGTCTTCTTAAATCTTACAGCCGCCACCCCGAACATTAAGTCAAGCATTCTGCAAGCCAAAAATAGAGAGTGCTGATTTTGGGACTCACAAACAGACGCTTTCCCTAATTCCCTTCCAAATTCAGAGCCCACTACAGCCCCAGTTCGGCTCGCCTATTAGACCCCCCCTCCCCTACACCGAGAATTTATTTTTCTTCACATTTTCCACAGCCTATTTGACGCCTAATAGAGGGGCTAGGCTAGCCTCGCGCACACATACGCAAAACACATCTTCACTCAACATACCCCCCCTCTCTAGGTAGGTAGTCTCACACACGCGCGGGCGCCCTCAACAACTCGAACGTGTCCCAAAAAGCTCGTCCTCAGTCTCCAATCGTTGAGAGTTAACTTTATATTACTGAGGAAAACTGCAGTAGTTAGACTTGAAACAAGAGACAGGAGGATTAGTATGGCTTACCTAACTACGCAAGCCGGACAGCCCGTTCTCATCCTAAAGGAAGGAACGGCCAGACGACGGGGCAGAGAAGCCCAACGCAACAACATCATGGCTGCACGCATAATCGCAGAAGTCTTGAAAACAACACTTGGACCACGAGGCATGGACAAGATGCTCATCGACAGCCTCGGAGACATCACCATAACCAACGACGGCGCAGCAATCCTAGACGAGGTCGAGGTTGAACACCCAGCCGCCAAGATGATGGTAGAGGTGGCTAAGACGCAAGACGACATGGTGGGCGACGGAACCACAACCGCCGTCGTGTTAGCGGGCGAGCTGTTACGAAGAGCAGAAGAACTCCTAGACCAGAACATCCACCCAACAGTCATCGTCAGCGGCTACAGAAAAGCCACCCAGACAGCCGTAGAGACACTCGACAAGCTCGGAACCACGGTCAACCTCGACGACCGCGAGACCCTGAAGAAGGTCGCAACGACCGCTATGGCTAGCAAAGCCGTGGGCGTCGCAAAGGAACACCTCGCGAACATCGCGATTGACGCCGTGAAACAGATCACCGAGCAGCGTGGCGACAAAAAGGTCGCCGACATAGATCAGGTTCAGATCACGAAGAAGGCGGGCAAGAGTTTGTTTGACACAAAACTCGTCCGCGGAATAATCGTGGACAAGGAGGTTGTTCATCCCGGCATGCCGAAGCGGGTTGAGAACGCCAAGATAGCGCTGCTTGACGTCGCGCTGGAGGTTGAGAAGACCGAGTTTAACGCTGAGATAAGGATACGCGACCCCACACAGATGAAGGCTTTTCTGGACCAAGAAAACCGCATGCTCAAGGACATGGTTGAAAAGATCAAGGCTTCAGGCGCCCACGTGGTCTTCTGTCAGAAGGGCATAGATGATATGGCTCAGCACTTCTTGGCTAAGGAAGGCATCATGGCTGCGAGGAGAGCCAAGCAGTCCGACATGGAGAAACTCGCCAGAGCCACCGGAGGAAGGGTGGTCACCAACCTGGACGACTTGAAGGCTAAGGACCTGGGAAAGGCTGGGTTGGTGGAGGAGCGCAAGGTCGGCGAGGACAAGATGGTGTTTGTCGAGGACTGCAAGGACCCGCGTTCAGTTGCGATCTTGATTCGCGCTGGGCTTGAGCGCATGGTGGACGAGGCTGAGAGAGCCATGACAGACGCCCTGTCTGTTGTCTCCGACGTGGTGGAGTACAACAAGATAGTTCCTGGCGGAGGAGCAATCGAGTCTGAGATAGCCAGGCACCTGCGCGACTACGCCACAAAGGTTGGAGGAAGAGAGCAACTAGCCATCGAAGCCTTCGCCGACTCTGTTGAGATTGTTCCTAAGACTCTGGCGGAAAACGCTGGTCTCGAACCGATTGACATACTGGTCGGCTTGAGATCTGCGCACGAGAAGCCTAGGGGCAACGTTATGGGTGTCGATGTTTTCACCGGCAAGATCGTGAACATGGCTGAGAACGGCGTTATCGAGCCTCTGAGGGTGAAGGAGCAGGCGGTGAAGTCGGCGGCTGAGGCTGCCTCTATGATTCTCAGAATTGACGACATTATCGCAGCCACCAAGCCTAAGGAGGAGAAGGCTGGGGCAAGGCCTGAGGGCATGGAAGAAGAATACTAGACTGCCCACTCCTCATTCCTTATTTTTTGGTTCTGTCTGTCTTGCGATGTCCGCTTGCGCGCGTGTGAGACCTATACGTAGGGGAGAGGGGGTATGTTGAGTAAAATGTGTCTTGCGTATGTGTGTGCGCGTGGCTAGCCTAGCCCCTCTATTTGGCGCCAAATAGGATGGGAATGTGAAAACTGTCTATTTGTGGTCTGTTGGGTTTGTGGTGGAAAAAGAGTTTGGTTCATTAGTAGCTATTTCGATAAGTCTATCTTGGTCTGGGCTGAAGAAGAGATATTTGCCAGTCATCTTGTAGTTAGGCTCTTCTTCGCTTATCATCCAAAGCCAATGACTACCAAGCATAATTTTCATTGATGGATAAACTCCTTATATTTCCCAAAATCTTGTTTCCACTGATATTCAGAACGTTTTCTCCAAGTCTCAAAGGCCTTAGCTTCATGTTTCTCAAAATCTCTTTTCGTGCATCTATTAACTTTACAGAAATGCTCAACGACTTTATTATAGTCAAGTTTTCCTTGACTTGCAAGTATTCCAGCTAATCCAATATGCTTGACATGATGACACATTGCACAGAGAAGGATGAAACCTTCAAGCTTCTGTATGTGCTTCTTATCGTCATAACTCCATAACTCATGCAGATTCATAATTCCCTCAATTTCACCACAAATTTGACATTTTTTTCCATTCCCTCTTATAATCTCATTTCTTATGTTGCCCCACACTCTTCTAGGCAATAAGTTGTAAAGGGAAAAATACCAAACTGTACTAGGAACTAGCTCAATTTCTAGTGTGAATCTGCTTCTAGGCTTCATGCGAATCATTTTTTTTATTCAAAAGGTATGAGTTCTGGGTTCATCTTCTTTAGAAACCTGAACAATTTTTCCGAGGTATTCAGGTCGTCAATATTATGACGGACGATTTTGCCAAAATCTTTTTTCTCGAAGAAGAGGGGCATATCCCTACCGTTTAAATCTGGGTATTTCTTCCTAATGCCAGCCTCGTGAAGCCAATGCTTGAGACTTCTATAATCATTCCCTAGATATTGATACAGGTCAAACCATTTCTTTGTGTAGATTTTGAAGAATCTGGATTTGTACTTTCTAAGGATTTTTAACCTTTCAAGCATGAATGGGACATCAAACTTCAAATTATTGTAACCAATGATCGTCTCGTCAATTTTCTCGACTTCTTTAATAGCGTTCAGTATCATAGTAGCCTCGTCTTTTATTTTCCACAGCTTCCACTGTTTTATTTCTCCACCTATTTTCATTCCGACAAGCACTACTTGATGTTTGTAAGGGTCTAAACCTGTTGTCTCTATGTCAAATTCGACTACCATATTTTAAATCCCAAAGATTCAATTGTCAGCTTGCTCGACATAAAAGTTTTAATTCTAATGCGTCAGCCGCAGTTCCATAATTAGGGCATTTGGAATGGCGGCCAACTTCTATTTTATTCAAGCTGAATTATTCTAGCCTCTATCTTTTCAATGTCCAGTATGGCGACGGTGGATTTGCCAGTCAAGTAGCCGCAGACCTCGCCAGGGTTGATCACGAGCGTCTTATCCTCCCTGTAGACCCTAGCCTGATGCAAGTGCCCATGCACAATCACGTCGTAACAGCGAGCCGAAACGAGCGATCTAAGAAGTTCCGACGCGCCTGGAGGTCCGCCTGGCTCTCCGCCGTGCAGCAACGCAATCCGCAAGCCGTCAATCTTCACTTCGGCGAACTCTCCGCGAATCTCCAGACCGAACTCTGCGAAGCGCTTCTTCAGGATTTCGTGGTCGCCGTCGTTGTTGCCGAAGACTCCGATGAACCTGTCTTTGAAGGATTTGAAGTGAGGGATGACGAAGGGAGAGATGTAGTCGCCCGCGTGCAGAACCAGCTCTACCTTTTCCTCTTCGAGTTTCTTTACGGCTTTGTCCACCAACGGCAAATGGTCGTGCGTGTCCGCCATTATGCCCACAATCATTCTTTCGCCACCAGCGCCAGCAAATTAAGTTTCAGCCTTTTCCTCGTAAGAGCTTTTCCCGTACTCATAGCCTTTCTCAAAGGCCGCTAGGTTTAGTTCTTCGGTTCCTTTTGGGATGTTGCTCAGAAGGGAGTTTCTGAAGGCTTCCGCGCTCGTCATGTCTGTTACGGCGACCAAGGCGCCCAGCATGACCACGTTTGCGACTATGGTTTTCCCGAGCTCCTCAGCCACCTTGGTCGCGGGCACCATGAAGACTCGGGCGGCTGTCTCGATTTCGCGTTTTGGCACCATGTCAGGGTCAAGAAGAAGCGTGCCGCCTCTCTTCACCGTGTCCGCGTAGGTGTTGTAGGCTTCCTGCGACATGACGACCAGCACGTCTGGCTCCTCAACCTTTGGGAAGTCTATTTCCTCGTCTGAGATGACAACCTCGGACTTGCAGGCTCCTCCCCTCGACTCTGGACCGTAAGACTGCGTCTGAACCGCGTTCTTGTCGCCGTGGATGCATGCAGCCATTGCCAGCATTAGTCCAGCCCTGATTATGCCTTGTCCGCCGAAACCAGCCAACCTTATCTCCAGTCTCATTTCCCTACCCCCTTCACTGTGCTTGCGTCTGCACCTTCGCTGTCATCTCCTTGAGCAGTCGACTGTAGCTTGGCTTTTCCGCGTCAACGAACTCGCCCACCACAATCTTCTGCGGGGTTATATCAGCCTTAGCCGGGTCCGAGAAGTGTCTGACCTCTGAGACTTCCCTGAACCACTGCATCATTTTAATAGATGTCTCCATCTTGTTGTAGCGACCGAATATCTCGGGGCAGGGCGACACAACCTCGATGAAGGAGAAGCCCTCCTTCTGCAGCGCCTTTTTGATTGACTCTGTCAGTCTGCGAACGTGGAGTGCCGTCCATCTCGCCACGTAAACCGCTCCGCATGCGGCGGCTAAGTGAACTAGATTGAACGTGTGCTCAATGTTTCCGTAGGGTGTTGTGGTTGTCCGAGCGTCTATTGGGGTTGTTGGTCCGTGCTGTCCGCCTGTCATGCCGTAGATGAAGTTGTTGGCGCAAATCACCTGTAGGTCCATGTTCCTGCGGGCTGCGTGGATGAAGTGGTTGCCCCCTATAGCGAAGAGGTCTCCGTCACCGCTGATTACGACAACCTTCAGTTCGGGATTAGCCAGTTTCACGCCTGTGGCGAAGGCGATGGGGCGCCCGTGAGTTGTGTGGTAGGAATCCGTGTTTGTGTATCCAGACACACGCCCAATGCAGCCTATACCAGAAACTACCACAACCTTGTCTAAATCCATCTTCAACTCGTCGAGAGCTCGGGCGAAACAGCCGAGTATTATGCCGTTTCCACATCCCTCGCACCATATGTGGGGGATGCGCTCTCTTCTCAGAAACTTCTCGTAGGGATGCTCCAATTCGCCTATCGTTTTTGTGTCCCCCTAATAGCCTCTAATATCTCGGATGGCTTGTGCGGCTCCTCTCCCAACTTGGATAAGAAAATCACTGGAGTTTCTTTCGCAGCCCTCTCCACCTCACGAACCATCTGACCACAGTTCATTTCGGGAACCACAATAGCCTTCACTTTCCGCGCCACGTGAGCCACCTCCTTTTCAGGGAAAGGCCAGAGGGTTATGAGCCTAAAGAGACCAGCCTTAATCCCCGTTGCTCTCGCTCTGCGAACCGCACTCAACGCCGCCCTCGAAACTATTCCGTAGGCGACCACGGCAACTTCTGCATCTTCCAACATCGTTTTTTCAACTCGAAAGATTTTGTCCGCGTTTCTGCGTATCTTGTCACAGAGACGCTGGACGAGTTTTTGTTGGGCTTCGGCGCTCTCCGTCTGTGGTCGGCCTCGTTCGTCGTGGGTTAGACCCGTCGCGTGGAAGTGATAGCCCTCTCCGAAACAAACCATTGGAGGAACTAAGTTGTCGCCTGGTCTGAAAGGCGTGTATTCCTCAGGCGAAGCCGTTGGCTTTCTTCGGTTGACAACTTTTATCGACTCAGCCGATGGAATGTTGACTCGCTCCCACATGTGTCCAACTATTTCGTCGGCGAGAACCATAACGGGAACGCGGTAAGTCTCAGCGAGGTTGAAGGCTTCAACGGTCAAGTCAAACATCTCCTGAACCGAAGAAGGCGCCAACGCTATTATCTCGTAATCGCCGTGAGAGCCCCACCTCGCCTGCATCACGTCTTGTTGTCCGGGCATTGTTGGCTGACCAGTGCTGGGACCAGCCCTCATCACGTTCACGACGACACATGGAGTCTCGGTCATCACCGCCAAGCCTATGTTCTCCATCATTAGGCTGAAGCCTGGACCAGACGTGGCTGTCATTGATTTCACTCCCGCGTAAGACGCTCCAATTATTGCCGCCATCGAACCTATCTCGTCTTCCATCTGGATGTAGACTCCGCCGACTTGGGGTAGGCGCTGAGCCATGCGTTCAGCGATTTCGGTGGCTGGGGTTATTGGATAACCAGCGAAGAATCGGCATCCCGCGGCTAGAGCTCCCTCGGCGCAGGCGACGTCACCCATCATGAATCGCTTACCTGAGAGAGCCCCCTTGCCTCTGTCATCACTCATTTTAGCAACCTCCATCGCAATTCTTTTCAACCGTGAAAATCGCGAAGTCTGGACAAACGGCGGTGCAGAAACCGCAGAGTGCGCATTTGTCTTCATCCCTGACTTTTGGAGGGTGAATCCCTCGCTCGTTTATCTCCTTGGACTCTTCTAGCACTTCTTTCGGGCAGAATTCGATGCAGAACCCGCAGCCCTTGCAGCGGTTCTTTATTATGTACACCTCTCCCTTCGGAACCTTGATTTTTTCGGCGTCTAAGGGCTTGCGCCAAGTTCTCACTGGCATTGGTGACTCACCCCGCCCTCTCAACCATCTTTTTCGACTTCTCTATCTCTTCGCTCGTCACGCTTTCTACGATGCTCTGCATCTCCTTGACCTTAGACGCTAGTCTCTCGCCCTCGGAAGCGTTTATCCACGCCAACTGCAACCGAGTCCTGTTCAAGCCGAGTTTTTCCATCTTCTTCCATAGTCGTTCGATTCTTTTCTGAGTCTGATAGTTGGCGTTAATATAGTGGCAGTCTCCGAGGTGACACCCAGCGACCAAGACCGCGGCTGCTCCTCTGGCGAAGGCGTGCTCCACAAACTTCGGAGCGACCCTGCCCGAACACATGGTTCTGATTATCCGAACGTTCGGCGGATACTGCATCCTGCTGACGCCCGCGAAGTCCGCTCCAGCGTAGGCGCACCAGTTGCAGCAGAAAGCCACAATCTTCTTGTCCGCTTCTTGCTCTGTCGCCGCGTCAATCTGCCCACATATTTGCTCGTCGGTGAAGTGCCTCATTTCAATGGCGTTGAAGGGACACTCGGCACTGCAGGTGCCGCATCCAGCGCACGCAGCCTCTATGAGTTCGACTTTCTTCCTTTCTTTGTTGACGATGATTGCGTTGTAGGGACAAACCTTAGCACACATTCCACAACCGGTACATTTTTCCTCAATTAGTCTGGACGTGATTGCCTCGGCTCGGATTTTACCTTGCGCCATCAGTATGCTGGCTCTGGCTGCAGCCGCGCTCGCTTGGGTCACGCTGTCCTTGATGTCTTTAGGCGATTCGGCGCATCCAGCCAGGAAGACTCCTCCGGTTGGTGCGTCGACTGGGCGGAGTTTGGGGTGAGCCTCCATGAAGAACCCGTCTGGAGTTTTGGAGAGGGTGAGGAGGCGCTGGATGACGTCGCTGTCTCGTCTTGGTTCGACGCCCACGGATAAGATGACCATTCCGACGTTTATCTTGTAGACTTCCTTCTGAAGCGTGTTCTCGCCTATGAGCCAGAGATTGCGGGTTTTCTTGTCCTCCACGATTTCGGCGGGCAGTCCGCGAATGAACAGCACGCCTTCTTTTCTAGCCCGCTTGTAGAGGTCTTCAAAACCTTTGCCGTAAGCTCTTATGTCAACGTAGAAGACGTGGATTTTTGTTTCGGGCCAGTGCTCCTTGATGAGCAGACTGTCTTTTATGGTGTTCATGCAGCAGACGTTGCTACAATATAACATGCCTTTCTCCGAACGTGAGCCGACACACTGGACGAACGCCACAGACTCTGGAACCTGCATGTCGCTTGGGCGGATGAGGCGACCGCCGGAGGGTCCGCCAGCGTTTATTAACCTCTCAAACTCTAGCGAGGTGATTACGTTTGGGAGTTTTGTGTAGCCGTAGTCAACCAGTGCGGCTGGGTCGTAGACATCTGCTCCAGTAGCGACTATTATTGTGCCCACGTCCAACTCTAGGGTTTGGGGCTTCATGTCGAAGTCGATTGTCTTTCTCTCACAGGCTTTGATGCACTTGTCGCAGAAGATTATGTTCTCCTTGTTCAGGCAGAGGTTTCTGTCCACGACGTAGGTGGCTGGCACAGCCTGGGCAAACGGTGTGTAGATGGCGTGTCGGGTCGCCAAGCCCACGTCGAACTCGTTCGGGGTCGTGACTGGGCAGACCTTGGCGCAGTCACCGCAAGCCGTGCAGTCCTTTGTTACATAGCGTGGCTTCTGCAGCACTTTTACCTTGAAGTTTCCGATGTAACCCTTTACGTCAACCACTTCGCTGTTTGTCAGTAGCTCAACGTTGGGGTGCCTGCCTACATCAGACATCTTTGGTGCGAGGATGCATATGGAGCAGTCCATGGTTGGGAAGGTCTTGTCAATCTGAGCCATTCTGCCGCCTATGCTGGGCTCCTTCTCCACCAGATACACCTTATAGCCTGTGTCGCCCAAGTCCAAGGCTGCCTGTATGCCTGCGACTCCTCCTCCGATGACCAGCGCCCTACGAATTATGGGCACCTCGCTCTCCTTCTGTGGTTCAAGCAGTGCAGCCCTTGCAACCGCAATCTTGACGAGGTCCTTAGCCTTCTCTGTAGCCGCTTCTCTGTCGTAGAGGTGCACCCAGCTGCAGTGCTCGCGGATGTTAGCCATCTCGAAGAGGTACTTGTTCAGCCCAGCCTCTTCGCAGGCTCTCCTGAAGGTTGGTTCGTGGAGGCGAGGCGTGCAAGACGCTACGACCACTCGGGTTAGTTTGTTCTCTCGGATGTCGTTCTTGATTAGTTCCTGTCCTTGGTCTGAGCACGTGTAGCGGTAGTCTTTCGAGACTACAACGTGAGGCAGAGTTGCGGCGAAGTCAGCAACGTCTCTGCAGTCAACAGAACCCGCTATGTTTAGTCCGCAGTGACACACGTAGACGCCTATTCGAACGTCCTCGCTCACAGAGGGTTTGTTATCAGTCTGCTTAGCCTCGGTCACTTCTTCTTCCTCCCTTGAACCGCGATTCTTTCCGCCTTGAAAACCTCATTCTTCAAGTACTCGTCCATGTGTGCGGCTGCCCTCTTGCCAGCAACGATGGCTTCAATAATGGTTGCGGGTCCGGAGACGCAATCTCCTCCGGCGAAGACGCCTGGCAAACTCGTCTCCATGGTTATCGGGTTGACTGCGACCGTGTTCGTCTCGTTTGTTTCGACCTCCTTTGGCAGCAAGGATAGGTCGGGTGCCTCACCAACAGCCAGAATCACCATGTCTACCTCCATCTGGAATTCGGAGCCTTCTATCGGCAGAGGACTTCTTCTCCCTGTTTCGTCAGGCTCGCCCAGGCTCATTATTACACATTCTAAGGCTGCGGCGCGTCCATCCTTACCCAAGACTCTCTTGGGCGCGACCAGAAACTGAACCTTCACCCCTTCACCTTCGGTTTCCTTGACCTCCCAGGGGTTTGCGGGCATCTCATCTCTCGACCTTCTGTATAGGATTTGAACTTCTCTGGCTCCCAGTCGCCGTGCCGTTCTGGCGGCGTCCATGGCTACGTTGCCTCCTCCGATGACCGCAACTCGGTTTCCGACTCTCACTCTGCCGTCCATGTTCACTCTTCTTAGGAAGTCCAGAGCGTGCGTGACGCCTTCCAAGTCTTCACCCTCAACCCCGAGCTTTCGGCTCTTGTGCGCTCCAACCGAGACGAAAACAGCTCTGTACCCTTGTTGCAGGAGGCCTTGGATGGCGAGGTCTTTCCCAATCGGCGTACCGGTTTTAATCTCTACTTCCAGATCTGTTATGCGCTTGAGGTCGGAGTCCAAAACGGTCTTGGGAAGCCTATGCCTTGGTATGCACTCTCGCGGCATACCGCCTATGTGAGGTGACGACTCGAAAACCGTGACGACGTATCCCCTCTGAGCCAGTTCCTGAGCAGCCGTGAGTCCCGCAGGACCCGAACCAACCACGGCGACTTTCACCTTGTGCTCTTTTCTCTTAGGCGGTGCCTTCGTCTTCCTCGCTCTGGCTCGCAGATAGCCCTCAGCCAGCCTCCTATCGACTTCGGCGCGCTCTGGGTGGAAGCAAACCCACGTGCAGACCGTGGGCAGAGGCACTTCCTCGCCTATAACCTCGTAGGCTGACTTGAGCCCTTCCACGTAGCCCCTCTCCGTCGCGATCTTTCTCACCGACAGGAAGATTTCGGGCAACTTCAATCTTTGGGGGCACTTCTTGTGGCACCTGTAACACCAGGCGCAGAGCCACAGGGCTTCGTCTTTCAACGCCCCCTCTGAGTCGAGGAAGATTTTTTGAAGGAGGGTTCGGGGGTTGTAGCGGCTTGGAACCAGCTCTACCATGGGGCAGCTGGCGGTGCAGATGCCGCACTCGAAACAGTACTTCAGCTTTTCCTCGTCTAACAATTGATGTAGAAGTTGTTTTGGAAGCATGGCTCTGTTGCCTTCCAAGACGTAGCCCCTCTAAAAGAAGGGCTGGGTCTAAGATATAAAAGTTTACAAATGTAAATGTCCCTTCTGCGCTGTAACTCCTCAGCCTCTTCGATGGTTTTGGCAGACTCCTTTACGCAATCTCGCATCCAAGGAAAAACTCGAGATAAACTGTAAAATTTAGAGGGTTAGGTTGCTGTTGAGCGTTTCTTGGCGGTTGTCTTGGGTTTGACTTTTGGTAGGCTTCTTCTTCTCTTTATGATGAAGAACAGTAGGGTTGAAGTGACTCCAACTCCGATTCCGATGGTTAGGTGGAGTATGTTTAGGTCGTTTGTGGCAGAGCCTAGGTTCTGGCTGGGTGAGACTGCTGTTTGCCTTACAATGACGACGTATGTGTTGCTTTCACTCACTTGGGTGTAGGTGTCGCCAGTCCAGTTGGCTTTGATTTCGTAGGTTCCCACTTCTGTGGGCGTCCAAGTGTAAGAGTACTTCCCACTATTGTTGGTGACTGTGCTTGATGTGTGGTTCCAGTTTCCTTGCGAAGTTCGGACGTATATTTGAACTGCGATGCCCTCCTTGGTAGGGGAAAGATGCCCACTGACGTTTGTGTTGTTTCCTAAATCTATCACAGATGGAGTGACCGATATGGTTATACTGCTGGTCATTTTGTTCACCGTCACTTTACCATAGATGAAAGCGTTGTCCGCTGTGTCGGTCTCGTTGTCCAGTTGGCTTGCTGTGGCGCTCACCGTGTAGTCTCCAGGCGCCACGTTCGTCGTGTTCCACACGAACTCAACGGTTCGGGTTTCGCCAGCCGCAACACTGGTCATGTAAGAGGTCCCCACCTCCATCAAATCGACGAAGGCTGTCAAGTCGAAACTCTCGTTGGCGTTGCCTTCATTCTTCACGAAGACTGTTACTGTCAACGGGTCGCCAGAACTCACGCTTGTTGCCGAAGGCACCACATTCAGCACATTTACGTCGTGAACAGCTGGCGGAGGAGGCGGCGAAGGAGTTGTCAAAGAAAGAGTGACGCTTGCATAGTCCACATTGTTCCAAGTGATGGACTCGCCTGAGATGGAGCCGGTTGCAACCTTGATCACATAGTTTCCTGGAGAAGCACCTGTGGTGTTCCATGAGCAATCTATGGTGGAAGCCTGATGACGCATCAGTGTTATGTTTCCAACTTCATAAAGAAGAGTGCTATTGGAGTAAACTGCGACATCAAACACTTCCGCCAAGTCACCCAGATTAACGGCTATCGCGGTGATTGTCACCGTTGTTCCTAGTGTGGTTGTCGAAGGAAAGACTGTGGTTCCAGTGACTGCGACGTCACGGATAGCAACCGATTCCTGGAAAAACTCAACGTAGGGAACCCCCCAAGGTAAGACGCCGTTTGGATAGTTGGTGTCGGCGAGTCTCGCCCACTCGCTTGAAAAGTACACTCGCAACCACTCTTCAGCGTTTATGGGACCAGTAAAAGTCAAGATTCTGTTTGTTTTGTCAAGCGAGATTTTTTCTCCCAAGCTTGAAAGGTAGGGCTCAGTGTAGCTCACGGCCAAGACTCCCGAACTGTTCGTGACAGAGCCGTCAGGTCTCTGGGTCAGCACCCAAACTGGTCCGGGCAGAGAATAGTTGATTCTAAGAGTCTCCCCCGTTTGAAGGTTCCAAGCGCTCGGAATGTAATCATAAGGCTGGTACTGATCGTACCAAGCGTTGCCAGGCGCCACATTGTAATAGGTCTTGTAGGTTCCGTTCGAAAACACGTAGAGCGGAAACTCCTTGGAGTAGTACGTTTTGCCCGAGATTTTGATAGAAGGAACCTCGTCGCCCAGAACTGGCTCAAACGCCCACACACCCTGAGCGTATTTCTCGCTGGCAACCGACCATTGATACAGTGCCCAATCAACGGTAGTGTCGAGGTCAACGTGGCTATAGGAAGGCGCAATCCTAACATTCAGACGCAGGTCGCTGTACCAGTATTCGTATCCCTTCAAGAAGGTTTCACGGAACCACCTCGCCAACAGCACTTCGTTGCCCCAAGCAACCACATCGGTATCGAGAGTTACTTGGTCGTTTGCTGCATCGTATGTTAGAGTCAGGTCAACTCCTGGAAACTTGCTGCTCGAGAAAACCGTGTAGGAATACTCGAGCATGGGTTGTACCTGAAGCCTCGTGTTCGCCTCATTGATAAGGAACTCACTCCACTCTGCTTCAACCGTGTTCTCATTTGTGTTCCACCAGCCAGTTGGATCGACCTTTAATGCTTCGTATTCTGTTGGTGTTAACCCGAGTATTCGCATTGTGGCGTTTCTGTCCATCCTGACTGGACCTTGTAACTCGCTTATGTAGCCGTCGTACGAGCCGGGGGTGTAGATTTTTAGTTGTTGAGCTCGGGCTATGGTTATGTACTGCATGTAATAGGATATGTTGGCGTATCCGCTTGTCACCGTGGGAGAAAGTCCTCCCAACAGGTTGTAGGGAACAAACTCAGGGCGACTCATGCTGATTTCTGGAAGATATCTACCAGTCACCTTCAGCCTCGCGGGTGCATAATACCACAGGCTTCCTTCTGGATGCGGATTTGGGTTTCCGTCTGGAAGGGTGGGTCCCTCGAGAGTCGGCCATATGTAGACCACAGGATATCTCCATGAGAGCACGGTGTCTCCATAGAAGCTTTGACGAGCCAACCAGACGTCGCTGATCATTGTGGCGTTGAAGAAGCTGTGCCAGTAGAAGTCGACGGTTCGCGAACCCTCTGCTTGTCCTTGCTGTAAGCCGCGCTGTTGAACTACAGCGTCAGTCTGTGGCACTTGTCGATTGTACATGAGAAGAGTTGACAAAAGAAGAATCGTGAGGCTCTTGATCCATAGGCGTCTGGGAATATGGAGTGTTCTAGGGACGAGTCTCGACTGGTTGATGTTGGGCATTGTTGTCCCTGCAGCATATTTTGATGGTTATAGTGCGTATTAATATATCCTATACAATATAAAAGAACTTATGAATTTCAAGTCTTTACAGACAGTTCATAACGCTTTTTCAGTTGTTCCAACGCAAACAACCTATGTAAAAAAACTCTGATTCGGAGGTGGACACGCGAGAGGTATAGATGACGCATGAACCTTTCATCCTCCAAAGTTCTAACATTTCTCTTCATAATAGTAGCCCTAGTCCAGATTCTCGGTTTCTCACCCTTGGGCACCGCTCAGAGAGGCTACCCAGAAGCCTCCTTCACTTACACGCCCCTTCAACCAAAAGTAGACGAAACCGTGACCTTCAACGCCTCAGAGTCAAGACCCAACGGCGGAACTTTACAGAACTACGTCTGGGACTTCGGCGACGGCAACGGCGTAGCCGAGGCTGACCCTATAGCCTCTCACGCCTATTCCGCCCAGGGAAACTACTCCGTAACTCTAATCGTGGTGGATTCGGAAGGCTTGTGGGACGCCCAAGCCCAATCTATCAGAGTTTATCCTGCCTCTCCCTCCACGTTTGGCTATCCGAAGGCTTCTTTCTCTTACTCACCCATCGAACCCCTACAAAGTGAGGCGGTCACCTTCAATGCGTCAAGCAGCTCAGACTCAGACGGCTCCATTGTAAAGTACACTTGGAGATTCGGAGACTCCACTCCCGACCTCGTCGAAACCGACGCCGTAACAACGCATGCCTACTCATCTGCAGCGACATACAGCGTGACACTGACAGTGACAGACGATGACGGGCTCACCGACTCAGTCTCACACAGCCTAAAGGTCCTGCCCCCCGGAGCCCCCCGAGCAGAATTCGTCTATTCCCCAGAAGACCCAATCGTGAACCAACTGGTGACTTTCAACGCCTCGCTCTCCAATCCAAACGGAGGGGTCATCACGAGCTATTTCTGGGATTTCGGCGACGACACTAACGCTACGGGTGTGCCTGTCGTGACGCACAACTACACTTCTTTCGGGTATTATCAAGTGACCTTGAAGGTCACTGACAGCGAGGGTTTATCCGACACCGCTTCAACTGTGGTGAAGGTCAACATACGCGACATAGCCATCGTAAGCGTCACTCCTTCAGCCACCGAAGTCAATCTGGGTCAGGTGGTGGGTGTCACTGTTATCGCGAGAAACGAGGGAACAAAAACCGAAACCTTCAACGTCACTCTCTACGCTGAAGACAGCCTCCTAGATTCCCAAATCATCAAAAACCTGCCTCCAAGCATTCAAATAACCTTAAGATTCAACTGGAACACCACAGGTGCCACAGTCAACTCTTATTACTCCATAAGAGCAGAGGCTCCACCGCTTCAGGGAGAAAAGGACCAAGCAGACAACAACGCTATAGGGGGAACCGTGAAGGTCACAATTTCATCAGCATCGCAACCCTTCGACTACAGATCAGCGTTGGTGTATGGTCTTCCCATAGCTTTTGGGGTTGTCTTCTTCGCTGTGATGGGAGCCCTTTGGAAAAAACGGGAATCCCACCTCATGATCGCTGGGTTTGAATACCTCAATGAGATCACAAACGGGGGCATTCCAGACTCCTCCTCAGTCATGATAATCGGCGGAGCAGCCTCTGGAAAGAGCATCTTGTGTCAAGAGTTGGTTCACACCTATCTTCAAAGTGGAAAGGCTTGCATCTATGTCACCTATGATATGTTCCCAGATGAAGTTCGAAAGAACATGCAGAGCTTTCAATGGGATGCCTCAAATGAGGAGAAGGAACAAGCCTTAACGTTCATCGACTGCTACTCCTCAATAGCCGCAGAGAAGAGCATAGAAAAATTCAGCGTCGACCAACCCTTCGTCTTATCCGATCTGGGCATCGCCGTGTCCGCAGCCATGGGCGAAGTCAAAGATAAATCGCCCAGAGTCTTCATTGACTCCACCACACCCCTCTTCATGCGCCTCGACCCGTCTCAGGTCATGGAATTCCTTCAAGACCGAGGCATAAAGGTCAAACACGCTAATGGAATCTTCTTCTTCACTGTAGGCGAAGGGACGGTTCCACCAGACCTTATGGGTAGGCTGGAAGAGATCGTTGACTCAGTCATAGAGTTAAACGTCAGCCGAGAGAAGGAAAAAGTGGTCAGAAAGCTGCGAATCAAAA
>Ga0315306_10000299_pt1 | contig 23847 bp, 24 predicted proteins | sample TDP1_MG_FD_203803 | JGI IMG/M metagenome (GOLD analysis project Ga0315306, IMG submission 203803) | Freshwater sediment microbial communities from Lake Towuti, South Sulawesi, Indonesia - TDP1 | ecosystem: Environmental > Aquatic > Freshwater > Lake > Sediment | place: Indonesia: South Sulawesi... | reverse complement strand
GTTCCTCCGCAAGCACAGGAAGCTTTAAGCTTCTGCGCCAATCTTCCTAAGTCTTCACTCTTTTGATCGATTCCCTCGATGATAGTACTTGGTCGACCCCATTTACGGGTCTCTAGACGTACAACAATGCGTTGTTGCTCCCGGCTGATTTCACCGCATACACAAAGGTCTTTTGGTAATCCACAAACCGGGCAGATTTCCGCCATTCTTTCGCATCTAGTCTCCTTATTTTATCGATTTATCGTAAGTTTTTGCATTATTTAAATCTAATTGCCATGCATTAGCTGTTGAAAATCCATCAAAAAAGCTTTAAACGCCATTTTTTGGAATCCGTTTTCTTAAATTAATGATACGCTTGGTAGCTTCTGCCACTCGTCGATTATGCGTGGCTACAACAATCGTACGGTTTTTGAGAATGTGTAACCCTCGAAAAACAACTAGTAAATCTTGAACCGTGAGCGCATCTAAATTTCCAGTAGGCTCATCAAGAAGAATTATTGGGGGTTCAGCAACTAAAGCCCGTGCGATGGCGACCATCTGGAGTTCTCCGCCACTGAGAATTGAAGTGTGATCATGATATCTCTTACCTAAACCAACAGCATCAAGGACTCTTAAAGCCCGAACCTCCCGCTCTTCCCTCGGGACATTCATAAATAAGAGCGGAAGCTCGACGTTTTCTAACACATTCAATGATGAAATCAAATTGTAAAACTGAAATACTATTCCCATTTTGCGTGCTCTCAACTCTGTTAGTTGATCATCAGTAAGGGTAGAAAGATCAACATTGTCGACAATCACTTTTCCTTGGGTAGGCTTATCAAGACCCGCGAGAAGGTTAAGTAAAGTTGTTTTTCCGCTGCCTGTCGGCCCCATTATAGCGGTGAACTCACCTTTTTGAATTTCAAGGTTTACATCGTCGAAAACATGAAGAGAATTGCTGCCATTTGAAAAAACTTTCTGTAGGTGCTCGGTCTTTATTATAGGCTGTTTAGTGTTCATAACGTAAAGCCTCTGCCACTGAAAGATTCGACGCTTTCCACGCAGGGTAAAATCCAGCTAAGATGCTTACGCCGATGCCCAAGCTGAATGCTTCAACTACAAGGCTAAGGGTGATCGATCCTTGAGCAATTGATGCAAGTATCGTCACAACCAATAAGCCAAGTATGACCCCGGTTATGGAACCAAATGCACCGAAAAGAGCTGATTCGGCGAGGAAGACACTAAGAATTGAAATTCGTTTAGCTCCCAGCGCCCTCATAACTCCAATTTCATGAGTTCGATGGCTTACTGTCCCAAAAACAGTAGTTGTAACACTTAGACCCGCGAAAGCCAGTGAAGCAGCGATCACAACGCCCTTAACGAGGTACTGCTCCAGATTGGCAGTTGTGATAGCGCACAAAATTACGACGCAAGCTACGGCAACGGTGATACTTGCCACCGTGATCATGCTTCTAAGTTCTTTTAGATTCTTTGAAGCTAGTTGTATTACAGCCACTACTTATGCTCCCCTAGTCTGCAGGATTAATGAACAAGCGCTCCTACTATCCATAATGCCTAATTCTTAAATTAATTGCAAAACGTTTTAGTTAAAAACCCAACTTCAATCTTGAATAGTTTCAGAAAATTGGTCAAAATTTCATTAACTTAAAACTAGGTCACCCATAATTCTCCAAGTTTTTCCTTAAAAAGGATAAAAAAGAGGGGAAGTTTGTTTAATGCGCCTCAAGCGGTAACTTTGGCGTCTTAACAGTCTTGCCTAATGAGTCAACGCCTTTCATTGCATTGAACACTATTTCTGGGGTCACTGGGAAGTACATATTGTGAATTGTCTCGCCCGCGCCAGTTGCTTTCTGAGCCACCTTCCATAGTTTTTCGTCGGTAACGTCCTTAAGTCCTATGTCAGCGAAAGTTGTCGGCAACCCTACAGAATGACTCCACTCCATGACCATCATAATTTCTTCAGTCGGGCGATCTTCCATGACCATCTGTGTGAGAGTTCCGAAGTGCACTCCCTCTCCATGGAACATTTCCGGCTCACCTATGATCGCGGTAAGGCCGTTGTAGATTGAGTGTGCCGTGGCCAGACCTGTACTCTCGAATCCGAGACCACTTAAGAGCACGTTAGCCTCTATAACCGCTTCTAACGCTGGTGTTACAATGTGATTCTTGCACGCGAGAACTCCTGGCAGGCCGTATTTCAACATAATTTCGTTTCCTAACCTACATAGGGTCAACGCAGTTATGGTCGAGTGATCTGATCCAGCTGCATAATTCGCTCCAGTAGGCGTAAACTCAACCCATGCAAAGTTTGTCTTCCCAGCGCGGACAACTGCCTCGCCCTCATACTTCTTCGAGAAACCGTCACCATATCCGCAAGCTAAGAATCTTGAAGGCGAATCAGCAACACACTTCGAGTCAATCAAGACCAAGTCTGGGTTCCTTGGATAAAATAGATACTCTGCAAACGTGTGGTCTTCATTGTAAAGTACTGATAATGCACTAGTCGGCGCATCCGTTGCGGTAATCGTCGGAATAACTATCATACCCGCGTTCGTCTTGAAAGCCACAGCTTTTCCCGTGTCGATAGCTTTTCCACCACCACAAGTGATCACCGCATCGCACTTGTTTTGTTCAACTATCTTCACTAGCCTTTCGATCTCGCGTTTCGTGCATTCCGCACCGTAGGGTGGCTGGCCGAATGGCTCCTTAACGTACTCAACCTTGTACTTCTCCAAGCTTTTTAGAAGACCCCATTTTTCTACTGCTGCGAGTGCACGTTTTCCTCCAACGACAAGCGCTTTCTTTCCATATAGTGCTACAAGTCTGCCTCCAGTTTCGAAGGCACCAGGTCCTTGAACGTATCGTCTTGGTGCGATCAGCGACTTAATATAGGTCATACTATAGCCTCCTTTCCTTACTCCCTTTTTTTAGAATACCAAAAACATTATTTGAATAACTCAATTTATTATTTATCTCTTTTCAAGTGGAATTTGAATAACAATCTCTTGTGGCTTGTGGACGGACATTATTTTTATTATGTATTTAATATTTTTTACATAGTTAAATTAGATTCGAAAAATTCAGTTATCGAATTAATGGAAATGCGGCTATTTAATCTAACACAACCAGTGAAAAAAGTCCAAATCATTCAGACTGTTAGCGATGGCTCCTATGGGGACAGGAATTCCAAATTTTTCTGAACAATGTATGTTCATTCATGGTCTGTAACGCAACCGTACCAGGTCCCGTAAGATTAAGTAGGAATAAGCCTTCACCACCAAAAATCCCAGTTTTTAACCCGATAAATGACACATCCATGCCCACAGAGGCATCTTTGCAAACTAGAAGCCCAGCTTCAGCATTCAATTTCTCTCCGGAACTAAGTTGTTTTGTGATGATATTTCCATCACCATAGAGTCCCAGTAGGCCTTGTCCAGTAAACTTCCCCATAAGGAGGCCTTCACCACCGAAGAAAATCGTTTTAACTCCTCTAACTCGGTACCATTCGTAATTAACTGATGTTTGAGCGAATAGAAATGCACCAGCTTGCACATGAAGTTCTTGACCAGGTTGAATCTCGATAATCTTTATTTCTCCAGGGAATTCATGTCCGAGGCCTAATCTTCCGGGACCAGAGAAGTTTAATGTAAAGAAGCTTTCACCTGTTAAGATTCTCGTCACTCCTCCTGTAAGCCCCTTCGTAACTTCAGCATTCATTGAAATTGTGGGGTCCTTGTAAACCAGCGCTCCACTTTCAGCATATATTGTTTGACCAGATCCTAATTCAAGCTCCACAATTGGAACGTATTCTCCTACAATCTTGTATTTTAGAGGAGTCATTGAGGTCATCCTTGTTCCACAATTTGGACAAAATTTGGCATCGACTGGTAATTCTTTTCCACAATTTCCACAAATCGACATTTTCTCATCCTTCATCAATTTGGAGTTTTATTAGGTTCTCTACTTCCTATTGGGCATACTTTTATGCAGATTCCGCAAATTGTTTCTGAGACACCTAATCTTTTTCTTGTTTTTAATAGCTGTTTCCAACATTTCTTTTTATTCAATATGCCTTCCGTAGTGAGAGCATGCGCAGGGCATGCTTCTACACATTTATAACACCGATTGCAAACTCGGCTCCGCGATAAGGGACTGGGTTTTAATGGGGCTTCGGTAATCACACTTACTAGTCTTACTCTGGATCCAAATTTTGGTGTTATAAGAAGATTGCTTACTCCTAGTTCTCCAAGTCCAGCCATAACAGCTGCATGCCGATGAGAAGCCTCTCCCGCAAGTTTTCCCGGAACCATTCCTGAAGCTGGTATCGGTACGCTCCGATATCCGTGTGCCTCTAGATGTCTCGAAATCTTTAGAGCGATGCGGTTAAGCTCATTGTTAAGCAAGGTATATTGAAGAGCATAAGGACGGCTGGGTATAGTTTCTACGATGCCATCCAAAAGTTTCAAACCAGTTACAACTACATTTTTCGCTTTGGGCAGTATTTCACGAGGCTTATGTCCTGAAGGTGCATCTTGAAACCTCTTAACTGGAGCTACTCCAAAAATGCAAGCTCCTTCGCTTAGGGCTATCATCTTTATTTCTTGTGTTAAATCGGTTTTCATGATGACTCTCTCAACAACTGGTTTGATTACGCTCTCTCCTTAAGAACCTCATCTTATACATTAACTTTCTAACTAGGGGAAAGATGCTTACGATGATTAAGAAAATATCACTAAGACGGGCACAAATACAAACGTTGCTAAATGAGGCAGAAAGAGCTTATCCCTTGGAGGCCTGCGCATTACTCCTTGGAAAAATTAGAGGTGATATCGTAGAAGTAACCGATGTTCTATGTTCTCAAAATATTAGAAAGTCCCCGGTTCAGTTCGAGGTAGATCCGGAGATCCTATATCAGGCCTATAGCCGAGCGGAAAACGAAGGAAAAGAGTTCATTGGAGTATTCCATTCGCATCCAGCGCTTGCAATACCCACCGAGACAGATTTGAAATACATGGAGTCGAACTCCTACCTCGTATGGTTGATTTTGTCAACACTCGATCATAACCTAGCAGCATATCAATGGCAAAGAGAAAAAGCTTGTAAAATCGAAATTCAAACTTTTGAAGAGGGAAGTTAGAGATACGCTTGCAATTTTAATTCAATCTGCTCCCTCGGAACAGCTCCGACAATTCTGTCAACAACATTACCGTTCTTTACTACAAGTAATGTTGGTATCGCCATAATTACCAATTCCGAAGCTGTCCTAGGGTTTTCATCAACATTCAACTTTCCAAAAACAACTTTTCCGGCATAATCTTTTGCCATTTCATCAATGATAGGGGCGATCATCCTACACGGACTGCACCAGGACGCCCAACAATCAAGTATCATCAACGGATACAGCTGGATTACTTGACTGAAATTTCCATCCGTAACCAGTATCGGCTTGTCTACGTTCTTCTGCTGCTCATTAGTATTTGGCTCGCTCACTTTCTTTATCAACTCATGCATTTTTCTCATTTTAATCCACGCAATTTCATCTTCCATTTTCACGCCAGCGAGTTTTCTATGCTCAATCATCATACATTTGTTCATTACGACCTTTAAGCCCGCATTTATGGCTTGCGCAGCCGCTTCCTCGTTAGCTATGCCAAGCTGCATCCAAATTACTTCGGGCTTTCCATGTTTTCTCTTCAGCTGAATTGCCTGATCGACAATAATAGACACATCTTCAGAAGGTCTAAAGACGTCAACGATTTCTATCGTCTTTTGAACATTTTCCGGCATGTCTAGTAGCGTTCTGTAACATTTCTCCTCTAAAATTTCATCTTCAAATGGATTAATTGGAATTATACGATAGTCGTTTGCTTTTAGATAGGTTGCTACTCGATAGCTGTCCTTTTCCGGATTTCGTGAAATGCCAACAATAGCCACCGTACGATAGTTTTGTAGAATCGCCGATATCTCATCTGTCATTTATTTTGTTCTCCGCTTCAAAAGTGTAGTCTAACATTTAGTTGAAAATATCTGTTATTTTCTTATCGAAAGTGAAGCAGAAATAATCGCTCTTGCACCTTCTCCAGCAGCTGTAATTATTTGCATTCCTCCGCATGTGCAATCTCCAGCTGCAAAAACTCCTTCAAGGTTTGTTTTTTGTTTTCGGTCAACTTTGATGCATCCGCGTTCATCAACTTCAACGCCAGCCTTTTTGATAATTTCAGTCATCGGCACATATCCGACTGCGATGAACACGCCATCCACTTGTACACTCTTAACTACGCCATCGATCAGATTCTTAACCTTCAATGTCCGAACTAACTGATCTCCCTCGATTGCGTAGGCAGTGGTCTTCTCCATAATTTCTGCGTTTGCATTTTCTTTGAATCTATCAATTAGTAAGGCTGAGGCCATTATTCGCGCCGAATTCGGTACTAGAACCACTTTTGACGCCATATCAGAAAGGAATAAAGCGTCTTGAAATGCCTCGTCTTCGGATCCTACGACTGCCACGATTTTGCCTTTGAAAAATGGACCATCGCACACAGCACAATAGGAAACGCCCCTCCCTAGAAATTCAGCCTCGCCTGGAATGAGCAGTTTTCTTCGCTGAACACCAATTGCCAAAATTACAGTCTTAGCTGTATAGCTGGCTTTTCTTGTTACAACTTTTTTTACATCTTCCTTCAATTCTAAGGAGATTACTTCTTCAGGAAACTTCGCTTTCCCACCAAACTTCTCAAATTGAGTGAGGATTCGTTGAGCTAATTCAGCCCCTGTAATTGGTTCTGGAAAACCTGGATAATTTTCAACTAGTGGAGCTTCCATTACTCTGCCGCCAGGCGCTGCTTTTTCCAGCACCAGTGTTTTTAATCCCCTTCTTAATGCATAAATGCCCGCGGTTAGCCCTGCCGGACCTGCGCCCAAAATTATGATATCGTAGTCCACTATTGCACCCATGGTGGATCATCTCTTTACCGGAATTCTCTCGAAGAACTTTCTCCTGCTAAGTTCAGGCTTTCTGTAATGCCTTTAATCTAGCCCTATGTTTTTCAAGTGCTTTCATAAATGCTGCTGATGCATCTTTTCCCAACCAATTCAGATATGCCAAGCTGCAAACAATTATGTCCGCTATGTCCACCTCTATATCCGGCGCTTCGCGACCCTGGTGCAGATACTTCTCAGCTACTTGACCAAGTTGCTCTTCAATAAGAGCGACGAAGAAAGCTGACGTATATACACTTTTTTCATTGAATTTCTTAGATATCTTTTGTACTTCAGCTTGGGCTTCTTTCAAGTGTTGCACCCTTTTTCACCTCATTAGAATTATCGACGTAAACATCTAAAATTAATGTGTTTCCTCATCAGTTGTTGTAAAATAAGGTGATTGAATCATCTTTTGAGTTTCACAACTAAAGATGTATTGCCATGCAACTATTAACTTCTTCAAAAAGTATTTCCGCTTTCGATTCTATACAACTGAACATTTTTTAGGTACATAAGAAAATGGGTTTTTCTATCAGTCTTTCTAAGGCTGATCTCTATGGACAATCGATGGCGTGGAAGCATACTCATCTTGGTTTCAGCCGTTTCCTATGGGTTCATGCCAATCTTCGCACGTTTTGCCTATGGAAATGGTGTCGGTGTGCAGGAGCTTCTTTTCATTAGGTTCATCATAGCATTTCTTCTAATGGGCATTTTTCTCGGATTGACCGGTAGAGCTTCCATTCCATCGAGGAACCAGTTCTTGGTTCTACTGGCTTTAGGAGGAATCGGATATTTCCTTGGATCCACCTTTTACTTTACAGCGCTTCTCTACATTCCAGTTTCCGTTGTCGCTCTAGTCCTCTACACATATCCAGCCTTCGTCGCAGCAGGTTCCTCGGTTTTAGGTTGGGAGAGAATTTCTGTTCCCGTTGCCTTCTCACTTTTGCTTGCGTTAGTTGGGTTGGCTCTTGTAGCGAATCCTATATTCAACGTGGTGGTCGTTGGACTTTTGATGGCGCTCGGTGCAGCTATCACCTATACAGCCTATATCCTAGTGAGCACGCGAGTGCTAAAGGGGTTAAGTAGTGAAGTAGCATCCTTCTACGTTATGGGATCCGCAGCCCTAAGCTTCGGAATATCGGGTTTACTGACTAGGGAGCTTCATGTTATGTGGAATTTTGAGGCATGGGTATGGGTGATATTGATTTCCATTATCAGTACTGCCCTTGCCGCAACAACATTCTTCCAAGGGTTAAAGCTGATTGGACCGTCGCGGGCCTCTATTCTCAGTACAATAGAACCTATCACATCTGTTGTTGCAGCTTTCATCTTTTTCAATGAACTTCTTAGCATCACCCAATGGTTAGGCGGTCTGTTAATTCTCTTAGCCGCGATATTCGCCGCCCTCTCAGTGGCTTCGAGAAAAGAATGGGTTTAAGCATTTATGATCCTACACTTCAGTTTTCAGCGCTCAAGACAGTACGTATTCAAGAGCCATCCTTAAACCTATAATAATTAGGAAGACGCCAAAGGCTCTTTTAAGAGTCCTAGCCTCTAACTTCCTTGCTATGGCAGCGCCCAGTTGAGTTCCACCGATAATGCCAATAATTAAACACGCGGCATAATCAAATAGAATATGTCTTAATGCTAAGTGAATTGCCGCTCCTGAAATAGACGTAAAAATCATTATGAACATCGAAGTCGCTACGGCCACATGCATAGGAATACCGACTTCCAAAGCCATAACTGGAACCATTACCGCGCCTCCACCTACCCCAAAAAATCCAGAAGCAAAGCCACCTAAGAAGCTCAAGGCAACTCCAAATGTTATGTTGGCCATGTACTCAAAAGAGACACCCTTGGAGTCAACAATTTTGCGACGCCATCCCCGTGTTCCTGCCACTGGATTCTTAGAAGTTTCTTCTTTTTCACTTGTCATAATCATATGAATGGCAATAATAATTAGAAAGGCGCCGAACAGGCTTGCCAAACCTTTTGCGGTAATAAAAGCTGTAACATAAGCTCCAGCAATGGCGCCAGGTACTGTTCCCAAAGTTAAAGCTAGCCCAGCTTTATAGTCGATCCGCCGCTGCCGGGCATATGCAAACGTTGAAGATAATGCCGTGAATACTATCATCACTAAACTTGTGCCAACTGCTTGATGTGAACTCAAGCCGAAAAAAAGTACTAAAATGGGCACAACGAGAAAGCCGCCACCCACGCCTATTATTGCAGAAACGATGCCAGACCCAAACGCGATTAATATTAGCGCTATCGCCTCAAAAAGCAACATTATCTTGTTAGCATCCTGTAAGTTCTTGTAACAATAGTACTTATGGATAATAAGCCTAGCAGCTTAGTATTCAATACCTTTTCGAGCCATTACCCCACGTTTCATTGGGTGTTTTATTTCGCGCGATTCACTTACAAGGTCAGCTCGATCTATGAGTTCTTTAGGTGCATAACGCCCTGTCAAAATGACCACAGTAGAAGAGGGAACATTATGTAACAAATCTAAAACGTCTTCTACCTTTACAAGCCCTATAGCGGCAGCTAAGTTTATTTCATCTAAAACGAGTAGCTTCGGCTTTCTCTTCAAAGCCTTTCTAGCAAAAGCAAGACCTTTATGAGCCAATTCTATATCGATTGGATCTGGATTTTTCAAGTCTACAAACTCTTTGCGACCAAATTGATGGATTTCATATTCAGGGGCTAGGCGCTTCCTTATTTTGTACTCGCCAATATTTTTTCGGCCTTTCATGAACTGAATTATGATGCCTTTATAACCGTGTCCAACTGCCCTCAAGACTCTTCCAAATGCGGTAACTGATTTTCCCTCTCCTCCTCCAGTATAAAGGTGAACAAATCCACTATGTTTTATCTTTCTATCCCGCGTTTTTGGGACCATCTTAAAGTGGGCACACTCCTGAGGGGCACCCTCCAGCGTACTCAGAATCCGCTCTTACATACTGTCCGCTAGAACTTCCTACGGTTGAAACTGGACCCACATATAAGACTTGTTCTTTTTTGCTACCATACCTATACACAGTAATGCCCTTACATTTTAGATCACGAGCAAGCAAGAAGATTTTCCTAACCTCACCTAAAGTAGCTTCATAGGGGAGATTCACAGTTTTAGCTACCGCATTATCAACATATTTCTGAAAAGTCGCTTGCATTTTGACGTGCCATTCAGGAGCGATATCTAACGCGGTAACAAACACCCTTCGAATATCAGCGGGAATCTCTTTCATGTCCTGTATCGTTCCTCTCTTTGCAATTTGCGTCATCAATTCAGTACTATAGAATCCCCTTTCTCTCGCAACTCTCTCGAAGGATGAATCTACTTCTAAAAGTTGGGTCCCCATCACATTTCGAATGAAGGAAACGGCAAATAGTGGTTCAATGCCACTAGTAGTGTTGGCGATTATGCTTATTGAACCTGTAGGCGCAATTGTGGTTGAAGTAGCATTCCGCATCGCTTTGTAACCCCTCCTCTCCCAGATGCTGCCTTTGAAATTTGGAAATGACCCCCTCTCCTCACCAAGCTTCACAGACGTTTTTCTTGCTTCTTCAGCAATGAGCCCCATCACCCTCTCAGCTGTGGCAATCGCCTCTTCCGAATCATAAGGGATATTTAATTCGGTAAGCATCTCAGCGAAACCCATAACTCCAAGTCCAATTTTCCTATTTGCTTTGGTGCTCCTCTCAATTTGCGGCAGTGGATATTTGTTTGCATCGATGACGTTGTCGAGAAAGTGAACTGCTGTCCTCACGGTTCTACTTAATTTGTCCCAATCTATTTCCCCTTCTTTCACCATCTTAGCCAAATTAATTGAACCTAAGTTGCAAGACTCATAAGGCAAGAGTGGGATTTCACCACAAGGGTTAGTACTTTCTATTAATCCGATGTTAGGCGTAGGGTTATGACGGTTTATCTCATCTATGAAAACTATGCCTGGATCTCCAGTACGCCATGCCATCGTTACAATCAGGTCAAAGATATCTCTGGCGTGAAGCTTCTTCTCCGGTTTTCCGGTACGAGGATTTATTAAATTATAGTCTTCATTGTTTTCCACAGCTTTCATGAAACTATCCGTAACGGCTACTGAAATGTTAAAATTGGCAAGAACACCCTCTTTCTCTTTTGCAGTTATAAATTCTATAATGTCAGGGTGATCAACCCGCAGGATCCCCATGTTTGCGCCTCTTCTCTTACCTCCCTGCTTAATCACGTCCGTAGCCACATCAAAAATTCGCATAAACGATACCGGTCCACTCGCCACACCCATAGTCGACTTAACAACATCCCCTTTAGGCCTAAGTTTTGAGAAGGAAAAGCCAGTGCCCCCTCCGGACTTATGAATTAATGCCATATGTTTCAAGGTATCAAATATTGATTCAATCGAGTCATTAACTGAGAGGACGAAACATGCAGAGAGTTGCCCAATGTCTGTTCCGGCATTCATTAATGTAGGAGAGTTTGGAAGAAATTCAAGATTCGCTAGGACGCGGTAGATTTCTTCTTCGGTTTTTTTTACGTCTGCTCTTTTATTATATAAGTAGTCGACAGCAGCTATCGCGTGCGCTACTCTGAGGAACATTTCAGCAGGGGTCTCAATTACATTTCCTTTCTCATCTTTCAGAAGATACCTATTCTCTAATACTCTAACGGCGTTGACTGCTAACTTCAAATCATCGCTAACACCGAGCAGTTTCTTAGCTTCTCTGAGCTCGGAGCGCTTTTGACGATAGAGAATGTAAGCCTTAGCAACCTCTGAATACCCATTCTTAATTAGAACTTCTTCCACCGTGTCTTGAATGTCTTCCACAGTTGGGATTTTACCCTTGAATTTCTCTGCGATAATAGCCACAACCTGATTCGAAATGTTCTTAGCGACTTCTCCATCCTTTCCTTTTACCGCGAGAATCGCCTTGTAAATAGCATTCGCGATTTTTTCGGGCTCAAACTTAACGATTCGGCCATCTCGCTTACGAATTTCAGAAATTTCAGGCTGATTTGTCATCGCTATCACTATAATTTCTGACGTTACTCGAGCTATTTTTGTATACCGCGTTTATATTTGCCATTAAATATTGATCTACCATCCCGGTTATTCTACAATTTCTTCACATTTCCCAATCAAACCTGTTTTCAAGGATAAATCACACAGCAAGAGATTTTCAGCCAAGGTTATTAATGAGTAATTGAAATCAACATCGGATAAAGTGCATCCAATTGGAGCCTAGACACCGCGGACTACTAGAAGGTGAAAAAATAGCGAGAACATCGGTAGTGGTAACTGTTGGTATAGGAGTCATCGAAGTGATTATCGGAATAGTTTCAGGTAGTATTGCTTTGATTGCTGATGGAATTCACTCATTTGCTGACGCATTTGTTTCATTCATTGTGTGGTTAGGTCTGAAAATATCACGGAGAGCGCCAGATGGGAAGTTTCACTTCGGCTACTATAGGGTCGAAACCTTTTCAGCGATCCTTGCGGCACTTATCATGATTGGCGTTGGAGCAATCATTCTCTATGGATCGTATCTGGCTTTCTTAACAGTTAGAGAAGTTTTGTTTCCAGTTTTAGCGATGACAGTAACATTACTTGCCGCTATAGTTTCTTTGGCTTTAGCTTTCTACAAACGGCGTATCGCTAAGAGAATTGATTCACTGTCACTAGCAGCTGACGTCTATAATACGATCGCAGATGGACTTACTTCTCTAATAGCATTTTCTGGTGTTTTCTTCTCATATCTCGGATTGCCCCAAACGGATGCTATTGCGGGAATGATAATCGCAGGCTTCCTCTTTGTAGTCACATTTTCAATAATCAAAGAGGCGTCTCTCGTGTTAATGGATGCTTGTACTTGCCCCGAGGTAGTTGAAACAATTCGACAAACAACGGAAAGTGTGGAAGGTGTCAAAGGAGTACGTGATATCAAATTGAGAAAATTAGGGTCATTTATAATCGGTGAAATGCATATCGAAGTTGATGGCAACATATCTGTATATAATGCCGATGCGGTCGTTACCAAGATCGAGAAACTAGTTAAAGACCAAATTGTTGAACTAGAATGGTTAACCATCAAAGTCAAGCCAGCAACCAAGTAGCCAAAGGCGACATTGAAGTTTTTGTCAAATAATTAAGCATTCAGGCTATCAGATGTCTTGACAAATTTTAATTTTAATTCTACCCTACGAAAAATAAATACAATAATTAATCCAGAGAAATTTCGGGGAGAAAAAAGTGGGATTTCTACCAGATCATGATAAAGAGCATTTAAGAAAACTCTTCGGAGAAAAACTGAAGGACGAGGTAAGAATTTTAGTCTTCACACAAGAGACCGAATGCGAATTCTGCAAGGAAACACGGGGAATCGTGGAAGAGGTCGCAACCACCTCAGACAAAATTAAAGTGGAAGTATACGACTTCGTGAAAGATGAAGAAAAAGTCAAAGAGTATCAAATTAAGCGGATTCCGGCAATCGCAATCATCGGGAAAAAAGATTATGGAATAAGGTTTTATGGCGTGCCATCTGGTTATGAGTTCGTATCACTAGTAGATGACATAGTAGACGTTTCCAGTGGAACCACGAATCTCTCTGAAGACACGAAAAATCGACTAAAATCGGTTAATGAACCCGTGCACATACAAGTCTTTGTTTTACCGACCTGCCCATATTGTCCTAAGGCGATTAGGCTAGCGCATCAGTTTGCAATCGAGAATGATCTCATAAAGGCAGATATGGTGGAGGCTACGGAGTTTCCCCAGTTAGCACAAAAATACAATGTGATGTCTGTTCCAAAAACCATCATAAATGAGACGGTCGACTTCGTAGGCGCCCTCCCTGAAGAACAGTTTGTTGAACATGTACTGTTAGGTATAAGAAAACCTCCGAGCACGATGTACTCATAACAAAATCCCCACATTTATCATACTAGAAAAAGTTAATGTTACAAATCCTACCAGTTAATGTAAAGGTGTTGGTTATGGGCGCTGAAGCAGTCACTATAGTCGAAACAGCACCTATCGGGTCAATAAAACACTGTATAGTTGGTCTTCCAGACGTAGGATTGGTTGGATTAATCGCAGTCAGTCACATTATCCATTCACTTGAGATGCCTGAAGTCGGACATTTTGAATCAGACATCTTACCGCCTATTGTAGTCATTCACAAGGGTGATCCAAAAGCACCTTTTCGAGTGTATAGCAAAGAAAAACTCGCCATTATAACCTCAGAAGTTCCATTTTCCACAGCAACCTTACCAATGCTAGCACGGGCAATTGTCGATTGGGCAAAATCAAAGGAAGTTGAACTTTTAATCTCAGTTAGCGGCACAGCTGTACAGAATCGACTAGATATCGAAAACCCGGCAGTCTACGGCATCGGCGCCTCATCAGCCGAGAAGCAACTTCTGGGCAAGGCGGATATAGAACCGCTTGAGGAAGGGTTTATGGTTGGACCTCACGCCCTCATCCTAAAAGAATGTCAAAAGAAAAATATCCCTAACGTCGTTCTACTAGCGCAATCCCACTACCAGTACCCAGATCCAGGCGCAGCTGCATCGATTATCTCAGCTCTAAACAAATTATTGAATCTAAATGTCGACACAAAACAACTCCTCGAACAAGCCGAGGAGATCCGGTTAAAGACACGGGAGCTTATGCAAAGGACACAGCGCTCTATGCAAGGTATGCAGAAAACCCAGGAGCAAGAATTTCCTGCCATGTATGTCTAGGAGGTGGAAGTATGTCTTGGTGGAGGCGTAGAATGTTTGAACAGATGGAAGCCATAGAAAGGGAGATCGACCAAGCCCTCGAAGAGTTCTTCTATGAACGCTCAATGTGGGATATCAAAACAGGTCGGATTAAACCTCTCACTTACGTGACTGAGGCTGAGGATAGAATCACCGTCTCAGCTGATCTTCCGTTCGTGCGAAAGAAAGATATCAAATTGAACGTAGGTGAGGACACCTTAGAGATCGAAGCGACCATGGAGCGGTGTGTGAAGTTCGAACGTTGGGGTACGGTTCAACGAAGTTGTGAGTTTAAATCATTTCACAGAGTCATTAAACTGCCGAGCGAAGTTGTCCCAGAAGAATCGAAAGCCAAATTCAAGTCAGGTATTCTCACGATTGACTTGCCAAAGAAAACTAAGGGATATAGAATAGAAATCGAATAATACGCAGTTACTATAAACTAAAGTATTCAACTGATTTTTCTAGTATTTTATCCACAAAACGTCTTCTTTTTAACATTGAAGCGTTCTGTCTGTGAATGCGTTTGTTTATGGCTTTCCTTTGTTATGTTTGTCTACAGGTGGCATTTCACCCGATTAAGCATTCCTACAAAACTACAAATTATTCCTAAAAGAATAAGCAATTTGGGAAATATAAGCCAGAAATAATATGCCGTTGGTAGCGGATAGATTTGAATCCAGACAAGTTGCTGGGCATAGAACTCCATAGCAATCCCAACAATCAACTGAATTACTCCCACCCAAAAAATAAGGGAAGTAGGCTTCCTCAAACTTGCCTCACCGCAAACCTATTTGATTTAACTCCAAATCATTTTTTATGACCGGACGTTGTAAGTAAAAAGATAATGAGTTATATTTTAGACTTAGATGTTTAAGGCTATCAATTGTATACGTGGTCTGGGGCTTATAAAATGAAACTTGATGAAAGCGTTTTAGAAATCAATTATAAAATTGTAGAGCGGGAAATTCTAGGGTTTATTCGAGAAACTGTTGCTAAGGCGAAGGCCAAGGGCGCCGTCGTAGGCCTTAGTGGCGGAGTTGACAGTTCAGTTGTCGCCAAACTTTGCGTGAAAGCGTTAGGGAATCACAGAGTTATCGGACTTCTTATGCCCACAGAATTTACGCCAGCAAAAGACATTGTTGATGCTAAAGCCTTAGCTGAAAGCTTAGGGATAAAAACCTATCATGTACCGATTGATCCAATCGTTGACGCGTTCATTAGAACGTTATCATTCAAAACGGATAATGTTGTTGCCTTAGGAAACATTCGGGCTAGAACAAGAATGATTATCAACTATTATTTTGCAAATTGTTTCAATTATCTTGTTGCTGGAACCGGAGATCGCTCCGAGATTCTTATTGGATACTTTACAAAGTACGGGGATGGCGGGGCAGATTTTCTACCAACTGCACACCTGTATAAAACTCAAGTTAGGAAACTTGGTGCTTACCTAAAACTGCCGAAGAAAGTTGTAGAAAAACCTTCATCCCCACAATTGTGGAAAGGGCAAAAGGCAACCGACGAAATTCCAGTCGACTATCCCATCCTAGACTTGATTCTATATGGCATCTTTGACGCTAAAATACCTCATCTTGAAATAGCAAGGCAACTAAATGTTCCCAGAGATCTTGTTAAAAAAGTAGAAATATTGTTTATATCTTCCGCTCACAAACGGATGCTTCCGGCAACAGTGAGGCAATTGTATTCGCAATAAACTGTAGATTTTAGTATGTTTTTATAGGTAATAATCTAAAATACATATCATCCGTGCCTTCTTAATCCATCCATGCCAAAACCCACAAGGAGATGAAAAAGAAGCACAAAACGTTCTGGTCAAAGTGCTAAGTAAAATATGAGGTTTCAAAATACAATAAGCGACAGTTCAAAGACAAACATTTCACCTCAATAATGGGAAACCATAATTACCACAAAATAGACCTTTTCTTCAATCCGATAATTTCCCTCAGAAAAAAACATCCAAAAGTAAAATTATTCAGACGAAAACGAATCACAAACTATTACAACAAATATCATCAAAGTTATGGGAAACATGAAATCTCAAAAGAGACGGATATAAACCCAAAAACTGCTACCAATCTAATACAGAAAAGTAGCGAAGGGTCACATAACAACTAACCATATCGTAATGAAAACAGCAAAACTGTGGAACCGATAAACAACCACGAGACCCAACAACAACGATGAACCTAAAACACACCCTATTACCATCATGAAAAAATAATGAGAAAATCATGAAATGATTAAATTAGCACACTTCATCACCTATGATAAAGAACTTTTTTCTCATGGTTTCCATAGGAGCACCTGTTTATTACTTTCGTATTTATGATATGATCTAGGAGGGGTGGAAATGTCCGTAACGGAGATGAAAGCAATTATACGTAGCGTTCATGAGAACATTATGAAAAACGATGTTGAAAAATTGCTTCCTCTCTTCGCTGAAGACGTGACGCTAATATCTCCAGGGGTAACGTTGAAGGGCCATGACGGGGTGAGGAGATGGATGAAGTGGTTATATTTTGACTTCCCAAAGCTAACACTTAAAGAAACCTCACTCATAATCGAGGAAAATAAGGCGGCTCATGAGTATGTTTTTGAGGGAACGACGCCAGAAGGCTTAACCGCACAATTCGACGGCGTTGCTATTTACGAGTTTAAGGATGGAAAGATCCTGACATGCAGGATCTACTACGATGTCTTGACGATCGCGAAGCAGGTAGTAAAAGGGTTCATCGCGAAGAGAGCCGTAAAGTCCATGGTAGATCAGTATGAAAAGGGATTACGGTGAATGAGGCAACCAGAGTAGTAGATAAGGCCAAGCTCAATTCTTCTATTTTTTTCAATCACTTCCAAGAGGTAGTTCTATTATCTTGTTAATCTCCTCGGAGGGTAGTTTTTCCCCGCATTTTTCAGCGTTTCACTCGGTTTAACGCTAATTTAAAATGATGGAAACATCCATGACGCTTTTAAATAGATGATGGGTGCTTTTACGCTTAAACCTTTAATTATGCTTAGTTTATTGCCTACAAAATGATAATATTAACTGTAGTTTAAATGAACCTTTCTAGTGCGGAAGTTGCTTGGAGAAAAAGTAATGGAAAACAAAAAAGAAGTTATACTGATCAAAGGGATGGACTGTGCCAGTTGTGCGCTTACAATTGAGAAAAATCTGAGCGAACTGGCAGGTGTTAAGGAGGCAAGCGTTAGCTTCAGCATTGGCAAAGCGACGGTTACCTATGACGCGAAAACTGTTTCTCTCGACGTAATCAAAAATACAATTGAAAGGCTTGGCTACAAAATAAGTGAGCTAGATGAAGAAGTTGGCGTAGAAGGACACAGGTTAGAGCTTTTACGCTTAGGGCTAGTCGGCTTGGCGATATTAGTAAGTTGGTCTGGTATTTGGCGGATGTTTTTCTCTTTCAATTATGTTGCCTTGCTAACAATAATTCTCGGAGGTTTTCCAATTTACAAAGCGGCGTACCTGTCACTCAGAGCAAAATCTGTCACTGTTGAAGTAGCTATGACTATTGGTATCGTAGCTTCTCTTGTGATCAGCGAATTCCTCGCGGCTATGGTTATCGCTTTCTTCATCCTTTTCGCCGAATTCCTAGAGGATTTCACCTTAGATAAAGGGAGAGCTGCAATCCGCGAGCTACTTAAGATTTCACCTGAGAAAGCGGTTGTTAAACGCAATAGTGAGGAAATAGAGATTGATATACGCGAGGTAAAGCCTGGAGACATAGTTTTAGTGAAGCCTGGAGAGAAGATACCAGTTGATGGTACAATAGTTACCGGCAATGCAACTATCAATCAGGCACCCATCACTGGCGAGTCTATGCCCATCGAAAAAGGCATTGGAGACGAAGTTTTTGCAGGTACAATCGATGAAGCAGGAGTTCTCGAAGTCAAGACAACTAAAGTCGGCAAAGATACAACTTTGGGACGGATAATTGAACTCGTTGAAAAAGTAGAGAGCGCAAAAGCACCGGTTCAAAAGTTTGCTGACCACTTCGCCGCCCGATTTGTTCCAGTTGTTCTGGGCATCGCCCTTATCACCTTCTTAATCACCAGAAACATTACCTCTACTATCGCGGTCATCGTGGTTGCATGTCCTTGTGCTGTAGCACTAGCAACACCATTGGCGGTAGTAGCGAGTATCGGAAAGGCAGCAAGAAAGGGGATAATCATCAAGGGAGGCGTCTACCTAGAAGAATTAAGCCGCGTGAACACGATTGTGGTAGACAAGACAGGGACGTTAACCCTCGGAGAACCAAGAATCACCGACGTAAAGGGCTTCGAAAAACACAATGAAAAAGACATAGTTTCCTTAGCCGCTATTACGGAAAAACACTCAGCGCATCCTCTAGCCAGCGCGGTAATGAAAAAGGCTGAAGAATATGGACTAAAAATCCCCGAACATACATCATGTCAAATAATTGCTGGTAAAGGAGTAGTTTGCGAGTACAATAACAAGAACATATTCATGGGAAGCAGAGAATTTCTGCGCGAAAAGAGCATCGCCATCCCCGAAAGAGTGGAGGAATACATGCGCCAAAAAGAAGCTGAGGGCAAAACTGCAATGCTCATTGCCCATGATGATGCAGTTTGCGGAGTAGTTTGCGTAGCTGATGTTCTTCGGAGGGAAGTCGCTCTTACGCTTAACGAGTTGAAAACGCTGGGGATAAAAAGCCAGATTATGCTAACCGGGGATAACCCTCGAACCGCCCAAGCTATAGCTAGGCAAGTTGGTATCAGCGAAGTAATGGCAGAAATGTTGCCTGAGGAAAAGGTGGAGAAAGTTAAAGGACTTGTAAATCAAGGAAAAAAAGTGCTTATGGTTGGTGATGGAGTGAATGACGCACCAGCCCTTGAAACCGCGGATGTAGGAGTTGCCATGGGCGCAGCTGGAACTGCTGCCGCAATCGAAGCAGCCGACGTAGCTCTGATGACCGACGACTTCAGAAATGTCGCTGAAGCGATAAAAATTGGACGGAAGACCTTCGGCGTTATCAAACAAAACATAGTTAGTAGTATTATCTTCAATGTAGTGGGCGTCACCTTAGCATCGATAGGTATCCTAAGCCCATTGATGGCTGCTGTCGCTCATGCCTTACCCGACTTCATTCTCTTCATAAATTCCTCAAGATTAATTTGGGAATAATATTGACGTTAAACGCTTGGTCCGCTAATTTTTAAATGGAGCTATTTGGATATCAAGCACTACTTGATACCAATTCGGACCAACCGTCCGTACAATATCGCTGTGCTTAATATAGAATAAAATCCCTAGTTCAGCTAATTTTTTCGAGGCTTCCTTCACTACTTCATCAACCGAATTTTCTTTCTTACCAGCATGGACATGGCTATAATAGTGCACGTATCCACCTGTGGGTTTCAAAGCTGCCATAGCCGTCTCCAGATATTCAAGTGATTTTTCCGGAAGCGGCATTAGAACTCTGTCAGCTACTCCCTGTAAGGCTGTTTCTATTATCTTCCGTGCATCTCCTTCCATAGGGATTACTCGATATGTGAGGTGGTTAAGCCGTACGTTTTCTCTCATGAGCTTGACTGCATTAGGATTGATGTCAATTGAAAATATCTTAGTTGCTTTGCTATGTTTAGCGATAATAACTGAAAAACAACCAATCCCGGCGAACATGTTAACAATGACTTCTCCGGGTTGAACTTGTTTGGCTACACGCATCCTCTCGAATGCTAATCTTGGGGAGAAATATGCCTTTGCAAGATCCACACATAAGAGGCATCCATGTTCCCGGTGAATGGTTTCGGTTTTCTTCTCGCCAGTAATCCATGCTAACTCACGCAACCGGAATGTCCCTGATACTGCGCCGACTTGGCATAGAACCGTTTTAACATGTTTATTAACTGCCGTAACTGCCTCGGCAATAACTTCGCTCTTTTCTAAAAGAGATTTTTTCATTCTGACAATTGCGATATCTCCAACTAGGTCAAACGACCCGCTAAGCAATTTCAATTCTTGGGGAGTCAATTTGCTTGCTAATGCTAATTTTAAGTATTTTTTCCCCACTTGAATCCGCTCAAGTTTTCAACTACTCATTAATCCTGCTTCAGAAAAAACTAGTCTGAAAAATGCCAACAAGGAGCTCCAACTGAGTTTTGGCTTTAGTCCAGTTACTCGCCTGACCTCTATGAAGGCTAAGAAGAACCCGAAAATATGAACTGAAACATCAACAACGGCGGCTCCAATAACCCCTATCCACGGGATCATAATTGGAAGAGAAATGATCGTCATTGCTACTTGACTGGCATTGATTCTAGCTCCCAAATCGGGTTTCCCAATTCCATTCAGTATTAAGAAATTCACCACCTCAAGGCAATTCATCATGCTGGCGAGGATGCAAACTTGAAAAATTGGAATTGAAGGCAGATACATTCGCCCAAATGTCCAACGGATCAGCGGCCAAGCAAAAACTAAGCCTATGAAGGTGGCGAAGACCGCGTAGACGCCGCAACCATAAATTCCCATTTCATAAGTCTTCTTCACCGTGTCAAAGTCGTTTCTTGCATGCGCCCTAGAAATTATTGGGAATGCGACTGTAACAAATGCGAGAGGAATTACCATCATTACCTCAGCTAATCCTTGAGCTGCGGAATACAATCCGATTGACCCACTTGGCACATAAAATCCCAGGAAAATTCGGTCGATTTTGCTGATGGCATACCATGAAACTGAGGAAATAAAAGTGAACACGCCAAATTTCAGCAGTTTTTTGCTGATTTCAATGTTAAAAGTTCCTCTCGTCCATCCAAAGTATAGAAACAGGATTGTAGTAACCAGTTTCGCAGCGATGTAGCCGACGATTGCTCCAGCTAATTCGAAACCAAGCAAAACCAGCCCCAACGAGAAAATAGCGCACAGCATCGTGTAGGCGAGATTCAGAGTTGAGAATAGTTCGATTCTTCTTCTTGCCTGAAGTCTGAAACTAAAAATGTCAAAACAGCAGGGTATCAAGTACAGAGAACACAGAATAATCAGGTTCGCTATCGGCTTCCCCATCAAAATTTGAAGAGGGCTAGCTAGAAGAAGGCATGCTGCAAAGGCTAGGATTGAAAGTGCCGAATCTATTATTAAACCAGTCCAGACTATGTCTTGATCTGTTTCTGTTTCAGCCGCGTATTTTGTCACCGCTGAGCCTATGCCAAGGTCAGACAGTCCATTAGCGAGCAAGACTATTGAGAACACGAGGGAATAGAGTCCATAGCCGACAGGGCTTAACAATCTTGCAAGAGCAACTACCGTTAGCGCCCCAACAACTCTGTTTAAGATGCTTGTTGACGACGCGGCAATGAATTGTCTAAAACTTCGTTTCACATCTATCTACTTCCTCGAATTAGGCAACTGCTCATTACCAGTCTTTCAAGTTTTGGAATTAATTACTTGTAGGAGAAGCCCAGCGCATAGGCCTTAGCCTGCAAGCATCTAAACCTACATCGTCCCTCTTCTTTTCGCAGCATCCGACATCGAGAATCATCTTGTTTCCAACATTTTGACTGGCAGTCTTTGAATTGTATCTTTGTTTTCTCTCTTCATCTTTCTATACTTCGCTGGGTTTAAGAATCCTTTAAGGAAGCATAGCCAGTGACGCGTGTTCCACAGTAGAATGCGAGGATCCTTATATGCCAGCATCGGGGGAATTGCCTTGATTGGGGCGGTCAGAATTCTTCGAGCGAGCAAATAGGGTAGCACCCCGGATCCTGCTAGCAGGCGTTCATTCGCACCTGCCCAGTAGCCTTTCTCACCAGTATAGTCAAAGTGGTGGATTCCTTCAACCTTAATGTAATCGATTTTCAGCTTCTTTTTTAGGATGTGCAGTTCGATGAACCGGTCTTCTCTGGCGTCCAGCATCGGTGGGATTTTAATGTCCTCAACCGCTTCTTTCCTGATGAATGTGCTTCCAGTTGTGAATCCTCGCGTTTCTATTGCCGGTACATGGCTCCACCAGAATTGAATATATTTAGCTCGAGGGGTTGGATATTTTACGTAGCTAACTTTAGCGACCACCGATGCTAAGTTAGGTTCTTTCGAGAATCTCTGAAGAACTTTTTCAGCCCAGTTATATGGTGGATAATAAACAACGTCGCTATCATGAAAATAAAAGATGGGTGTCTTCACGTATTTTAAAGCCAGTTGCCTTGCATATCCCAACCCAACATTCTCGTAGTGGACCTCCGCCCCGTACTTCTCCGCTATTTCAACAGTCCTATCAGAGCTGTGGTGATCTATGACAATCAGTCTGTTAACCGGAACAGCTTTTAGAAGCGTTGACAAGCTTTCGTCCAGAAATTTTTCGCTATTATAGGTCATTACAGCCGTATCAACTTTCAAGACCATAGTTCACACTTGACCCTCTCCTGACCTCAGTCAGGAGATTCATGCTTCTCAGGCTTCTGATTGGCTACTTGTGTAAATCCTTTCCTTTATCCGTAATTATTGAATGTCCAGGGCCAGACAATATTATTCGCCTTTTGTGGAAGCCAAATAAAACAAATTATGTTCTAATGAAACTAAAGCGCACAAGAAAAAGGGAGAGGGGAAGGATTGTCTAGGAGTACTTGTGTTTTTATTTTCCACCGAAAAATCGGGCTAGTTTAGCCCAAAATCCAACTTTCGGAGGAGTTACTGTTGGTGTGGGTACAGTTGTGCTTGCAGATGGGGCCTCGACCGCCGGGTTTTCAGATGTTGATGTTATTTCAGGTTTGGTGATTTTGCTCTTTCCGTTTTCAGTGAGGGTGTATTTTACTGGTTTTTCAGAGGTTTTGTTTACGTATCCGGCTTTTATTAGCCAGTTGAGATAGCCAAGGGTTGCTGCTGTGGATACTTCCATGTGATTGGCGATGTCTTTGAGTCCTGCGGATCCTCCGAAACCTTCGATGATCTCAAGTACTTTGATTCGGTTAATTGCGATTGCTCCTGTTGATGCATTTAATTTTTCATAGACAACTACTGTTTCAGTCAATTTTGCATCCTCCATTTTTGTTAAATTACATCAATCTTGGGAAGGGAACCTTCCTTAGAGTTGGTAGCTACATTC
>Ga0315306_10000298_pt1 | contig 23931 bp, 25 predicted proteins | sample TDP1_MG_FD_203803 | JGI IMG/M metagenome (GOLD analysis project Ga0315306, IMG submission 203803) | Freshwater sediment microbial communities from Lake Towuti, South Sulawesi, Indonesia - TDP1 | ecosystem: Environmental > Aquatic > Freshwater > Lake > Sediment | place: Indonesia: South Sulawesi... | reverse complement strand
CCGAGGTGAAACACAGATTCCGCAAGGAACCCCCGGGCTTCTACAAAGAGGTGCTCTCCAGCCTCATAGCAGAGAGAGACCAAATCCGACCCAAACTGAAAACGCTGGACCCTCGAAGCGCTGAGTATCACGTTTTGGACGCTCGCCAGAAGGCTGTGAAGGTCATCACCAACGCCTCTTATGGTTACACTGGCTGGATAGGCGCCAGATGGTACATCAAACCAGTCGCTGAGGCTACCACGGCTTGGGGACGACGAACAATAATGGACACAATGGAACTGGCGAAGAAAGTCGGGTTAGAAGTGGTCTACGGCGACACGGACAGCATCTTCGTCAAGAACGAACCAGACAAAATAGAGAGGGTTGCAGCAAAAATCGGCGAAACACTGGGATTAGAGATAAAGCCCGACAAAGTCTACAAGCGCATACTGTTCACCGAAGCCAAAAAAAGATACTGCGGACTCCTCCCAGACGACAGACTAGATATAGTGGGGCTTGAGGTGATACGGGGAGACTGGGCGGCTGTCGCCAAAAACGTGCAGGAGAAAGTGTTAGACATAATCTTGAAGAAGCGGTCGCCAAAAGAAGCCGCCGAATTCGTGCGCCAATACATATCAGACCTAAGAGCGAAAAAACTGCCCTACAGAGACCTAATCGTATGGAAGACGCTGACCAAGCCCGCCGAGGAGTACGCTGTCAGAGCGCCACACGTGGAAGCCGCCAAAAAACTCTTGAAGGAAGGCTGGGAGCTCTCCATGGGCGACAAAATCGGCTACGTCATCGTGGCGGGTTCTGGAAAACTCTACGAGAGGGCGAAGCCGTACGTGTTAGCCTCCTACGAAGAGGTTGACATAGAGTACTACGTGACCAACCAAGTTTTGCCAGCCGCATCCCGCATCCTAACCATGTTCAACATCACAGAAGACAAGCTCCTGCCCACTGCCAAGACGCTCGAAGATTTCTCCAAAGACTAATCTCCCATTCTGATCATGCCAAAGTTGGAGGAATTGGGAATACAGTGAGTTTAGATCGTCTCGTTCGAGATTTAGCCGTACTCTCCTTGTTCCTCGGTCTCGTTTTCGGTTGTCTGCTCTCAGTGGTCGTCTACGTCAACGCAAAGGACGTGAACTACGCTGTCTTGGCGTTTGTGTTCGGCGTGTTGGCTGGTCTCGTAGGAATCGCCAAATACATCTACTGGAGGGAGGTCTTACAACCCATATTCGATGCTTGGCGTGGTCGCCGCCCTTCGAAAAAAGAATAGAAAAGTTCCATATAGTCTGTGATTAATCCTTTACGTCATCGAATGTTATCAAGTGAACGCGCAGTGGCTGCTTGACAGCCTCTGAGACCCGTGCGGCAACCAGGTACTTGATGTTTTTTTCGTTGGCTATGTCCACCAGCCGCTGGGTTATGACGCCGTCGAAGACCACAGTGTCCACGCCCTCGGTCTGTTGGAGCTTCTCGGCTAGTCCACTAACGGGTAGGCGCTCTATCTGCTCCATCTTCTCGTTGAGCAGAACAGCCTCCAGCGTGCCCTCCAGTCCCTTGCTCGCTTCCACAATCTGTTTGGGCACGAGAATTTTTCGGCGTTCTCTCCCTCTCCTAGCCTTTACCTCTTCGATTGGAACGCGCTCGTGAAGCGCAGTTATAATCTCCTTCGCGTTTAGCTCTTCGACCTCCTTGCCAGGAGGCGCTCTGGCGATATATTTGACGTTGGTTACTTGGAGCAGCTCTTTCAGTATGAGGTCTCCGCCTCTATCGCCGTCGAGGAAGGCTGTTGCCTCCTTCTCCTTGGAAAGGCGTATGATGCTGTCAGGAACCTTGGCGCCCTCCAAAGCCACAACGTTTTCGATTCCACACCTGAGCAGGTTGATTACGTCGGCTCTTCCCTCAACAATTATTATTTCCTTCGCTTCCTGCAGCTCTGGACCCGCAGACAACTCCTCTGAACCGTACTTTTCCACTTTTGCCACTTTGAGCGTTTCCGAGACTTCCTTGAAGATGTCATCTGTGCTCGGCATGGTTTCGATAGTCCAATTGTGTAAGATTGCCTTGGCTCTGTCTATTATCTGCCTTCGCCTAGCGTCTCGTATGTCTTCGACCTTGTCCAATGTTACGGTGGCGTTGCACGGTCCAACACGGTTTATGCTCTCTATGCTGGCTGCGATTATGGCTGTGGAGACTCTGTCGAGGCTGCTCGGAATGGTTATGGAGCCTGTTGTCTTGTCCTGTTTTGACTGCAGCTCTATCTCTATTCTCCCTATTCTGCCCGACTTCTGCAGCTCTCTAAGGTCGAGTTCCGAGCCGAACAAGCCTTCTGTCTGCCCGAAAACTGCGCCTATCACGTCGGGTTTCTCAACCACGCCCTCAACGTCGAATCGGGCGCGGATTACATACTTTACGGTAACCGTTTGTGATGATCCCATTAAATATCACCTCCAATGACACATGTTATACGGGATTGATCCCATAACGGTGTGAACTTGAATTGTTCTGAACCCTTCTTCATGTGGCTTCTCTCTATTATACTTTGCTGCTCTGTGATTCAGTCGGCTGCGAGGTTTTCTTCTTGAGTGTTTCAAAGTACGCTGGCAAACCCTCCAAGTCTTTGACATCGCGTCCCACGAGGCTGTGGAGTTCACTCCAAAAGCTAAGGTTAGGCTTTATCCTTGTCTTCTCCAAGTGCTGTTTGAGGCGTCGCGTCCACTCGACTCCCCTTCTGTCGAAATCCAGCAAAAGAATGACCTCGTGAACTTTCTGCCCCTCAATCTCGGCGAGGATGTCGAGAAATGACTTGCCCGAGGTTTTTGTGGAGATGACTCCGCCTTCGATGGCTAGTTTGCGCAGCGCCCTTACGTCGTTCTGTCCCTCAACCACTATCAAAACGCCCTTCCCCGATTCTGATACGAGCTTTTCCAGAAGTTTTGAGAGTCGCTCGGCTTTCCTCTTCAAACCCTTCGACAAGACTTGTTACCTTGTGATTTCTATCTCTCTCATTTTCTCCAGGTTCTTCGGGTGCTTGCGGAAGTACTCTCTGGCTGGACTGAGGATTTCGATTAAAGCCTCTGCCACTCCCCTCTTCAGGTCGAGGGGGTGAAGACCCCCTTTAACATAGGCTTTCTCCAACGCCTCGTAGCTCTCGAACTCTTCTGGACCCCCATACTTCTGCGAGCGTGGAATTGTTAGGGTAGATTTTTCGTTGAACAGAATTAGTTTGGCATGCTGAAGGACTGGGTTGCCCCAAACCTCTTTCGGCGGGCAATAGGCAGCCCCAATTTTCTCCTCAATCTCTTCAGGCGGATCGTGCACAAATATGCACGTTTTGGGTACGCTCTTCGCCATCTTCGAGCTGATCTGAAGATTTATCTCGGCGTCTTCGTCGAACTGTTTCTGGGTTGTTTGGAGTCCCTGCAACCCTATGAGAATTGGCACATGGACGCTCACGGGTTTCTTCCAGTCCAGTTTTTGCGCCGCCTCTCTTGCCAACATGTGCACTTTTCGTTGGTCTATGCCTGCGCAGGCTACATGAAGCTGCATGTGGAATATGTCGGCTGCTTGCATGCAGGGGTAGTAAACCCAGGCTGTTTCCATGTCGGTGAGACTCATTTCCCTGCCCATGATGGGTAAGGAGCGACAAGTGCGCTGGAGCGACACGCTTTTGGCTATTCGCACCACTCTCTCCCAGTATGCGATGTCTTTGGCTAAGTCAGAAGTCCAGAGATACTGCACGCTTTCGGGTTTGATGCCCACGGCGGTGAAGCAGTCCTTGAAGTATTCGCCGCACAACCTGATGTTTTCCATGTCGCCGCCCAGTTTGTTGTTTATCCAAGAGTGCCAGTCGGCGAGGAATATGACGAACTCGAATCCGGCTTTGACCATGTCCTTAATCTTTGAGCCGCAAACCAAGCCCATGCCTACGTGCATGAGACCGCTCGATTCGAAGCCCCAGTAGGCTCTGGGCTTAGCCTCCGCCTCCAGCAACTGGCGCAACTCTTCTTGAGTAACGATTTCCTGCGTGTTTCTCGTGACGAGATGTATGCGTTGTTCCAAGTCCATGGCGAATCGCCTCTTAATGTTTCACCGTGGAATAACTTAAAAGTTCTTGTCGCGGGCGCTGTCTCCCGCGTAACTAACACTCAACCTCACAGCCAGAGACGGTTTCGCTCCACTCGGTTGAGCTCTCTCTGACGCGGGAACACGTTTGACGCCCGCGCCCACCGTGTCTCATGCCTGGGTAAACCCTTCGTCAAAGGAGAATGGGACTCATTCGCCTCTGTCGGGTCCGTCTGCACGAGCCCTCGCTTAGAGGTATCGGTGGGGTTGCTCACAAAATGTTCATCGCTAATTAAGACAACTAGAAAGCGTAAAGATAAGATTTTCTTAGCGCTTATTCTCTTAGAGGTTGACAGTAGGGGCAGATGAAGCTACTAGTTGAACCCGTTTTGATTTTTTGAACTGTCGTTTTGCAGATAGGGCAAGGTTTGCCTGGTTTGTAGGCGATTTTGAATTGCTCCAAGCCATAGTCGCCTTTGTTGCCGTAGAAATCTTTCTCGTAGGCTAACCCGCCTAGTTCAATACTTTCGTTTAGCACGGATTTTATTGACCTGTAAAGAGCCTCGATTTCAGCGGTGGTTAATGATGAAATTTTTCGGTTTGGATGTAGCTTTGCGTTGAAGAGTATGTCTTGGACGTAGACGTTGCCTATGCCTGCTAGGTTCTTCTGGTCGAGCAAGAAAGCCTTGATACTGCCCTTTCTCTCATCGAACAACCGTTTAAAGTAATCTAGTGTGAACTTCTTATCTAACGGTGACAAGCCGAGTTTTGCTGTCAATTTATGGTCGCCAAGCTTGTTTACTTGCACAAGATGAAGATAGCAGAACCACCAGACACGAATAGTGAAGCCCGTTCTATCGTTTAAAATGAATCTTATGTTGTATTTTTCGGGCAACTCATCGTGTGGTTTGAAGTGAATGATGTCAGCGCCCATCCCTGGATTAAACAGAAGAACGTAATCAGAACCGAGTCTGATGAAAAGCCACTTACCCCTGCTTTCAACCGACTTAACGATTTTTCCAACAACAACTTTCTGAAATTGTTCAAGAGGCATGTTCAAGCATTTAGGGTTAGCCACTTCAACCTTTGAAATCTGTTTTCCAACAGTTTCTTTGTTCATCTGTCGGCTGAGAACAGTTAACTCAGGAAGCTCCATGTTAGCTCTTCCTTTTGAATTCCATCAGGCTATTTTTGGCGTCTCCTCTCTTAATAATCCTCATCTATAAGATGTGTTCTGAAAAAAATGCAAGCTTGGTCTATATAAGGGCTTTCTCAAAATCGACTAACTCAAAGGTGGGACGGTATCCCATCTGCCTGTATAAGGCAATTGCAGGTTTGTTTGTCTTCAGTGTGCCCACAATAGAGTATTCGCATTCAAGCTTTCGAAACGACTTGAACAATTCTGTAATCAAAGCAGTGGCAATTCCTTTTCTCCTGTATTCTTGGAAAACACCCAATTCGCCTATCACGCCATGCGCTGGTCGATAATTAGATTTCTTCGGCATGAAACCGATGATGAAGCCAACAACGGTGTCTTTAACCCTTGCAACAAGCCAACACTCGGGTGGAGAGGATCCCATCTTACCTTCTCTTATGGCCCTTAGCGTTCTCAAGACAGTTTCAGGATTTGATATGAATGGGTCGTTCACGTGAACCGCTCTGTCTTCTGGCGCAGTCAAATACGCTCTCCGGGTGAATCCAGCAAACTCTTTCAGAGAAAACCCTTTGCCAACGATGATTTGAAGATCTGTAATGGTAGGAGGCGTTTTTGAGACTTTAACTTTGGACAGATTAGTCAGCAGCATGATGCTGCTTGGCTTCTTTTCTGAGAAACCGCATTCCTTGTAAAGCCTTGTGTGCCAGCGTGCGGTTTGGGGCTGGTTGAGAGGAAACTTTAGCATACACTTGACGTTTGATACGTGCCTTTCGCGCAACCGTGAGAGAGCCTCTCCTAACAGTGCTTCTCCGACTTTGCTTTCTCTGTATTTCAGAGGGACCGCTGGTTCCCATCTCCCAAGTGTGCCAACGCTGCCTTCAACTCTCACCCCTAAAACACCAAGCGCCCCTTCTCCCAGTCCAGATTTGGCAATGAGATAGACATTGCTGGTCTTCTCAAACTCCTGCCTAATCTCTTCCATCATCTGGTCGGGGTGATAGTCAAAGAGTCTGGGTTCTTTGAACCAAGGCGTGTCTCCCATAGCTCTTTTCCATGACTCTAAATACTCTTCCACAGACCGAGGTTCCTGAATTACTACTTTCAATCTTCTCAGCACTTATGTAGCGAGTCTAATTTCTTCGAGGTCTACCTCGAAGGCGCTTGTTGGGTTCTCCAGTTCGAAGTTGTTCAGCACCTCTGGGTGTATCTCGCCTAGGATGCCCACTTGTTTGTGTTTCAAGTAAACCGCTGCTGTTCTGCCTTCCAGGAAACTCGGGTGCCTCGCTTGTTTGATTTCCCAGCGCTTTAGACCCATGTTAGCCAAGAGAGCTTCGACATGAGATTTTATCTCTGTAAAGTTGGCGGTTGAGTGTGACGAGACTCCAGCCACGTGTAGTCGCCTTTCACAGCGCGTCTCCGCTTTTTTATTTATTCTTCCAACATCAGAGACCTCGAACAGACGCTGGGGAAAGCTCTCGTGCTTGTTGTCTGCGAGATTCTTCATTAGGGAAGGCAGGAGGCTTTCCCTCAGAATGGTGTATTCTATGGTGACCGGGTTGGCGAGTTTGATGGTTTCTTTTGGTTTGGTTCGCATCTTGTAGTAGTGCATGTCTTCGTTTGTCAGCGTGAAGTTCATGACTTCAGTGAAGCCCGAACCGATGAGAACCTGCCTTGTAGTGTTTGCCAATCTGTGAACTGGGTGCTGCTCTCCGATTGTCATAGTTTCTGGTAAGGTCGGCTTGAGCTTGTAGTAGCCATAGCCTATCGCCACCTCCTCAACCAAGTCCACCTCGTGCAGGATGTCGATTCGATAGGCTGGAACGGTCGCCTCAACAACTCCCTTTCCCACGGTTTCGGCGTCCATTCTGCACTTTCTCAGGCAATCAACTATCTGAGCTTCCGAAAGTTTGAGACCCAACAGTTCGTTGGCGTAGCCGACTCTGAGCCTCATTTTCTCAGGCGTCAAGTCTGGCGAGACAACCGTGCGGTCTGGATATTTCACCCGCACTCTCTCGATGGTTCCTCCCATGTCAGCCAAAGACGTGACCAGTATGTTGAGGCTCTTCTCCACAGCCGAGTAATCTGTGCCCGTCACGTCGAGAAACAGATTCTTTGTCTCACTTGTGAGGCGTGTCAACTCGCCGTTGATGATTGGCGGCATCGACAGAACCCTTTCGTCCTTGTCAGTGAGCAGCGGGTATTTCGACGCGTGCTCAATCAGGTGCTTGTAGGCTGCGCCCTTCTCGTGCTTCTCCAAGATTTCTCTAAGGCTCATCTCTTCCGTCTTGTCTAGAGGAACAAACTTGACGCTGTCTGGTTTGACAGCAGTGAACGTGAAGGGTGGCTCAACCGCGTCCAGGTTGTGCACGCCAATTGAGGCTTTCTTGCGGTTTCGACCAATCCCCCAGTGCAGGTCTTCCTGCATCTCCATCAAGTCAACTACGGCTTCCTCGTCGAGTCGTATGTCGCGCACCACAGCGCCTAACATGACTGGTCTAACGTCCGAAACCGCTCGGCTGATTCTCAACAGAGTCTTCGCCTCACCCAGCCTATACCTTGGCAGTCCAGTTTCCCACTCCATCAGTCCGCGGAAGGCTCTCGCCACGCCAGCGTAACTGCAGAGGTCAACACGGTTGGGGTTAAACTCCACTTTAACATAGTCCGCGTCTACCTCTTTGATGTCGAAGCCGAGCCAAGGCAACCACTTCGTCATCTCTTCAATCGACACTTGGCGTCCAACGAATCGGCTGAAGCGGTCTTTCTGCAGAGTGATCACTGGCACATGGGTGTCCTCCTAATCCAGCTCAAACGGTTGCCATATAATAGGCGGATGTCGTCTAGCCCTAATTCCAGCATAGCGAGGCGCTCGAGTCCGCCTCCCCAAGCGAGAACGGGATACTTTATGCCCATGGGCGCCAACACCTCGGGTCGAAACATGCCCATTCCGCAGAGCTCTATCCAGAGCTTCAGCTTGGGGTGGTAAACTGTGGCTTCGGCCGACGGTTCTGTGTACGGGAAGTAGCACGGCCAGAACTGCACTTTCTTCAGCCCGAATCTTGTGTAGAACGTTTTTAGTGTCCCCATTAGGTCGCGCAGGGTCACTCCCTTATCGACCACTATGCCTTCTATCTGGTGGAACTCCGCTATGTTCTTGTACGTGACCTGCTCGTTTCGGTAAACTCTGTCAACAGAGAAAACTTTGATCGGAGGCTTCTTGTGCTTCGAGAGGTGTTTGATTGTCTCGGCTGTCGTGTGCGTCCGCATGATTAGTCTCTTCGCTTCCTCTGGGCTCCACTTGTAACCCCAGCCCTTCGAGCCTGTTCTCCAACCGTTCTCATGGGTCTTAGCAACAGCCTCAACTACGGTTTTTTTTGGCAGTCCTCCAGCCGTGGGGTTCGCCAGATAAAATGTGTCCATCATCTCTCTGGCTGGGTGGTCTTGGGGCTGGAAGAGGGCGTCGAAGTTCCAGAAGGCTGTTTCGACCAAGGGTCCGCGGATTTCGGTGAAACCCATCTCTAGAAATATTTCTCTCGCTCGCTGAATAATCTGCTGTAAGGGGTGGATTTTGGCGGCGAAGAGGGTGGGTCCAGCCACGGTCACGTCGAACCTTCTGAGTTTTGTTTTTCTCCACTTTCCACTCATGATGAGCTCTGGCGTGAGTTGACTCACCTCTTCAACGATTTCAAGCCCTCTCTTGACGAGTTGCCATCCAGCCTCCGTCAGTTCCAGCTCGCGAATGGTCTTTTCCTCGGTTTCAGCGAGTTTTCGTCCCTTCAAAATAGAGACAGCCTCTTGGAGTTCCTTGTCTAGGCTTTGCACTGTTAACGTGCCTTTCTGGCGTAGGAGAGACAGAAGTTCTTCATCCGCACCTTTTGGAATAATTTTTTTCGTCATTTTTAGGGTGCGTGTCTTCTTCTCCAGCAGCGCCCAGCCCTTGCGGTGAAGCCATCCCAACGCTATAATCACGAATTCTTTCTCCAAGTCAGCGGTCTCAACTGTCTCTTCCACAGGGGCTTCTCCGCCCAGCTTGATTAGCGCGCTTATTAGGCGGCGTTCTGGTAATCCTTTTTCAGCGTGTTGTCTGCCCTCCTTGTTCAATGTCACAACCCTCTGTTTCTGCTCTTGCAAAGTTATGAGCTTCTTTGTCTTGAGTGTGAGGGCGGCTCGCATGACCGCCGCGTGGGCTAATCCGCTGGATTCGACTGCCTGGTCCACCGTTCCTTTTCCGTTGAGCTCTTGCAGGGCTAGCATGGTTTTTTGCTCGTTTTCTCGAAGCTCAACCATCTTTTGGCTCTCCAAATTCTTGGGTAACTGCGACCTTAGCTAACAAGCGATGCAGTATAGTGTTGCAGCGATGTCGTATAGAAGTTTCTGCTGCTTTGAGACGCCCCACGCTATCAGATAGCGACGTTCTTAGAAGATGCGCACGGTAAATTGGTAGGGCATCCCTTCACCGCCCAAATCAATGGGCTACAAACTTATTTATGCTTATCTGTCTTGGAATAATTAGTTTGGTTTAATACTTGTTTTCAAGCCTGTCCCTGTTAGGATTATTACTGCTCGGTCTTCCTCTGATGCCTCTCTATTCCTAAGTTGCTTCTTGTAAGCTGCGAAAGCTACAGCAGAGCTTGGTTCAACGAAGAAGCCCTTCCTGGCGAGCTCTGTGAAGGCGTCGAATATTTCCTCTTCCTCAACCATGACAGCGTCTCCATCAGCCTCTCTCAAACCTTTGACCATAATGTTCAATAGTGGAGGGTTCACGCTTACCAAGGCGTCGGCGATGGATGTTATCCTTTCAGGCACGGTGTAGCGCAGGTTTTTGAAGCGATGATAGAGGGGTGAAACCTGTCGTGTTTGACAAGCCACTATTCTCGGCATTGCCCTTATCGCGTTGGATTCAGCCAAGTGCCTAAAACCGTTTATAACGCCTACGAGCAGAGTTCCAGCGGAGACAGGCAGGTAAACGCGCTCTGGAACACGCCAGTTGAGCTGCTCAGCCACTTCGTAGGCGACACTTCTAATTCCGTCCCTAAACAAGGGGTGAAGGACGTGCCCAACATAGAACTTCCCTTTCTCAGCCTCCTGAGCCTTCTCTGCAACCGCGCTTCGGCTGCCTTTAACCTTGACAACCTCTGCGCCATAGAATCGGATTTGACTAAATTTCGGACCAGAAACGTTCTCTGGAACGTAAATTCTCGCCCTTAGCCCCGCAAGAGCAGCGTAAGCAGCTATGGAAGCCCCCGCATTGCCTGAAGAATCTTCGGAGAGATAACCCCCAGCCTTCTTCACCGTTTTGTGCAGGGTAGAAATCAGTGTTGTTGAGCCCCTGTCCTTGAAGGAGCCCGTTGGGTTCAGACTCTCAAGCTTGAAGTAAACATTGCCCGAAAATCTGACCAGAGGCGTCCAGCCCTCACCCAAACTTATTATTTCCTTCTCCATCACGTACGGGAAAAAGTTTGCATACCGCCAGACAGCATATCTTCTCATCTGAATCTCTTCAACCTTAAAGTCGGAGTGAATCTGAACATCCAGTGGCTGACCACAAGAAGGGCATCTGAAATTAAGTGGGTCAGGAGAAGATTGGTTACAAACCGAACATTTAATCTCGTATTCCATGAAAACACCAATATTTATTGTTGATAGCGCGTGTTGTTTTTCAGAGTTTCCCTGTTTAGCAAGCTCTCAAATGGGCATTCTTGTTCTATTCAACGCTGAGTATTTCCCTTGCCTTGTCGATGTATCGGCGTCGTTTGCGCTGGTGTTCCTTCACGAAGTCCGTGACGATTTTGATTAGGCGCTGTTTGTCTTCTCCGCAGAGGATGCGACCGTCCTTGCACTCGTGACTGTAAAGCTTGACCACGTCTTCGTCGCGCTCAAAGAAGTGCGACAGATAGAGGTCGTATATGGGACACACGTCTGGGTTTGCTCCCAGCCTACGCTGCTCTTCAGCTGTGGGTCTGCCGCCCGTGAAGGCGTTGGAAATCTTCTTGGCTATGGCTTCTGGCTTCTCTTCCAGCGTGAAATAGCTCATCGGGTCGCGCTTACTCATCTTGGGGGAACCGTCCAAGCTCTTTATCAGCTTGTGGTAGGTTGAGGCTGGAGGAATGAAGCCGAACTTTCGGCGGAACTTGAAGGCTATGTCTCGTGTTAGGCGCAGGTGAGGGTCTTGGTCCACTCCGACTGGCACAACGGTTGGTTTGGGTCCGCCGAAATCTCTGTGTTGAGGCAAGAGGATGTCGCCTGCCTGAATGAGCGAGGAGAGGTAGAGGCCCATGTGGCGCTCGCCGTAAATAGCCTTCATGGTGGCCAGAGTCACGGCTCTGCCAAACGTTATGGCGAAGTCTTTCACTCTATCTTCCTTCAATTGTCGATAGATGAAGCCCTTCTTGGGGTCAAATCCAAGCGTGAGGAGGTCTGCGACGTTGCCGACAGCGTATTTTTCGCTTCGTTCGAAGGGTATGCGGTTGTCTTCGTAGGCTTCCACATCGGCGATGCAGTAGAAGGCGTTTGCGCCTTGCTGCTGAAAATAGATGACTTCTCGGGCTGTCATCAGGGTGCCTAGGTGAAACTCGCCCGTGGGCTTTATGCCGCTCATGACCGCGAATTCCTCGTGGTTTTTCATGGCGTTTAGGACGCGCTCAAAGTCTCTGTGCCCAAAGATCACTCCTCTCCGCATGGCTGCGTTTGGGCTGGGCATCTGAGGTAGTAGGGGCTTGAACGGTTGGATGCCGAACTCTTCGTATAGGCGATTGTAGTCCTCGATAACTGTTGTTCCGAAGGGGTCGATAACGGTCTTTCCAGTGGAAGGGTTCGCGGTCAATTCTCGGAGCCTCCGCAGCTTAATAGACGGGTGGTGTTGAAAAGTTTGTTTGCCGCAGGGTTTGGGGTGACAACTAACAAAAGGCTTGTTTCCTTAGGAAGGCTTAACGCCAGTCCAAGGCATGTCACCTAAACTATTGCAAATGATATTGTTGTACTTAAGTGTAACTAAACGGGCTTGAACGTGGTTTCCTTCACTTTTCCCTTCAGTTCCCTTGGAACGTTGACCAGTCGCAGGACGTTCTGAGAGTTTATGGCGTAAATAGGGTTGCCGTCTGGAGCCCACCTCTTCAGCCTCTTGACGCCCACCAGCACGAGCTTCACCATCAGAGTTGTGCCGTCTTTCAACTTGTACGTGTTCCAAGATTCCTTCTCTTGTTCAAAGTCCACATCCTCTGCTTGCGCCAGTTCCTCAGGCGTGATTGGAGCTGCCAATTGCACTTTCACCTCAACGGGTTATTGGAGAGTCTCCTATAAAATATTAATGAAGCGGAAATGTTGACTACGTCTAAGTCTAATGGTTGTGCGAATCTTAAAATATCCAGTAGCGGTCTTAATTTGAAAACCTAGGAGGCTTAACCCATTTGAACACTGACAAGGTTGAGGTTGACTTGTCCATTGCTTATCGGCTGTTGCACCCGCGACACACGGTCCTGGTCAGCTGCTCCGACAAAACTGGCAAGGCAAACGTCATAACATTGGCTTGGACCATGCCTACCTCCATTCAACCACCCCTGCTGGTCATGAGTGTCAGACCCGAACGCCACTCACATCGGTTGATTGAGGAGACAGGCGAGTTTGTCGTTAACGTTCCATCCATGGAAATCGTGAGACAAACACTCTACTGTGGCAGAATCTCTGGGAGCGACTGCGACAAGTTTGAGACGGCGCCTCTAACGGCTTCGCCAGCCAGAAGGGTTCGGTCACCAATCATCAAAGAGTGCGTGGCGCATTTGGAGTGCAAGGTTGTTGAGACAGTCACCACTGGCGACCACACGCTGTTTGTGGGCGAAATCCTAACCGCATACGTAAACGAGGGAATGTTCACAAAAACAACAAAAACCTTCAGGGTTAGGAAGGTGAAGCCCGTCTTCCACCTAGGCGCCGACAGCTTCGTAACCATTTCCCAAAGAGTCGTGAAGCCCAAAATTGATGTGCCCAAAGAGAAGAACTAACCAAAAAACATGCAAGTCTTTTTAACTCCTCATCGTTTATGAAATGTCATGTTGCGACCCGAAATGGCTGTTCCAGACGAAGTCTTACAGAAATATCAGAAGGCTGGAAAGATCGCGGCTGAGGTTCGCGAACACGTGCGGCGAACAGTTTCTCAAGGCATGCCGATAATTGATGTCTGCGAGAACGCCGAGTCAATGATTCAGAAGAAGGGTGGAAAACCAGCTTTCCCCTGTAACGTATCAGTCAACGAAGTTGCAGCCCACTACACGTCTCCACCCAGTGATAGACGGACTATCCCAGCTGGCTCCGTCGTAAAGGTGGACATAGGCGTCCATGTGGACGGGTACATCGCCGACACAGCGGTAACGGTTTGTTTTAACAAGGAGCACGAAGACCTAGTGCGCACGGCGGAGGAGGCACTCGAGACCGCCGTCAAGATTCTGCGTCCAGGGTTGTTCACGTCGAAATTCGGCTCTACCATTGAGAAGACAATACGGTCTCACGGTTTAAAGCCCGTCTCTAACCTGACGGGGCACCAGGTTGGACGCTACTTGGTGCATGCGGGAAAATCGCTGCCCAACGTCTCACATTTCTCCACTTCAAGGCTGAAAGTGGGCGAGGTTTACGGGGTTGAGCCTTTCGTGACGGTAGCCGACGCCGCTGGCAGAGTAGAGAGCGGGCGGGAGACAACCATCTTCCGCTTTCTCAAACACAAGTCGGTCAAGAACGAACACGCCAGAAAACTCTTGGACCACATAGCCAAAAATTTTCAGACACTGCCCTTCACGGAGCGTTGGCTTCAGGGAGTGGTGCCCCAGCCCCATCATCAAGAGGCTTTCTCAGAGCTTCTGTCTTCAAAGAGTTTGATGGCTTATCATGTTTTCGTAGAGGCTAGCGGAAAACCCGTTGCCCAAGCAGAGCACACTGTTTTGATAACTGGGGATGGCTGTCTCGTTTTGACTTAACTGTAGGGCGCTTCCTTCCTCTTCTCCTTGACCTCGCGGTAGATTGAGGCTATGTTCATCTTCTCATTGCACTTGGGACACTGCTGCTCTGTCTCCTTGAATATGTAGTCTCCTCGTTGGAAATCTCGAATGTTCTTCATCCCACACTTGGGACACTCTATAGTCGTGATGAGGGGTTGCATCGGCATCCCCGCGGTCAACCTCAGAACTCTTCGTCTGGTTTGAAACACCATATAGGTCAGTAGGGCTAGGGTTGTGATTCCCATGGTGATGAACAGGTTGCCTGAGGAGAGGTCGTTGTTCATGTAGGCCTCTATTCCCTGATAGATTGCCAGAAGTGAGAGCAAGAGCACAACCAACACTATTGCGAGAAAGATAGGCGAGATCTTCCTTTCTTGAGAGACCGACTCGCTCATTTTTTCGCCCATATGTTTTCCACTCACTATTGCCCTATCCCTATCGTGTTGCCTACCCCAGCTATGATGATTGAGTCGCCCTCTTTAGTCCGCTCCAGAATCAAACGCTTGATTCTTTGGATAGCTTCATCTCCAGCGTCAAAAATCTCCTTCCGCATGGGCGAGACCGCGTCTCCAACGTCTTCCTTGATTATTATGGCGTTGACTGGAACCTTGTGCTTGAGCGCTCCCTCCTCCACCTTGTATTTCTCGGTTTCGGGTCCACCAATGGCCACGCCCACGCCTTCTGCCACCTCTCCTGGTTTCTCACCCTCCAGTTTTAGTCCTGCGTCTATGACAAGAGCCAATGAGATTTTCCCGTCGTTTTGCTCGATAATCTGCTTTATTGCCTCGCCTGGTTTGCCCACGTTTGCGCCGGGTCCTTCAGCCTTCAAGACGTAGGCTGTTCGTCCTTCGATGGGCACTTTGGCTACTACTATGTCCTTCTCAACCTTTGTCTTCTCGTATCCGCGCATGAGTTTGGCTGCGACTAGGGCGCCAGCTCCGTCTCCTATAGGCTGACCGTGAGTGAACGCTTTAAGAGCGCTGGCGTAGGCTTCTGCCTCGCGCATTATGAGCGGCAGAATCATCTGGAGCTGCATGATTATGTAGAGGCTGAGGGTTTTCTTGCCGAAGATGTAATAGTGCCTGATCACCTTGTAGATGATGTTTAGGGCTAAGGCCGCCTCGAGCATGTTCTCCAGATTGTTGGTCTGGGTCTCATCTGCCTGAGGCGCCATGAGTTTGACGTCGTCTTTGAAGCGGACGTCTCTGACATCGAGTAGATGTTCTAATCGCCATATTACACCTGCTGGGTCTAGGGAGACTGGCGATATGGCGAAATATTCTAGGAATTGGTCAATGCGTGCGGTTGGGTCTCCCTGTGGCTTGCCCAGTTCCTTTATTGTGTCTACGGCTATTTTTCTGCCTTCGTCTCGCATGAGCCGCAACCTTATGAGCGAGCCCTCAACTTCTCTAACCATTATATAGGTCTGGATGCGGTTACCATAAAACATGAAGACCACGAAGACGAGGAAAAAGGCCAGCTGAATTATCCAGCCCAGAACATTGTCTGACGCAAACCCGTCGAGCAAAACCTGTGGCATTATCAATAGCATCACTCCATCACAAACAGCACACAGAGGGTAATAAATTTTGAGTATTTTTCCTCCACATTCCCTTTTGGCACCAAAAAGCGGTGGGGCAGCCAGCTTTCCCGACTTCGCGTGGCCGAAGACCACACTAACACCGGAAACGGAGCGCGGTTTAACTTCTAAGTTCGGAATGGGATTAGGTGGGTCCCGCGCCCTATGGCCGGCAACCCCAATATGCGCATTGAGAATAGGCTCATATAGTTTTCGCCCCACTTGGCGCCACACAGAAGGGCTCTAGACCCTCTCCTCCGGGAGAGAGGTATCATACACGCACACAAACATAAACAAAGAGATCGTTTCAATCCTTAATGGCTTCAATCAGGCTCATGACATTCCAGAGCTTAACCCTCGTGTAGGGCGGCATGTTCGGATCCTGCAGAATCTCATCCAAAATAGACACGGCGTTGGACGCTCTGACAGCAGGCGTGTACCGGCTCGCCTGCAAAGCGTCTATGGCGTCTTTAGCCGCGCGCCTGATGTTACGAGGCGTGGTCGTGTCCTCCGAAACCAAACCCAAGACGGCCACAGCCTGTTTGATCCTATCCTCATAGTCCTGCAACCTCTTCTTACCCACCATAAAGCGACCACACCCCTCAGAACAACAACCACGAAGCGATAATCAAATTACCAACCCTGTCATTAAAAGTTTTGTGAGGCTTCATAATTGCCGAGAGAATCCAAAGACCTCCAGACCATGGCGAACCTGCTCAAACAAGGAGCCGCCCTCACAGACCTATCCTGCCCCGCCTGCGCCTCACCCCTATTCAAAATGAAAGACCAGAGACTGTGGTGCGCCAAATGCCAGAAACGAGTCATCGTGGTCAAGGAGGGCGAATCACCAACCGAAGCAACCCGCCCACTGCTCCTAAGCGCACTCGAATCCACCTTGCTCACAAAGATACAAGAAATCGAAAAGAGGATCAAAGACGAGAAAGACCCAGAACAGCTGCAGAAATTGACAACAATACTCTCCAACCTCCTAGAGGACCTCAACAAGACAAGAAAAGTCAAGTGAGCCCGTTAAAGGAGAGAGCCTAAAACTGCTGGGTCGCTACGAAAACTTCCCACAAACGATTCACGGCATCGCCAGATTCACCTATCAGGGCTCGATGCGAATGCTGCAACAAACCATTCTCACAGTTTTTCATCAACTCAACAACCGAAACCTAAGTCTCGAAAGCATCACAGCATCTTCAAAGCCCACGTGCCAAGTGGGTTTCGAATTCGGAATAGCCGAGGAATCCGCCTTCAACTTCCTAGACGAAGAAGAACTCCAGAGAGCGTGCAAAAACACAGCGGACAAGGCTCTGCCCACACTCGACGTCTTCTGCGCCATCCGCTACCACACAATTAACGAAGGCGGAAAACGAACACCCCTAAAGTTCGATTACCACCTGCTACGCTTCACGTTCTACAAGAAGAACATAGAACTGCTCATCTCGCATGAACGGGGAACTCAACGCATCCCACTTGAGGACCTCGTCACGTTTCTTACAAACTGTATAAACAAGGAACTGGCGACCAAGCAGCAGAGACAGCTGGCTTTGAAGTATCTGCGCACACTCTGACTTGCCCATAGATGTTTCTATTCTTTCTTCAAACTTTTTAGAGCAAGCTTAAGAATATCACTCGCCACCTGTTCAACCGTTCGGTTTCCATCTACGAGCACCAGGCGACCCTCCTCAACCATGTCCACATAGATTTCACGCACCTTTCGTTGATTCCGAAGCGTCTCCATGACCGACTTCTCTCGTTTCATCCTCTTCAAAACCACTTTAGGTGGAACATCGATGAACAGGGATAGGTCTGGAGTGAGCGCCAATCGGTTTATCTGCTCTATCCAGTTCTGGTCGAGTCCGGCGGCTCCTTGATAAGCCAGAGAAGAATAGACATATCTATCGCACACCACGACTCCACCCTTCTCCAGAGCTGGCTTGATTCTGTTTTCCACATGGTCGATGCGGTCGACTGCGAATAGAAGAGCCTCCACAACAATAGGCACACGCTTCTTACGGTGAAGTATATGTCTTCGAATGAACTTGCCGACCTCGCCCGCACTAGGCTCGGTGGTGTAAACGACGTCGAAGCCTCTCCCCCTCAGGTTCCTCACCAACAGGCGGGCTTGAGTGGTCTTGCCGCTCGCGTCTATCCCCTCGATACAGAGGAAAACTCCCCTTTTCGTTCTCGCCATGAATTGCGCCCTGCTTCCTTAATGTGAAAAGCACCTCAAAATAAATGACTTCCGTCTATCATGCAAATCAAACATGACCTCCTCCCCGCCGTATAGAGAAGCCTCACGCGCGTGGCGATTTCGGTAACTTTTCACTATTTATGAAGCCCTCGTCAAGCAAACACTTCAACACCCTAACCACGTCATCCTCGTGTTTTCTGGGGGCTCTGGCTATCATTTCTAAGAATTCTGCCATCAAGTCACTGATCTGTATTACATTGATGCTTCTTCTTGTCAGCGATGATCTCAGATGCCGTTCGCTCTTTCTTATAGTACCTATTACGAAGATATTTCACCTTCGCTTGCCTCGTACAATTGGCATGTTTTCATCGAGATACTCATTCGCAGACTTGAAATCTTCTCTTATCTTACTAGCTTGTCTAGAGGCGAATTTCTTCTTCTTTCTCGCCTCTTAGTACGCCTAGAAACGACTTACATTCAACGACCAGAACCTCGTCTTCATTTACAGCCAAGATGTCTATGTCTTTCCAATTGCTCATCTTTCCGTTTGGTTTCGGTGTTTTATACTTGACCCTTCTAGATATCATGTAGCCTTTCATCTTGTAGTATTCTTCCACAACATGCTCGACCCAACTCAATAATTCCCTCTCCAATTTAACTGATCGGTCTTAATTTTCTGAACCTGCATTAATAAGCACTAACACTCTAATCTATATGTAAGTAACATTGCACGGGCACCGTCAACCATCAAAGAGCATATCTTTAATAGTATTGTCTAAAATGAAACTCTAACAAGGTGTGAAAGGCTTTGAGGCAGTTCTGGGGTGAGATTAAGGACCCTGTTTTCGGCTACGTCTACATAACAGAAGCTGAAAGGAAAATCATCGATTCCTTTCCCGTGCAGAGGCTGAGGAGGCTGAGGCAACTCGCGGGCGCGGAGTATGTATATCCAGGCGCCAATCACACGCGGTTTGAACACAGCGTGGGCGTCATGTACCTGGCTGGGGTGATGGCTGAAAACCCCTACCTGTCTCAGCACTTCTCCGACGAAGACTACCAGATGATAAGAATCGCCGCTCTGCTCCACGACGTGGGACACGGACCCTTCTCCCACATCTTTGAACACCTACTCGACAAGTTTCTCAAAAAGACCCACGAAGACATGAACGTCTGGGTGGTTCAAAAATCAGAGCTAAAAGACGTTATAGGCGGGTTGGGTTTTGACCCAGACTTGGTCGCCAAGCTGTCTGTGGGGTGGCTGCACAAGCCTGGAAAGGCGTTTATGGACCAGATTATCCGCAGCGCAGTTGATGTGGACAAACTCGACTTCGTTGTCCGTGACACCTACCACACGGGCGCTGAGTACGGATACGTCGACGTGTTTCGCCTAACTCACACGTTAGACGTGCTAGACCAGAACCTGGCTGTGGACTTGGGCGCCCTCTCAGCCCTCGAATCCTTTATCCTGGCTCGGATAGAGTCCTTCAAGAGTATATACTTCCACCGAGTTGGCAGAGCAGCCCAAATCATGCTCGCAATGGCTATGGAGGAGGCTAAGGACGGACTGGGCTTGGTCGACTTCAAAACTCCCGAAGAATACTTGTCACTTGACGACTACACAGTTTGGGCCATGCTGAAACGATGCGAGAAATCAAAGAGGATAATTGAAAACTTGGAGAAGCGGAAGCTGCTCAAATGCGCTCACGAACAAACCTTTTACGTGCGAGATAAAACCGTTTCCAGCATTTTCGGTGTCGAGGAGATTCGGAATCAACTGCGTGACCAGATAGCTTCTGAGGCTGGAGTAGAGCCCAGTATGGTTGTGATTGATGTGCCAACGCTGCCCTCAGTGCCCTATCACCACTCGGTTCTCCTAGAGCCCATGGAAATCCCTGTTTTCTACAGAACCAGAGACGGACAGAAGGTTCCACAGAAGCTCAGCGACATATCGGGCATATTCGACGTCTTGAAAGGGTTCATTAACATTCTGCGCGTCTACACCACTGATGAGCACCGCGAAAAGGTGGGTGCGGCGGCGTCTAAACTGCTCGGCGGAATACCTTCCTCAGCAAAAATATCCTTTTAGTGGATGAGCTAGGCAGGAAGAACAATTGCGAGTATCTGAAAACTTTATCGTTGAGATTCGCAAGAGAGAGAAAGATGATGGCTAAGACGTTAAAGGGTCGAGGAATTGTTTCAGGTTTTAGGCGAGGGATTGCACTCGTCTCTAAGCAGCCGCTCAGTTTTCTCGGCGGCGTCGACTACAACTCTGGAGTGGTTGTTGAGAAAGGGCACGACCTAAAGGGTCAAGGCATGAAGGACAAGATTCTATGTTTTCCCTATGGTCACGGTTCAACGGTTGGCAGTTACGTCTTGTATTCGTTGGTTAAGAAGGGTTTGGGTCCCAAGGCTATTGTGAATCAGGTGGCAGACACAGTGGTCGTGGTAGGCGCCATTCTGGCTGAGATTCCGATGATAGACAAGATTGATGTTTCACAGATTAAGACAGGAGACAAGGTTGAAGTAGACGGTGAAAGGGGCACAATCAAGATACTGAAGGAAAAATGACAGCATGCACCTAACAAGAGAAGAAGAGAGAATCTACGACGGCGAACTCGGCTGGGCTTATCAGGTTTCCATGAAGATTCTCACTCGCTTGGGCGACCTGCTCGGCGCCACTCGGTTGATTCCGATACGGTCAGCGCATTTGTCTGGTGTGTCTTATAAGCACCTAGGCGACGCCGCTATAGACTTCCTCGACACCCTAGTCAGCAAAGGCGGACAAGTGCAGACTTATTCAACGCTCAACCCTTCGAGCTTCGACCCTGAATACTTGATAGACAAATATCCTCGGGAACGTTTAGAGAGCCAGTCTCGCATAATCAGCCTCTATGAAAGAATGAAGATAGACCCAGTTCTCACGTGCACGCCATACTACCTTCGTAAGCCCCAGATTGAAGAGCATCTTGCTTGGGCGGAATCCTCAGCCGTGATCTATGCAAACTCGGTTTTGGGTGCATGGACAAACCGTGAGGGAAGCCCCAGCGCCTTGGCTGCCGCCCTCGTGGGAAAAACCCCTAACCACGGCGTGCATCAGGCTAAGAATCGTCAACCAAACGTGATGGTTAAGGTGGAGACTGCTCTCAAAAACGAGATGGAGTGCGGCGCACTGGGGATTCATTTGGGAAAGCTGTTGAAAGATAGAATTCCCGTTTTCGAAGGACTAGGCAAGTATTCGAATGATGATCTGAAGCAGTTAGGCGCCGGGATGGCTTCAAGCGGCATGACAGCCCTCTTCTACCCTAAAGCTCGAGTTAGAAAAAAGAAACTAGAGACAATCTCAATCGAAGCCAAAGACGTAAAAGAAGCAGCGTCTCGTCTGTGCACCACTGACCAAGCACCAGACCTCGTCTTTGTAGGATGCCCTCACTGCTCCTTGAAAGAGGTCAAAAGCGTCGCTGGTCTTCTAGAGGGCAAGAAAGTGCGTAAAGGCGTCGAATTGTGGGTTTGCACTTCGAGACACACAAAAGACAAAGCAAAAAAATATGTAAGTATCATCGAAGGTGCTGGTGGGCACGTCCTTTGTGACACCTGCGTTGTCGTTACGTGGATAAAAGACTTAGGCGTGCATACACTCATGACCAACTCGGCGAAAACAGCCTTCTACGCGCCAACCTTGAACGATGTGGAGGTAGTCCTGAGACCACTGAGACCATGTCTGAAGACTGCCTGCAGCAACTAAACCCTTTTCTAATACAGAAGACATGCTCGTTCTTCACAATTATTCTCTTTTAGCAGTCTTCTTCAACTTCTCTATGATTCTGGTTGTTCTTTTGCTTGTTGGAATTTTTGCGAGTTGGAACTTTTCGCGTGATTTGGCGAATGGTCGAGTGGCGTCTATACCAAGCTTGGTGGTCAGCCCAGTTTCTTGGTCGGCTGAGGGGTCGAGGGTTGAGCCCCTCGCATTAGGAATCATGAGCAGGTCTTCTTTCGCTTGAAAACGCGTGGCGATTGCCCACTCAACCTCCTGGAGATTGAAGACGTCTATGTCTGTGTCCACGACGATAGCGTGTTTGAGGCTGGGGTGAGCGCTGAAGGCTGCGGCTAAAGCGTTTTTCGCGTCTCCGTCAACCTGCTTCTCGATCGAGATTATCGCGTGGAGCCATCCGCATCCGCCGTCGGAGAGGTTTACAGCCTTCACGACGGGCACCACCTTGGACACGGCCTCCCAAATCATGGTTTCATGGGGCAAACCCATCAGAATTTTGTGTTCCGTTCCTGATGGCAGAAGCGCTTGGTAGATGTGGTCTCGGCGGTGCATCATGCCCACGAGTTCGACGGTTGGCTGACTCCTCTGAACGTCGTATGTTCCAGTGATGTCTACAAGGGGGCCTTCAACAACCTCTTCATCAGTGGATATTTTGCCTTCCAAGACGATTTCGGCGTCTGCAGGGGCGTAGGCGTTCACATTTTCGCACTCTGTTAGGCGCAGTCTGTTTTTGAGAAGGACATTGGCTACACCGAACTCGCTCAAGCCGAAGGAGGCAGGCGAGCAAGCAGCCAACATCACGGCTGGGTGGTTGCCAATCGTTATAGCTACGTCCAAATCCTCTTTCTCCTCCTTCGCCATGCTCCACAGCTTGAACAAGTGTCGAGGCACGAGTCGAATGGCGAGGTGACTATCGTCTAGCACTTGCAGACGATGGATGGAAACATTCTCAATTTTTCCGTCTGGACTACGCGCCGAGATTATGGCTGATGTTATGTAGGAGCCAGCGTCTCTCTCAAAGTGAGTTAAAATGGGGAGTCTGGACAGCCTCGGCTTTTCCACAACCTCTTCGACCGGGCCTTCCTTCAATGTTCTTGGCTTTTTGGGAAAGCGCCAAGCGTGGACAAGGCTTTGGTAGAGGTTTTCAGCGTCGACGCCTAGTGCCCAGCATATTCGTTGGCGTGTCCCGCAGGCGCCAGCAACAATCTTGGCGTTGTGTCTTTTCACCTTTTCGAATTGGAGTATGGGTCCTCGGTCAAACTCTTTCATGATGGCTGAGACTTCAAGCTTGGGCGAGACTTCCTCCTTGACATGGATTACCTCACGCTTTTTCTCCATCTCTTCCAAGAAACTTCGCAGGCTCATTCTTTGACGCTCTCCTCCTTTCCGGCGATTTTTTCGAACAGCCGTAGAAAAATGGGTCCGGCATCCCTTTCGCTGACTGTTTTGGCGAAAATCGACATTAAAGCCATTTTTCCAGTTTTTTCGGCTAGGCGTTCAGCGAGAAGACGGGCGGTCATTGTGTTTCTGTCGCCCAGCAGTATTGATGATAGGGGTGGACCGAGCATTTTTTGGGCTTGTGGTACGGCTACGGCCAGTGTGCCCAGCTGGTCTTCTCCCTCGCTCATGAGCACGATATTGGCGTTTTTGGTTTCTAAATGAAGCGCCAGAAACAGTGTTTGGTTTTCCTTGATTTCTTCTTGGACTACTCTTGCACGTTGCATGTTCGCAACCCTGTTAAGCTATTTATTCGTTGCGTACTACTATTTAGTGCTTTTATGAGTCAAAGAGTTCTGCATTCTCTGCATCGAAAAAGTGACGACAACCGTGTTAAAAGCCTGGATTCTTGCCAGACAAAGAAGAGTTTGCAAAGATTACTTGAAAGCGCTCTGAGGCGAACCTGGGATGGATTGAGGCGTTAGTGTCGCTGCTCTCTTTCGCCTCTTAAGTATGAAAACCGCTAGGATGATGACCGCTACAACTCCTCCCAAAAGGCTGATTATTGTTATTAACGGCAAACCAGAACCCTCGCTTACTTCAGAGCCACCGCCGACTTGGGGGTTCACAGCTATCTTCGTTTGACCAACCCCATCCAGATATCCACTCTTTGCCGCAGTCGCTGTTAAAGTGACGTTAATCTTTGTGGTTGTTTGAGGAGCGGTGAAGGTGCACTTGAACATGCCGTTAGAATCA
>Ga0315306_10000296_pt1 | contig 24034 bp, 23 predicted proteins | sample TDP1_MG_FD_203803 | JGI IMG/M metagenome (GOLD analysis project Ga0315306, IMG submission 203803) | Freshwater sediment microbial communities from Lake Towuti, South Sulawesi, Indonesia - TDP1 | ecosystem: Environmental > Aquatic > Freshwater > Lake > Sediment | place: Indonesia: South Sulawesi... | reverse complement strand
CCGCGAGAATCCCGTTAGACAAAGGCTTTACGGTGCTGACTGGACCGAATGGAAGTGGAAAAACCAACATTGTGGACGCTGTTCTGTTCGGCTTAGGAGAACTAAGTGCTAGGAGGCTCCGCGCCGAGAATTCTTCAAAGCTCCTATTCCACGGGTCCTCTGATGCTGGCGTAGGGAAGGCAAAAGCTGCTAAAGTGATTATTCAATTCGACAATTATGATAATCGCATACCCGTTGACACCAGCACCGTAACAATTTCCCGCAATGTCTATGAGGATGGGCACAGCATCTATCGGCTTAACGGAAGGCAAATCTCAAGATCTCGCATCGTTGATTTGCTCTCCATGGCTGGAATCAGCGCCGCAGGACACAACGTTGTTGTGCAGGGAACAATTACGCGCATGGCTGAAATTTCACCTCACGAACGTAGAAAGATGATAGAAGACTTGGTTGGTATCGCTCAGTACGATGCTGAGAGGGCTGAAGCCGAAGAGAAACTTCGAACGGCCGAGATATCTATCCGAACTGCCATGGGTCGAATAGATGAGGTGCAGAGAAGAGTTGATGATCTGGAGAGACAGCGCCACGAACTGCTCCGATACAACTTTATTCAGCGTGAGATCAAGCGATTCGAAGCAATGAAAACCTCGTATGAGACTTTGGAGTTCGAAAGGAGAATCAAAGAGCTGTCTTCAAGGGTTGAAGAGGCAGGAGGTAAAGTTGAGAAGCTGAGGCAGGCAAGAGAGCAGCATAGGTCGCAACGTCACGGGATCGAAGCGGAATGGCGAAGGCTCAGCTCGGAGATAGTTGAGGAAGGTGGAACAAGAGTCTTTGAAGTTCAGGTTAAGATAGGAGATATTAAGTCGAGACTAACAGAATTAACGACAAAGGTAAATGCTGGAACTGCAAGTCTCGAAGGACTTGAGAAGGTTAGAGATAACAACATCCAACAGTTTAAGGCAATAAGCAATGAGATTGAGGAAAGCCGCAAGAAAATCAGAAAGTCAAGGAGAGATCGTGCTAGAATCTCCAAGGAGATTACAACTAAACAATCCAAACACGACGATATCTCAAGCCAAACAGCAGAGCTCCGCGAGAATCTGGGGGAAAACAGCAAAAAAATTCAGGAACTCGAACAACAGTCAGATAGGCTCTCTCAAAGTCTGGTAGCCCTTCAAGGTGACTATGCTAGAAGCAAAGCTCATATTAGGGTTCTTTCACGCAGACAGACTGATCTCCAAACTAGGAGAGAAAAATTCGCGTCCAACCTAAACGAGCTAAAGGAATCTCTCATCGACCTCAAAGAGGTGCAGAAAGAGCAGAAAAATCGATTAAAGAATCTTCAAAGAACGTTAGACCGAAGAATCGTGCAGAGGGAATCCGTAGAGAAAGAGCTTGTTACGGCTGAGAAGATCGCCGGATCCGCGCGGGAGGCCGTTGTAGAATTCGCCACCCAACGGGAACTGGCAGAGCAGGTTGCAAGGGAAGAAAGAGCTTTGAGAAGCATAGAGGAACTCGCAGAGCTCGGTGTACTCTCTGGTATTTATGGAAGATTAAGAGACCTCATTAAACTGGAGAGTGGCTATGCAGAGGCAATAGAAGTTGCAGCGGCGGGGTGGCTGGACTCTGTCGTCGTCCAGGATTTCGATGCAGCCTTCGCGTGTACTGAAACGTTGAAACGCCTAAAGCTAGGTAGAGTTAAGATAATCCCCATAAGAGAGCTGTCCGACATAAGATCTGTCAAGCCTCCAAAGGTTAAAGGAATAGGCAGACCTATCTCCGCTCTCGTAAGATGTGCGAAACAGCACTGGCCTGCGGTGGTCTTTGTCTTCGGGGACACTTTGATAACGAAGGATGACAAGACAGCCTTTGCCGTCTCCCGTGACGGCTATCGAACAGTAACAACCGATGGCGACCTCTATGAAGCTGGAGGGGGATTGGAGAGCGGCTACTACCGAGCTCCAATAGACTTTTCTTCCATCATCCCAAGCGAATCCGCCGTCGAAAGTCTAGATCAAGCGGTGAAGGCTCTTCAGGACCACTTGGAGAGGCAGGGAAGCGAAATAGCCACATTTGAGGAAGAAATCGATGAAACGCGAGTGGAAATCGCTCGGTTATCTGAAGCAACCGCAACTCTTGAAGGCGAAATTGCAAGAATACACAGAAGCATCAATTATACAAGGCAAAACATCAAGCGTGTCGACAAGCACATTCAGAAGGCTCAGAGACGCCTCGAGGAGGAAGGAACAAAGATAGGTTTTCAGGAGGCTCAGAACAAGACTATCCAGAAAAAGATGCAAGAATTACGCAAAGAATTAGCTGATATGCGGCTAAAAGTTGACCTATCCCGAATTCAAGAGATGGAACTTCAACGGGAGAATCTGGGAGATGAGATAAATGGGCTGCGGCAGAATCTTGGCAGTGTAGAGACCGAGCTTTCAACTCTTCGATCAAAGATGGGAAATGTCCTTAACGTTGGTTCGAAAAACATCAGAATTCAACTTAGAAAGGTGAAGGAGCAGATTTCAACTCTGGAAAATGATGTTGAAGAAGCCATCCTTGAAAAAGCGACACTCGAAAAGGAACTTCTAGAACTTGAGAGATCGAAGGAGGAACTGTCACACTCCGTGTTAACTGCAAGAGAAGACGCAGAGAAATTCTCATCTCAGATAGACAGCATAGACGAGAAGCTAGAAAAATTGGACAATAAGTGCGAGCGAGCGGATCGGTTTTTTAATGAACTCCAGCTTAAACGTCAAACATCTCAGTTGCAGCTAGATCAACATCGTATTCGATTGGAAGAACTTGGCTATGCAGAACCTTTCGAGGTTACGCCGGAGCAGCTTGCATTGGCAGAGTCATCGCTTAAGCAAATGCGGTTAGAGCTGGAGCGACTTGGAGCCGTTAATCAACTGGCCATCTCACATTACGCCGAGCAAGCGTCACGATATAAGGAGTTATCCCTACGTATGAACGAGTTGGAACGGGAAAAGCAGGCAATCCTCTCTTTTATGGATGAGATTGAGCGGAAAAAGCGCAGGGTTTTCATGGAAGCCTTTAGCCAGATAGACAAAAGTCTCAGCAGGTATTTCTCGAAGCTTACAGGTGGGGGAGAAATCTCTCTGAGACTGGAGAAGCCTGAGGACCCATTCGCAGGTGGCATAGATATGGTTGTTCAATTCCCAGACAAGCCTCCTATCCTGGTTAGCGGAGCCAGCAGTGGGGAGAGATCTGTGGCGGCGGTTGCCTTCATTTTCGCCCTGCAAGATTTTACGCCAGCGGCTTTCTACCTTCTGGATGAAATCGACGCCCATATGGATGTCTTTCATGTGGCGAAGCTTGGGGAGCTTCTGGCTGAAGAGTCTTCAAAATCTCAGTTCTTAGTTGTCACTCTGAAGCCTGAGATGGTGAGCAAGGCTGAGAAGGTGTGTGGTGTCTATGAGCGCGGTGGGGTCTCTCACGTCATATCCACCACATTCAAAGAGGCTGCATGATGTCTTTGCCCATTCAGAAACCATTCTATCTTCAGCCTCCGTGGAGCATACTCTTCGAGCTTCATAAACTACAGAAGGTACTTCCATGGGATGTCAACATCGCCTTTCTGCTGGCATCTTTCTTGGGTGAGATGGAAAAGAGGGGTGAAATCGATTTTAGAGCCTCTGGTATGGCGCTTGACTCCTCAGCTACAATATACCTTATGAAATCCAAGCTTCTCCTGAAGTTGGAGGAACCGCCACCCTCGCCAAAGCCCGCGCCAGATTTTCTACCTCCTCCTTTACTCGTTCCCCTCCGCTACGAGCTGACCTCCACCACGATCCAACAACTGTTAACAGTGTTGGACGAGGCGTTAAGGAGTGAACGTCCATTCGACTTGAAACCACTAATAGAGCCTACTCCCCCGCCTCCATCGGAGATTCTTCCTCCTATCGACCAATACCTGATGGAGATCGAGGAACAAATGGATAATTTATTTCAGCGCCTTCTTCAGCTTGCCAACCAGGAAATGTTAATCGTCTTCTCCCAGATTGCAGTCGGATTGGAGAGATTGGAAGCAATAAAGAGATTCATCACCCTTCTCTTCCTCGCACAACAAGGTAGAGTTGGCTTGTGGCAAGGAGAGGACTCTGATGAAATCTATATAACCGTTATAATGGACTCGGTTATCAAAGGAAAAGAAAATGTCGGAGCAACCTGAAGAGAAAAAATTGAGGCATGATTTGGCGTTACTTGAGGCAGCACTTTATGTGGCAGGGCGTCCTCTCGATCTGAAGACATTAGCGTCAGTCATTGGGACTCGCTCTAGAAGTAAGACTCGAAGCCTCGCGAGAATGCTGATGAAAAAGTATAGAGATCAGGAGACCTGCCTAGAAATTCTGGAGCTTGAGGATAAAAGATACGTCTTACAGCTGAAGACAGAATATACACCTAGAGTTCAAAGACTGGCAATAAGACCGCTTCTTTCGAAGGGACCGTTGAAAACCCTGTCTTATATCGCTTATCGACAACCTGTGCTCCAACCACAGGTGATCGATGTGCGTGGTTCTCATGTTTACGATCATCTGAAACAATTAGAGGATATGGGGTTGATTACCCGTGAAAGGGCCGGCCGAACAAGACTGCTGCGAACAACCAGTTTTTTCGCAGACTACTTCGGCTTAAGCCATGATACTCGAACCATGAAGCGGCAACTCAAAAATATCTTCGAGGATTTCACAAAGGCGAACTCAAAGGAAGAGCAGATTTAAACTTCGGTTTGTAAGAATAAACATCTACTTTACTATATGGATTTCTAATCACAACACAGACAGGCAAAAAATCAAACTAAATCATGGCTAAATTGTTGAAATATCCTTGAGAATGTCCTCTTTTCAAAAATCTTATTATAAACATCCTCTTCACAATTTTCATGGCAATAATTGAAACATCTTGTCAAACTATACTACACGATACGAGTTCTCATCCATTGAACTGGCATGCATGCATACGGGAAGGGGCTTCAATTGCAGAAATAATTGACTTCAAAAGACTTGTACATTCCTCGGTTGTTCTAGGAAGAGAACCTTTTCTTAGATTGGACATAATAATCACTTACATCTGTTTATTGTTCCATTTCATATATACACTAACCTAGTTCCAGTCTATGAAGTATTCCATGTTTATGAATCTATAAGAATCACTCAAAGTTTCTTCCACAAGTCATAAATAACGAAGTAGCCATACACGACAATTGTTATTTTCATTTAAAAGGAGGTGATAGGTTGAAATTTAGTGATGTCATTCTGGCTGTGGCTACTTTGGCTGTGATTTTTGTTTTTGTTTACTTTGTGTTTTGCTTGGCGTTGATTCCGTCATTGGGTTCTTATTGGGGGGTCAATTCTGCAGGCATCGTATCCACATTAGTCGCTGGGTTAGTTGTGGGTTTCGTTTTTGCTGGAAAGATACAAGAAGAATCCATAATAAGAGCGGTTGGGAAAATAGCTGTTTTGTTTGGAGCAGAGACATCATTTGTTACGGTTCTGTCTCTTTCTGCCAATGGCTACTATAACGCTTGGGTTAAGGAGAACTTGCAGAGTATGTATTCTACGGGTGCATGGACAACAACGGATTGGTTTGTTTATGAGCAGTTGGCGCTAGTTACTCAAGTGGCTCTCAATGTCCTATTGGCATTGGTGTTGGGTTTCATTGGACTCTACATAGGTTCGATGCTTAGAAAACCAAAGAAGAGTTGAAAACGACATAAGCAATTATTCTACCACTCTTCATGATGGCGACACTACTAGGAGCCATAGTCTATACAAGAAAACATTCTATATATGCGCATGTGCCCGCGCGATTCATATGAATATTTTGATAATTTCTTTTATAAACTTCGGTTCAAAAGGGACATTCGCTGGTCGGGCAACCGCCTGAGTATTCGGAATCGGCGCTAACGTGTTTTTCAGTAGCCATCTCCTTGGTCAGTAACGGACCTACATATAGAACTTGTTCTTTTCTGCTTCCATACCTGTAAATGGTTATGCCTTTGCACTTCAGCTTGTAAGCTAGCCGGTAGATTCTTCTAACATCTTCCACGGTGGCGTCTGGGGGTAGATTCACTGTTTTCGAAACCGCATTATCCACATATTTCTGGAAAGCCGCCTGAATCTTCACGTGCCATTCTGGAGCTATGTCCAGGGCTGTGACAAAGATCCTCCGCATCTCCTTCGGAATTTCCTCCAAGTTTTGTATAGACCCTGTCTTCGCGATTGTAAGCATCAAATCTCTCTCGTAGAATCCTTTTTCCCTAGCTACCTTCTCAAAGGTGTGCTGTATTTCCAATAGTCTAGTGCCTTCCATGACGTCTCGAACGAAAGCTACAGCAAAAATCGGTTCTATCCCGCTTGAGCAGCCAGCAATTATGCTAATGGTTCCTGTTGGTGCAACTGTGGTGACTGTGGAGTTGCGTATCGTTTTGTAACCTTTCTGTTCCCAGAGGCTGCCCTTAAAGTTTGGGAAGGAGCCCCTTTCTCCTCCTATTTCGACGGATTTCTTCGTCGCCTCTTCGCTGATAAACTTCATAACCTTCTCAGCAACAGCTAAGGCTTCTTCTGAATCGTAGGGGATGCCCAACTGAATGAGCATGTCTGCAAACCCCATCACTCCAAGCCCCATCTTCCGATTAGCCTTAGTTGTTTTAGCGATTTCTGGTAAAGGATATTTATTTACGTCTATTACATTGTCCAAAAAGTGGACGGCTGTCCTCGTGACTCTTCTTAGTTTCTCCCAGTCTAAATCTCCATTCCTAACCATCTTGGATAAATTGATGGAACCGAGATTGCATGATTCGTAGGCTAACAAGGGTTGTTCTCCACAGGGGTTAGTGCTATAGATTTCTCCTACTTTTGGGGTTGGATTATGCCGATTTATTTCGTCAATAAACACGAGTCCAGGGTCCCCAGTCTTCCACGCACTTATAGCGATTAAATCGAAAACGTGTCGAGCACGCAGCCTCTTTTCAACTCTTCCACTTCGAGGGTTCACAAGACCGTATTCACCGTCTTTTTCCAGAGCTTCCATAAATTCGTCTGTAGCTGCCACAGACATGTTGAAGTTAGTTAAGGCGCCAACCCCAGACTTCGCTTCAATGAACTTCTCAATGTCAGGATGCGTGACCTCTAGGATTGCCATGTTGGCTCCTCTTCTTCGCCCCCCTTGTTTGATGACGTTGGTGGCGGCATCATAGATGGTCATGAAAGATACTGGTCCAGAAGCGATGCCTTTCGTGGATCCCACTATGTCTCCTGCGGGCCTCAACTTCGAGAATGAGAAACCTGTTCCCCCACCTGATTGATGGATTATCGCCATGTGTTTTAGTGTGGTAAATATCCCTTCTATCGAATCTTCGACAGGCAAGACGAAGCAGGCTGAGAGTTGCCCAAGCTTGGTGCCAGCATTCATCAAGGTTGGAGAATTTGGCAGAAATTCAAGATTCGCCATGATCTGATAGAAATCTTCTTCGGTTTTCTCTAGGTCAGCGTTTTTGTCATGTAGAAGATCAGCTTTGGCTACGGCTTTGGCTACTCGGCGAAACATCTGGCTGGGGGTTTCGATGACGTTGCCTTCTCCGTCTTTGAGTAGATATCTCCTCTTCAGAACCTTTATGGCGTTGATCCCTAGCTTCAAGTCGTCGACAACGTCGAAGAATGTTTTGAACTCTCGAATCTCCTTGCGTTTTTGACGATACAAGATGTAGGCTTTAGCCACATCAACATAGCCTTTCTTAACTAGAACCTCTTCAACAATATCTTGAACATTCTCAACGCTAGGAATCTCTCCAGCAAATCTATCGTTAACGAGCTTCACAACAGAGTCTGAGAGCCCCTTCGCCAGCCCACCATTCCCATGCTCTACGGCTGTCAAAGCCTTCAGAATAGCATTAGTGATCTTCTTCTGGTCAAAAGCAACAATTCTGCCGTCCCTTTTACGGATTTTTGAAACCTTCTCCGACAACCCTGTTCACTGATGAAAGTAGAGTAACTACAGCCTTTTTAATCTATTATTTTCATTTTTAATGAAAATTGATTATTGAGGATGACAACAGAGAAGTCAAAGTGAAAAGGCGAAAAAGCTCAGTTGGGTTCAGACAAAAGACAACGTTTAAAAGTAAAGGTTCTATCGTAGAATCCATTAAGCTTTGTTAGGAAGATATGAAATTGTCTGTTTGGCATGGGACTCTGCACAAGAAGAAGTCCTCAGGTGGCAGAAAGAGATCATATAGAAAGAAGAGAAAATTCGAACGCGGATCCTTCCCCACAGAGACAACCCGAGGCGCACCCAAAAGGCGGTTCACACGTGTACGGGGAGGAAACGTTAAGGCTCGGTTGTTGAGTGTAACACACGCAAACCTGTCTGATCCATCCGCCGGAAAAACCGAGAGAGTCGAGATTCTGCGGGTGATAAAGAATCCCGCCAATGTTGACTATGACCGTAGAGGGGTGATCACGAAAGGAACGATCATAGAAACCCCGCTGGGGACAGCGCGTGTAACATCACGTCCAGGACAAAATGGCATAGCGAATGCAGTTCTCATGCCTAAGAAGACCTGAATCATAACACTCTAGTTTCTCCACTCCTTTCCGTATCAGGAGTTTCTCCAATGAAATACTAGTAAAGGTTATTAGATTTATAGGATGAAATCGTGTTCTGGTGAAATCAAAATGACAGCTGTTGAAAAGAAGAGAATTGGAAAGGCGACAGTCGGTTTGATTGTAACCACTGTCTTAGCGGTCGTGCTTGTCATTTCGAATATCTGGTCTTTTATAACCCTGCAAGATCAAATAACCATCCTTAGCAGTGAGAGAGATACCCTTCAGTCCCAGATAGTCTCACTAAATGCAACACATCAATACTACGTGTCAACCCACAGTCATTCAGATTCCGATTATGGTGAACTCCAGTCAGACGTACAGTCGCTTACAAATGAGAATCTGGTGCTGAAAGACCAGCTCGCTGAGATGAATGAGACGCTGACTTTGTTTGAAAGGCAAACGAGAGAAGTATTCTTCTTTAGGATCTTCTCCTTGTACAACTACAAGACTGAGGAATACTGGTATGCGTGGTACAAGATAAAATCCGCCAACTATTACAACTATAGGTTCGACGTCGAGACTCACGCCCCAGCCCTTTTGAACGATAGGGTTACCGAAGAGTTGATATCCAGGACGGCTGGTTCCTGGACTGACCCAGAAAGTGATGTTATACAAGAAATAGCGCAAGATCTTTGGGAAGTTAGTGACCGAGATGAAGAGGTCTTCGTGAACCTTGCGGTGCAATTTGTCCATCAACTCTGCTACAATGTGACGTTATACACAAAATATCCCATAGAAACAATAGTTGAAGAATCTGGAGATTGTGATAACCTAGCGGTCTTGACGGCATCGATATTGAATGCTGGCGGATTCGATGTTGTACTGTTACTTGTACATGCTGATGGTGGGGGTCATTGTATGCTTGGAGTTTCACTGCGTTCTGACCCTGACGATCTTTTCGATTACGGAAGAAGCGATAGTTACTATGTAGATGTTGATGGCGAGCCATATTGGTTGATCGAGGCTACGTGGGGAGACCCAGGAGGAGCCAACTGGATAGACCCTGCAACCCCTACGGCTTACAATTATGTCGGCGCTTTTGTAGGAGACAACCCTTGGGATGAGATAGAGATAGTAAGCGTAATCCAACCAGAGTGGTAATCGATTCGGATTTAATTCAAGAAAAGGCTGATTTGAGCTTAGAATTAGCAAAAGAGCTTAGGGAAGTCTCAGAATTCTATAAAATAGATTTAGAATCACGAAAAGGTTTAAATAACGCCATTGGTTTTCAACCTTCACGTTTTGTGAGGGGAATACGTAAGTTTGCAGAAGATAGGCCGAATCCTTCACATAAGCTCTAGCAAAAAAGCCGTTCTCAAGGCGGAGAAACTTCCGCGGATCGGCGACAACGTCGTTGATGAAAAGATGGAGCCCCTTGGAACTGTTTTTGACATCTTCGGACCAGTCTCATCCCCATACATCTCAGTGAAAACGGACATGGGAGACCCAGATCGTCTGCTCGATCGTGTTCTTTACGCCGTCCCCTCCAAACTTGGAAAGAAGAGAAGGAAGAGAAGATGAGTGAAGAAACCCCCATACGTGCCGTCCGGGTTCAGCAGTGCCCTGAGTGCGGGAGCACGCGGCTCATGCGGGATTATGACTGTGCCGAGATCGTTTGTATGGACTGTGGCTTTGTCATCGCTACTAAACTCGCTGATCGAGGGCCTGAATGGCGGGCATTCGATAAGGAGCAGCGTGCCAAGCGAACGCGGGTCGGCGCCCCTCTCACATTCACCATCCACGACAAAGGGCTCTCCACCATGATAGATTGGCACGACCGTGACATTTATGGTAGAAAGCTGGCTCCTGGGCAGAAGGCTCAGATCTACAGACTTCGAAAGTGGCAACGTAGAATCCGAGTTTCAGACGCCACAGAGAGGAACCTTGCCTTCGCCCTATCTGAAATCTCAAAAATAGCAAACAACCTCAACCTTCCCAAAAACATACTTGAAACAGCCTCAGTCATATATAGAAAAGCCGTCAAAGAGCGCCTCATTCGTGGAAGGTCTATCCAAGGAGTGACAGCAGCCTCCATTTATGTGGCTTGTAGACAATGTGGACTCGCAAGAACTCTAGATGAAATCGCTGAAGCCTCAACCATTGATAAGAAGGAGGTTGGGCGCAGCTACCGTTTCCTCGTAAGAGAACTCGACTACTTCATTCCAGCCGTGAAACCCAGCCAATACATAAGCAAATTCTCCAACCAGCTCAGCATGCAAGGGAAATCCGAAGAAATCGCACATAAGATCCTCCTAATGGCACGAAAACTCAGGCTCACTTCTGGAAGGGGACCCACAGGAATAGCTGCAGCCGCCAGCTACATCGCTTCCGTGCTTATGGGCGAGAGAAAGACTCAGAGAGAAATCGCTGAAATCGCTCAAGTGACCGAGGTTACCATCAGAAACCGATACAAGGAGCTGGTTGAACGCCTATTGTTCATTACAGCCCTCTAAGATACCTTTTGGCCACAACAAATAACCTTGTGATGCGTGTTGGGGAAAACGTGATCAAGACGGTTAGAGACATCGAGGAAGGGCTTGTGGAAACGCTAAGGAAATTGCGGAAAAGAATAGAAACTTTGGAGAGCGAGAAGGCCGATCTTCTGAAGGAGATAGAAGGGCTCAAGAAAGCGGCTGAAAAGAAGGCTGAGACGCTTGAGGATGAGGTTTCCGCTCTGAAGGAAGAAGTGAAATCCCTCAAAGAACTACTGGGATACGCCGAGTGAAGAAGCCTCCATTTCACATAGCCTCGTATCAATCGTCGAAGTCCGCTTGAACTCCTAATTAGTCTCGGTTTCTCACTAACCTAGGAATAACCAAATAGAATCTGGAACAACACGGATAGTCATTTAGTCCTGTTTTTGTTAAATGTCAAAACTTTATGAGAGCAGCGCCAGCACTGAAACCCCATCCATAACCAAGTATAACGCCATAATCGCCGTGGCTAACCTCACCGCCACTCATTATTTTTTCCAATATAAACGGCAAGCTTGCACCCGCGAGATTCCCGTAATTGGCTAAGACCTCATAAGACTCCTTAACCCCCCCATGATCTATGCCATAGTACTCTGCGGTACTATCCAATATTCTCCTACTGCCTGTGTGCATAGCCCACTTCTTGACCTTATTCTTGAATCTAGAGGTTTTTCCTTCAAAAAGCCTCTCTAACACAGCTGAGGTGTATTGGATTCCCAGCTTCGGTATACTCTTATCAAGGTAGGAGTGAAATCCAAACCTAAATGGACCTGTTAGGCCTGTGAGCCTAGCGAATCCCGCTAGATAGTTCGGCTTCCCAATGTTCGTGACATGAACTATGTCTGTAACCTGCGGGCTTTCTCTTTCATCGGTTGCTATAGCGCATGCTGCGCCGTCTCCAAAGAGGAGTGCTTCTATGGTTGCGATCCACTTTCTTAGCTCCCATCTCCTTTTCTCGTCATCCTTCAATGCCTGAATCTTCTTAATCCCCATAACACTCTTCAGACCCCTAACTTGATCGCAGAACCAATTTGAGTTTACACCCGACAAACTGATCAGTATATAGCTATTGGGAAACCTAGCTAAATGATCAGCACTTAATTGAAGAGCACTGGTGAATGCTGTGCATGCCATACCTTGGATACTGACATGCTTTATGTGGGGCGGAAAGCCGAGTTTATGGACTAGGAGATTGCTGAGTCCGGGGCACAGAAAGCTGCTGGCGTCGTATGTTACTATTAAATAGTCTATGTCCTTGGGGCCTAAGCTTAACCTTTCTAAAGCTTGGTTACAAGCGTCAGCGCAGACATCAGCAGCAGGGTCTCCCCTACTCGGTCTCAATTCGCTCTCTTGGGAGAAATCGATTGGATTGGCGAAGTACCTTGTGGAGACGCCTAGGTTGAGAATGCTTTCCCTGACTTCATCTTGAAGTTTGCATGGAAAGAGTTCCATCATCTCTTCCGTGGCGTACTTGTAGCTCGGAACCGTGGTGGTTAGGTGTAACAAACGCGTATGTATTCCCCGCATGGCGTTTTAGTAAAATAAAAGGGATAAAAAATCTGCACGTAGAATCCTTATGATCTAGACGGGTATAACCCAGTCATCTCCTCTACTCTTTCAAATGTTTCTGATAGTATTCCTTAGCCTTGCTTACGGCTCTCTCTGGAATTTTTAATATGATGTAGTCTCTATCTGGCGACAGCTGTGCGCACTTGCCGAAGTACTCCTTCACCTTCTTCACATCGCCCTCATAGATTGCCAGTCCTCCCGCAACCTCGTACCATGTTTTTGCTCTAAGGTCGTCTTTTTGCTTTTCGAAATCTTTCGCCCTTTCTACAGCCCCTTTGAGGGATACCTCAACCTTTCTGGGGTCTAATAGCATCGTTTCACGCAGAGCTTTGTAGACCTCTTTGTCCCCCATGCATATCTTTTCTAAATCACTAATCTCTTCAGCTTCTTCTTTCTTCTCTTCAGCTTCTTCTTCAACTTTCTTTTTTCGGAACCTATCGAGTAAGCCCATATGAATCAGCCTCACTTTGCTTATTTTAGTAATAGTTGTCAAATTTAAGCTTGTGCTAAAAACTGTTAGGGTCCTTATTGGTCTTGTTTGCTCATACATAGATGAGCTTCTTTTGCTCACATCCTTTTCAAGAGGTATCTTATGATCGTCAGCTTCATCATCTCGGTTGTTCCCTCATATATTTCGGTTATCTTTGCACAGCGATGAAAACGTTCAACATGATAATCCGCCAGATAACCGTATCCTCCATAGATCTGAATAGCCTCGTCTGTGACTTCCATGGCTACCTTGCTCGCATATGCCTTAGCCATGGCGGTGAGCATTGGGTCCGTCTTGCCCTGGTCGAACATCCAAGCAGCTTTGTAAGTGAGCAGTCTTGCCGCCTCAATCCTGGTTGCCACGTCAGCCAGCTTGAATGATATACCTTGAAACTGGATGATCGGAGATCCGAATTGTTTTCTCTCTTTGGCGTAGCTGAAGGCGCGTTCGAATGCTCCTTGGGCCATGCCTATGGCTTGAGCTGCTACAGGTATCCTGCTTCCGTCAAAGAACTCGAGTACGTAGTAGAACCCGTTGTTGAGGTCGCCTACGAGGTTATCTTGAGCGACCTTGACGTCGCTAAGTGAGACGGAGCCGGTGACTGCTGGTCTGATTCCCATTTTTTCCTTCAGTTTGGTGACATCCAGTCCAGGGGTGCCTTTATCCACTGTGAATAGGCTTTCGCCTCTGTACGTCGGTGTGGCTTTCGTGTCTGTTTGGCAGAGTACACAGAAGGAATCTGCTACGGGAGCATTTGTTATGAACTGTTTGTCGCCATTGATCACCCACTTGTCTCCGTCCTTCATAGCGGTCGTATCCATGAGTGAGAGATCGCTTCCGTGTTCTGGTTCGGTGAATGCTCCAGCTGACACCTTCTCTCCCCTACATAACGGTGGGATATACTTTTTCTTCTGCTCCTCTGTTCCGTGCGCCAATACCAGATCGGGTAGAGCAAAGGTTCCAGACATTATGGCGACGCCTAGTCCTGGATCGACTCTGCACATCTCTTCGGTCACTAGGCAGTCTTCGAGGAGTCCGTATCCCTGACCGCCATATTCCTCTGGGAATCTCATGCTGGTGAAACCGAGCTTGGCAGCTTTCTTGTAGAGTTCGATTGGAAACTCCTCTTTCTTGTCGAATTCGAGTGCTAGCTCGGGGGTTAATTCTTTTTCACAGAATTCTTTGGCGGCTTCTTTTATGTCCTTTTGCTCCTCGTTTAGTTCGAAGTTCATTTTCTTTCCTCTTTAGCTTCTTTTATTTTGCTTTTCAGCAGCGGCACAACTTTGAAGAGGTCTTCGACGACGCCGTAGTCGGCTACTCGGAAGATTGGTGCTTTTGGGTCTTTGTTTATCGCTATGATGAGGTCGGAGTTCTTCATTCCTGTGATGTGTTGGAAGGCGCCACTGATGCCAATGGCCATGTACAGCTTGGGCTTCACGGTTTTTCCTGAGGTGCCGACTTGGCGGTCGCTTGGAAGCCATTCTTTGTCCACGATGGGGCGTGAGCAGGCGAGTACTCCTCCAAGGGTTCCTGCGAGCTCCTCTACTATGGGGACGTTGTCGGCATCCTTGATTCCTCGGCCAACACCTACGAGGATGTCTGCAGCTGTTATGTCTACTTCTCCTGTGGGTGGTTGAACGTACTCGATGAACCGTTTGTATTCTATATCTTCTGATAGAGGCGACTTGATCTTGATTATCTCGCCTCCCTGAGGCGTGATTTCCTTTGCTTCGAATGTTGCTGGACGTATCGTGGCTATGTAGCTTTCAGATTTGCGAAGCTGTGCTTTGACGTTCACCTTGCCACCGTAGACTTGACGGACGACAGCCAATTTTTCTTCTTCAAAGTCTAAGTCTATGCAGTCTGTGGCGAGCGGTAGATTGAGACTGGTTGCGAGGCTTGGAGCTAGGTCCATGCCGAAGGCTGTGTGTCCTATGAGGATGAGGGATGGCTTGCGTTGGGTGATTAGGTGGGTTAGCACTCTCTGATAGGCTTCTGAGTTGAAGTTTTCCAATCTTGCGTCGTCTATGAGTAGCACTCTTTCGGCGTAGCCTGCTAGTCTTTTGGCGTGGTCTCCTACATTGTGGCCTAGAAGAACTGCGGTTAGGTCTGTGCTTGTTTTTCTTCCTAGCTCTCTGCCCTTGGTCAGCATCTCAAAGGTTACGTCTCTGATCTCGCCCTGCCTGTGCTCTGCGAGGACGAAGAGTTCCGTCATCTAGATCAGCCCCCTGGCTCTCATTATCTCAGTGATCTTCGATGTGACCTCATCTAAGCTGCCCGTTAGAATCTCTGCCTCCTTCTCTGCAGGGGGTGTGAACATCTTTTCTACGGTCATCCAGGATCCAGCTTCCCCTACTTCGTCCTCTTTTAAACCAAGCTCTTTCAGACCCAAAACTTTTATCTCTATACTTCTGGCTTTCCTGATGCCCATTATCGAGACGTATCTAGGCTCGTTTATGCCTGTTTGGATTGTGAGTAATGCTGGCAGTTTGACCTCTACTATCTCTTCTAAGCCGCCTTCAAGCTCACGATTGACCTTTACAGCTTTTTCCTTTGGCTCTATCTTCTTCACCATGGTTGCGTGGGGGATTCCGAGTAGCTCGGCGAGTGTGACGCCGACTTGGCCGTATCCGTCGTCTGCTGCTTGGGCTCCTGTTAGGATTAGGTTGTAGGGTAGGTCTTTGATGGCTTTGTGGAGGATTTTGGCGGTGGCGTAGCCGTCTGAGCCTTGGAAGGTTTTGTCTGTTAGCCTTATTGCTTTGTCTGCTCCTCTGGCGAGGCACTTCCGCAGTGTGTTGTCGGCTTCCTCTGAGCCGACGGTCACCGCTGTGACAGAGCCTCCGAGCTTCTCTTTTAGTAGGACGGCTTCTTCTAGGGCGTAGTCGTCCCACTCGTTTATGTCGAAGACGAGGTCTGCAGTCTCTATTCTCCTCCCGCTTTTGTCGATAGTGATCTCTGCCTCTGCTGTCTCTGGAACGTGTTTAACGCAGACGATTATGTCCATTTCCTCTCTCTTCCTTAACTACATGAGTCTACAGAGTTCAGAAAGATGGCGTTTTCGATATTTAACTTTTAGAGTGTAGTTGCCGTTGGTTTTGTTGGGTGGGTGTGTGGACTGGTAGTTAGAAACTCACATTCACGCAGAGGTCTAGACCTAGGTCTAATATATGAACCAAATAGGCTGCAATTAACACAGAAGTCTTTCTTCCAGTATCCTGAACCAATAAGAAATGAAAGGATTATTGTCTGAATCAGAAAAAGAGAAAACCTAGGCTATTTCTCTTTAGTCTATTTCTTTTCTGTAGGAACTTCATAAGACCACCAAGATTCCTGTCCAGCTGAAACGTAAGAGCCTTGACCATATTTATCCATAAATTCCTTTAACTTGAAACCATCTATCAATTCTACATTGAATTTTGTTGCTATGTCTTTTGCATCCTCGGTGAATGATGAAGTGGTTACAAAAATTCCTCTGTTAATTTCATGATAAAATTTCATCATAGCACAAAACTTCTGCATTGCTCTGCTACCCACTTTCTTTTTCCACTTTTTACATTGAACAGCATATTGATAACCATCTTTCTCGCAAGTTACATCTATCGCTTTATCTCCTGCGCCTCCAACATGTCTTACATTAGTATATTCCATCTTTTCAAGCAATTTAGCAATTGCTCTTTCAAATTCACTAGGAGTACGTATTCCTTCAAATGAAGGGGGCAATGGCTGTAACTTATAGCGAGTCTCTTTTGGAGGTGGGTAACCCACAATAGTGTATGGTCTATAGGACAACAAACCTATTCCAATGAATAAGAATACGAACAAGATAAGCAAGCCCCAAAGAGTTCCCGAAGACATCAGAGTAAACCACCCAAGGGTGAAACCAAGAAAAAGAAAGATTAGCCCAACAACTCTGGAACCACTAACGTCTTCATATTCCACCTCACAAAATCCGCCATCTACTGTCCTGCGTAAGTCTCTATTGCAGTGATAACAGTGGTACTCTTGCCCTCTCTTTATTATTGTAAGTCTTTCCCTACAGTAAGGACACTTCATACCTTTTCAGATAAAACATAGAAGTTTCTTTCTTAAATCTTTAGTATGAGTTGAAACAATCTAATACAAGATTAATAGAAGATGAAGTGATGAAGAGTGAAAGACTCCTATGTTCAGAAGTACACGTCTAATGAAACAAGATGTTTAAAATGTGGAAATACCGTTTTCAAAGTAGAAAGAACATCTCCTGAGCAAGTTTTGTTAACATGTAGTAAATGTGATGAGCCTCACTTACTAGATGCACAGTTAGACGAAAACAGAGCAGTTCTCACATTCTGGAGTCAAAAAATGGAAGAGCAGAAAACCCAAGAAATGGAACCCTATACTGTTCATTTGGGTCATGGAATTCCAGTAGAAATCTGGGAGAAGTCTGTGGACGACTTAGCCAAGGAGTTCTTAAAGTTCATAGAAAAGGAGTTCCCTAAAGAGAAATACAACGCAATAGAAAAGCACAAGGATCAGACTTTCAGACTCTTCTGGTTAACGAAAGAAGTTCCTGTCTTCACTACTAACCCAGAATTTGAACTAAAGAAAGAGAAGGTTGAAATGCTAGTTGAAACAGAACTGGAGAAAAGAGTGATGAAAGAAAACAAGGAACTATTATCCTTTCTAACTTCTAAAATAGTCGAATGGGCAAAGAAGAACGAACTTAGCAAAATAACGAAAACTGATGTTGATATATTTCTCATGGAAGAAGAATTACTATTGTCTTCCAGACTGAAAGACATGTTGCACAGAATGGCTAATCTGGGAATACGAAAAGACTAGAACAGGCTGACAATGAAGAAGCTACAGTTTGCTAAAATCAGATGTCAATGTGAACATACTAACCTAGTACCAGTATATGAAGTGTTCCATGTTTATGCAGCTTTTAAATGTGAGAAATGCAGAAGAGTTATAGCAGAACTTCTTCTCTAGGCAGACTTTCTCGTGGCAATGAATTCATTCAATAGTTTCTTGAAATTGCGGTTCAGGATTTCTTCGAGTTTGTCTACACTTAGCCTTATCACGACACTTCCCTTGTATAATGGTCTCTTAATGTATCGAAACTTGTAAGGCACATAAGTCAACAAGAAGGATGTCGTTCCTAAAGCTTCACTTGACAGACCAAACATGTGAGCATCGTGAATAAATCTGTTACGTAGGCTGTATAGGAAATTGGCAAACTCGTTAATTCCCTCTTTCAAAATCTTCTCCTCTTGAAATGCCGGACAGTTTTCATCACTATCAAACATACATCCATGATTTCTTGCTCCACAGAGTTCTTTATTATAACAGAACAAAGGAACGAGGGACATGGAACTGGTATCATTTCTAATGAAATGGCAAATAGATTTTAGAAGAGCCATCTGTTCTGTCTTGTTTAAGTATTCGGGATTTTGGAAGAATCTTCTAAATTTTCCACTACACCCAAAATCCTTATTGTATCCTTGCCATACTTTCCCAATGCTTTTGTCTCTTAACATGTTTTTCTTTCTTTTTTCCGATACCCATTCTGAGAATTCTATGAAATCTCTTTTTGAACTCAACTTCTCTATCAAAGATGTTATCATTAAGAGTTTAATGAAATCGATTTTCATTAGTTTCATAGCTCGATAAAACTCAGAAAGAGAGAAGAACTCCTCGAAGGCACGCTTGAGTGTTTCGTATATTTGCTGAAACTTCATGCAATATTCCAACATTTCTTTCTCAGAGCTGTAGACTTCTTTGAAGAAGCGGAAATCCTTCTTAACTAAATCTTCGCAGACATCTTTCGGGGTCTTCTTTTGCTTGTTCATCCGCAGTCACAAAAACTAATCATAGTTCATACAAAAGGGTTTCCACGACTACTCCCCCCGACACTTCTAAATGCTTATTCCGAGAATATCCTCTGAAAATCTCGAAATGAGAAACTTGAACAAAATAGGGAAATTAGGTTAGTCTTCTAGGTCTGCCTCTATATCGTATGCTGGTTCTTCTCGTAGACTACCACAACTTCGACATATCTCATCTTCTTCATCATTGACAAACCCACAGACAGAACATTCCCATGACTTCCCTGTCATTCTTCATCACCCCTCTGAAGCTTAAGAAATAGTCTACAGGGCTTCGGCAACGAGTTCCGCGATGTCCATGACTTGAATCTTTTCTTCAGCGCCCGTTGTCTTGATGGCGTCATCAAACGTTAAGAGACAGAATGGACAAGCCACCGCCAACATCTCCGCTCCCACCTCAAGGGCTTCCCTAACTCGACCTTCAGCGAGGCGCTCCCCTGGAATGTCGTGCCACATCCTCCCTCCCCCACCCTCACAGCAGACGCTCCTCTTCCTCGACATCTCCAGCTCCAGAAATTTCACGCCTGGAATGCTCTCGATGATCTTTCTGGGCTCATCATAGACCTCATTGTGCTTGCCCAAGAAGCATGGGTCCTGGTATGTTACAGCCTTTTCAATTTTCCCTGAAAACTTGAGCTTTCCTTTATCGATCAAGTCTGCGAAGTATTGGGTGTAGTGTTGGACTGCAAGCTGTTTTCCATATCGGTTCTTGAAGGCGTGGAAGCAGTGTGGCGAGGTTGTTATTATTCTATTCACACCGTATCGGTCGAAGAGGCTCAGATTCTTCTCAACCAGCTCTTCGAAGAGTCCCTTCTCCCCAAGCGAGTACACCTCGTTCCCACAACATGTCTCTTCATTCCCAAGTATTGAGAAGTCTATGCCCAACGCATTCAGATTCCTCACCATCGCTCTGGCTACACTCTGTGCACGAGAATCATAAGAGGCGGCGCACCCAACAAAATAGAGCAACGCCGTCTCCTCACCCTCAGCGACATACTTCACCTTCAAGTCCTTCGCCCAGTCAGACCTGCTGCTTCGGCTCAGCCCCCAAGGATTCCCATACTTGTAAACCCCCTCAAGGGCATCTCCAAGCGTACTTGGAACACGCCCCTCCTCAATCAGAAGACCACGCAGACCAATGAGTATCTCAACCAGGTCCACACTTCTAGGGCAACGATACGCACAGGTGCTGCAGGTCGTGCAGTCCCAAATCTCACTTCTCTCGTAAATGTTCAGCGGAGGTTGCAGAGTGAGAGGGAAGACCATGTAAGCCACCTCACGCACATGCCTTCTAATGTTAAGTCTTGACTTTGAAGAAATGGGGCATGAGCCTGTGCACTCACCACACTGCATACAAACGTTGAAATTCAACTTTTTAATAGCGTCCAACCCTTCGACTTGCATATTGATGTGCCACTCCATTCATTTCTTTCAAAGCCTTAACCGGCTCTTCCATCCAGACTCACTATTTCGATCTCTAGCGAATTAAGACACTACAATTAACAGTCGACACTTAAAAACAAATCTGCACCGAAAGCAGAAAGCATTCTTTCATCTCCACAACACAGCGGGCGCCCACCATGAGTTGGAGAAAGAAGACAATCTCAACACGTTAAGATGGAAATAGGCTGTTTCAGAAAAGCACTAAGGCGCCTGTCCGTTTTGATTAAAGTGCCGCGTATCTAGACATAGTTGGTGCATGTTATATAACTTTAAAAGTCTTCTAGAACAATATTCTATGTCCGGCGATAGCTTTGTCCAGATATTTGGTTCTCTGTAAGATGAATCCAAACCAGACAGACGATGCTTTACGCGGTTTGAGGGGGCTGCCCGAGAAGCCTGTAACAGGAGTAACCCTGCACTATTCCTACAATGTTTTCGGAGCTTGGGACGCCTGCATATGGTTTGACGCCGAAAATCACGACCAAGCTATGAACTTCGTCCAGACCAAAATACGCCCAATCTCTGGCATTGTAGAAACATATACGATGCCCACAACGACCATAAAGGAATACACCAAAGGCAGGTAGCTTCCATGAGAGACGCAGCCTTAATCCCCCTTCTTTTTCTAAGATCAGGATAAAGGGAAAGACCTTGGCAATCAAAAAACTCTCGCAGGCAGAGGCATTCTACTTCTTCACCTCAATAGGCAATTTCACTGGCAGAAGCGCAGCCTCCCTTGAGGATTTCATGAAAGAGATCAGAGAAATTGATGCAAAATCGTTGGAGTTTCATATTCAGAGAGAAGACTTTGAGAAGTGGATAACCGACATCCTAAGAGACACAAAGTTGGCTAAAGAGATTCGGAACCTGAGAAATCAAGGGCTTACTGGAGAATCCCTGCGGAATAGTCTTTACAGTATTGTTTTAAAACGATACAAGGAGCTAACAAGAAAGCCCGCGAAGAAATAGACAGTAGAAGACACTTTCTTCACTATGTTTTCAGCAAAGACACAGCTTGGCCACAATGCGCAGGCAAAGGAGCCACAACACACTAAGAGGCGCAATCGCCAATAGAAGCGGGCTTTGAATACGTAAGCGACATCCAGTTTGGTCAACAGATGTATGAGCTGTTTAGGAAGAGGAGGCCATGGAACCATGTTAGGACATGTAGGCGGCTTGGAAGTTGTGAAGAAAACATCCACGTGATACATTCTAGAGAACGGATGCTTAATTGTGGATACGTTCGCTGAAACTTTCACCTTGATGGAGATATCTCCCGCAGAACCCCTCTTTTAAGTGTATAAATTGAGAAAAGATTAAGAAGATAAAATAGCGCCTGTTTGTGGTTAAATTTAATTCTCTGTTCTGACTATCTCTATGTGGTGATTGAATTGGGTATGAGAAGTGCTAAAGACAAGCCGATGACCAAGAAGGAGAGAGAGGAGAAAAGAAGGAAACGAAAAGAGAAACGCTTAAAGAAATAAAGGCGTGTAGAAGTAAGTATTGCTTCTTGGAGATTAGTGTATGCCTTCATTAGAAAGAAAGAATAAAAAAAAGAAAGAAAAACATTTGGCTAAAATTGGGAAATAATGCAAATTTCCCAACTTTTGTTTATGCTGGTTTTTCTTTGTTGAAAAGTAGTTGAAATCAGGAAATTATGGCTGGGTGAGGTACTCTCACCCAGACTGGCGATATCTCCACTTTCTTGCGCACGTAACTCCCCTTTTTTTTGTTTTTCCATGTTAGTTCTGGCGCATTGAAGAATTTTTGGAGTCTGCACCATGTAACTTCGTCTGAATGAAGACTAACTATTGCCCAGATTGCTTTGATGGAAGTTTCCCTAAAAATTCCACGTATTTTTTAGGCAAAAGGTGTTCTTGTGCCCCGGAAACAAGCAATTCTTTATGCATGCATACATTTAGTGAACTTTGAAGGAGACGAATACTACACCGCAACATCTAAAAGCCTTAAAAAAGATGAGGAACTTCTCAAGGCGGGATTTGACTATGTCACGGAGCGAGACGGAATCAAGATCTACAGAAAGCGCAAGTGAGCTTAAGGTTGTGGAACGAGGAGACGGCTGGTTCAAAGTTCAACATCGCCATGGGGGAAACATATGCACCATAATGGATACATTCGCTGAAATCTTCTCGGTGATGGAGATATCTCCCGCGCAACCCCTTTTTTTGTTTATGGAATACTGCGTAGATTGAGGTTCTGTCACCTACTCATATGGTCTCGGTTTAGAGGGAGAAGCATTCATGTAAGTGAGAACGGGCGTTCAAATCCCGCCCTCACTATCATTAAACCGAGAGTTTGAACGTCGACCTGACTAGGGTTTATTGGTAGCCCGGAATACGTGACTTATCACGTTTAAATTTCTCACTTCGAATTGACCAAAATGACAGGTCTGGAGGAAAAATATGGGTTTGAATAATTAGAGTTCAAATCCCATCGCTGCACTGAAATCTTGATGTAGCTTCCCTCTCCAAAAGCTAAAAATTCGAGTTGGTGCAATAGACTTTGAGAACAATGAAAAGCAACAAAGTTGCTGGTAGTGACAGGTTGTCTTTAGTTTCTAAGAAATGGATCTATACTATTGGTTTGGTCATTGTTTTCGCTACGGATTTTGTTTTGCGGGATGTTCTTCTTCCGGAGCAGCCAAGCGATATTCATATTGGAATAGCACTCGTGGTCGAATGGCTGATCCTCTTAGCATTGCTTGTTTTCTGGATTCCCAAAGTTGAAGGCCATAGCCTGCGAAGTATTGGATTTGAGAAATTGAAGTGGAGACATTTGTGGATGGGTATTCTCACATATTTTATGCTTATGATAGCTTGGATTGGTAGCTATTTCGCGTTGAATGCGATTGGGCTTGAGGGACTAAGGAGTCTCCAGCCGATGATAAGAAAGCATAGTTTCCCTATCCTCTTCAGCCTTTTTCTCACAGGAACTTTTCTTGAAGAGATATTTTATCGAGGATACCTCATTGAAAGATTAACCTCACTAACGGGGAAACACTGGTTGGCAGGAGTCATATCTTGGATAGCCTTTACCTTCGTGCATCTGAAGTTCTTCGGTCTGGGACCAACGCTGGATGTAGGCGTTCTGTCCGCGGGTCTTGTAATTCTTTATCTCAAAGAGCAAAGCATTTGGCCGTGTATCTTGGTTCATGGAATAAATGACGCATTCGGTTTCTTGATAGCGCCTTTATTGATGTTGTAATGAAGTATGAAGAGCGGGCTTGGTTTACATAGTCAGCCAATGAAATGTAACAGCAACAATCGTGTGGTTCGCCATCAGAACCTGGTTCAAATCCCTTCCGCACAAACTTCGCGACTGACGTTTAAATTCTCGGTTAGCAGGCGAATGGAAATGCGCGGACTATTCGAACACGCATCGTTCAGCGCAAATGATGAGGTAAGAAATTAACAGAGCAGAAAAAGAGGGGGAAGCTGAAACCGGCATACAAACTTGCATTCAAGAATTGATCGATAAGTTGAGGTTATCTTCCCTTCCCCGGCGTAGGAACAAGGCCGAGTTGCTTCATAAAGCCTAGCATGT
>Ga0315306_10000295_pt1 | contig 24089 bp, 24 predicted proteins | sample TDP1_MG_FD_203803 | JGI IMG/M metagenome (GOLD analysis project Ga0315306, IMG submission 203803) | Freshwater sediment microbial communities from Lake Towuti, South Sulawesi, Indonesia - TDP1 | ecosystem: Environmental > Aquatic > Freshwater > Lake > Sediment | place: Indonesia: South Sulawesi... | reverse complement strand
GTCTCTGAGTTTTCGTAGGTGAACGTTTAATGCTTGTCTGCTTATGCCTAGTTGTCTTGCTAATTCTTCCTGTTTTACGCGGAGTGTGTAAGTGTTTGTGGATTTGCCTTTTTCATAAAGCATTTTTAGCAGTTGCATTGAGCGTCTTGTAAGAGCTTCCAATGCGTTTCCCTCTATATTATTTTGTTAAGTTTAAGCTTTACAATAGTACCGCTTATTTAAAAGTTTAGCAAAGCAAAAAATGTAAAACGTGCATAACTTTTAGCTTCTGACTTAATTTTATAGAAGCTAAAACCGTAATGTATTTATTTATCGATAAAAATGGTTATGGAGCCATAGAAAAAGTGAAAACTAGGAGTGAGGCGGTACAAAATGTCAGAAAGCAACGCAGTGTTGATCGGAAATAAGCCAGTAATGAACTATGTACTGGCTTGCATAACCCTCTTTCACGGCGGAGCAAAAGAAGTGAATGTTAAAGCAAGAGGGAGATCAATAAGTCGAGCGGTTGATGTCGTTGAGGTCGTAAGGCGCCGATTCCTACCAGACGTAAAGATCAAAAAAGTCGGCGTTGGAACGGAGCAGATGGCACCCAGAGAAGAGGGTGGCTCGCCCACAAACGTTAGCACGATTGAGATAACGCTAGAACGCTAGAGTAAATATTCCGCATAAATTTACAAGGCTCCGCCCCCCTCCTTTATTTGTGGAGGGCACTTTTATAGGTGAAAACCGTATTATGCAGTTTCTGTTTAAAGAGTGGAATACTGTGCCAGAAGTGTTCGGATAAACTTAGGTCTGGAGAAATAAGCGAACTAGACTTAAGAGTCGCCCGTTTGTTGCTGTCTTTGGAGGAAAAGTATCCTGCACTTCAGAATGTGTATTTTCATGGCGCCGTTGATGCTGGCAAAACTTTGGCAGTAATTGTCGGGCCTGGGGATGTCCCTCGTCTTTTAGGCTTTGGTGGGAAAATCATTAGGGCCTTGGGTGAAGAAACTGGTAAAAGTATTCGCGTTTTAGAGTATGGTGTTGACGATAGAAAGTTTTTGGAGGATTTGTTTGCTCCTTTGAGTATAGTGACGATTAACACGATTTGGCTGCCCGATGGAACTACTGAGACCAGAGTTATTCTGAAGAAGAGGCGCGGTTCTCAGCCACCTTTTGATGTAAAGGCTTTAAAGGAGATTGCCCGTAAAGTTCGCAACATAACCTTGCGCGTGGAGTTTACAGACTAAATTGAGCGTGAACCTATGAAGTTGGATCTCATTGATGATTGGCGTAGAACACATTACTCTGTTGATGTTAAGCCTGAAATGGATGGTGAAGAGGTTACGATTTTTGGCTGGGTTCAAGAAATTAGGGATTTGGGTGGAATACGCTTCTTGATATTGCAGGATAGAGAAGGCACAATTCAAGCTACCATTCCACGGAAAAAGGTAAGCAGCGAAGTTTTGTCGAAGTCAGATATTTTGCAAAAGCGATATAGCATAGGCATGAAAGGTGTTGTAAAAAAAACTGAGATAACGCCCAGAAGAGTCGAAGTAATCCCGAAACAGATTAAGATTTTCAGCACAGCTACTCCTCAATTGCCCATCGACATTACTGGAAAAACACCAGCAAACTTGGAAGTTCGACTAGACGCTAGAGCATTGGACCTTTGTCGAGAAGAGAACATTGCGGTTTTCAAGATTCAACACGCAACTGTCGAAGCAATACGAGATTTTCTATTTGAAAGAGGCTTTACTGAAGTGCACACTCCGCGCATAATCGCCTCAGCAACGGAAGGCGGTGCAGCCCTATTTCCCGTTGATTACTTCGAAAAGAAAGCCTATCTTGCTCAGAGTCCACAATTGTATAAGGAACAGCTTGTGATGAGCCTTGAAAAGGTTTTTGAGGTGGGGCCTTTTTTCAGGGCTGAAGAATCGCATACACGCCGTCACTTAAGCGAGTTTGTTTCGATAGACATTGAGCAAGCCTTTGCAGATGCAGAGGATGTTATGCAATTGCTCGAACAGTTGATGCAATACATTTGTAAAGCTATCAATAAGAAATGCCAAAAAGAGTTGGCAACTCTAAAACATCGAATAGAAGTGCCAAGTGTTCCTTTTAAACGCTTAACTTACGAGGAGGTTTTCCATAATCTAAAACGTGAAGGCATAGAATTTCCGTGGGGCGAAGACATACCAACAACAGCCCTTCGAACTTTAGGCAAGATTCACCCATACTTCTACTTTGTAACTGATTGGCCGAAAACCGCTAGATCTTTCTATATAAAACCACGTGACGATAACCCAGAATTAACTGAAGGCTTTGACTTAATGTGGCGTTGGATAGAATTGGTCTCAGGTGGAACAAGAATAGCAACTAAGGAATTATTAATAAAACGGTTGAAGGAAAAAGGTTTGAATCCTGAAGCTTTCAAATATCATTTACAAGTTTTTGATTATGGAATGCCGCCGCATGCAGGTTGGGCTATAGGTTTAGAAAGACTTACAATGATGTTGACTGGAAAGAAGAACATAAGAGAAGTTACGCTTTATCCGAGAGACAAGTTCAGACTCACTCCCTGAAATTTTTGGAATTGCCGCAAGCCAATACGGATAGACCCCCTCTAGATTTTGCGATGAGAAAGTGATGCGGGTGGCTCTTTCTAAGGCAACTCCCTTTTTCTACAATCAAGCGTAGAACTCTCAATGACCTATCGGATTTCTTTCCTCATTATGTAAAGCATTCTTTCGCTTTGGATAAATGTAAATCCATACTTTGTGTAAAGCTGTTTAGCTGGAGTATTCTTTTTCCAAACGCCGACTTCCAGCCATCTTTTACCCATGTGTTTGGCAATTGTTTCGATGTAGCCAAGAATGCACGTGCCTATTCCGAGTCGTCTATAGTCTTTTGCGACGCCTAGGCTTGCTACAAGCAGGCTTTCGTGACGTTCTTGGATGGCAAACAATCCGACAATTTCCGTTTCTAGTTTGACAAAGTAGCAGGGAAGTCTGAGGAGAGCCAGCGCGCGCGTCTTAGCAACATGAAGCATTAGAGACAAAGGAGAAAGAAGCCAAGGCAGACTTAAAGGCAGAGCGCTACCTTCTTCACTGTCCTTAAAGAAACGATACTCGAGCAAGAGAAACTGAAGACGCTTGATCCCCTTTACAGCTTCGAACTGCAACTTTCTGTAGATATCTGGATCAGCTCCAATCTCTTTCTTCAAGCATAAACCTCGGTTCACCGCATCTGTTACAGCTTGTTCGTTTCTTTTTCATGCTTATGTTCATCTTTATTTTCTAGTTAAAGGAGGTAAAGATTTATATCTTTGTGTATTTGATATCTTTATTACAAATTACACGATACACAAGGCGATATGAATGAATAGAAAGGAAGAGAAAGGTGACAAGAAAGAAATGAGCCCTGAAAAGGATGAAAAGATTGTTATGCTGGCATGTTGTCCAGAAGGCGAAGATGCACAGAAAATCAAAGAGGAGGTTTTACTGAAAATTGGTGAGAAGCTGGAGGATCGAAGTAACGTAGTAATGACTAGACTGAACGATGAAGACCTTACGCAAATAGATGCCCTCGTAGAGATTGAAGCCTTTAAAAGCAGATCCGAAGCAGCAGCATTTTTCATCAAAGAGGGGATACAGGCCCGCAAAGACTTGTTTGAAAAAGTAATGCCAACTGTGATGAAAATCCGAGAGCTAAAAGAGCAAGCGAAAAAATCACTTGTCAAAGAATAATTAGACAGAAAAGGATAGGCAAAAGGAGGTATAATGATGGAAGAGGAGAAAATTAGGAAGAATGTTAGAGAAGGATACGCTAAAATAGCAAAAGAAGGACTATGTTGCGGCTCTTCATCTTCATGCTGTGGCAGCTCCACTACATACGAGGAAGTGGGCAAAAAAATGGGGTACACTGAAGAAGAATTAAAGTCTATTCCAAAGGAGTCCAACCTTGGGCTCGGATGTGGAAATCCTGTCGCACTGGCGTCTTTGAAAGAAGGTGAAACAATTATTGATCTTGGATCTGGTGGAGGCGTCGATTGCTTCCTTGCAGCGAAAAAAGTCGGGAAAAACGGAAAAGTTATCGGTGTAGATATGACTCCTGCAATGATAGATAAAGCAAGGGAAAACGCTCGAAAAGGCAACTACAAAAATGTTGAGTTTAGACTGGGAGAAATTGAAAATCTACCGGTTGCAGACAATACCGCTGACGTAATCATCTCGAACTGTGTAATCAACCTTGCCCCAAATAAAAAGAGAGTTTTTGAAGAAGCATTCAGAGCCTTAAAGCCTGGGGGAAGATTGATGGTTTCCGACATTGTCTTATTGAAGGAACTCCCAGACGCCGTAAAAAAACGAACACATCCAGCTAGCTGTATTGAAGGAGCTATAATGAAAGACAAGTACATAGAGACAATAAAACAAGCAGGTTTCCAAAATGTGAAGATTGTTAGGGAAACGCATTATTCTTTTGGAGACATTGTTAATGATACTAACGCGAAAGTCGTCGTTGCTGATAACAAGAAAAATACTCAAGAATTGAAAAGCGTCTCTGAACTAGATAAAGAAGCAAGAGAGATAGTAAAAGAGACTCTGACAGCAACCATTAGCATTAGCGTTTCAGCAATTAAACCCTTGAAATGACAACTTAATGTACCCTAACTTATTCTTAGAAAAATCCAGTGCAGACAATGAGGTTTGTGCTCCCCTCATTTTAGGTGGTCAGTGAGTGGACTGGCAGTGTTCCCATGCAATGCTCCAATAGACTCTATGGAAAGACTCATAGTTTACTATAACGATTCTTTCACAAGACTAAACTGGTGGATTAACGTCGTCCCAAGCGCAGAGCTAACAATGACTCCAAGTATAGTAGAGTAACATACAACTTTGCTATAAACTAGTAAGCAAAACCATACAAGGGCATTAGCCCCAAGCATGTATTAAGGGTAGCTATGAGGGTCCATTGTTTTTTGGTTTCTTCTCTGATCGTAGTAAATCAAAATATATGCGTAAATTATAATCTTGACTTGTAGAAGTGGTGAAAATGGTTAGAGCGTTAGGATTAGTTTTTAGTGCTCGTAAGCTAGGCAATAGCTATGCCTGTGTCAATTATTGCCTTGAAAAAATGACTCACGAAGGCTTTGAGGCGAAGCTTGTCTGCTTCTGTGATTATAAAATTGAGCCTTGCAACCATTGCAATTACGAATGTTTTTCAGAGCGGATTAGAGGAACTCAAGAGTCATGTCCAATAAATGACGACTTGCCTAAGATTTACCAAGAATTCGAAAATTCAGACATCGTAATTTTTGGCATACCTACCTACGTAGGTCATGTTCCATCTCTTTTCAGAATTTTTGAAGAAAGAACTCTTGGAATCTATGGTTTTGGTCGGCACATGAACATGTTAGAGGGTAAAACCTACGGTTTCATTGTTCTAAACAACTACTTCACAGTAGAAGAAGCCATGCGCAGATTTTATGGCTCCAATTCAGCAATAACGTGGATATTACTGAGGTCTAGGGATTATAATCTAGACCCCCTTCAAACAGGGTTAATAGAAAATCCTGACGTGAAAAAAAGGCTGAACACATTTGTGCAGAACCTTATAAAATCGTCTAAATCAACCCACTAGAGCTTAGCACCCACATCTTAGCTTTTTGAAATAAAATTTAGTTAAAAATGTCATAAAAGTTGATAAATATCCACTTTCTTATTGGCGAACGTAGGAGGGGGACTAGAATAGGCTGTGGAGTATTTGGGGCAATAAACTTCGAAAAGCAGCCCATATTCCCCTACGTATACTGGGGCATGAGAGCCCAAAACCATAGGGGTCACCAATCCCACGGCTTCCTCACATATGATGGTGAGAAATTTCACGTTCACAGAAGCCTAGATCTCATACCCAAACTAAAAACGAGCGCCATCCAAGAATGGTTTGGACGGTTGCCAGGACATGTTGGTATAGGAAACGTTAGATACACCACATCTGGAAAGTGTGACGAGAGATCATTGATAAAAGGTACACAGCCAGTCACAGCCTCCTCAAAAAATGGATTTAAAATTGCTGTTTCTTTTAATGGCAACGTCGTCAATACCTTTCAAATCAAAAAAGAGATATGCAAAGAGTTTCCAAGATTTTCCTACGAATGCGATGCAGACCTCATCAGCCACAAACTCGTAATCGAACTTATGAAGGACAAAGACTTGCCTTTAGCAGTCAAAACGTGCATGCAGGAAATCGAAGGAGCCTTCTCAGTGGCTGCCATAACGAAAGACGGCGAATTCTTCGCTTTTAAAGACCCAAATGGAATAAGACCCTTGTGTGCTGGTCACAGCGAAGATAATGCGATTCGCGCTTTCTCTTCTGAAACTGTTGGTTTAGACATAAACGGTTTAGAAAAGGATTTTGAAGTTGAACCCGGCGAACTTGTAACGGTTTCAAAAGATGGTTTCAGAAGAGAAAAATTAGTGAATGGACGTAAAGCTTTTTGCGGTTTCGAGTTTGCATATTTCGCAAGACCGGATTCACGTTTCGATGAAAGATATGTTTATGAGGTTCGTGAAGAGTTTGGAAGAAACCTAGTTAGAGAAAATCGTGACATAGTTAAAGATGCGGATATGATTATTTCTCTGCCAGAAACAGGCGACGACGCTGCTTTAGGAGTTCACGAAGAATCTGGCTTACGATGGGAAAGGGCTTCCCGAAGACATCGCTACGTAACAGAAAGAGCCTTCATTCTCCTTAACAAAGAGCGATACGCAACAATAGACAAGAAAATTAACATCCTAGCATCGAAGGTTGATGGAAAACGCGTAATAGTAACAGAAGACAGCATCGTCAGAGGCGACACAACAAAAGTCGTAATAGAGAAACTCCGCAGAATGGGGACTAAAAAAGTATACTTGTTCGTAACTTTTCCCCGAATAATTGGACCATGCTTCTACGGAATAGACATGGCAACCTACGGCCAACTAATAGGCTCAAGACATACTCCTGAAGAAATAGCAGGAATTATAGGCGCTGATGCAGTATGTTACCAATCAATAGAAAACTTTGTAAAAGCCACAGGCTTCACTCGCGACCAACTATGCCTTGCATGCGTAACAGGGAAATATCCAACACCGCTAGCGCAAAAAATAGCAGACGAAATGAAAGACCGATTCCTAAAGGGATATGAGGAAACCGGAAGACTATACGAGATAGCTGAAGCCATAGAAGGGCATAGTGCAAAATAAATTAGGGTTTATACATATTCTTATAGTCCAACGGGAATTGGTTATGGAGAAAGTCGGCATACTTGTCGTCTCTTATGGTGCAAGAGAAGTAGCCATGGTTGACGCTTTCACACGAAGTCTAAACTATAAAGTTGAAATTTATGTTGCGGACAAACAGCGAAACCCCTTCAACATGAAAAAGGCAATAAAACATGTTGTCATACCAGACTTAAATGTAGAAGAAATCTGCAAGTTTGCAAAAGCCAACGAAAACCGAATAGACTTCGGCATAGTTGGTCCAGAAAAACCGATAATAGAGGGTGTCCGCGACCTTGTAGAAGAGCAAACAAGCATACCTATGATTTGTCCAACAAAGGAATACGCAATAGAAGCAAGCAAAGTCAAGCAGCGTCTTCTATTTCAAGAAATCATGTCAGAAGCTAATCCGCGTTTCAAAATTTTTAATCCGAAAAACTACAAAAATCAAGAAGAAGTGAAAAAGGCTGTTTACGCTTGGCTTGACGAACTTGAGAATAGGGCGGTTGTCAAGCCAGACCAGCCAGCAGCCGGAAAAGGTGTAGGCGTCTGGGGAGACCACTTTACAAATCGTGAGCAACTCTTCGAACATTTCCTAGCGAACTTCCAACATGGTCCCGTCATTGTAGAAGAGAAAATTGAAGGAGAAGAATCAAGTTTTCAAGCCTTCTGTGATGGCAAACACTTGGTTTGCTTGCCAGACACAAGAGATTACAAACGTGCTTTTGACGATGACAAGGGACCAAACACAGGGGGTATGGGTTCATATAAAGATGTCGGAGAGGTTTTACCCTTCATGACAGATGTGGATAGAGCCAAAGAATTTGAGATCGTCAAAAGAATTTTTGAGAAATTGAAAGAAAAGGATAACGTAGGCTTGAGGGGCGTTCCATTTTATGTGGCTTTTATTCATACTGGCAAGGAGTCGAAGATTCTTGAAAATAACAGTCGACCTGGAGACCCAGAAATAATAAACATTTTGCCCATCTTGAAAGAAGACTTTGTTGATATTTGCTTCAAAATCTTGGAAGCCAATTTGACGCGTATCGATTTAGAGAAGGCAGCAACTGTTTTAACTTACAAAGCTCCACCAGACTATGGCGAATACATACACACATTCCCAAACCTTGTGAATAAAGATGAAATTGGCAAATCAGTTGACTTAACCAAGGCACATGAATTAACCAAAAAGTATGGTGATAGAATCCGTGTTTACCCCGCAGGCATGGAACTGCGCAACGGCGAGACATACGCTCTAAAGTCCAGAGCTGTGGGCGTTGTAGGTATAGGCGAAAACATTGAAGAAGCTAGACAAATATCTTTAGAAGGCATAAAAGCCATAAAAGGAGGAGCCCTCTGGCACAGAACAGACATAGCCTCCAAACAGCACATAGAAAAGAGCATAAGGCACATGGAGAAGTTGAGGCGTAAACAGTGAAAAAGGTTTTCATCTCAGACTGCGAAGGGCCCATCTCAAAGAATGATAATGCCTTCGAAATAACATCACATTTTGTTCCAAACGGAGACAAACTCTTCACGGTTATAAGCAGGTACGACGATGTGTTGGCAGACATCCTAAAAAGACCGCATTACAAGGCCGGCGACACCTTAAAGCTCATCTTGCCCTTCCTTAAGGCCTATGATGTTACGGACCGTAAAATGAATGAATTTTCGGCTCAAAGCCTAGTCTTAATTTCAGGCATTAAAGACACGCTGAAACATATAATGGATGTGGCTCATGCCTTTATCGTCAGCACAAGCTACAAACACTACATAAAAGCCCTATGCCAAGCCTTAGACTTTCCATATAAAAACACCTATTGCACAAAGCTCAGCATCGACAAATACCACATAACGGAGAAAGAAAAAACCAAACTGAAGGAAATCGCTAAAGAAATCGCTCAGATGCCCATAATTGAAATACCCTCAGAAGCAAAATCTCTAAAGGATTTTTCAAAAAAGAACCAGAAAATTATTTGGCGTTTAGATGAGATTTTCTGGAGAGAAATAGCTTGCATGAAGGCTAGTGGAATCTTCTCCGAAGTTAATCCTGTTGGCGGTGGCGAGAAGGCTGACGCTGTAAAGGACGCAGTTAAAAGGACTGGTGTATCATTAGCAGATATTATTTATGTAGGCGATAGCATAACGGATGTAGAAGCCTTTAGGCTTGTGAGAGAAAACGGTGGTCTGGCAGTATCTTTTAACGGCAATCAATACGCTATAAAAAACGCTGAAATAGCCATTTTGTCCGAACATAGCATAGCAACAGCAATAATCGCATATGCCTTCAGCCAATTTGGAAAACAGCAAGCCCTAAGCCTCTTTGAAAATTGGAGTTGCGAAGCATTAAAGAAAAGCCCAATAAATCAAACTTTGCTTAACAGCCTTTTCAAGTTATATCCCAAAGAATTGCCCAAAGTTAAAATAATAACGAGAGAAAATATGGAAATTCTAGCCAAAGAAAGTAGCGAATTCAGGAAAATGGTTAGAGGAGAGGCAATAGGAAGATTGGGATAAATGATTAAAGAGGCGGAAATTGAAGACACCTACGCTGAGGCTTTTGATGGCCTCTACTGCCGAGTTATTGTCACTGCAGACGATGCAGAAACATTAAAGAAGGCAGCAGAAGATGCCACCGCAACACCATCAGGAGTTATAGGCAGGATTGACAGCGGAATTGAAAAATGGCTTAGCGAAAAAGAAACACCTGACAAGCGAAAAGGAGCAATCTTACAATTTTGGAAAGGTTTAGACAAAGGAAAACCTCTAAAAGATTTGATAGGACGTTTTGAGAAAGAGCTTTCTTATAGGATTCGCCAAGACATTCTGGTTAAACCTTTCACCGCTGTCTTTAACGCTTTATCTGTTGAGCCTGAAGGAAAAATGGACATGATGGAAAGAGTTGGGCATTGTGGGGATGGATTTGAGTGGGAAGAACGCCTTTATGGGCATAATATGATTATCGTTCCAATTATGGTGCCTGACTTTCTTATAGAACGACATATTGGGTATGCACGAGGAATATCTGGCGGCAACTTCTGGTATATGTGCAAAACAAAGAAGGCGGTAATGGACGCTGGGAAAAAGGCATTGGAAGCAATAAGTCAAATTGAAGGCGTAATAACTCCTTTCGACGTTTGTTCTGCTGGTTCCAAAACTGAAACGCGTTTTCCATTGATAGGACCCACAACAAACCATCCATATTGCCCATCTCTAAAAAAGAAACTGGACAAAGAGTCGAAAGTTCCTGAAAACGTCAACTACATTCCAGAGATAGTAATTAATGGCGTTTCAATGGAAGCTGTTAAAAAGGCCATGAAAGTCGGCATAGAAGCAGCACTAAAAGTTAATGGTGTGATAAAAATTTCCGCTGGAAATTATGGCGGAAAACTGGGCGATTATAAGATTTATCTGCGTGAGCTGTTTCCATGAACGGTTTCGACGCCGTTGGATTTGGCGGCCTAAATGTTGACAAACTCTTCAAAGTAAACAAAATAGCCACAGCGGAGGAAGAAAGCTTCATAATAGATTGTGAAGAGGCCTGTGGGGGCTCAGCAGCCAACACCATTGTAGGCTTGGCTAGACTCGGTTGCAAAGTGGGCTTTATTGGAAAGGTGGCTAAAGACAGGGAGGGCAATATGCTTGTTGAGGATTTTCGCAGAGAAGGAGTCGACACAAAAGGCATAATCCATGCAAAGCATGGCAGAAGCGGAACAGTCATGGGCTTTGTAGACAAAAAAGGCGAACGAGCACTATACGTTGACCCAGGGGTAAATGATACAATAGAGTTCAACGAAATAAGCAAGGAATATGCGTTTCAAGCAGGCTTTTTACATTTAACATCCTTTGTTGGAGAAAAATCCTTTCAAGCCCAGATTAGACTTGTAGAAGCTCTTCCTAAAACTGTTAAACTAAGCCTTGACCCTGGAGAATTATACGCAAGAAAGGGCTCCTCATTGGAGCCAATAATAAAAAAGACTTTTGTTTTAATGCCAAACGCGAAAGAACTTGAACTATTAACAGGCATAACTGACTATGAAAAAGGCGCAAGGGTTCTGCTCGAAAAAGGTGTAAAAATAGTTACTATTAAACTGGGAAGCAAAGGCTGCTACGTGACAGATGGGAGAGAAAATCACCTAATAGAAGCCTTTAAAGTGAGAGTTGTTGACACAACAGGCGCCGGCGACGCTTTTTGTGCTGGCTTCCTTCACGGATTAATCTCTGGTAAAAGTCTCTATGAATGTGGAAGAATTGGTAATTTTGTAGCTTCAAGATGCATAATGAAGATAGGTGCGAGAACTGGACTACCGGCACTTACAGATTTAATAGAAAACAAGTTAGTATAAAAATCGAATGTCGAAAATCAAGAGTGACGAGGTGAGTATATGTCAAAAGTCGAGGTAAACGTACGTGAAGCATATGGGTTCTATCTAAATTTAATCAATTTAATCACAAGTGTTGATGAAAAGGGCAAGCCAAATGTGATGACTGGGGCGTGGGCAGTTCAATTTTCGGTCAATCCTCCTCTTTTTGGAATATTAATATCCCTAAAACGTACTCTTACGAACTTATCACAAAAACAAGGGAATTCGTAGTCAACGTTCCAACTAAAGATATAGAAGAAAAAGTAACGTTTTGCGGAAGTTGTTCTGGAAGAACCGTAGACAAATTTAAGGAAACAGGATTAACTGCTGTTCCAGCAAAAAGGGTAAAAGCTCCATGGATTAAAGAATGCATAATTCACCTCGAATGTAAACTTACTGATACTAAACCATACGGTGACCATACATTACTTGTTGGAGAAGTGCTCATGGCATACGTAGACAAAGAAGCCTTTAATAAAGAAAAACTTATTCTCCTCTAAACATCATGAGCCCATCAAGAAATAAAGCCTTGACCAAGAAAAATGATGGACTCAAACTTTCTTTTCCAGATAGCTCACTAAACTTTCAAAAATTAGCTTTCCATCCCCGTGTTGTGGCATCTGTTTTTGCTTTGTCCAGTCTGGCTGTTGCCACCAGTAGAAGGCTCTTTCTGGATGCGGCATCAAACCAAAGATTGTTCCTTCCGGATTGCATATGCCAGCAATGTCGTGAAAAGAACCATTCGGGTTTGTTGGAAAACTGCCTTCTGCATATTCACCTTCCTTGTCGCAGTAGCGGAAAACCAATTGGTCATTTTCATATAGCCTTTCCAAAAGTTGTTTTTCCTTTTCTTTTGCGAACATGAATCTGCCTTCTGAATGTGCCACTTGTATCCGCAGAACCTTCCCTTTCGGAACTTTCCACGTGAATATACATTTTCCATTGTTTTCATGCTTGAAACGTATCCAGCGGCAGTTATAGCCAGGGGGAAAATTTATCGCTAATGCAGCCTCAGGGTATGGACTCATCCCATCAAAACCAGGAAGCAAACCAGCCTCAACCAACACTTGAAAACCGTTACAGATGCCGAGGACTGGCCGATTTTCATCAACGAAGGTTTTCAATTCTTTACCAAGTCTAGCTAATATCCACTTAGCCCATATGGCTCCTGCCCGCACATAATCACCATAAGAGAAACCGCCTGGAAAAACCAAAACATGATATTCCAGAAGGTTTTTGCGTTTGACTAACTCGTTTACATGCATAATATCAGCTTGAACATTCAGCTCTTCAAAAGAACGTTTAGTCTCTTCATCACAGTTGGTTCCACCCACACGCAGAACACAAACTCTAATCTCTTCTCGTTTCATGGCTTAACCCCAACGCTGAGTGTTCTCTTCCAACTCGCCAACAAATCGGTTAGCGAAGCATCAACAACACTTTCACCAGTCAATCCATAGACGCATAGCCGAGGAGTCTTCGTAACTCTGCCTATTTCAGCATAAACCCTTCCTTTCATCAAAGTCTCAAACTCTTTCTTCGCTTTTTGTGAAACTTCCACCATAAAGCGGCTGTTTGATTCTGAGAACAAGATGAAATCATTGCGGTTTACATTCTTTTTTGGAACTTTTTGCAAATGCAGTTCCATACCATACCCGCCTGCAAAAGCCATCTCCGCAGCAGCCACAGCCAAACCGCCTTCAGACAAATCGTGGCAAGCCTTCACAAGCCCTAAATCAATAGCTCTAGTAATAGCCTTGAACATTTTTCTTGCTTGGGATGGTCGCACCCTCGGTACGCTTTTTCCGATAAAGCCCTTTAGTTTATAGTATTCCGAACCGCCCAACTCGTTGAAGGTTTGACCGACAATGTAAATGGGGTTGTTGGGCTCTTTAACATCCATAGAAACGGCTGAACGAATGTCTGGAACTATGCCTAAAGCTGTGATTAAAAGAGTTGGCGTTACCGGTCCTAGCGGTGACTCGTTATAGAGACTGTCCTTTCCCGAAATGAATGGCGTTTTGAAAGCTGTGGCAAAATCGTAGCATGCCTCACAAGCCCTTACAAGGCTGCCGAGTCTTTCTGGCTTCTCAGGGTTGCCCCACGTGAAGTTGTCAAGCAAGGCTATTCTTCTGCCGCCAACAGCCACATTGTTTCTTATTGCCTCATCTATTGCGGAAGCAGTCATCCAATAAGCATCTATTTTACCATAATTCGGATTCATTCCACACGAAACTGCTATGCCCTTCCAAGAATCTTCTAAAGGTTTTATTATAGCTGCATCGTTGGGTCCGCCATACTCTCCATGGAGTGGCTTAAGCACAGTGTTTCCTTTCACCTCATGGTCATAAGTGCGGATCACGCTTTCCTTGCTTGCAATGTTGGGAGAAGACAAAAGCTGCAAAAGTGTGTCGGTTAGGTCTTGTGGCTCTGGAAAAGAAGGGTCTTCAAAACTCGTGGGCTTGTACTCTGCGGTTCTTATGGCTTTTGGCGGTTTAAAAAGGAACGGAATGTCCATTTCCGCAACTTTTTCACCTTGATGATAAATCCGTAAAACCTCATCTGCAGTGTATCTTCCAATCGCGGTGGCCTCAACGTCTTCGTTATTAAAAATTTCCAAAACCTTTTTGAAATTTTCAGGTGGTACAGCCAAAAGCATCCTTTCTTGCGATTCAGAAACATAAATTTCCCACGGAGCTAGACCTAGATACTTCAGAGGGACATTCTCAAGCTCCATAAGGGCCCCGCAACCAAACCTTTTTGCAGTTTCCCCGACAGCAGATGACAAGCCGCCACCACCCAAGTCTGTTATTGCGGATGCTAGTTCAAGGTCTCGAATTTCGATTATGGCTCTTTTCAGCTTTTCTTCTTCTATTGGGTTTGCAATCTGAACAGCTGGTCTAGAAACTTCTTCCGATTTTTCTGTTAGTTCAGCGGATGCAAAGGTTACTCCGTGAATGCCATCGCGGCCTGTTTTTCCACCAGCCAAAACAATTATGTCGCCTGGCTTAGCGTTTCTCCTAAACTTTTTTAGCGGAAGCAAGCCAATGCATCCACAGTAAACAACGACGTTTCCAACATAGCTTTCATCAAAGTATATGGCTCCATTAACTGTTGGGATTCCCATATTATTGCCGTAGCTTCCTATACCCGATACGACGCCCATGTAAACGTATTTCGGATGCTTAACACCAGGAGGAAGCCTCTCATAATCAAAATCTAAGGGACCGAAGCCCAAAACGTCCGTACAAGCAATGGGGTCAGCCCACACACCTAAAATGTCGCGGATCACTCCTCCCACGCCTGTGGCTGCACCACCAAAAGGTTCTATTGCGGATGGATGGTTGTGGGTTTCAACTTTAATTGCTATTCCATAACTCTCATTAAAACGGATTATACCTGCGTTGTCTTCAAAAATTGAGAAGCACCATTGAGGATTGATTTGTTCAGTAGCTTTCGTGATGTATGTTTTGAAAAGGCTGTCGATTTCCTTTTCGTTGATTTTTATTTTGCCTTTAAAGGTTTTGTGGAAGCAGTGTTCGGACCATGTTTGTCCTATGGTTTGAAGTTCAACATCGGTTGGATTTCGCCTTTTTTTCCTAAAATACTCTTTAATAGCCTTCATTTCCCGCAAGTTTAAACCTATACCTAACTCTCGGCTTATTTCTAAAAGTTGTTTGCCATTTGCTTCAAGTATGTTTATTTCAAAGATTAAAAACGGGGTTTTTCTGCGGATGTAAAGGTTTGCGGTCATCTTTTCTCCTCAATCATAACTGCATAATTATCTTTTGTCGGGTTTGCCAAAAGCCTCTTACACATCTCCTCAGCTTTCATTTGAACCTCTTTCCTAGAGCCAGCCTCGAGAACCACACTGTAAACTTTACTCACATTTACTTTTTCAACTTTATAGCCAAGTTCCTTCAGTAAGCGTGCTGTGGTTTCACCTTCAGGATCGCTGTGTCCAGGTTTTAAGCCGACTTCAATTCTTAAACGATATCTCATAGATTAAGTTTGAGTTTTAAGAAATTTAAACACTTTTATCAACAATAGAGCAAACGACTATTTCAAAACAATTTTTCTGCTTTTATAATGAATCTTAATTCCATGAGAATCCGTTACGCGGCCTATTTGCTCAGCTTTTACCCCGGTTTTTTCCAAAATTTCTGCTGCTCTGTCGATATTTACTTTATCTACTATTATTGCGAATCCCCATCCCATGTTAAACGTCTTAAACATCTCCTCGTCAGTTATCGAACCGCCGAGTTCAGAGGCAGTTTTCTGAATTAACTCGAAGATTGGCTGTGGATTAAAATTGTCAAATTCAAAACCTATACCTTTCGAGAATCTCGTTAAATTTTCAAACTTTAAGTACGCATCACCAGTAATGTGCACTGCAGCTTTGACCTTAAGCGTTTCCGCAGCCCCGAGCAATGGCTTAACATAGATTTTCATTGGCTCCAAAACTTCGTAAACGATTTCTCTGTCTAATCCGTTTGGGATGTCCCAAGGTTCGTATTTTCCGCCCCACTTCTTGAAGAGGATTTTTCTTGCCAGAGATATGCCATTACTGTGGATTCCAGAGCTTCGTAGGCCTATTATAACATCGCCGGGTTTGATGTCTTTTCCATAAATTATTTTTTCAGTGGTAACTTCGCCTATCGTTGCAACAACCATGTCGAACCCTACACCTTCCACCAAACCCTTTATCACTTCAGCAACATCCCCAATTTCTCCGCTCGGCACAACACATTCAGCTTCAACCGCTCCTCTCACTATGCCCTTCATCCACTCTCTAACTAAAGCAGGCGCCGAAACTTGTGTATGAATATTATCTGCGATTGCTAAAGGCTTGGCGCCAGACCTTATAACATCATTTACAGCCAGCGCAACGCCGTCAACCCCTATTGTATCATATTTTTCGGCTAACTGCGCAACAAGCACTTTCGTGCCTACACCTTCGATAACTAAGTCTAAGTAACAATTTTCTCCAGCGGGAAATATGTTTCCGTAAGGAAGTTGAACAACTTCTCCATAACAGCTAAATCTATAAGTTTCCCTCAACATCTGTAAGGCCCTCTTAGATTCAGCCCTCAGCTTTCTATCGACCCCAGCACCAGCATAAGTAAATTTTCGAGACATGACTTTACATTGTGTTTTAAAAAATTTAAAGGGATTGGTGATTGAAATTTTATACGTAGAGATGAAGATGAAAAGTGTCAAAGAGTTAATGTTAAACCTTTCTTGTAAGCACGTAAGTTTATGTTTATAACCTCGGTGGAAACAATTTCTTTTATTGCCCTTGTGAAGGATTTCTCATTCGATATCTTCGTTATATTTGTTAAAGCTCCTAGCATAACCATATTTGCGTAAATTTTTGCGTGAAACGTCTTTTCGGCAATTTCGGTTGCAGGAATTTTGAATATCCTTGCTTTAGTATGAGGAACTTTTTTCACTTTTATGCTGTCAATTAGAAGTATGCCATCTTCCTTCAAGTCTTTAATGTTTTTTTCAACCGCTTCTTGGCTCATCGCAATTAATATATCACATTTTCTTATTATCGGAAAACCGATTTTGCCATCTGATATTATTACTTCGCTTTTGGCTGTGCTTCCTCTTGCTTCGGCTCCGTAGCTTTGGGTTTGAACGACGTTTTTTCCCTTGTAGACAGCGGCTTTGCCTAATATTTGTCCTGCTAAAACTACGCCTTGTCCGCCGAGTCCACTTATTCTTACTTCAATTTTTTTCAATTTCCTTTTTTGCCTCCTCAATAGTTTTGTATATAGTTTCGACAAGTGTAGGCCGTTGTCTTTGTATAAACTCACCTACAACGATTTTTCCTGCTAATTCGTCCTCGCTTAATTTTTCTGCTTGCTTGATTGAAATGGCGTTTTCTTTGAACCATTTTAACATCTCCTCAGCATTCTTAAACCCTGCCCTTCTTCCGAAAGCTGTTGGGCATTGACTTACGGCTTCTATAAATCTGAAGCCTCTCGCTTTAATCGCCTTTTTCACGGCTTCTTTAAGCTCGTTTGGATGGGCTGTCGTCCAACGTGAAACATAAGAGGCTCCTGCCGTAACAGCTAGTCGCGCAGTGTCTAATGGCTCTTCAAAGCTTCCATATGGTGTTGTTGTTGTTTTTGCTTTAAATGGTGTCGTGGGAGCAACTTGTCCACCTGTCATTCCGTAAACCATGTTGTTAACCATTATGACAAGGATGTCTAGGTTTCTTCGTGCCGCGTGTATGAAGTGGCTTAAGCCAATTCCAACGATGTCACCGTCTCCGCCAAAAACAACAACGTTAAGGTCTGGGCGTAGAAGTTTGATTCCAGTCGCCACAGGTATGCTTCTTCCATGTAGAGTGTGCACAGAATCTGCCATAAAATGTGGTGATGGAATCCATGAGGAGCAGCCGATTCCGCTACAGAAAACAAATTTGCTCAAGTTTTCATGGCCTAACTCGTGAACGGCTCGAAGAAACTCACTCATCACGGTAAATCCGCCGCAGCCTGGACAAAAAGGCAATGGTATATCTCTTAAATATTTTCGGATGGAAAAGGGCTTACTCATTTTTAATACTTTCCTGGATTTTTTCGAACAGTTCTTCTGGTGTAATTAATTCTCCGCCACCAATCTTGTTGAGGGGGATAACTTCCGCCGTTCCGTTTGCAACTCGTTGGACCTCGTAGAATATTTGTCTCAGATTCATTTCAGGAACGATAACTTTCTCTGCTGTTTCTGCTAGCTGCTTAACAGCTTTTTCTGGGAAAGGCCAAAGGGTTTTCAGGCGGGCATACCCCACTTTTATTCCTTCTGCCTCTGCAATTTCAACAGCTTCATAAATCGCACGTGAAGTACAGCCGAAGGAAACAACGCCTATTCGGCAGTCGTCAGTGTTGTAAGTTTCCACCTCGGCTATTTCCTCCGAACGCTTGTATATTTTGTTGTTAAGTCTTTCTACAAGTTGCCTATGTACTGTAGGGTCTGCTGTGAAACGTATTCCATACTCGTTATGCGTCGATCCTGTGACGGCTACGTTGAATCCTTCACCTACGGATGGCATCGGCGGGATTTCTTCCAGGCCGAAGAATGCCTTTTCACTTGTTTTGGGTTTTCTTCTGTTGATTATATCTTTACTTTTTGGAGAAGGAACGGTTATTTTTTCCCTCATATGTGCGATGATTTCGTCTGCCAAGAGTATGATTGGTGTGCGGTATTTTTCGGCTAGGTTAAATGCTTTGATTGTTAGTTCGAACATTTCTTGTACGGAATTTGGTGAGAGGACAATTGATGAATAGTCGCCGTGTGTACCCCATCTTGATTGCATGACGTCTCCTTGTCCGCATTTGGTTGCTTGACCTGTGCTTGGGCCTGCTCTTTGGACATTAACTATAACGCATGGGGTTTCAGTCATAAACGCCCAGCCTATAGTTTCTTGCATTAGGTCGAAGCCCGGCCCAGAAGTAGCAGTCATTGCTTTGGCTCCAGTCCAGCTTGCACCTACAACTGCGCCTATGGACGCTAATTCGTCTTCCATTTGGATGGCTATTCCGCCAACTTGTGGGAGTCTTTTCGCTAGGTGTTCTGCTATTTCAGTTGCGGGTGTTATTGGGTATCCAGCAAAGAAACGGCATCCTACGGCTATGGTTGCTTCGGCGCATGCTTCATTTCCTTGCCAAAAATAGGTGCTTGACTTAGGTGTTGTCATTTTTTGGCTTCCTTCTTTATCGGGTAGAGATAGAGTAATAAATAAAAGTTTAAGTTGGTTATCTCTGTTCTGCAAGTTTTAATGCGCCATTACAGTTGGGGACCCTTTATAGTTTTCTATGGGTTCACGCGCAAATTATATGTACTGGACAATGTATTATGGAGGTTTAGGGTTTAATGTTGGCTGTTAGTTTTCTTAAGTTATGTTTAGAGACTGTTTCAAATAGGAGAGTAGTCTTTGCGGTTTTGAATGCGCTTTATTTTTGTTTTATCTTTGCTGCTGCTTTTTTGAGTCATTATTTTCTTGTTCTGCTGCCTTATGAAGGCGGGCCTGTGGATGTTCCTGATTTTTTGGTTGGTGTTGATTGGTCGGTCATGGTTGTGGGGATTTTTCTTTTTAATCTAACTTTGAGTGGTTTCCTTTTTGTTACGCTTCCGGGTTTGGTGTTTTTTCCGCTTTCGGCTGCTGTTCTTTTGTTTAGGGGTTTTTTGTGGGGTGTGCTTCTTAGTCAGTTGCCTAGTGCTTATTTTTTGGCTGCTTTGCCCACGGTGGTTTTGGAGGGGGAAGGCTATGTTTTGGCTTCTGTTGCTGGGATAACGTTGGGTTTGTCGTGGATTAAGCCTAATAAGCTGTATAGAGGTGAGGTTTTGTCTCGGTTTGGAGCGTTGAGGAAGGCTTTGATAGAGTGTGGGCGCTTATATGTAATTATCGGTATAGTTCTTTTTGTAGCGGCTGTTGTTGAGATTATTACAATTGCTTATCTTTAGAGATTACCTTTTCGAATAGTTGTGTAACGTTGAGTTGCCGCAATGGTTATATGGCTTTATAGCGCATAAATGATATGCGAGGCTGTTATGTGAGGGCATTAAATAAGTGGAAATGGACTTCCATCGCCCTTCTGTCAGTTGTTATTCCAATAGGCTTGCTGGTTACCTTCAGGTTGACTGGCATCATACCAGAACCCCCAAAACCAGAAATCTTCTCAGCGGAAGCAGCTTACTGGAGTATGGACAGACCTAAAGACATTTGCGAAATAAGGCAGATTGTTGAAAATGTTTACATGGACAACATTAGTTATGTTTCTTTCAAAGCTTTTCTTTTTATTTATTGGGAAAATGATCCCGATTGGGGATCTACGGAGGATACTATTCGGTTATCAATTTACGCTAACGCTAGCGTTGCTGAAGGTTTTATAGAATATTGCAGACTGTACTTCTATGAACAGGGCAATTCTTCCCTCTTATGGGCATCTCAGGATTCTAGGATGTCCACGTTGGTGAACCTAGCAGAGTTAAAAACGACATCTTTCAGACAAGACTATCTCAAGGCTTATACCAGAACTGTCGCTGTTAACTATCCAGATCATGTTTCTTATTCTCACTTGGGAATTGTGTGGATCTTTTTGGACAAAGGGGACGTTGACCACCAATTAGAAATAGTTCTTGAAGTCACGTACAGGACTCGCACAACATGCAAAACTATCAATCTGCCTATAGAAGTAGATGTTTATGCAGATGTTGGAAATGTTTTTGAAACAGCAAGAGTAGTAATTCCCGGAGTTTACAACGGCTCGCTTCACTGGCTTTGGGATCCTGAAGATTACTACTCGGTTTTCGTTGAGACAGGACAAGTTATCCATGTGCAGATGACGCCTTCCACCCCAAACAGCGACTTTGACTCAGGTCTTTATGATCCTAACAGAGAGCTTAAAGCCCACTCATATTCAACAGGAAATGTCTCTACGCACATCAACTTTGAGGCTGACTCCACAGGCTTGTGGTACATCCGACTACGCTGCATAGGAGATTTCCGCGGGCCGTACTCACTGAATGTAACCATGTCTCCCTTAGAGAGTATGAGAAGTTGAGGATGATGCCATTTTCTTTTTGAAGCGGTTGACATGTGTTATAGTGATACTTTGGAAAATATGCAGAATTGTTCTAGAAGAGTGTACCGCAAGCTTTTTAAAAGAATTAAACCTATAAGTAGATTCGGTTTTTACTGTGGGAGCCTTAACTAAGCACAAATGGGTTTCCATCGTCCTCTTATCAGTTGTCCTACCAATAAGCTTGTTGGTCACCTTCAGATTAACAGGCATTCTGCCAGAGCCACCACAACCTGAAACTATTTTGGTTGAGGCGAAGAGTTGGAATGGTGAAAGAACCCCCATGGCTTATACCTTTAATGAATGGATTGATAATTACTACTATGATAATGTGGCATCTATTGAATTACAAGTCGGCGTAGGCACCTACCATAATGGAAGTTTAGGAGGTGGGTGGGGATGGACCATTTACGACTATCTCAACTTGAAAATAATTGCTACGGCAAATACTAGTGAAGGCTTCATCCATTCTATGAAGATTGAATTCTCTAAAGGAAGTGATTACACCTCAGGAATAGCCGTAAGACACTATATTGATGCTTTATTTGTGTTACATAATCTCACTCTTCAGAAAGTGTGCGATTCTTGGGCTGGTACAAGTGAAGCCTATCTAATAACGATTGGTGACAATAAGCCCAAGGAATGTCAACTAATATCAAGTATAGACTGGATATTTTTCAACCAAAATGTAGACGATGACGTAACAATCACTCTCAAAACACTATACTTCAACGGAACAGCCTACAAAAAAATAGTTACACCGCTCAATTTTCTTATCAAAGCAAACATTGGCACAGACGAGGCAAAATTCAATGATCAATAATATGAGAAAGATGCTTGCAACTCAATTGTCATTTTTATTGATAATATCATTAACTGCTACAGTATTAGCTTTGGAAATAGAAAAACCCTCAGCGACCTATACCATAAGCAAAAGAGAAGAGACAAACAAATGTGACGGAAATGCCGCAGTTGGATTAGGCATTGACATTGGCACTTACCACATCGGAGATCCTGAGTACGCTCCACATGATTGGCTAAATCTGAAAATAGTTACGACTGCGAATACTAGGGAGATAATTGATTATGGTGTCCAAGATACAAGTTACAGTTGGTATGAATTAGGTGATGAATGCCAAATACCGGAGCCTGGTGCAAGTTATGATGATGACGAGTTAATAGGACTGGTTTACCCAATTAGCCCATATAAAATCCGTTTTTATGGAGGGCCCAAAAGTGGCGAGTATGATAGAGATACCAGTGACATTGCTTATATCTCCACAAATGGTTTCCTATGTTTTTATCTTGAAACCCAAGATGGTTCAGCCGTTGGAGACTGGAAAGATTATCCATACAACATTCCAGATGAGAGAGGACCAAATGCTTTTATTGCACCTTTCTGGACAGACCTCAAGCCAAACCAAGCAACAAAAATTAAGGCAGACATTGTAACTTGGGGGCCAGGTGTTGATAACGCTCTTTGCATAACTTGGGAAAACATCCCTAATGTAAACGGTCAACTACAAACCTTTCAATTAGTCGTGGGATTTCCACGATATTTCTGGCAGAGTGAAATATTGTTCCAATATAAAAAAGTTACACCATCCAGCACTGTGAAAATTGGAATTGAATGTCAAACAGGCAAGAAAGGAGTCTCCTACAACCCCTTAAATGTGAGCAATGGAAAAGCATTAGGGTTTCTGCAAACATCTTTCTATGCCTTCATTAGATACCTTACCATAAAGATAATCAAAGTCACGACCCCCGCAGATATATACATTGATAGGCATCCAAATCGGACAAGAGGAACCAATGTAAAATTTGAGAACCAAGAACCAGACCCAAATGTAATGTTTGCGCTGTCGCTTTCTGGAGACATTACTCTCCTAGTCCTTGGACACTTTTTATCCGAAGTACATCCACTAATGGGATTTATGATAGGTGGAGCTGTTATCTTTTATGAAATTGTAAGTTATGCTGCTTCTAAAATGGTTCCAGTAGACCTGCAAGAGCTAGAGATTAAAGATGAGACGGATGTGAATTTTGCCAAGATACCTGCCTACCCCTCACATGAAGAAAATCCTAGTTTGTCTCCAGCAACTGTTGTTGACGCAGACTTTGGCATAAACGTTGATTGGGTATTAAAAGACCAAGGCGACCATGAAATTAAATTGGTTGCTGAACTTGAATATTTTATATGCAGTGCCTCTGGATCTATTGTAGATACTAAAACAATACAAACAGATGAAATTCCAATAATCTTTAAGCGTGACGCTGGCAACTGCGCTCCTGAGGCGAGATATGTGATGCCAGGTATGTACTTAGCCTACGTTCATTTCACAGTAGATGTATATGATTTCTATAATGTTACGGTTCCAGCTAACAAATGGATTTGTTTGACTATGAATATGGACTCAACGCTTTATGCAGACTTATATCTCTATAAACCAAACGGGGAAGATGCAGGAAAATCAGAGAAGGCTGGCAGCACTGCAGAATACATAAGCTATCACGCTGTTTCATCTGGGGACTATACCATAAAAGTTAAAGCTTCCAGCGGAGGGGGGCTTTATGAACTTGAAATAGCTATATTCGATTTTGAACTGAAGGTTGAGACCCGTCTGACTAGTGGCGGAGAAATAACAGACGTAAAAGTTTGGGTAAACTACGAATTAAAATACTCCCCACTAGCTATATACACTTCTGAAACAGACCACACCGTTGAAGTGGAATCCACATTCATCCGAATAATAGAACTCGACATCTACGAATACACATTTGTCAGATGGGAAGACCACTCAACAAACAATCCAAGAACCATAACCATAGAGGAAAACACAATACTAACAGCATACTACAAAGTGAAATACGTAGGCAGCATCTCAAGCATCGGC
>Ga0315306_10000294_pt1 | contig 24093 bp, 17 predicted proteins | sample TDP1_MG_FD_203803 | JGI IMG/M metagenome (GOLD analysis project Ga0315306, IMG submission 203803) | Freshwater sediment microbial communities from Lake Towuti, South Sulawesi, Indonesia - TDP1 | ecosystem: Environmental > Aquatic > Freshwater > Lake > Sediment | place: Indonesia: South Sulawesi... | reverse complement strand
CAACCTTCTGGCTGACGAGGAGGGGATAGACAAGCTCGCTCACCTCATAAGGTCTTACTTCAAGCTTGATGGCCATCACATCCAGCTCAATGTGGTCAGCGCAGAGACATTGCGGGAGGCACAGAAAAATCCTGAGAAATACAGGGACCTAATCGTCAGAGTTGCCGGCTACAGCGATTATTTCGTAGACATCAATCCTGACCTTCAGAATGAAATCATCAAGCGGACAGAACACCAGTCGTTTTAAATTTATAAGTTAAAAACAAGGAGTAACAAATGTTTGATTCGAAAATTTACATTCAAAGGCGAAAGCGTCTTCAGGAGCAAATCAAAACAGGCTTGATTCTTTTTATTGGAAACGAAGAGTCTCCGATGAATTATCCCTCCAACACCTACAGTTTCAGACAGGACAGCTCTTTTCTCTATTTCTTCGGGCTGGATTCTCCTTTGCTGGCCGCAGCGATCGATGTCGAAGAGAACAGAGAGATTGTTTTCGGCAACGATGTCGGCATCGAAGATATCATCTGGATGGGATATCAGCCTTCGATGAAAGAAAGGGCGATGCAGGCCGGCGTCAAAGAGACAATGCCCTTGAACAAGCTTGAAGAGGCGGTCAAGACCGCGCTCAAGAAGGGTAAGAAAATACATTATCTTCCTCCTTACAGGCCTGAGACAAGATTAAAGATAGCCCATTTGCTGGGCCTTCAGCCTGATGCTGTCAAAGGCGGCGCTTCAGAGGAGCTCATCAGGGCTGTTGTCGCCCAGAGGTCGGTCAAGATAAAAGAAGAGATCGCCGAGATCGAAAAAGCCCACACCGTCACCAACGAGATGCACCGCCTGGCGATGAAGATGGCCAAGAGCGGCGTCTATGAAAGAGAGATTGCGGGGGAAATAGAAGGAATAGCTTTTTCCCATGGCTTTAGTCTCGCCTTCCCTATAATCCTGACCATCAACGGACAGATCTTCCACAACCAATACCGCGGGAACCGCCTGAAAAAAGGAAGGCTCCTCGTCAACGATTCCGGCGCAGAGTCAGCTCTCCATTATGCTTCAGATATCACCCGCACCGTCCCTGTCTGCGGCTCGTTCAGCCAGAAGCAGAAGGAAATCTACGAGATTGTCCTCGGCGGCCAGGAGACAGCCATTCAATCCATCTCTCCTGGAATAAAATACAGGGACATCCACCTCAAGGTGGCAAAATATATCGCCTCAGGCTTGAAAGAACTTGGCTTGATGAAAGGAGATGTGGACGAGGCGGTCAAGCAAGGCGCTCATGCCCTTTTCTTTCCTCACGGACTGGGCCATATGATTGGGCTCGACGTCCATGACATGGAAAACCTTGGAGAGGATTATGTCGGCTATGATGATAAGACGAAAAGGAGCGAGCAATTCGGCCTTGCCTATCTGAGGATGGCAAGAGAGCTTCAGCCCGGGTTTGTCCTGACTGTTGAGCCAGGAATCTATTTCATCCCTGCCCTGATCGACAAGTGGAAGGCGGAGAAAAAGCTCGCGCAGTTCATCAATTATGAGAGAGTGGAAAAATACAGGGACTTTAGCGGAATCCGGATCGAGGATAATGTCCTGGTCACAGAAAAAGGGCACAGAGTCCTGGGCAAGCCCATTCCCAAGAAAGTGAAGGACGTGGAGAGAATTGTCGGCGCTGAGTGATTGATTAATCTTTTTCAATCTTTTTTCAACTGATAAAAAAAGTGTGCCTTCCCATAGGCAACATGTATTCAAAACGGCAACCCTCACTAAAGAGTTTTTTTGCTTTTTGAAAGATGATATATTTGACATTTATTTCCTGGGGATATATATTTACCGCCTATTTTGGCGGATGATAGTCAAAACCATAAAATCCTATGCTTGAAATCGGCTTTAGAGTATCGCCAAAAAAAATAAATATAAAGGAGGTAAAAGTGAGATTTAAAAAGCTTCTTCCCATAGCCTTTCTTTTGCTTGCTGTTCTGGTTCTCGTTCGAGTTACTGCTTTTGACAGGCCAGAGGGCAAAGAATGCGAGCCGTGCCTCGCAGCCTCGCTCTCAGACGGCTGCACGGTGATCATGGTCGGCAAGAACGCCTCGACAGACGGCTCGGTGATGACCACCCACACTTGTGACTGCGGCCTTTGCGACTGGACCTGGCGTTATATTCCGGCCGCAGACCATGAATCCGGCTCGAAGCGCAAGATTTTTCACGTCGACCAGTTTCGAAGCTGGCCGCCGAGTGTCGGGCTGAAATGGGATAGATATAAGGATGATTTCACAGGGCTTGAAATCCCAGAAGTCCCTCACACCTTTGCCTACATTCACGGCGCTTTCGGCTATATGAACGACTGCCAGGTGGCCATAGGCGAGTCGACCATCGGCGCCCAGAGAAAGATGGAGAATCCAACACCGACGGCCAAATTCGATATCACCATGCTCACCTTGCTAGCCATGGAGAGGGCAAAGACGGCCAGGGAAGCCATAAAAATCATGGGAGAGCTTGGAGAGAAATACGGCTATGGTTATACAGACACAGGAGAGATGCTGGCTGTCGCTGACCCGAACGAGGTCTGGGTCTTCGAAATCATGCCTGTCGGCCCGCTCTGGACTCCGGAGAGCGGCAAGCCTGGTGCTGTCTGGTGTGCGCAGAGAGTGCCTGATGACCATGTCAGTGTCTGCCCCAATGAATCACGGATAGGGGAGGTCGACCTCAAAAAGCCTGACTACTTCATGGCCTCGCCCAATGTCATCTCTTATGCCGTTGAAGCCGGTTTATATGACCCAAAGAGCGGAAAGCCATTCAACTGGAAGAGAGCCTACTCTCCGAGCGAGACCAGCGCCTCGAGCAGCAAGGGCTCGAGGGTCCGCCTCTGGCGCTTTTTCGACCTCATCGCCCCTTCCCTGAAGCTAAGCCCCGATACGCCAAACATGGACCTTCCGTTTTCAGCCAAGCCGGATAAGAAAATCTCGGTCTATGACGTGATGCTGATGACCAGGGACAAGTGCGAGGGAACTCCTTTCGACCCTGCTAGAGGGCTCCAGGGCGGTCCTTTTGCCAACCCGAACTTCCTTCCTTATGGCTTCAAGCTCGAAGAAAAAAACTATAATATGCCGCGCGTCATAGGTGTCAACCGGGCCGAGTACATCACAGTCACCCAGTGCAGAAGCTGGCTGCCCAATCCTGTAGGAGGAATTGTCTGGCTTGCCTGGGGTGCTCAGGATACATCCTGTTATATGCCGCTCTACCAAGGGATTACTGAAATTCCCAGGTCTTTCGAGGTCGGAGACCACTGGGAATTCAACCGTGATTCTGCGAGATGGGCTTTTGACTATGTCGATTTTCACACCCAGGTGCTCTATTCCTATGCCATCCAGGATGTCAGGGAAGCCCAGATAAAATGGGAAAAGTCGGCTGTGGACAGGACGCCGGAGATCGATAAATTGGCGGCAGAACTTTACAAGAAGAATCCGGCTCAAGCCAGCCAGTTCCTTACTGATTACTGTCTTGGCAACGCCAAGCGGGTGATAGATGCCTGGTGGAAATTGGGAGACGATTTGCTGGTTAAGTACAACCATCTCTGGATTTATGATGTCAAGGCGCGCAAGAGAAACCCGATCAAATTCCCAGATTGGTATCTCAAGCTTCTTGTGGATTATAATAAGCTCGTCCCCCAGGAAGAGAAGAAGTAGGAGGGAAAAAGTGGTTGCAGCTTTAATCTTGATAGCTATTTTCGTGTTCATTATCTTTTTAAGCGGCATCAGAATTGTCAGGCCGACGCACAGAGGCCTGGTCGAACGTTTGGGAAAGTATCACCGATTTGGCAAGCCAGGCTTTCACTGGATTATTCCCGCCATCGACAGGCTGTATCGGGTCAACATCACTGAAGTCATGGTCGATGCCGAGCCCCAGGAAATCATCACCAACGATAATCTGAACGCAAGGGTGGATGCCCAGGTTTACTTTAAAGTCAAGGATGACGAGGAAAGCGTAAAGAATTCCCAGTACAACGTCTACAATTATCAGTGGCAGATTGTTAACCTGGCGCGAACAACGCTGAGGAATATCATCGGCACCCTGACCTTGAAATCAGCCAACAGCGAAAGAGGGAAGATTAACGATGAACTGCAGAAGACCCTGAGAAAAGAAACCGTCACCTGGGGGATCGAGATTGTCAGAACAGAATTGAAGGAGATTGACCCTCCGAAAGATGTCCAGGAGACGATGAACAAGGTGGTCAAGGCTGAGAACGAGAAAATCGCTGCCGTTGATTTTGCCACAGCAACAGAAACAATGGCTGATGGCGCCCGCCGGGCAGAGATCAAGAAAGCCGACGGCATAAAGCAGGCAAGAATCCTGGAGGCAGAGGGCGAAGCTCAGGCCATCAAGCTGGTCAACGAAGCAGCCAATAAATATTTTATCGGCAATGCCCAGCTGCTCAAGAGGCTTGAAACCGTGGAGAAGTCCCTGGCCACAAACGCCAAGGTCGTCATCCCCACCGGCACGGAGCTGATCAACGTCATTGGAGACTTGGCCGGTATTCTTCCCGTGCCCAGAAAGGAAGCGGCTGGATAATTAAAGACGCTTTTCTTCTTGAAGTCAGAGTTTGATGGCTGAAGAGAAGACATCCTTTCCGTTCGAAATCCTGTCCAAGGCTTCGATGATGATGAAATAGTGTCCTGGCCTTAACTTATTAAAATTCAAAGAGATAAGAATATCATCCTTGATGAGCTCTAAAGTTTTCCCCTCAGAAAAGACCTTATTAGAGCTGTCATCGAAGACGGTAATCTTCACATCAGCAAAGCCATGCACTCTTCCTTCTGTTTTTACCCTGGCATAGTTTCTAAGGTTGAATTTTATCTTTTTAAATCCTGACTGGAAATCAGTGATGGTGATGGGAGGCGGTTCTTTTCCTATAAAACGTTTCAGGTAGATGACATCTGTCCCTTCTTTTTTAACTTTGACTTCGATCTTTCTTTCCTTCTGCACTGAGCTGTCTTCCGGGCTGTAGACGAGAAGGTAATGAAAGTCCTCTTTGACCGCGGCCTCTTTCAAGGCTTCCAGGATGTTGCTGGAAAGAATCGAGGTGCCGCCCGTTGAAACGCTTATCTGCCGGTAGCAATTTTCATAATCCGCTGCAACTTCACTCAGCACAAAGTCTTGGGAAAGCAATATCTTTAAAGATTTCAGGATAAGGAGGTGAAGAGTGACATTTGCCTCTATGAGGAGGTCGCGAAGTTTGCCGCCAGGGAAATTGCCGGTCAAGTCGAAAGCCCTCTGGAGCTCATACTGCTTGACCTGGATTTGTCGTGCTTTAGCTCGGTCTTGAGGGTCAAGCTTGGTCTCGAGCAACCTGCGGACTTCAGTTTCAATGGATCCTTCGTTCTTGAGCTTGGGAAACATTTCACGCTGCTGGAAGCAGATAGCCCATTTTTCCCCTTCCAGCGGCTTAATTTTTTTGATGATTCCCTTATAAAGCTCAAAATTTGGTGTGATAAATTGCTTTTTGTATTCAAGCCAGATTCTTAAGTAATCTTCATAAAATTTGAGAATCTCTCGGTCCCAATCACTCTGACTTGTTTCGCTGAGACCTTTAAGCGCTAAGAGCAGCCTGTCGCCTTCCTGGCTCAGCTCCTGGTAAGCCCTCAAAATGGAAAATGTGGAGATAACCTTGAATTTTTTCAATGTTTCTTTTAGGTTGAGAATGATATCAGATAGGCTCTGTCCCTTTTCGACGTTGAGAATGCTATCTTCGGTCAGGATGACTATTTGGTCATTGGGTCGGAATATATCTTTGAAAAAGTAATCGATGGCCTCTCCGACAAATTCATTGTAATCGAAGATATTGAAAATAAGGACGAAAATTCTATTTTTTAGTGGAGCTTTGAGTCGTTCTGGGAGAATTTCTTGAGCAGGAGATATTCTTTTGGATATAGCTTTAAAGGTAGAGATGTCCTGGCTGACTCTGTTTTCGAATAGCTCAAAATCTTCTTTTTTTAGGCCTTTGACCACTTGACCATTTTGAAGGACTCTAACTGGAACTTCGACGGCGATGACCCTCACTTCCTGCTTGGCTTTTTCTTGTGAAAAGGAAAAATTTTGGCTAAAGAGAAGGAAGAAGATGAAAAGAATCGCAAAAGATTTTTTCATAGCTAAGTTTCCCTTTTATTCATGGCAATAAATCCTGCGTCAATTATATAAAACTTCAATTAAAAAAATACACTGCTAATTTTTGGAGAACATTTGATATTGCCTGATAGTAATAATCTCATCCAATAAGAAATTGGCCAGGCGTGCTTTGCGCATAGCCTTTTGCAAAGATTGTTCAGCCGGCTAGAAATAGCTGTTTAAATCCATTTTTTTGAATTAAATTCAATTTTATGAATTATAAGGCTATTAATAGCTCCTTAGAATATATTTAACTTATTGATAAATTTAAAAATAAATTAAAATCCATCTTGGCATAAATATTGCAATTTATAAAAGATGATTTTTCTTTTTTAATGAGGAGGTGATGTAAAACAGCGATAAAATCATTTGATGGGAATGGGTGGAGTGAAAAATTCACTCCTGGGAATCTAAAATTCTAGATTATGCAAGAGGAGGATCAATTGAAAAAAGCATTTAGCTTATTCATCGTTCTTTTCTTAATGTCTGCTTTCTCCTTTGCTCAGGAATTCGGGAGCATAAAAGGAACGGTCACCGACCCTGAAGGCGTCCCTCTTCCAGGCGTGACAGTTACCCTAACCGGTTCCAAAACTACCCCGAGGACAGTTATCACTTCTGAGCGAGGAAACTTCAGGTTCTTGAATCTTCCTGTTGCCAGCGACTACGCAGTAAAGTTTGAACTGGTCGGATTTGTGACCGTCATCCGCGAAAAACAGGTTGTCTCTTTCGGAAGAGATGTTATCCTCGATGTCAGCATGGAACTTGCCAAGCTCGAGGAAAGCATAACCGTCGTCGGTGAAACTCCAGTAATCGATACCAAGAGGACTCAGGTTGGCGTCAACATCACTGAAGAGATGCTGATGAGTCTGCCCACCGCCCGGAATCCCTGGGTGCTCATGTCCTTGGTGCCAGGAATGCTGATTGCCAAAGAAGATGTCGGCGGAAACGAAGCCGGACAGCAGTACAGCTACTCGGGGCACGGCAGCATGGGACGGGATAACACCTGGAATGTCGACGGCGCCAACATCACCGATAATTCCGCGCTGGGAGCTGCGCCAGCCTACCTTAATATTCCCAGCTACGAGGAAGTCCAAATCAATTATGGCAACAATGATGTCAAGTCGCAAACGGGCGGCGTTCAGCTCAACCTCGTCACCAGACGAGGGGGAAATAACTTTTCCGGTATGTTTTACATGGATGCCGAAGACCAGAAATGGCAGTCTAATAATATGCCTAAGGAAATGGCAGATTGGGGCTATGTCTCTCCCGGTGTCCAGAGGATTTATCTCTATGGCGCTAATTTCGGCGGGCCGATCGTCAAAGACCGGGCCTGGTTCTACGGCTCCTGGGGAATTCAGGACCTTCAGGTCACCCTTTTAGGAGGAAAAACGGACAAGACTTGGCTCCAATCAGGCTATGCCAAGCTAAACTTCCAGCTGAATCCCAACACAAGTGCCGAATTGTTCCTGGAATATGATAACAAGCTCAAGTGGAATAGGAACGATTATTATGAATCAACAGAGCTCTCTCCAGAAACGTATTGGAACCAGGATGGACCCGGATATATCTGGAAAGCCGAGTTCGTCCAGACCTTTGGCAACCTCTATCTCAACCTCAAGGCCCTGTATATAGATATGAGCTTTTATCTGCACCCTCTCGATGAGGCCCGGGGAAAACCGTTCACAGAATCCTACTATCCCATATACTTCGTTTCAGGTGCCATGGATGATTATGGGACGACAAGAGCGAACCTCAATTTCGTCTTCACCGGAAACTATTTTGCGGAAAAAGTGCTGGGCGCAGACCATGAGTTCAAGTTCGGCGTGGACGTCATGGTCTCGACTGTGACGAGCTTCGATTATTATGAAGGCAACATGAGCCGTTACTATTATGGACCAGACATCACCATGCCAACAGGGGAATATTGGGAAATCAATGTCCAGAGAGATGTCAACCTGAAGCATTATCTGCGGCGGTATTCGCTATTCGCCCAGGATACGGCGACTTTCGGAAAGCTTTCCATAAACCTGGGGCTGCGGTACGACAACGAGACTTCCCTAGTCAAGGACCAGGCTGTCCCTGCCTGTCCTTTCCTTGCTCAGTATTTGCAGGCCCTGGAAATTAAAGAGTTCGACCCGGACCGCTCCTGGACAGTCTTTTCGCCGAGGATAAGTTTTATCTACGATCTTTTCGGCAACGGCAAAGATGTGTTCAAACTGTCTCTGGCTCGATATGGGTCACAAGAGGGCTACGGAATGGCGAGTTTTCTCAACCCGATGGGCTGGTCCGGAATCGGCGTAGTCTGGCAGGACGATGATGGAAATGGAGAGGTGTCGAACGACGAGCTCTATGGTTTTGATGCGGGCGGAAACCTGGTCGCCCCCACTCCAGACACCGTTCTCTGGTCCTACGGCGTCAACCTCTATGACCCGAGCAGCGTCGAGCCGTTTAACAAGATCGACTCGAAGTTCAACTCGCCGCTCCTCGACGAACTGACCTTCTCTTATGAGAAAGAGCTGTTCACGGATTTTCGCGCCAGCCTGGAGTTCTATTACAAGAAAGCGCACCGCAACATCCGGGACATCGGTATGAACCCAGACGGCACTCTAGACTCCCGGTCCAATTATTATGAGGACAGCACCGAGCCCATAACGGGGTATCCTGTTTACGGAAAGTCAGAAGACTTTTTCTATACGTACCGGACAAACTTCTCCAAACGGCACTGCAAGTATTACGCCGGCCAGCTCGTTCTGCTCAAGCGGTTGTCGAAGCGATGGATGATGGATGCTTCGTTCACGCTTTCAAGCTGGAAAGAATACTATGAAAATGACGTCATCGACCCCCAGAATATCACCTATTATGACGGCGCGGCCAATTCCTCGATGAACTCAAGATGGCAGTTCAAACTCTCCGGTCTTTATCAGTTCCCCTTTGGTGTTAACCTGAGCATGGTCTTCCGCGCTCGAGAAGGATATGTTCGCGGAACTTATGTGATGGCTAATCGACCCAACATAGGATTCGCAAGGGTCTACGGGAATCCTGATGGCGGCGGGAAATTTGGCGACGAGCGCCTGCCCAACTTCTACGAGATTGACCTTAGAATAGAAAAGCCGTTCCAGATCGCCGAGAAATCCCGGGTTATCCTTTCTGCAGACGCCTTTAATGCCTTTAACAATGACCATGTCCTCTCCCGGCAAGACCTCATCACTTCGACTATTTTCGACCGGCCAACGAGAATTCTCGACCCCAGAGTCTTCAGGTTCGGGGTCAGGTTCGAGTTCTAAGCAGCGCTAGCACAAAAAGTCCAGAAAGCCCTTCCCCTCTCAGGGGAAGGGCTTTTTTTTTCGTCGCTGAGGATGATAAAATAATAATCAAGTTCCATGATGGCCAGGAAAAAAACTGTGTTTTATGTCATGCTCTCTTCAATCGCTCGCTATGGCATTTCAACAAAAACCAGACCCAGGAAATCCTCTTTCTTTTTAAGCGCGAGCTTAGCTGCAATGTTGTTCTTTCCTCTTCTAACTTCTGCCCAAGCCGCTCAGAAGGAAAAAAGCAAAGGACAACTCAATGTCCTGCTCATCACCATAGATACGCTGCGGCCAGACCGGCTGAGCTGCTATGGAAGCGACCATCTGCAGACAGTTCATATCGACAGCCTAGCCCAAAGAGGAGTGCTTTTTACAAAAGCCTTTGCCCATACTCCGACAACTCTCCCTTCCCACGCCAATATCCTTCTCGGGACAACACCTGTTTATCACGGTGTCCACGACAACCATAATTTTATTGTGGCCGAGGAATTCTTGACTCTGGCCGAGCATCTCCAGCGCCATGGCTATGCCACCGGAGCTTTTGTCGGCGCATTTCCGCTCGACTCAAGATTCGGTCTCACTCAAGGATATGATGTCTATGACGACAACTATGGCACGAGCATCTCTCAGGAATTCTCATATGTGGAGAGAAAGGCAGAAGTCGTCGTTCAGAAAGCGCTGGATTGGCTCAAGGCTCAAAAAAATCCCTGGTTTCTCTGGGTCCATTGTTTTGACCCCCATCAGCGCTATGATCCTCCTCAGCCTTTCAAGTCGGAATATAAAGATCGTCTCTATGATGGCGAAGTGGCCTATGTGGATTATGCTCTGGGTATCCTGCTGGAGTATCTCAAGGATAGCAGGCTCGAGGAAAAGACCCTGATTATTTTCACTGGAGATCACGGAGAATCCCTCGGTCAGCATGGAGAATCCACCCATGGCTATTTTGCCTATAACAGCACGCTTTGGATTCCTTTGATCATTGTTATTCCCGGCCAAGAACACACACAAGTAGAAACATATGTCGGTCACATCGATATCTATCCCACGGTGTGCGAAGTTCTGGGAATAGAAAAACCATCCTTTCTTCAGGGGCTTTCCTTGCTATCCACGCTGAACGGCGGGAAGCTCCCAGAAAGAGAGATCTATTTTGAGTCCCTTTATCCCTACTACAGCCGCGGATGGGCGCCTTTGAGGGGATTTCTCAAAAGGGGCGTCAAGTTTATGGATTCCCCCATTCCTGAATTGTATGATTTGGAAAAAGATTTCGACGAAACTCGCAACCTTGTCGATTCAACTTCCGGAAAGAAATACCAGGCTGTGCTTGCAGCGTTGATGAGAAGACAGTCCTCTGCTCTCAAAAGCATAGCTAAACAAAATGTTGACAGGCGAACCCTTGAAAATCTAAGAAGCCTAGGTTATCTTTCCAGCCCTCAGGCGCCAAGAAAAGAGGTTTTTACTGCCCAGGATGACCTCAAAGCATTGCTCCCTTATCAGAGTCAATTGCAGCAGGCCATGGCTGCCTATCACAAGGGAGACATCGAAAAAAGCGTGTCTCTCTTGAAGGCAATCATTGCTGAGAGGAAAGACTTTGACCTGGCTTATACTTATCTTGCCACCATATACAAAGAGCAAAGGAGGCTCAAAGAAGCAGTTGGAGTTCTCAGGGAGGGTTACCAGAATTGCCCGTCGAGCTATAAAGTCATCATCACTCTCGGCATGTTCCTCAGCGAAGTGGGCGCCCATGATCAAGCTATCGTAATTCTTCAGCAGGGCTTGGCCATCATCGACTATGACCCTGAAATCTGGAACTATCTGGGCGTCGCTTATTGGAATAAGGGAAGCTACGAAGAGGCTCTGAAAGCCTTTGAGCAGGCTCTTTCCCTTGATGATAACTATCCGATCGCTGTCAACAATCTCGGCTCGCTCTATCTCTCTATCTATCTTAAGAACAAGCAGCCAGAAGCTTATCAAAAAGCCATGGAGAATTTTAAGCGGGCCATCCAGCTCGACCCGAGATATGAATCGGCTTACAACGGCTTGGGAATTGCCTTGAAGATGTCCGGCGATTTGGACGGCGCGGTTGCCAACTGGAAAAAGGCCGTGGAGCTAAAGCCAGACTTTGGCTATGCTCTCTACAACTTGGGATTGGCCTATCTCCTCAAGGGAGATAAATCCCAGGCCCTTGAATATCTCCAGAAATACAAAACCCTTTTCTATTCGCTTTTGCCTCCCGGTGAGCAGCAAAAGCTGGACGAGTTGATCGCCAAGTGTCAAAAGGATTGAGGATGGCAGAGCCGGCGAAACGCGGCAATCTCTGACTGAGACGGCCACGCTTCACTCATTGATTTCGTCGCCCGCCGCTTCGTTCCTTGCCATAACAGAAGGAAAATCGCAAGTTATGAATCTGTTAAAAAAGGCTTCAGCAATTTTAAAAAACGATTGATGAGGATTTGATTTCACGGCAGGGAGTGTTAGAATAAAAAATGGAGACAAGAATGAAAAGATTAATAGTGTTCATGCTGATAATACTTTCATCTGCCATTCTTTTTTCTCAAAGCTACAGAGGCCAGGGAAGAATGGTTGGCGTGGTCTATGACCAGGATGGGAAGCCTCTGGAGGGAGTTAAAGTCATGCTCTTTTCCTTGAGGGGAGGCGCTGGGTTTGAGCTGGTGACAGACGCAAAGGGCGAATGGAAGGCAAACTATATCAGAGGCGGAGGGTGGAATTTAGACTTCGAGAAGGCTGGCTATCTTCCTCAAAGAATAAGCGTCGATATCCAAGAATCGAGTAAAAATCCTCCGCTGGAAACTAAGCTCAAGAAAGCAGAGGCTGCAGTCATCAGCGATGAGTTTAAAGAAGCCCTTAAGGAAGGAAACAGGCTTTATGAGGAGAAAAAATACGAAGAGGCCATCAAAGCCTATGAAGGCATCATCAACGCCAATCCTTTGGCCTATGTCATCAACAAGAATATAGGAAATTGTTATTTCGAACTCCAGAAATATGATATTGCTGAGGAGTATTATCGGAAAGTCCTGGAAAAAGAGCCCGATAATGCCGAGGTCATGCTCCTTATCGGCAACTGTTATGCCAACCGGGGAGAAGCAGAGAAAGCCATGGAATGGTACAACAAGATTCCATTCGAGAAGATTACCGACCAGATGGTCCTCTTCAACATCGGCTCGGGTTTCTACAGCCAATCAAAATTCGAGGAGGCCTTGAAGTATTATAAAAGGGCGATCGAGGTTCAGAAGGATTTTCTCGACGCTATCTACTGGCTCGGTCTGACCTATATCGCCATGGGCAACAACCAGGAGGCCCTTGCCACTTTTGAGAGCTATCTCAAGTATGATTCGAGCTCCGAGACGGCGGCCAGGATCAAAGGGTTCATTGAATTTTTGAAAAAGAAAAATTAAAAGATTCTATCCTAAAGAACTAAGATGCTCAAAAATTATCGTATTTATTTTGCTCCTTCTTTGTTGTTTATTTTGCTTTTTATTTTTTTCTGTCCTCCATTATTCTGCCTCACCGGCTCAAACAAAGCACCGCTTAATCTTTTGCTCATCAGCATCGATACGCTAAGAGCGGACCGGTTGAGTTGTTACGGCAGCCAAAAGGTCAAAACTCCGTCGGTCGATAGCCTGGCGCAGAAAAGCGTTCTTTTTTCAAGAGCCTTTGCCAACACCTCGATGACCCTCCCTTCCCATACGAATATCCTTCTGGGAACAACACCCCTCTATCACGGCGTGCATGACAATTCTAATTTCATCGTCAGAGAAGAATTTTTGACGCTGGCTGAGCATCTCAAAAAAAATGGCTTTGCCACGGCAGCCTTTGTTGGCGCTTTTCCTCTTGACTCGCGCTTTGGCCTGACTCAGGGCTTTGACCTTTATGACGACAACTACGGCAGCCAGATGCTGGAGGAATTCACCTTTGTCGAGAGAAAAGCCGAAGTCGTCGTCGATAAAGCTCTTTCCTGGCTTGAAAGTCAGACGAATCCCTGGTTCCTCTTTATTCACTGCTTTGACCCCCATCAGCCTTATAGCCCTCCTGAGCCGTTCAAAACTCAGTATAAAGATAATCCCTACAATGGCGAAGTCGCCTACGTTGATTTTGCCCTGGGAAAGGTCTTTTCTTTTCTGAAGGAAAAGAACCTGGAAGACAAAACGCTCATCATCTTCACCGCAGACCACGGCGAGTCGCTGGGAGAGCACGGAGAGATGACTCATGGCTATTTTGCCTACAATACCACCCTCTGGGTGCCTTTGCTTATTTTTTTTCCTGGAATGAAGCCGGCTCAAATCGCTCAGAACGTTAGCCATCTCGATATCTTTCCCACAGTCTGTGGGATTCTGCGCATCGAGAAGCCTAAGTTCCTCCAGGGCGTTTCGCTCCTGCCTATGATGCGGGGGCGTTCGCTTCCCGATCAGGATATCTATTTTGAGTCTTTGACAGCCTTTTACAGCCGGGGATGGGCGCCGCTTCGAGGCATCATCCAAGGAAATAAGAAGTTTATCGATTCACCCATCCCTGAGCTCTATGATTTGGAGAAGGATTTTCAAGAGCTCAATAATCTTGCTGAGAGCGCAAGTCTGGATAAATACAAAAGCAGTTTTGAGAAGCTGGTCAAAGCGCAATCCTCGGCGCAGGAATCGGGGGCCCTCCTAAGAATGGACAGGGAAACCCAGGAGAAGCTCAGAAGCCTGGGCTATATATCAACGCCGCAGCCTTTGCTAAAGAAAGAATTCACAGCCAAGGATGACCTGAAAGTTCTCATCTCTTATCAGAATAAATTCCAGAGAGCTATTTCCTCTTACCATAAACGCCAGATTGAGGAGGCTATTTCTCTCCTGAAGGAAATCACGGCTGAGAGGAAGGATTTTGACCTCGCTTACACCTATTTAGCCAATTTCTATAAAGAGCAGAAGAAATTTAAGGAAGCTGTTGATATCCTTAAAGAAGGATATCAAAACAATCCTTCGAGTTTCAAGATTATCGTCACCTACGGCATTTTCATGGTCGAAGTCGGCCAATTCGACCAGGCTATCGATATCCTGAAAAAAGGGCTGGCGATTGTCGACTACGACCCTGAAGCCTGGAACTATCTGGGAGTGGCTTACTGGAATAAAGGGAGCTTCGATGAAGCCCTTCAAGCCTACGAGAAGGCTCTCACTTTGGACAAAAATTATCCGATTGTCTTCAATAACCTTGGCTCGCTTTATCTTTCGATTTTTCTTAAAGATAGCCGGCAAGACGCTTACCACAAGGCCGTTGAGAGTTTTAAAAAAGCCATCGAGCTCGACCCGAATTATGCTTCAGCCTACAATGGTTTGGGAGCGGCCTTGAAAATGAAGAACGACACAGATGGCGCCATAGGCTGCTGGAAAAAGGCCGTTGAATTGGATCCAGACTTTGGGTTTCCGCTTTATAACTTAGGCCTGATTTATCTGGCCAGAGGAGAGAAGAGTGAAGCTCTGCTTTATCTCCAGAAATACAAAGAAAAATTCTATTCTTCACTCCCTCAAAGAGAAAAAGAAAAACTTGATGCCTATATCCAGAAGTGCCTGAAATAAAAAGAAACAATTTCATTTTTTCTAATACAAATGCATTAAAAAATGTCATCGCCAGGTGCGAAGTTAGGAGAAAAACGAGAAAATGAGACAAGAGCGCAGAGAAAATAAGGGGTTTCCTTTTTTGATTTTTTTGTCTATTGGGGTTTTGATCGCTTCATTTCCGCAGTCATCCAGAGCAGAGATACAGAAAAAGCAATCCGCACCGTCTGTTAAGAAGCTTAAAGAAAAAGACCTTCCCCTGAAGTACCAGGAGTGGCTGAAGCTGGTCAGTTACATCATCCTTCCCATCGAGAAGGATGCCTTCTTGCAGCTGGCCGTCGACCGAGACAGGGACTTGTTCATCGAATCCTTCTGGAGGCAGAGAGACCCAACCCCTGCCACGCCCCAGAATGAGTACAAAGATGAACACCTCAAGCGGTTTCAATATGCCAACACTTTTTACAGAAGAGGCACGACACGGGAAGGATGGATGACGGACATGGGGCGGATTTACATCCTTCTGGGGCCGCCATCGAGTACCGAGAGGTTTGAGGGGGTTGCGGGTATCTTTCCCTGCCAAGCTTGGTACTATTACGGTGACCGGACAAAGGGCCTGCCGACTTACTTTGCCCTTGTCTTCTATCAGAGAGGCGGCTCTGGTGAATTCAGACTCTACAACCCTGCTGCAGACGGCCCGGCAAGCTTGCTCATCGATACCAGGGGCATTGATTTGACGAATGCCGAGCAGGTCTATCAAAAAATAAAGGAGCTTGCTCCCACTCTGGCCGGAGTCTCGATCTCAATGATTCCAGGCGAGTACCCTTATAATTTTCAGCCATCTCCTCAATGCAACATCATTCTTTCCAACATTCTTGAATCGCCGAAAAAGGATATCAGCCCTTCCTATGCTACCCACTTCCTGGAATACAAAGGAGTTGTCAGCACCGAGTATTTGACCAACTATATCGAAAGCAGTGCTTCCATAGCTCTTGTCAAAGACCCTGTGTTGGGCATCGATTTTTTGCACTTTTCCATGTCTCCCAAGAAGATGTCCATCGACTATTACCAGCCCAAGGACGAATATTACTGCAATTTCAAAATGAGCGTCAGCTTGAGGAGCGGAGAGACGATCATCTACCAGTATTCGAAGGATTATCCGTTTTATTTTCCGCCGGCCAATGAAGAGAATATTCGCTCCAACGGGATTGCGGTCCAAGACTCCTTTCCGGTCATCGAAGGCAGATACGAGCTGACCGTTCTCCTCCAGAATTCAGTGGGAAAAGAGTTTAGCATCTACGAGAAGGAAGTCACGATTCCTGAAGAATCGGATTCTCCCCAGATTATCGGACCTGTCCTGGGCTATAAACTCCAGGATTATAATGCTGTCCTTCATGCACCCTTCAAGGTGATGGACAAGCAACTGTCTGTCGACCCCAACAACACCATTGCCTCCAGAGATGACCTAGCTCTGTTCTTGAGCGTGGCCAGCATGAAGGAAGACATCTGGAAAGAAGCGCAGCTGGAGATTCAGATTAAAGGGTCAAAAGCCGATAAGCCATTCCAGAAAAATTTTTCGTTGAAGCTTGCCAACTTCATCTACAACAGAATCCTTGGCGTAAGTTTTACGACGCCAGCTCGTGAGTTCGTTCCGGACTATTATGAGATGAAGTTGAGCTTGAAGGACGGCAGAGGAACTGTCTTGGATGAGGCTAAATCCCAATTCATCATCTCCCCTGCAGAGGCTGTCCCTCATCCTGTCACCCTGGCCAAGACTTTTCCCCTTGCCAACATCTTTCTCTATTTTTACTCCTTAGCCTATCAGTACGATAAAATGAACAAGCCGGACAAGGCCGAAGCCAATTTCGAGAAGGCCTATAGCCTAAAGCCTGATTATACCGAGGGCATCATTGACTATTCCGGCTTTTTGTTGAGGGTCAGAAAATACGACCTGGCCTTGGAATTGGCCGAGAAGTTCAAAGGGAACGAAAGGTTCAAATTCGATTATTTCCTCATCAAGGGTCAGGCCCTGGCCGGGAAAGGAGCTTATACTCAGGCTATCGAGAGCTTGCTCGAGGGGAACAAAATTTATAACAGCGACACGAGGCTGCTCAATTCCCTCGGCTTCTGTTATTACAGGACTTCAAAGAAAAGAGAAGCTTTGGAAGCTCTGGGTGCTTCCTTGCGCCTGAATCCGGAACAGAAGGAGATTAAAGAGCTCGTGGCAGAAATCGAGAAAAGACTCAAGGATTAGATACTCTTGTCCAGTTTATTTTCGTTTTTTTGGTGTATTCGTAATTTCTTCTCTCTTATTTTTTTCAAATACTTCAGGTCCTCTAAATCTATTGCCCTCCTGGCTGCTTTTTTCATTTTAATCATGTCATCCAAAGATGGAAAATAAACTTCAGTCTCGCCGAATTTTGCCTTTATTCTTTTCTTCCAGACTTCATCAAAATTAACGCCCTTCACATAGGGATGAAAATCAGCTTCAACTGTATATTGGCGAATAAGGATTTTGCTTTTCAAAAAATTATCAGGAGTGAGATCCGTCAAGTCATAACCAAATGCCTCTAAGGCTTTCATTGTTCTTTGGATGTTCTCGAGTTCCGGTTTAATAAAAATATCTATATCAAGAGTAGCCCTTGCATATCCATAGACAGGGAACGCCGAGGCCCCAATAATGACAAAAATAACTTTATTTTCTTTTAATAATCGCAGAAGCTTCTCTGTGTCCATTGTTTATAAGGTTGGTCTTTAATTCCTTGCTTTTTTGGAGCATGAGCGAGAATCGCTGGTTTAAGCTCAAAGAAGCCAAATATTGCAGCTCGAATTCGATTTCTCTTTTTCTGTCAGGCTTTCTTAGAACAAGGATACCTCTTTTCTTCAGACGATTTGTTCTATTCATGAGCTTATTCTATCAGAATAATTTATAAAAGACTAAACTTGAAATCAACTGTTTATCTATCTAAATTTAAGATTTTCCTTTTTTAGAAAGCGGGATTTCTTCATCATGTACTAATTCCAATTCTCCTTGATCATCTTTTTCAATTTCTATAATGTCTTTTTCTTCTTTACAAGCATTACATAATTTTTTCAACTCTTCCAATTTAATTCCCTTAAAATTGGGTTCCCATTCTTTATGAATAGATCATCTTCTTAAGAAGAATTATTGAATAGAAACTTCTCATAAAAAGCCGTAGATATTGGAAAGGGAAAATACAGATATTCAGATTTTAAACAATCCTTTTTGATATAAATAATAGCCGTTCCCCGTTGTAGTGTATCCTAACAATATGAATTTTTTAAGAACTTCGTATAAATCTACATTTTTCTCTATAGAATTTGACAACTCTTCTGTTGCCTCAATAAGTTTATCAAATAAATTTTCAGGGATTTTAATAACTTTATCTGGACTTTCGAGCCTTGAATTTATTAGATTATATGCAGAATTAATTACAAAATGAATAAAAACAAGATCAGCTGTAAATTCAAGATTAAAAATTCTTTGCATCATTCCATATATAGCGCTGAAGTAATATAGTTTCGACTTAGGTTCTTCTGTAGCTTTCATTTGTTCTATAACAAATTTTATTTCTTCAATTAATTTTTTTCTATTTGGTGCGCTTATTTCCATTTATTCCTCCTAATTAATAACTTCTTTTTCAAGATCAATTGCTTTAATTCCAAAAGGAGATTTAAGAACAGGCCTTGCATTCGCTAAGTTTGCATCATCTTTGAGTGTATGTAATTCGGTCCCAACAAATTGAGCTGTCGAGTCAATTACTTTGCTTGAGGAAAGTTCATTAACTTTTTCTCTAAGCTCTTTTAATTCACTCGAAATTGACTCAAGCGTCAGATTATTCTCTAAAATCTTCCTTATATATTGATTCAAACTTAAATCTTCTTTTTTTGCTCCCAATGTCAATTTCATGTGAAGCTTAGCAGGAATCCTCAATAAAAATTTTCCACTAAATTCATCCTCTGATACCGGCTCTGGGATAGAAAGTCCTTTTTTCAATGAGATTTCTATCCAAAGTTCTTTTGCTTTTTCTAATTTTTTTTTAACATCTTCAATAGATCTTCCATGAGCTCCACAACCGGGCAGATCTGGAATTTCAGCTATAAAATAATTTTTTCCTTCATGAGTATCTTCAGTTATAGTGTACGGGTATTTTAAATTTAAATAATAAGATAAGTCTTTTTTCATTTTTTATCATCTCCTTTCTGTTAAAGAAGATCTAATTTTTTTATTTCATATATTGCTCTTTGTCTGTCATATTTTGAAATATAATTATCGCCTTTTCCGTGAGGTTCATCTGCGGTAAACCTTATTTCTCCTCTCACAAAAAGTCTTACTGAACCACTTTTCTTGATCATTTCAAAGCCAAAAAATTTAGTTAATATATACTCAAAACACTCCCAAGGAATTTTAATAGAGAAATCTTCAAAATTTTGTAAGTAATATTGTGCTTTCTTTTTTCGACATGGCATTTTATAAAATTGTATTAATTGATATCATGAATGATATCATTTGTCAAGTTCTTAGAGAAAAATATGTATTTAAAATTAAAAGCAATAAAAATGATGGGAAAATGAAAATAATCTCTATAAATTCACTCAAAAAATTGGTCGAGATTTGGTCTAGAGGAAAGTAGAAAAGAGGGCAAAATTGAGGAAGGAGAGAAGAAAGACAGTTTTTGCTTAAGTTGTTGATATTCTTGGCTTATATGGGGAAAAATCGAAGCGCGCCCGGAGGGATTTGAACCCCCGACCTTTGGATTCGAAGTCCATCGCTCTATCCACCTGAGCTACGGGCGCGTCTGTTTATAAAAAGATTTTGCTTTCTTAGCGGTTCGGCCTATTAAGGGAGCTGTTATTTTAATATTACAGTCGATAAAACGCAATGAAAGAACATAAGTTAAAGCATCTGAATTTAAGAAGAATTCCAGCTGAGAAAATGTGCTCAGAAGCCTCTGGCAAACATTGTCCAGAATTTATCCCCGAGCTCCCAGTATTTGCTCATGGCGGCGCGGGCAAAATCGTTGGCGTATTTGGTCAGATATTGCTTAGCCTTAGTCACATTATCTTCTGATTCCCCCCCTTTATAAATTTCTAAGACCATTTTATCAATATAAGGCAGGTCAGCAAAGGCCTTGTCCTCAAACTCCTTTATGGCCTCATTGATGAATTTTCCTGCCTGCCCCCATCTAACCGTTGCCAGACGGTTGGCTCTGCGGAAAGTCCAGGCGGCTGAATCCGTCCGAAATCGGTGCTGGTCGCAGACCTCGAAACTCGGCGGAAGCTCAGTCACACCGGCGAAGATGGGAATTCTTGCGCTCTGACCAGGATTGTCGAAGGCAAACCAGCAGACTCCTCCCACAGGGTCGGGCAGCCATCCCCGGCACTGGATAATGTGGGAATAAGCACAGCCTGCTATGGCGATTGTTCTAAATCGGCCAACTGTATCTGGCTTCAAGGTGTTCAGCAGGTCTCTCATCTCAAAGGACATCCAGGGACTGGCCACAGGGCTTTTGATCAATTGGTCGCTGCGGCGGTCCTTGACCATCAGATTTTTGGTAGCGTCAAACTCTGTTTCTTCATAAGTCTCCCGGTAAAATTTTATGATGTCTCTCACCGAAACCTTTTTATCCGGCTTGATTGAGAAGGGAAGCTCTTCGGCGTTGATATCCAGCTTGAGCGATGGAGCCAGGCTGCTGAAGACATAGTACTCGCGTATGGAAAAAGGCTTCTGCCCGCTGTAGGCCTTCCAGAACTTGAAGGGCTCTCCGCTCTTGGGGTCATACCATCCTTTTTCTATGGCCAAAGTCAAGACATTATCTGAAGCCATATAGTGGTCAGGGTCTTTGAGGTTCAACTCGCCGATCCGGGGGATGTTGGCTGAGATACCCACATGGTCGTCAGGGATGCGGACAGCTGCCCAGACAGCACCTATTTCCTTCAGCCCTGCACCGAAGATTTCAAAGTGCCAGACTTCTTTCTTGTCAGCGATGGTTATGCATTCTCCCCAATCGCCATAGCCGTAGTCTTTGACCAACTTGCCAGCCAGCCGGATGGCATCCCTGGCGTTGGTGCATCTTTCGAGCATAATCCGCTCCAACTCCTCGATCATCAACATTCCGGCCCTGTTGTTGAGCTCTTTTTTTCCCATAATCGTTGTCTCGCCGATGGCGAGCTGGTATTCGTTGAAGCAGGGATAGGCTGTATTAAGAAAGGCGTAAGTCTCCGCCACATCAGGCACCTCGCCCTTTTCTGAGACGTCTCTCATATCCCAAGGTGTTTCAGTGTGCATCTTGCCAAAATATACTTTGTTCATCGACCCTTCGAGATGTTTAGCCCTCGGGACAATATTCAGCCAGGCACGGTAATTGCCGTCACAGGCATGGGCGGTAATCACCGAACCGTCCGTGGTCGCCAGCCGTCCGGCCATGATGCTCGTGCAGCCTGGCTCCTGATCGTAACTCTGGACTTTCTGCTGAGGCTGGGAAGAAATAAGAAAAAGGCCAAGGACGATGAAGATGAAAGCGGTGACCATAAAAAACCCGAATCTTTTCATAAAACGAGGCATTTTCATCATAGTCTCCTTTCTTTTCGGAGATAATTATCTGAATTGGAATGAAGAGTGTCAAGGAGACTTCCTTTAAGGCTCAATCCTGATTTTTGCAGTTAAGCGCAAAATCCGTGTGATCAACTTCTCAAGAAATAGAGTGTAGGCCGACAATCCATTTCAAAAAAAGCAAAAAAAATTGCTGAAAAACTTGTTTTTTTTTAAAATTTGTCTATCCTTTACCATAGCCCTGAGAATTAGGAAATTTTGAGCTCGTTTTGAAATCAAGTAACCTTGAGGAGGTTAAAGAATGAACACGATTGAGAAGGCACTGATGCATGCCTTATTTGTGCACCTGCATCACAACATCGACAAAGCCATCGACTTTAAGGCCATAGACGCCTTGAACAGAAAGGTCAGCAAGACTTTTCCCAAGGCTCTGGTCGTTGGTCCCGGAGATGATGCCGCGGTTATCAAGTTTCCTAAAACCGTCGGATTATTTGTGGCCAAGATGGAAAGCCATTGCTCCCCTTGCGTGCCAAGGCCTTATGATGCTGCCGCCACCGGAGCTGGCGGAGCCATGCGCGATGTCCTGGCCATGGGCGCCAGGCCAATTTTTCTCATGAACTTTATCGGCACCCGGCCTTTGAAAGAGAAGGTGATTGTCGGTCCCTGCGGATTTGCTGGAAAATGCACCTGCGGAAAATGCATCGAGATGACAAGCAAGGAAAGAGTTGATTTGATGGTCAAAGGCCTGAGGGACATGTGCCAGGCCATGGATGTTTTCATCATCGGCGGCGGTTTTTCAACCTCATTCACAGACATCGTTCCTGCAGTTGTCGTTTCGGTGATAGGAAAGCTGGTCACTTCCAAGCCGCTGACAAAGCCAGCCAAATCAGCCGGAGATAGAATCATACTCATCGGCAAAACCGGGAATGACGGCAACGACACTCTCTACAGGGCAGGACTCGTTAAAGAGATGAGGCCTGCCGTAGCTTTGTTTGAACAGGAAAGGATGATCATGGAGGCAACCCTGGCTGCGTTTCGGACTGGCAAGGTCAAGGCCTGCTCGGATTTAGGAGCGGCCGGCATCGGTGCGGCCGTCTGTGAATCGGCGAGGTACGGCGGCTTTGGAGCGTCTGTGGATTTGTTCAAGGTTCCGCTTAAGGTTAAGGATATCACGCCTGAAGAAATCATGATCTGTGAAACCCAGGGGAGAATGGCCGTTCAGGTCGAAGCCAAGGATATTGATAAGATATTGAAAGCCATCCGTGCCAAAGGCGTAAGAGCAGAAGTGATTGGAGAGATTAACGACGACGACAAACAGGTCTTCCAATACAAGGGCAAAACAGTGGCCGTTATTCCCAACCACCCTTCAAAGGCTGATTTTGAAGAGTTAGAGAAGGGGTCTTGAGATGCCGAGGGAAAAGGCGAAATCTGAATATGCGAAAGCGGGGGTTGACTACACAAAGATCGAGCCGTTCAAGATGGCTATGGTTCAGGCAGGGAAGAGGACTCTGAAATTCCCGAATAAGAGAGAGGTTTATATCGAGGAAGGAAGCCTGGGAACTCACGGAGTTGTTTTCAGATATCGTGGAATCAAGCCTCATCTCTGGTGCAAGACTCAGGAAGGGCTGGGGAACAAAAACTGGATTTCAGAATGGATGTACCAGCATGCCGGGACAGGAAGGACATACTATGAAGGCATCGGCATTGATACGGCCTTGATGGCTGCCAATGATGTGATTTGTCAGGGGGCTCTTCCTGTGATCTATACCGATGAGGTGGCAGCCGGCGACAGTGAGTGGTTCATGGACGAGAAGCGCAGCCAAGACCTGGCTGAGAGCTTCTACAAAGCCTGCGAGATGTGCGGGATGGCCTTGCCGGCCGGCGAATCTCCTGCTCTGCGCTACTTGATCAAGGCCGAGCCTCCGGTACAGAGCGCTCCTTCTCTATCAGGGTGCGTCACTGGAATCATCGCTCCTGCAGAGAGAATAGTCACAGGAGAGAAGCTTTGTGTTGGAGACCACATCATCGGTGTCAGATCATCCGGGCTCCACTCCAACGGAATTTCCTTGGTGATCAAGCGGGCGATGACTCTTAAAGACAGGTTCCTCCATCAACTGCCCAATGGAAAGACCCTAGGGGAAGAGGCGCTCATTCCCACCTGCTCCTACGTCGTGCTGGTCGAAGCCTTACTGGATAACATGATAGAAATACACTCTTTACTTGCCGGCACAGGCGGAGGGATTTCAAAGATTGCCTATGCCAAGAGGCCCTTCACCTACCGCATCAAGAGATGGATTGAGGAAATCCCGCCGCTTTTTCTTTTCATGCAGAGCCTCGGTGTCAGCCTGCAAGACTGCCTGACCACTTTCAACTGGGGGATTGGGTTCTACATCTTTGTGCCTGAAAAAGAAGTTGACCGAGCCGTTAAAACCGGCAAGAAAGCAGGCTACGAGCTTTTGGACCTCGGCCAGGTTGAAGAAGGGGAGCGCTGCGTCATCTTCGAGCCAGAAAG
>Ga0315306_10000293_pt1 | contig 24098 bp, 25 predicted proteins | sample TDP1_MG_FD_203803 | JGI IMG/M metagenome (GOLD analysis project Ga0315306, IMG submission 203803) | Freshwater sediment microbial communities from Lake Towuti, South Sulawesi, Indonesia - TDP1 | ecosystem: Environmental > Aquatic > Freshwater > Lake > Sediment | place: Indonesia: South Sulawesi... | reverse complement strand
GTTGAGAGGCCCACAAGACCATGTAGAGGAGATGGTTGGAAAGTTGAGGAAGAGACGTGATTATTCTTGGAAGCGAATCAACGAGATCGAAGGGATAAGTTGTGCAAAGCCGGAGGGAGCTTTCTATGTCTTCCCAAAGGTTCACCATATTGGTTCACGGTGGAAAGATGATTTTGAGTATGTCCGCCAAGTTTTGGAGAAGACGGGGGTTCTTCTCGTGCACGGTTCAGGATTCGGTGTAACTCATGGCTCAGGGCATTTCAGGGGCGTTTTCTTACCGGAAGTCGAAGTTCTCGAAACGGCATTTGACCGTTTGGAAAGTTTTATGACACGGCGCGATTGAAGCACTTTTCTAATATACGGGTTTTCCTTCCTTGGGATCCTTGACAATTTTATAGAACTCTTGCATCAGCCTTTTCGTAATAGGTCCAAGGTTTCCGTCACCTACGGTACGTTTGTTTATCTCCCTCACTGGTGTTATCTCGGCGGCGGTACCTGTGAAGAAAACCTCCTCTGCATTGAACAGTTCATTTGGTGTTATGTTCCTTTCCGTTACAGTATATCCCAGCCTCTCCGCGAGTTTCATGATAGCTTCTCTCGTTATTCCTGGCAGAGCCCCTGTTGAGACAGGAGGCGTGAAGATTTTTCCATCCTTGACCATAAATATGTTCTCAGCCACTCCCTCGCAGACGAAGCCTGCCTTGTCTAAACATATAGCCTCATCGACGCCAGTTGTGTTAGCTTCAATTTTGGCCAGGATGCTGTTTAGATAGTTGAGGGATTTTATCTCATGGCTGGTTGCATCCACTGGGTCCCTTTTCACCCATGAGATCATTGTGGTCACGCCCTTTTCCTTGGCTTCCCTGCTGTGCAATTCTATGACGGGTTCTGTTATGATTATTATCGAAGGTTTGGCACATTTTCGTGGGTCAAGTCCGAGGTCGCCGACACCTCTTGTAACAACAAGGCGGATATAGGCTTCTTTTAGATTGTTCTTCCTAAGTGTCTCAAGTACAGCCTTAGTCATCTCATCCTTCGTTAGGGGTATTCGCAACATAATCGTATGTGCGGATCTGTATAGTCGGTCTATGTGCTCCTTTAGCTTGAACACGACACCGTTGTAGGCTCGGATCCCCTCAAAAACGCCATCTCCATAGAGCAGCCCATGGTCGTAGACAGAAACCTTCGCCTCTGGCTTGGGATAGAAATTGCCGTCGATATATACTGAAAGCTTCTTCTCCACACAATCTCCTCCAGAATAGTAAACTATTCTACTTATCTTTGATATGTCTTTTGCAGCTTTTCACTGTAAAGGGACTATCCGAAAAATCTTGGTCTTTGGGATAGGAATTTTGAAAGCGTTAGTGCCTTGAAGGGTTTGTCCTTGACTCTTTCTTTTAGTTCGCTTACGAATTCTTGAAGCCTCATCTTTCTGATCTTTCCCAACTTTCTATCTCTTACGGGAAGAATGCCTGACTCAACCTCTTTCTGGCCGACCACAATGACGTAGTTGATCCACTCCATCTCCGCCTCTCTAACCTTCCTTTGCATCGTCAAAGGCCTGTCATCTAAATCAACTCTTATCTGATGCCGCTCTATCTCATCCGTTATCTTTTCGGCGTTTTCAAGGAAGCTGTTGGCTAAGGGTATCACTCTCACCTGGATTGGGGCGAGCCAGAGTGGCAGTATGGATATGCCTCCCTTTTGCTGCTCTCGGAAGGCCTTCTCCAACATCGCATAGACGCATCTCTCGATTGCCCCACTGGGGCTGCAATGCAAGATCATTGGGTGCTTTCTCTCACCGTTTTCATCTACGTATGTTATGTTGTATCTCTCTGCGTTTTCTATGTCGATTTGGTCGGTTGAGAGGGCGGAGGCCTTGTCGTTGTTGTCTACGAAGTTGAACTCCCATTTCGTTATGAAGTAGAAAAACTTCTCCTCCCAAATTTCGATCAGTGTGGGTTTTCCGTTCATTCTCGCTAATGAAGTGATGAAATCCTTGTTTTTCTCATAGAAGTCTCCAGTGAACCTTATCGCCAGCTCATAATCATCTTTTTCCAATTCTAAGCCTTCCTCTAATATCTCCCTACTCAGCTCGAATCTGGTGAAGAATTCTTTCTTAGCCTGGTCTAGGTCTGTGCATAGCGCGTGGCAGTCGGGCATAGTGAATGTTCTCAGTCTTCTTAGCCCAGAGAGTTCACCGCCCTTCTCCCTTCTAAAGCTGTATCTGGTCAGTTCATAGATTTTGAGCGGTAGCTGGCGGTAAGAGAGTTGTGTGTCGTGGAGCATGAGGAATTGGCCGAAGCAGGCGCTGAATCTTAGGAAGAAGCCTTTTCCGCCCGACTTTAGAAGATACTGCCTCGCTGGGAATCTGTTAATGTAGTTTGCTAGGCTTGGGTGTTCAAGATCATACATAATTGGAGTCTCGACTTCCATGGCTCCATAATCTATCACTTTCTGCGTCACGAACTCTTCAAGCAACGACTTGATCAACCGTCCCTTCGGATACCACCTGAAATTTCCTGAGTCGCTGCTTGGTTCATAGTCAACAAGCTCCAATTTCTTCATGAGGTTAACGTGAGGGGGGATTTCTTGAACTGCCCTCACCTTCTCGATTTCGTATCGGGCAAGCTTCTCTAACATTTCGTGTCCCGTGAAGTCAAAATCCTCAACTGGGACCATCTCTCCGCCTGGCTGCATGATAAACCAAGACGACCTCAGCTTCTCTTCTGCCCTTACTGCCTCTGAAACAGGCTCTATCTCTTCAACACCCTTTGGCTGGACTATTCTGAACTGCTCTGCCAGAGGGTGCCCCTTTATCGAAATAGAGAACTTTTTACACCATCCGAAGGGTGTTCTGTACGTTTCGATGCTGGCTTCTCTTGCGTTCTTCTCCATAGCCTTGATTACATTCAGTGCATCGGCTGGCTTTGCCAGATTGCTACTCAGATGGGCGTATGGATAGATCAGAATCTTGTTTACTTTCAGTTTCTCAAGAGACGACTTGATCTCTTCCAATGCCTTCTTTGCGACGGCTTCGTTGTCTCCTTCTTCAACACAAGTGAATAAGACAACAATCTCTTCGAGTCGATGCTCCTTTTCATCACACTCCTCAGCTAACTTAACCTCTCTCTTTATCGGCTTGTATTCTATGAAATTCGAATGGAGTTGAAGTATCCTCATCTGCAGTCCTCAGTTTGGTGTGTAACTCTACTCTTAAGAAGGAAAAATATTAAATTAGCCTTGCGGAGTTAGCCTCTGTGTCTCCATTTCTCCAGCATTCGTTCCTTTCTAGTCTTCTTTTTGTACTCCTTGTAATGATCCTTACAAAGATAAGCTCGCCTTCCACCGATAACGTCTAATCCTGCGGATTTGACCCTTTCATTCGAGAGCGAACGAACTGCCCCTTTATCACATCCGGCAACGCTACATTTCACGCCCTCGGCAACTCGACCCAACGAAAGCCCTCCAGCCTCTTATTCTACACATCTGACCGCTTAAAAGTCCTTATCATAAATCTCAGATGCTCTCTGATAGATTTCTTCCTTTTCTCCAAAGACTGAAGGCCCTATACCCTCGACTACAAAGGATGCTGTAGCGGATCCAACACACATACACCACACAGGATCTTTCCCTCTAATGTATTCAGCTAGAAATGCTCCCATGAAGGCGTCACCGGCGCCTGTGAGGTCCCGAATAACCCTTGACTTACAGGCTGGAATCTCATAAACATTCCCTTCATAAAGAAGCGTGGAGCCTCTTATGCCATTAGTAACTATCACCATTTTAACTCCGCAATCATGAATCTTCTGCATTGCCAGCCTCAAGTCGGTCAATCCAGTTACCATTCTTATCTCGTTTAAGGAGGATTTGTACAAGTCTATCTGTTCAAGAACATGAGAATCTCTCCACCTCTTTAGTAATACGGTTCCATCCACATCAAACCGCCTCACAAATCCTTGCGGGTCCAGAGACAGAGTATCTGCTGATGTTCGCAGTTTGTCAACAACGTCGGCCGACAATTCGTTTGCGATAGGTGCAACATGGATGACCTTGGCTTGCAAAGAATCCGACACATCTTCTGGGATAATGCATGGGGCTCGACTCTGCAATCGAAGCAGGCGTTTTTCATTCTCATATTCTAATACATACCTTGTGGTTGGGGCATTTTTAACGCGTTTCAAGCCAGAGAGGTCTATGCCATTTGCGTTCAGCCACTTAATATAATCGTCAGAAAAGTCTTCCCCCACCTTAGAGATCACAGAAACCTTTGCGCCCAGTTTTCTCGCTGCCAAGGATACGTAGGTTGGAGGACCACCCAGAGTGTCGCAGGGAACGGCTATCTTAGGCGAAAGTATTGAATCGATCGCGAAGTGCCCAACTACAACTAGATCGAACATCTTTCTTCCTTAACCTAAAGCACAGCGAATTAAATCTGTGCACCTCTTTCGGTCGTCATTATGCGAGGAGTTATAAGCTTCCATGAAACTAATCATACTAATGGTGTATGAATGTGCCAATGAAGAGACAGAGCCGTGGAAGATCGAAAGGCAGCAAGGGAAGAAGCATGCAGGTTCAGTGTTCCGTGTGTGGTGCGCTCGTGCCCCGGGACAAAGCCAAGAAGATGACTCGTCGGGTCTCCGTTTTGGACCCAGCATTGGCCAGAGAGCTTCGACAGAAGGGCACATACATAGACAGCCGACCTGAGACAAAATACTATTGCGTCTCCTGTGCTGTCCATCGTGGCATAGTGAAGGTCCGAGCAAAAGAAGAACGTAAGCAAACTCGTAGAAGAACACGATTTTGAAGAGGACAGCTTGGCAATCCCCTAAGGGCTCACCCTCTATGTTTTGACGCCTTAAAGAAATGAACCACACGCTGAAGCACGGTAAAACTTGTGACAAGAGCTAGAATAATTACACCCCAATATAATGCGTCTTCCGACCAAACGACGCTGAGAAAACTTGCCGCAGCGAGTATAATCAGCCGCTCTGCACGCTCCGCTATACCAACAGCTTCCATCTCAACTCCCAAGGCTTCAGCCCTAGCTCGAACATAACTCACCATCAGCGAGCTTATCAATGCGACAAAGCCCCAGAATAGATCGCATAACCCACCGAAGATTATGCCACAAAGTATGATGGCGTCTGCGTAGCGGTCTAAGAAGGAATCCAAGAACTTGCCGAAGGTTGTGATTTTGCCTTGAACTCTTGCGAGTGCTCCATCCAGCGCATCGCAGAATCCGGAGATCAGTAGAAAGGTCGGTGCCGTTATCAGAGAGAGCTGAAGGAAGCGCCATCTCCAATAAATAATTGCTGAAAACACCGCAAATACTATTCCGAACAGGCTGATGTGATTTGGAGTCAGCCCTATATTATGAGCCAGCTTTGCTTCCTTGTCGATCCAGATCTGAAACTTCTTCTTCAGTTTGGTGAGCATTCTTCCACTTCTAGGATTAAGGAAAATCCATCTAAGGGTTTTGCGGTAAGAACATTATTAAAAAGCTTCTTGAAATGATTAGGGGAGAGAGGATTCAGATGATTAACGTGAACCCGTTAAGGATAGACAGCAAGACAGCGGTAGGCGTAAAGGTGGATTTACCGGAATCTCCACCCCTTCTAGTGGTGATCGGAGAAACGGGATTTTTGATGTGTGGTTTTCTTAATATGGATGCAGCTGAGAAACTGAATGTGGCCGCGGCTATGGTGAGTGGCGTAAAAAACTTTGATGATGTGCTTAAAGCCGAAGTTAAGGCGGCCACATCAAAGGCTCAGAAAAAGGGAATAAAACTTGGAATGACAGGAAAGGTGGCTCTAAAACTTCTGTAGTGCCTAAAGAAACCTTTAAATACGCTCGTCACCACTTTTGCAAAAAGTGGTCGAAATGGGTGACTTTGTTCCACCGCGCTGATTTCTCCGCCACCCTTACTACAGACTGTAATTTTTCCACCACAAAACACCATGAGAGGAGATGACATGTCAGAGTTAGGAATCACTGTTAAGAAATCCGAAGACTTCTCAGATTGGTACACTGAAGTCATACTAAAGTCGGAGCTGGCTGACTACGCGCCGATCAAGGGTTGTATAGTCTTTAGAGAGTATTCCTACGCTATCTGGGAGAAGATTCAGGACTTCTTCAACAAAAAGATAAAGGAGACTGGACACAAGAATGCGTACTTTCCCATCTTTGTACCTGAGAGCTTCCTGAGGATGGAAGCTGAACATTTTGAGGGCTTCGAGCCAGAGTGTGCTTGGATCACGATTGGTGGGAGTAGTGAGCTGGAAGAGAGGCTGGCTCTGAGACCCACATCTGAAACGATAATATACTCTATGTATAGAAAATGGATACGGGGTTGGAGAGACCTTCCCGTCAAGCTGAATCAATGGTGCAACATCGTCAGATGGGAGACCAAAGCAACCAAACCGTTCCTGAGAACAAGGGAATTCCTCTGGCAGGAAGGCCACACCGCACACGCGACAAAAGAGGAAGCCGACAAGGAAGTCATGGACATTCTAAACATATACAAGGAAATGATAGAAAATCATCTAGCCATCCCAGTGCTAGTTGGAATGAAAACCGAGACTGAAAAGTTCGCTGGGGCCCTCTACACAACCACCCTAGAAGCTTTGATGCCTGATGGAAAGGCGCTACAACTAGGGACATCGCATAATCTTGGACAGAACTTCTCAAAAGTCTTCGAAATCAAATTCATCGGAGAGGATGAAGAGGAACATTACGTCTGGCAGACGTCGTGGGGCGTGTCTACGCGACTAATCGGCGCCATGGTGATGGTTCACGGAGACGATAAAGGATTGGTGTTGCCCCCTAGAGAAGCCCCATACCAAGTTGTCATAGTCCCCATATTCTACAAGGACGTTGGAAGGGAGGCAATTCTGGAAAAGGCAAGAGAGGTTTTCAGCAAGCTAGAGAAGAATGGAATATCAGCCATGCTTGATGACAGAGTAGAATACACTCCGGGATGGAAGTTCAACCAATGGGAATTGAAAGGCGTCCCTATAAGGATTGAAGTTGGTCCGAGAGACATGAAGAGAGGACAAGTGACAGCTGCGAGGAGAGATACCTTCCAAAGAATCGCTGTGAAAGATGAAGAGCTGATACGCACCGTGACTGAAATGCTCAAGGAGATTCAGGATAATCTCTTTAACAGAGCTAAGAGGTTTTTAGACGAATACATCACCATAGTGGATACCTACGATGAGTTTAAAGAGGTCTTAGGAAAGAAAGGTGGGTTCATCAAAGCCTGCTGGTGCTCAAATCTGGGATGCGAAGAAAAGATTAAGGAAGAAACCGGAGCAACCATCAGACTAATTCCTTTCGAAAAAGAGAAAGTGTTTTCGAACTGCGTCTACTGCGGCAAAGAAGCGAACGAAGTAGTCTTCTTTGCTAGAGCCTATTAGGTCTGCGCGGTATCTGCTGGAGAATCAGTTCTACATCAGAGAAGTGGCGGCTTTGGATAAAGAAGAGATTCGAATGAGGGTTTGGCGCCTTATGGAAGAAGAAGGAATCGCCCGTTTTCCAAGACCCGTCTTCCATCGGATTCCAAACTTCGTTGGAGCTGAGAAAGCTGCTAGGAGGTTAGGAGGATTGCCCGAGTATGGAGCCACCGAGACTGTTTTCTGCAATCCTGACTCTCCGCAGAGGCCTGTTCGAGAGATGGCTTTGAGGGATGGAAAGATTTTGGTTATGGCTACGCCACGGCTGAAGAAGGGATTCCTCATACTAGAGCCGAACGTCATCTCTCGAAGCAGTATTCTCCACGCATCTACGATACGAGGAGCCTTCAAACACGGTCGTCTTGCTGAGCCTTCAGAGGTGAAGGTTGACCTGTTTGTGGCTGGTTCAGTTGCGGTGTCTCTGAATGGGGGAAGGCTGGGCAAGGGTACGGGATATTCTGACCAAGAGTATGCCATCTTGAGGGGTGCAGGTGGACTTGCCTCTAATGTTCTTGTAGTTACGACGGTGCATGATGTGCAGATTGTTGAGGAAATCCCACGAGATGAGTGGGATGTTGGAGTTGATGTAATAGTTACACCAACAAGGATCATTCGAATTGGCTAATGCTCTTTAACTTCTTATCTTTGCATCCAGTATCCTGTCGACCTCTTCTAGACCAAGCCGCTTTAACTCTTCTGACCTCGGTATTCCACCCTTATCCCAGCCTACAGCCTCATAGTATCTCTTCTTCAACTCCTTAAACTTAGTTCGATCAACTCTTTTTCCAGCGTAGGGTCCTGAGGGCAGTGGCTCGTAGAATCTCGGTGGATTCTCGTCGTCCACCTTCGGGTCCCATCTGAGGTCTGGTCCGCCGAGAAGGAGTAGTGTTCTCTGCAGGTGGAGTATCCTACGCGCTGTGATTCTATACCACTCCCTCGGTCTTATATCCCACCCTGTGACAGCCTTCAAAAACTCCCACCTGAGACTGCGCCGCACCCAAAACATGTTGAAGTAGCAGTAGACGCCTGAGTCGTGAAGTATCATGTCTAGTTCGCCGTCTCTGTATCTCTTCGGCACATGTGCCGTAGATGTGTGGTCCCCGCCTTGTACAGAGCAGGCGTAGGCTATCTCGGTCGGGTAGTCCTCCTCGCTTCTGATTCCGTGAGCACCGATAGCCACTCCCTTCTCTTGGACGGTGTATTGCATTACTTTCTTTCCCGTCACCTCTTGTATCTTGAGTGCAGCTCTGTAGGTGCCCTCTGCCAGTGTGTCACCGATTCCCTTTCTTGTCGCTATGTTCTTAGCTAATGTTGCGAAGGCTTCTGTGTCTCCCCACTTCAGCTCTATGCCGTCTAGGTCTTGCCTGGTTAGAATGCCTCTCTGGTATAGTTCACCAGCGAAGCCCAGCATATTCCCACACTGTATACCGCACAATCCTAGGTCGTCTATTAAAGATGCGAGATAGACGCTCTCCTCAGGCGTGAAAATGCCCAGGTTTGTTCCCAAGTATGCTTGCAGTTCGTAGTCTGGATTATCCCCTATGGCACCTTTAAAAGGTCCAACCTTCGTCATCGCCAGCTTCAGACATGTTGTTGGGCAGCCGAAGTCTCCCCAGAAATTCTTTATCCAGACCCTCCTCTCAAACCTGTCGACTCCGAAGCTCCGTTGGTCGTGCCACTCCTCTTGCCAGTTTCTGATAGGCTCAGAGCTGGTTTGGGCTCCGACCTCGTACCCCGCGGCGCCTGTTCCCCACATCCTGAACAAGTCCTCGCTAAAGCATTCCTTGCATACCTCGTCCATCAGAGCCTTCACCTTGTTCAAATCCTCCACCTCTGGCAGAGGACCTGTGCCCTTAGCCACCACAGCCTTGAGATTTTTCGAGCCCATCACAGCCCCATATCCGCCATAGCCTGCCGCATGGGTCCACTTCGCCATGACAGCAGCCATCCTCACCCTGTTCTCTCCAGCTGGTCCGATGTAGATTGCTGAGGGCTCCTTCCACTCCCCATACCGCGGAAATCTCTCTTCCAGCTCATTTCTCACCTCTCTGGTCAGCTGGCTGAGGGTCTGCTTCCCATCCTTACCCCAGATGTGGCCTGCGTCTCTGATCTCAACTCCAGAATCCGTGATGGAGAGGTAGCAGGGTGCAGATGCTCTGCCCGTGATTATCAATCCATCATAGCCAGCGCATTTGAGCTCTACAGAGAACTCTCCAGCAACTGTGGAGCCGATCACGCCGTTGCTCTGAGGAGACTTTCCAGATATGCAGACTCTACCTCCTGGAAAGAAGCCTGTTAGAGGTCCTGTCAAGACTAGAAGGATATTTTGGGGTCCGAGGGGATCAATGGTCTCCCATCTATCGCCGAGTCTCTCCCACAGAATCTTTGTGGCTAAGCCTCTGCCGCCGAGGTACTGCCTGAGAACATCCTCTTCAAACCCTACTTCCTCTATCTTCTCTGTGGATAGGTTCACTTCAAGAAACTTTCCTGCGTATCCTCGCATCTAGATCAGGCCTTCCCCAGCTTCTCCGTAGAGGTTCACAACGAGGTCTCGGGTTATCTCCACTGGAGTGCGTGCGTACAGCTTGTAGGCTCGACCGTTCTTGGAGACTGTCTTGAGAGCGTTCCATCCTCCACGTCTACAAACCTCCACACATCGAGGCTCTCCACCGCAAAGATCACATATCACCGGGTATCTCTCAGTCGGGTGTATGTGTGGAACTCTCCCTGGACACGCATCGATGCACAGCCCGCAGCCTGTACACTTTTCTCTATCAACTAAGACAGCCTCGGTCTCCTTGTTTATCGACAAGGCGTCCTCTGGACAGGCTTCGATACACGGGTAGTCCTCGCACTGAACACAAAAGTGAGGAACCTCAGCTCCAGGAACAAGCATGAAAACCCGAATCCTCGAGGCCTCGGGCCATATCTTCCCTTCATGAAAGAGTGAACAGGCTATCTCACACTTCCTACAACCGCTGCATCTGAGATAATCTCTGGCAATCCAGATTGGTTCTACGGTAGCCACATTAGGAACCCCTTGAAGGATGTTAAGGATGAGCCTAAAGCTTGTAATTTAACTTTTACTAGTCGCCTCATAATGCGGTTACCAACCGTGTTCCAGTAACACTTAAGCCTATTAAGAACAACTCCAAAAACAGTCCATTCAATAGTTTCGGAGGCATAGGATGAGCGGCGTGGAACTCGAGGACATGATAGCCGAAGCCTTCAAGAGGCAAGGCTACATCGTTTTCAAGCGGAGACATCACTGCGACGTCTTAGCTGTCAAGCCGGATATGGCTCTGGCGTATCTAGTAGAGTGCAAAGATTATCAGCTCTCTAGAAAACAACAGAGTCTTGCCGTTAGAGAGCTCAACAGAAACTACACCCACGCCCTCGAACTCCTTAAAGACGGACGACTATATCCAAAAAAGATTCTTAGAGTTCTAGTAGCACGCGCCTTCTCGCATCAGTCAAGAGGCATACTCCAGTACACCACCACAGAATTCCTGAGACACATCGATTCCACACTATAGAAGTTGTTGTCTATAGCTCTTAGTAACGACAAATTCTGAAAACTCCAAAAACGGGCACGAATCAGATTCTGTGCCATAGTAACGCTTAAGCGTGCAGAACCATAGAACTCACAAACGAGAGAATTTGCAGCCTACCGACTGGATAAGTTATCTGCTCCAATTCAGATACGTCGGAGTCTTCTTACTCAGCTTCGTCGGCTCCGTCTCAATCATCATTCCCATACCTTATACCTCTATCCTACTCACACTTGGCACAAGACCAGAAATGGACCCCCTTTTCCTCACGATCGCAGCCGGCATCGGCTCCTCCATCGGCGAATTCTCAGGATACATACTAGGATACTATGGACGATCCGTCATAAAGGAAGAGCGACGAAGAAAAATGAACTATATGATGAGAGTTTTTGACAGATTCGGACCCATCGCGATATTCCTTTTCGCCTTAACCCCCCTGCCTGACGACCTCCTTTTCATTCCACTAGGAATCTTGCGGTACTCTTTTATTAAAGCCTTCATCCCAAGTTTTCTGGGCAAATTGCTCATGTGTTCTATCTTGGCTTACGGTGGTCGACTATACTACAATATCCTTGTTAGATTCTTCGGTGAGAAGACATGGCAGGCAGACCTTCTCATATCAACAATCACCGCAGTAACCCTTGTCGTCATACTCGTGGCGATGCTCAAGATTGACTGGGAGAAAATCTTCGAAAGGTATGTGAGCCGAGGGAGAGAAGAAGTTGAGGGTAATCGCTGACCTACATATTCACAGCAAGTACAGTCGCGCCACAAGCGAAAAGATGGTCATAAGTGAAATCACCCGTTTTGCGCGCATCAAAGGCTTGAACCTCGTGGGCACAGGAGACTTCACACACCCCAAGTGGCTTGAGGAACTGAAAGATGAACTAGTTGAAATCCCAAGCACAAACCTCTTCAGATACGCCAAAGACCCCAACACTACAGTCCGCTACATGATAACCTCTGAAGTCTGCACACTCTTCACACACGAGGGCGACGTCAAAAAGATCCATCACGTCATCTTAACCCCAAGCTTCGAAACGGCAGTTCAGATCAATGAACGACTAGCACGATATGGCGACCTCACCATTGACGGCAGACCGACACTAGATATGAGCGCATCAGAGCTTGTGGAGGAGGTGATGAAGGTCTCGGACGAGAACGTCTTAATACCAGCCCACGCATGGACACCGTGGTTCAGTCTGTTCGGCGCCTTCAGCGGCTTCGATCGAATAGAAGACTGCTACGAAGACATGACGAAACACATCTTCGCCATAGAGACAGGTCTCTCCTCAGACCCTCCCATGAACTGGCGCTTAAGCGCGCTGGACAGATTTGCTCTGGTTTCGAACAGCGACAGCCACAGCCCTTGGCCGTGGAGAATTGGAAGGGAGGCTAATGTTTTCGAACTCGAGCAGCTGACATACAAGCGAGTTGTTAACACTATCCGCCATAACGATTCCGAACAGTTCAAATTCACCATCGAGACCAATCCCGCCTATGGAAAGTACCACTGGACAGGCCACCGAAACTGCAACATCTCTCTATCACCTCAAGAAGCCATAAAATTCGGAAACCGATGTCCCGTCTGCCGCAGAAAACTCACAAAGGGCGTGGAGCAACGAGTAGAAGAACTGGCGGACCGACCTCCCGGCTTTAGGCCGGAAGGGACCCCGGGTTACATGCGTTTGCTGCCCCTCTCAGAGATTATAAAGACGATTCTAGATGTCACATATCCTGGAGCGGGCGGGGTGTGGAGTGTGTACAACAGGCTTGTCGAGGAGTTTGGCGACGAATACACGGTGCTGATAGATGCTCCACAGAAAGAAATGTCTGAAATCGTTGGTCCGAGGATAGCTGAAGCGATTGTTCGGGTCCGAGAGGAGAAGATTGATGTCATACCTGGCTATGACGGGGTTTATGGTCAACTTCAGATTTTTGGGGAAGAAAGAGAAAAAAGCCGAGTAGAGAAGGTTAATCAAGTAAGCATAACCGATTTCATCTGATTTCACAACCAGACAGCCACGGAAAACAGATGAAAACCTTTTATGACACCAAACATCATCTTAAAGAACCATAAAAATCAAAAGCCCGAACAAAAGGAGAACCACGAAAAATCTTGGTCAAAGCCAAAGGAGCAGCACGTCAAATAAAGAAGGCAATCTTCAAGATAGAAACGGCGAGAAAGACCGTCCAGTTTATCTCCTTTGTGCTGTTTAGTGCTACGGTCTTCGGCTTAGGCCCTTGGTCGATAGTGCTGCCCGTCGTCCATAGCTTAGGGAGTCCCCAAAAGACCGTCGGTGATGCCTTTACGGTGCTTCAACAGATGCTGTATGAAACTGTTTTTCCATGGCTTCCCATAGCCTCATTTATCTTAACAGCGGTCGTTCTAGGAAGGTCTCTCTGCGGTTGGGTCTGTCCCTTTGGCTTTATTCAAGATTTTTTAGCTTACATAAAAAAGAGGCATATGCAGGTTTCCTTGAGAACCCATCAGAGTATGGTTAACGTTAAGTACTTCTTTTTGGCAGCAACATTATTTGCTAGTGGAACTCTCGCAGCATCGTTAGCCATGGGTGTTGGACAGAGCTATAAGAGGGCTATAGGCGTTTTCGCTCCAGCACCATTTAACACACTAAGTCCGTCCGACACACTCTTCGCTATCGTCCCGAGAATAGTGTTAAAGGCTTGGTCCGGTGCCACAGTTGAAAGCTTGCTGGCTTCGCCGTTGCTCTGGGTTCGCCTTTTCATATTGGGAGTATTCTTGATTCTGGCAGTGTATGTTCCGAGGAGCTGGTGTCTATACGCATGCCCGCATGGAGCATTGCTAGCTTTCTTGAACCGCTTCAGCTTCCTCGGTTTGAAGAGGGATCCAGTGAAGTGTACTAAAGACGGTTGCCGCAGATGTGTGGAGGTATGTCCCATGAAGATTCGCATCCTCGAGTTGCCTTGGGAGAAGTTCGCTGATCCTGAATGCATATACTGCTTGAAATGTGTTGATGAGTGCCAAACCAGAGCCATAAAACCTAAGTTTCCATGAGAGCATCACATGTGAAATCCAGCGGGTACGAACCAGAATCCTTATTTCCGTAGATTTGACAGACAGAGAACTTCGCGTGGTGAAGGTTTGCCCTTAACTCCTCTTCACTATCCCGTAGCCTTCGTTCTGTATAAGCTTAACAAGAAGCTTAGTCTCCCAGGATTAGCGGTAGGTTCAATGTTCCCAGATCTTGAGATACCAGCCATAATCCTCTTGTTTGGAACTCAAATTCCTGATAGAGTAGTGCTTCACAGTTTGCTCGGAGCCGCTACCGTTGGAACAACGTTCTCCCTAACATTTACGGTTTTAATATATCCACGCCTGATCAGCCATCTATTCAAAATCGACAAGGAAAAAGTCAAGAGTAAGTGCAAACTATCCTGTGGCCTCATCTTTTCATGTCTTCTAGGTAATATCTCACACGTTGTGCTGGACCTAGTAAATCATCCTTACAATCCCATTTTCTGGCCTTTTTCACCATTAACCCCTAGCCCGATCTGCCTTGCTCTAGGAGGCATGCAAAGCGCATCGTTAGTCATTCACACAGTCTTGCTCGTTCTTTTTACAGCTTTGTTAATCAGTCAACGCGGGAATATCTGGGAGAAGTTGCTAGTCGGAGAGTGAGTGATTATTTTTATGAGAGAACTTGAAGTTACAAGTTGCGTGCAGTTCCACATTCCTCTCGATTCTAATTCCAAGTTTTGTAAACGTTTATTTTGATTGTCTGCTATCATGGATGATTGAGGAATGATTATGGCAATCTCAGGACTTCATCTTCTCCTCACCTACAAGTGTATCCACGAGTGCGATCACTGCTTTCTCTTCGGAGCCCCCAACGCTAAGGGAGTAATGAAAATTGCAGACATACAGGAAATATGCAGAGAGGCTAAGAAAGTCGGGAGCGTCGAATGGATATTCTTTGAGGGCGGCGAACCCTTCCTCTACTATCCCATAATGCTGAGGGGGATAGAGATAGCCGGAGACATGGGATTCAAAACAGGAATCGTCACAGACCCCTACTGGGCCACCTCCAGAGAAGACGCCATAGAATGGCTCACGCCCATTTCGGAACTGGGAGTTTCAGACATCAGCATCAGCGAAGACGCATTCCACCAAGAGGAAGAGGAAAGAGAGTATCCGAAATGTGCAACTGAAGCGGCGAAGAGACTTGGCCTGCCTATCGGCTCCATCACGATTGAGGAACCAACTCCCAAAGTCTGGGAAAGGACTGGTTTAAAAGGGGAACTGATAACTGGAGGGGAAGTAATGTTCAGGGGTCGCGCTGTGGAAAAGCTTGTGGAGGGTCTGCCGAGAAAGCCCTGGACAGAGTTTGGGCAATGCCGCCACGAGGACCTGCGAAATCCAAGTCGTGTACACATCGACCCTTTCGGTTTCATTCACCTATGTCAAGGCATAACCATGGGAAACTACAAGGATGAGCCTCTCTCAAAGCTCATCAAGTCATACGATCCATCTTCACATCCGATCTGTGGACCCCTTGTAGAGGGGGGACCCGCGGCACTAGTTAAAAAATACGATGTGCCACATGAAGACAGCTATGTTGATGAATGCCACCTCTGCTACTCTGCTCGTGTATTGTTGAGAAGCAGATTTCCACAATATCTGGCACCGGCACAGATGTACGGGGAAAATGAAAAATAGCGATGGCTAGCTAATGGTAAGTCGTTTATAAATGTTGAGAGGTGTAGTAATCTAGCTTTGCGTGTCAAAAGTTTAGAGTGAAAGAGCATGGCTATATCTTCTACGTCCATCGAGGACATCCTAGATGCCCGTTACGTGGGTGAACGTGTCACCGTTAGGGGGTGGGTTTATCGGAAGAGGGAGAGCAAGAACACGATCTTCATTGTCGTGAGGGATGCCAGTGGCATCATCCAGTGCACCGTCAAGAGGGGAAGCCCTTCATGGGCTGATGCGGAAAGGGTGACCATAGAGTCCTCTGTAGAACTTAGTGGAACCGTGAAGAGAGATGAACGTGCTCCTGGAGGTTACGAGATATTGGCTGACGGGTTGAGAATATTAGGGTTGGCCGAAATGTTTCCGATAACAAAGGATCAGAGCAAGGAGTTTCTGCGTGACGTTCGTCATCTTTGGCTGAGAAGCCGAAAGCTAACCACAATTATGAGGGTGAGAAGCGAGACGCTGAGGTTCATAGACGATTTCTTCAGAGAACGCGGTTTCATCGAGGTCTCGCCACCGATGTTCATATCGAGCGCCTGTGAAGGGGGAGCTACACTCTTCGGACTAAAATATTTCGATAGAGACCTATACCTTACCCAGAGCGCTCAGCTGCACCTTGAAGCTCAGATCTACTCGCTGGAAAAGGTCTATTGTGTCGCGCCGTCTTTCAGGGCTGAAAAGAGCAGAACGATAAGACATCTCACGGAGTATTGGCATGTTGAGGCGGAACAGGCGTTCGCAACGATGGATGATATGATGTCTCTAGAAGAGGACCTCGTAAGCTACGTATGCCAGAAAGTTGCAGAAGAATGCAAGAAAGAACTCAAAGCCTTAAAGGTAGACCCACGAAAACTGGCGGAGATAGAACCGCCATTCGCCAAGATAACTTACGATGAGGCCATAGAGAGGCTCCAGAAGAAAGGTTTCGAGATCAAGTGGGGGGAGGATTTCGGTTTTAACGAGGAGAAGGCCTTGGCGAAAGAGTTCGGTGGACCTCTATTCGTTTACGCCTATCCAAGGGAGATAAAGGCGTTTTATTGCAAGACATACAGAGAGAATCCCAAGCTAGCCATGTCGGTTGACCTTATTGTTCCAAGAATAGGCGAACTCACCACGGGCGGGGCTAGAGTCGACGACGAAAAAGAACTGATTGAGAGGATAAAAGAGTTCGGCTTGAGAAAAGAAGACTACGACTGGTACATTGACCTCAGAAGATACGGAACGGTTCCCCACGCGGGTTTTGGATTGGGTGTTGAGCGGCTGCTTGCGTGGATGCTCAACTTAGAAAATGTAATGGAAACTATTCCCTTCCCACGCACAGTGAGAAGATTCTTTCCATAAGCATTTAGCCCCTAAACTCGGGCGCACACGTAATCATGCCCAAAGTTCCAGCGCTGGTTTCAACTTTCCTCGCTTAGTACTAGTCTCCAGTACAGAGCTAGTAGATGCGCGTTCCTAGGTTCTTAGCCATTTTTCTATCATAGCTATTGCTTCTCTAAGTGTCTTCGCCTTAACATCTGCGTTTGAAGGCTTGCTGCGGATTTTGTTATCTCTATCTAACAGGATAGTGTATAGGCCTAGCTTTTTTGGAATTTTCATGTCTACGAGGAGTTCATCCCCTATCATAACTGCTTCTTGTGGTTTTGCGTTCAGGACTTGCAGGGTTCTCCGGTGCATTTTTGGGTTAGACTTCTCGCATCCAGCTTCAAAGCCTGTCATTATTGTGTCGAAGTATTGTTGTATGGGTTGGATGGCGGGCTGAAACATAAAGCGAGCAATAGTGGTGACGATGGCTGTTTTCAAGCCGAGGCTTTTGGCTTCCTTAACCGCATACGCGGCGTCTGGAAAGAGGGTGTACGTGTTACGGTGCCCATAGAAGTTGGCAAGTTCTTCTAGTGTTTTAATGTCGATTTCGGTGTCCAGTCTGTGTAGGACCTGTTTGAGGTAGGCTTGCCAGTCGTTGTAGCCATGTTTTGGACAGTCCACCATTGAAACAAAGTGAAAGGCAGCACGCAAAGATTGAGGAAAGACTTCGTAATCATGTTCTAACATGAATTCTGAGACTTCCTCTGGACTTATAGGGTTTCTAACAAATGCGAGGGTGCCATGCAAATCAAAGAGCATAGCTCTCAAATTCATTCCTCAGCACCTTCAGCGGACATATCGCGTCCACATCCGAGTTAGAGCCGAGCTCATACATTATCCTTACTGTTCATTAAAAGAAAATGCTTTTATGTTCGCAAGAGCCGATAAAAAGATTCGCCCGGTTGGTGAAAAGTTGGCAGAAAGCGCGGCAATCGATGTCCTACTAAAGGAGAAGAGAGTGTTCAAGCCTTCTAAAGAGTTTGTTGAACAGACGAACGTTAAGAGATGGATGGATGAGTACGGAATAGAGAGTTATGATGGATTGCTTGAGAAAGCGAAGAATCTGGAGTGGTTCTGGGGTGAAGTCTCAAAGGACGTTGTGGAGTGGTACAAGCCTCCCCGAAAGGTTCTGGAGTGGAATGAACCCTACGCCAAATGGTTTCTGGGCGCAAAATACAACATCGTACATGATGCCCTAGACAAGCATGTGAAGACGTTCAGGAAAAATAAGCTTGCCTACATCTTTGAAGGCGAGCTGGGAGATATCAGAAAACTCACTTATCGGGACCTCTATGTAGAGGTAAACAAACTCGCTAATGGACTAAAAAGTATCGGGGTCAAGAAGGGCGACAGAGTTGGCATCTACCTCCCAATGACACCAGAACTCCCAATCTCAATGCTGGCATGCGCAAAAATCGGCGCCATCCACAGCGTGGTCTTCTCGGGTTTCAGCGTTGGGGGTCTACAAAAGAGAATCTTAGACTCTGGAGCCAAGGTGCTGATCACATGCGACAGCTTTTACAGACATGGAAAGACCGTTCCGTTGAAGGAACAGGCAGACGAGGCCGTCCAGAATGTGCCCTCCATAGAGAGCATGATTGTTTATAAACGGACTGGGGAGGAGATTCGATGGAAAGAAGAGAGAGACCGCTGGTGGCACGCACTCATTGAGGGGCAGTCAGCTGAATGCGAAACTGAAAAGCTGGATGCCAACGACATCCTCTACATCCTCTACACTTCTGGCACAACAGGAGAACCAAAGGGAGTAGTCTGCGCTCACGGAGGATACGCCGTTGGCACAGCCCTCACGCTAAAATGGGTTTTCGACATGAAAGATGAAGACATATACTGGTGCTCAGCAGACATAGGATGGGTCACCGGACACAGCTACATCGTATACGCGCCACTAATCTTAGGAGCAACCTCAGTGATCTATGAAGGGGCACCTGACTATCCTCAACCAGACCGATGGTGGAAGATAGTAGAAAAATACGGCGTAACCATCTTCTACACATCACCAACAGCCATCCGAATGCACATGAGATATGGAGAAAAATGGGCACAGAAACACGATCTTTCATCTCTAAGGTTGCTGGGGACTGTTGGAGAAACCATCAACCCAGAGGCTTGGATGTGGTACTACAAGCACATAGGCAGGGAACGCTGCCAAATAATGGATACCTGGTGGCAAACCGAGACGGGATCATTCGTCATATCACCATTACCCATCACTCTGCTTAAGCCAGGGTCCGCAACAAAGCCTTTGCCAGGCTTCACAGCCGATATATATGATGAAGAAGGTAGGCCCGTTGAGAAGGGTGGTGGTGATCTTTATCTGCTAGGGCCGTGGCCAGGAATGTTGAGAGGCCTCTATAAGGCTCCGGAGAGGTATGTGAAGACCTACTGGAGCAAGCTTCCGCACATGTACCTGACAGGCGACAAGGCTAGAAAAGACGAGGACGGCTACCTCTGGATTCAGGGAAGAGCGGACGATATACTGAAGGTTGCGGGGCATCGGATAGGCAACTACGAGGTTGAGTCAGCCCTGGTAAGCCACGAAAAGGTGGCTGAGGCTGTTGTGATTGGGAAGCCACACGAGATAAAGGGAGAGTCAATCGTCGCTTTCGTCGTCTTGAAGGAGGGAATTGAGCCGAGTGATGAGCTGCGAAGCGAGTTGAGGGAGCACGTGGCTCATGAGATGGGCAAGCTAGCTAGGCCTGATGAAGTCTGGTTCGTCGGCGACGTGCCGAAGACGAGAAGCGGAAAGATAATGAGGAGAGTTGTGAGAGCCCGGGTGCTGGGAGAGCCACTAGGAGACCTCTCCACGCTTAGAAATCCGGAGGCCGTGGATGAGATAGCCTACGCCAAGTAGTTTGATCTCGTTCTCGAAACCCCCAACCGAGATCACTACAGTGCCTTTTAGACACGAATTTATATCAGTCTGAACGCAAATAGTTCACATTCGACTAGCTGTGGATGGTGTCAGTCATAAGTCCACGAAGGCTTAGTAGAACTGCTGTGGCCTTGGGCGGTTTCCTGATTTTTGTGGGAATCACAATGATAGGCGTATTTGCATTGGTCTTTTCCGGGGTCGTCGACGCTAGTGTATTAAGAAAGGAGTATCAAACGTTATTCCTATGGGTGTTGTTGGTGATTGGCGTACTTGACGTGGTGTCAGGAATAATACTTAGACACCGGTGATTTGTCATGGAAGTGAGAAGGATTGTCTCAAAGGTTGTTGGTGTAGTTCAAAGCGGAATAGGAGTGCTGGCGATCATTTTCGGCTACATGCTTTATTACAATTTATTTGACATTCAAGGCATGTTAAACGCATCTGCACAGAATGCGCCCCTATATGTTTTATTTCTCTTCATTTTCGGTTTAATTTCTGTTATCAGCGGGTTTTTTCTAATCTACGAGTAACGTGGATGATGGAGGAAAGTGATGGATAAGCCAGGCTTAAGACGGGAACTCGGGCTCTTGCACGCCACTATGTTTGGAATAGGCGGAGCCATAAGTGCAGGTGTTTTTGTTATGCTAGGCCACGCCACATCCTTGGCTGGCGCTGCGATTGTCATAGTCCTGCCATTATGCGGGATTATAAACCTATTCACAATGTGTAGTTACGCTGAGTTGGGTGCCGCCCTTCCCAGCGCTGGTGGCGAATACACCTTTGCTAAAGTGGCTTACGGTGGCCTAGTCGCTTTCCTAACTGGATGGTTTGAATGGATTAGCAACGCATTCTTTGCGGCCTTGTCCTCTGTGGGCTTTGCCTACATAGTTTCATACATCTTTCCCACAATCAATGTACCATTAACTGCCATTACTATAATCATCATTTTCACAGTGATCAATATTAGGGGCATGAAGGAGGCTGGAACCGCCGAAACCTTGATGGTGGTTGTGTTGCTAATCATACTAGCTTTCTATTTTTTAGTTGGGTGGTTATACGGGCCAGGAACGGGCACACTTCAAATGTCAGCGCCAAAAGGCTTTCTCGGAGTAGCCGAAGCAACTGCCTACATTTTTGTCGTTTATTTAGGAGCGGAAGCCATAGCAGTCACACAAGCAGAAATTAAAAACCCTAGCAAGACTATTCCTCGAGCCATAATTTTATCAGCCATAGCCTTGATAGTCGTTTATACTCTGATAGCATACGTCACGGTGAGGGCAGTTTCGCCAGAAATTCTCGGCAAAGAAGTCTCACCACTAACATATGTAGCGGGGCAAACGATGGGCCCGCTTGGGACAATTTTGATTACCATAGCCGGCATGGTTGCGGCTCTATCATCACTAAATACATCTATTGTCGCCCAATCAAGGGTTGCCTACGCCTTGAGTAGAGACGGATACTTTCCTTCAGCTTTTTTGAAAATCCATAGACGTTTCGGTGTTCCCCATATATCTGTTATTTTAGGTTCGCTTTTCATTATTGCCCTTGCAGCAACTGGGGTTATACAGTTCGTGGGATACGCTACAGACTTCGGGTTTATTATTGGTTTTACCCTTGTCAATCTCTCCCTCATGAAACTGCGGCAGAAGAAGCCCAATTTGGAGAGACCATTTAAAGTTCCACTCTATCCTTTCACTCCCATCGCTGGAATCGCTACTTCCCTCATGCTTCTGCTGTTCATAGACCTGAAAGTGCTTACGTTAGGAGCAGGGTTAGGCATCCTGGCTTTGTTGGCATACTATCTTTCAATGGTGGGGCACTATCGCATTCGCATTGCTTTTGGAGGAATAAGTCTAGGTATAGGAGTTTTCGTAGCGTTTCTGGCTTATCTGATGGAAAAGGGACTCGTCCCACTCACCACGCCCTCTATTCTTCTTTGCGTCCTGATTCTTGCTAGTGCGGTTTCCATTCTGGCGGGCATTTTGAATATTACTGCACGCACGCGCAAGATTTTTTAACTGTTCATTTTCAACACTTACTCGTGGAAGAAATGCCAAGAAAGAAGATAAGAAGAGAAGAGATTGTGGTTGCTGCGCCCTCTTTTCGACGCCGAGAAGAAGCACTTCTAAAAGACACCACTGGAGTTGAGGCACTAGACGTTTTCAAGGTATCTGAAAAAATAGGTAGACGTTTATCCCTTTTAATGTTCATGATTGGCATCTCACTTTCCATTCTCTCTATATATGGCATTCTAACCTCTGCGAAGTTTCTTTTTTCTGATGTCCTGTTCATTGGCGCTCTGGGCTTTGTCGGAGCGATAAACATCTTCTGCGGATTAATATTACTAGCAAAAGAATAAACGAATTTAGTACATCCACGGATGACGTTGCAGTATTGCGAAGATCGGTTTTGCGTGAAGATTCTAGGCTACACGCAGCATCACGTAAGAGAGCAAGTAGAGAAAGAGGAACAGCGCTCCCGCTTTCTTGTCCAACTTTTCTCGTAATGCGAGCGTTGATATAACAACAAAGGAACCAAACAGCGCATATAGACCAGTGGTTTCTGCAAGCCTTCCAGATACCATGATTTTACCGAAGATTAAGGGTCCGATTCCAATAGAAAAACCAGCGTCAACAAGGCAGCTTCCTATGGCGTCTCCTATGGCGATTTCGTACTGCTTTTTTCGGATGGCTGTCAAGTCAACAACTAACTCTGGCAGAGACGTTCCAATGGCGACTACAAAGAAGCTGATGAAATACTCAGGCGCGCCCAGAACCGCCGACAAAGCGATCACCGACTCAATCACGATATAGGACCCGACAGCAACGCCCAAGAACCCCAGAATGGCTAACACGAGGTGATAAGACAGTCTTTGACCTGTGTGTGGCGTCACCGCTGGCTTTTTCATAACGTTTTTAGTGATTAGCATAAGGATAGGCCAACTAGCCACCAAGAAAACGGCGTTCATCCACGAAATGTAACCTTTTTCAACCATTGAAATCGTTGCTATGAGTGCTAAAGCCTCGCAGGCTCCCATGACCGTTATTTCGTCTCTCCTAACTTTGAACATCCCTCCCACAAAGGGAAGAAGGCCCAATACCAGAGTCATCTGGGCGACAACGGATCCTAAGGAATCCCCTACCACGATGTCACCGTGACCCAACGCCGATGAGACAATTGAGGTAACTATCTCTGGCATGTCCGTGCCTAACGACACTATAATGAGACCTATCATGAGGGGAGACATCCTTAATGCCGAAGCGAGTTTTACCGAGTGTTCAACCGCCTTGTCGCTGGAGAAAGCCATGAGCGCAATTCCTAGAACGAGACCTAAGATTGCTATTATTGCTTCAAGGGCAATCAAAGCACTCCCTCTAAATTAATGGGGTTATCTAACGTGACATTATTTAAAGATTAGCGTTTCAATTGTTTATACCGATTAAATCTTATAAATCGGTTTATCCAACTAAATATTTGCGATGTTAATCAAGTCCTGCAATGCACAGAGGAGAGCGCAAGGTAAGTCTAAGCCCAGAAAAGCTGTCCATATTGTAGATGACCCCCACACTATCAGCTTGCTCGCCGACTTTACGCGGGCAGAAATCCTGCGTTTACTGAGCAAATATCCGATGACAGAAACTCAGCTCTCCGAACAGCTGGGTCTGACGAAGGCCGCGGTCGGCTATCACTTACACCTACTCATAGACGCAGGGCTCATAAACATAGAAAGGGTTGAGGCTGAGAAACACGGCATCCTGCAAAAATTTTACTCTCCAATAGCAGTCTTACTCATCGTCGATCCCGCTCATATACCGGAGGACGTCCAAACACATTTCATACGGACACAAATAGAACATCTAAGGGGGATGTTTAGCGTCTTCCAACTATACCATCACGTTTCAGAGGTCTCATCAAAAAACCTCGAAAAATTAGCAATGGCGATGCTAAAACAACTCAAAATCGTCGGGCAAAAGCACATGAAAGACATGGCGCGGGGAGACGCTGAATCCTTAAGCGTGAAAATCTACGCAGAAGCTCTCGCCGGCCTCACCAAACACAAGGAATGGCGCAGCCTATTTCAAGAATGAGTGGAATTTCGA
>Ga0315306_10000292_pt1 | contig 24106 bp, 21 predicted proteins | sample TDP1_MG_FD_203803 | JGI IMG/M metagenome (GOLD analysis project Ga0315306, IMG submission 203803) | Freshwater sediment microbial communities from Lake Towuti, South Sulawesi, Indonesia - TDP1 | ecosystem: Environmental > Aquatic > Freshwater > Lake > Sediment | place: Indonesia: South Sulawesi... | reverse complement strand
TAAAATAAATAAATCTTACGGTGCGCCCCAAGGAAATGCCTATTTGTAGTTTTTGCATGCATGCAAGTGTGCGCGTTAGACGAGTTGCCATTCTGTGTGTGACTGTGTGTGCATAGAATTTCTATCCCAAACCCAAACCCAAAATAGAATTTCAATGCAGGAAAACACACGCCGGATTCAGGTAAAGAACTGTCTTCATCCTTGGAGACATTCAAAATCGCCTTGAGTTGCGTAGCACTACTAGAACATTTCTCCTTAAATTATTAACCCAGACGAATTCACCATCTTACATTATTAAGACATATAAAATGCGTCCTTCTTGACTGAAAAAGAAAAGGCTTGTTATGACTGTGGTGTTTCTGGCGTTGGCGGTGCTTCAGATGGTGCTTCCTGCGTTGTTGTCGGTTCTTCCGGTACTGTTTGTGTTTCTGGTGCAGGCGGCGTTGCAGGTGTTTCCTCATGAATCGGTGTCGCTGGCTCCTCTTCTGTGGCTGTCTGTGGTGCTTCTTCTCTGGTCACTGTTGGCGGTGGAGTTTCCGGCGGCTTTGAAGTTGCCGTTGCTGGTGACGGAGGCTTAATCTTCCGAACGTAAAGCAATGAACTTAAAGCTCCAACAGCTGCAATAAGCGACAGAATCAAAGTAGCTGGTCCAGTATAATCTGCCGCCTGATTAGTCATCTGTGACTTGACTGTTCCAAGATCACTTGAAATCGTAGCCACATTTCCGTCAATAGACGTAACCTTAGCATTAATAGCGTCAGCATCAACCATCAAAATTCCAAGGTCCGACTGAATCGTAGCTTCTTTTCCGTCAATGGCAACAAGTCTGGCATTAATCGTATCTGCATCAGTCTTCAAAGTTCCCAAGTCTGACTGTAATGTAATCTCTCTGCCCTCAACGCTTGCCAAAGTAGCGTTGATAGCAGTCAGATTAGCCTTTATCACACCGAGATCAGGTATTACGATAGTCCCTACCTTGTTCTGAAGGTCAACCAACCGAGCATTCTGGTCAGTAAAACCATGGCTTAACAGGAAGTTGCCAGAAGACGTGCCAAATGCTTCAATTAAGTCTTTAGTATAGTTTCCTTCCACCACTAGAACATAGGTTCCAAGCGGAGCATCGCCTGGTGCAGCATATGGAATCCTGTACAAGCCTGTAGCGACTTGTCCAACGTCTGCAGTCAAGTCTTGCATCAACGTGCCATCTGAATAGTAAAGCATCGCCTTGCTAACCGTTGTATTAACAGGTTTACCATCGAAAGCCGTTTCCAAATAAAACTCAGCAATTTCACCTCTGAAATGTATTGAGCCAACGTTAACCACGACATCCAAAGGAGCATCATCATAGATGGTCAAGTTAGCAGACGCCAACCATATCGGCTCAGCTGGCGCTGGTCCAAGCATCATATAAGCTGAGACAGTGTAGACTCCAGGTTTAGTCACCGGCACAATGAACTTGTACTCAAACGAACCATCCTCAGCCGCCATCAAATTCGGCGACATCCGCATCAAGTCAATCAAGCTAGTCATGGTAACGCCCTCAAGATACAACAGAACAGGCGCCCTGGGCTGGAAACCCAAACCGTGGACAGTGACAATAGACGACTCAAAAGCCCTATCCGGAGTCAACGTGAGAATAGGTCCAGGCACAGGAAACTGAGCAGTAGCCACATTGCCATCAGCGTCAGACACTGTGATCGGATACACGCCGTCGAACACATTTGGAACAAAGAAAGGCGCACCAAAATAACCAGAAGCACCAGTTGTAAGAAATGGATACGGCGTTACATCAAAAGAACCAAAAAACATCGTAACATTCACCGAAACCCCGAAACCATAACCCTCAACATAAATCAAACTCAACGGGGCATGACTGTTACTCATTGACCAAACCCATATTTCCGGAACAACCCTAAAAGACGCTGAAGCGGAAGCACCCCACTCATCAGCTGCCGTCACTGTGTAAGTTCCATTAGGTCTCGAAGGAACATTAAAGCTGGCAACAAAAGACCCTAAGAAATCCGTATGAGGCCGAGGCAAAGGGGTAACATCAATGCCGTCAAAATCAATAAGAGTAACATTACGGTCGCTATAGAAACCGTCACCCTTCACAGATACCACAGTATTATATGACCCCTCTTCTGGAGTTAACAGAATTCGAGGCTCAACATTAAGCATAGTCGAGGCCGAGTCGCCTGATGCCACATCCACAGCCATAATTAAATACGCACCAAAAGGAACAGCAGGAACAACAGCATTAACCGAGTAACCACCAGACTCATTAGCCAAAGTAGAAGCAAAGAACAAAAAACCCAAAACATAGATCCTAACCTCGCCGTAAGCGGTGGCGTTAACACCTGAGACAGTCAAAGTATCTCCAACAGGAGCACTAACAGGCGAAACATCAATAGTCAAAGGATCAGCATGTACAAACCTAATCTGAAAAGCCACAGTAACAAACGCCAGAATCAACATTGCCAACAAGCAAACCCTGGCTGCCTTAATGCTAGCCGATTTACGAACTAACTCATCCAAAGACATCATCCCAAATTTCCTCACTAAACTCCATATACGGAACGAAAGCACATCGACCCGATTAAATTGATTTATGAATCCAAAATCAACATCGGCCAGCGAACAACGCAAATTAACAGCGATTTTATCCAATTTATGAAATGGAATTAGCGCGCGCCCATTGTATATCTGCAATACTTAATCCCGATTCATAAATCAATTATGTCCTTAGCAGAAACTATGATCAAGGTGAACCAATCTGAGCAACATACATAGCGTTAAGGGGCTTCAAGCAAGAACAGAACCAGCAGAAGAATCCAAACGCTTAGAAGAGAGACGAAAATCGCTGGAAGAGAAGACTAGGATTCTTGAGGAAAAAGCGCGCATGGAAAAGCTCGCTATCGATAGAAAACTCCTTGCCCAAATTCTCGAAGAAGAGAACCGTACGCATGATGCTGCAATCAGAGAACTCGAGGAAAAGATAGCCAACTTGGAACAGCAAATTAAGCCTTCGTTCACAGTAGAGGGCATCCAAAGCCAGACGCCTTCTGAACCTGCACAAAAGATGCCTAAACCTGCACAAGAGATGTTTAAACCTGCACAAGAGGTTTCAGACAAAGTTAACGAAGATTTCGGTATAGGAGCGTTGCAAGAGAGGCAGGAGAAAGCGCGCATGCTGTTGCAAGAGTCTGACCGCACCCGTGTGCAAAGCGAGGTTGAAGCGCCCCAAGAGACCAAGAAGAAGAAACGTGGCCTCTTCTGAACACGCAGCTCTTGAGAACAGTACACATTTTCGAACGACGCGCGCTATGACAGCACGTTTCCTCTTCGCTGTAATTGTTATAGCCGGTAATTGCGATATAACCTTCAAAAAGCAGGAGAATAGCCGCAACCCCTCTTGGATATCCATCTAAGGATGTATTCACCCAGCCAAGAACCGAAAAAACTTAGACGAGATAGTATCGGTTAATAAGTTTTAAGCATGTGCACTCGCGCGCAAGCATACAGTCCATGGTTGCGCTAGCCCAAAGAGGGGCACGCTTATTTCCATAACATTTTCAAGTTGCAAGCCTTTCCAGATTTTTCATGACTTCCATTATTTTCTTTTGGCAAGCTTCCTTGTTTTCGGCGAAAACTATTATTTCGACTGGGAGTCCCTTATCCGTTTGATATTCGCTGACTAGTGGCTTTAGATATGTACCAGGTATTTTACTCATTATTTCTTCAGCTATTGGTGAGATTTCTGATTCGTACATTTTTACAATTACGCGTTTAGATTCACTTGCGTAGTTCGTTTTTTCTCGTATTTTCTTAGCCAAATATTCTGTAAAACAAGCTTTTGTCTCCTTGGGTGGTCCAGGAAGCGCAGCGATTGTTGTGTGCCCTTTTTTGATTATCGTTACGGGTGCCCAACCGTTAGGGTTTGACAGACACTCTGCTCCTTTAAGCGTTTGCGCCATTTTGACATGTGCTGGTGAAAGTTGTTCTACCAGCATATTTTCTTTTTTAGCCATTTCTTTGAGTATTTCTGTGCTGGTTGTTATGTCAATCTTTAAAAGTTTTGAGAGCGCCTCGACCGTTAAATCGTCAGATGTTGGTCCCAAGCCACCTGTTATGATAATAAAGCTGGGATTACGGTTTATCGCCTCTTCTAACGAGTTAAGTATAATATCAAGGTCATCGGGGATACATGTAATTCTTTGAACCCTTGCGCCTAGTTGTGTCGCTTTATCCGCAATCCAAAATGAATTTGTATCATAGATTCTTCCATAGCATAACTCGTTTCCAATTGCGAAGATTTCAATGCAAATTTGCGATGTTTCTTTTTCCAACTTGTGGAGAACTCCCTTTTGTAACAATAGCTGTCTCTAATCTCATTTTATCAATCTTTCCCTAACGCGTTGCACAAGCATCAACAAGAGAATTGTAATCTTACCTAATTTTCATCTGCACAAATTCAAAATACTTCAAAACCCCAATATGCATCTATTAAATGTCAGGACGGGTAGCAAGCTTGACACTGGAATATATAGAAGCTCCAGATGTTGAGAGGCTTGTGAATGAAATCGTAGATAGTTTGAACTTATTTCACATCGTAAGCGAATTTGTGTATTGTTACCGAAGCAAGGGTTCAAAATCTAAACGCACCGTTGCCCGTATTCATGGGTTGGGAAAAATATGGCAAGAGGCATTGAGACGACCAACTGTATATGTTATAGAAGTAATCTCCGAGCGATATGACAAGTTGAGCAACGAGGAGAAGGAAAAGACGTTGATCCACGAGCTCCTGCATATCCCAAAGGGATTTTCAGGAGGCTTTCGCCCTCACAAACACTACATTGATAGGAAACAAATAGAGAAACTGCATAAAGCGTTGCACGAGAGAAGATCATTGAAGCAATGAAATACCCGAGACTATAACATTGCAACTATTTCTTTTAAAGGCCATGAGAACAGTTTAGTGCAAGCTCTTTAAGGTTTGATCCTTTTCCCTTTCGACGAGGCTTTGTTCTTTCCAATTCTGTGTAAGTGCCGCTTTTTCTCTCGAATTTTTTGCATGCTTAATCTTTCTATTACGTTGGCTCCGTCACTGATGATCGAATGTAATGCTCTGAATAAAGCCCGAGGCCGATTTAGAATTTCTTCTTGCTTCATTCCGAAAGCGTTCTCAAGATGAGAACATACCAACTCTGCAACGCTTGGTCCCAACTGGTTTAAACTCTCATGAACACATTCCAGCAATATTTTTTGAACATCGTGATACTCCTCAGCCTCAGCCGACGTCATCGCTGTCCAACCTTCCCCAAGCTTGAGTTTCCAGTTCTCTATGGTTTCGATATAAATGAGTATTGAAATAGAAATTCTATCTAATCTAAAAATTTTTATTCAAACACGTGCTCCTTATAGTTCTTAGTTAGAAAAATCGATTGGGGGAAAATGCGATGAAAATTCTAAAGAGTTTAGAATTCTGGACAGCATTTTCTATTATCATTGTCACTGTTTGCCTGATGGTTGCCGATAATTTGGATTGGGTTCATTTTGGCTTCTTCGTCGGACCCTTTCGTGCTAATCATTGGTTTGTCTGGATTGGAACATTGTATATAGCATTTGCTGTGCCCCTAATAGCGATGTCAAAACGGCGTTACCCAAGGAAGTTTATGCCTCTTTTTAGAGTTCATGTGTTCGGAAATTTGCTGGCTTTTCTCTTGATATCACTTCATTTTGCAGGTCAAATTGACAGACCAGCAACATCCTACCCAGAATTAGGAGCGGGATTAGCTTTATACATTATCATGTTATTGCTTGTTGCAACTGGTTTCACTCACAGATTCCAGCTAATCCCTCGCATCAAGTCCCAAACTAGAAAATTCGTGCATGTCGGCTTGACTTTTTCATTCTATATAGTGATAGGCATCCACATACTGCATGGATTAGGATTTCTGTAAAGAGCCTTAAGTTAAGGTTATGATTCCCATGTATGAACCATTAGAAACATCAAAATGCGAGAAGAAACATCAAAATGCGAGAAGTGCGGTATGACCGTACAGGTCTAAAGAACCGATAAGGATTTCTACTTAAATTATAATCCAAACTCAGTTGGTGTGTGATAGGAATTCTATTCGTAAATGTTTTTCAGCCTTTGAATAGCCTTTAAATCCTCTTATGAGGCAGTATAATACGGTAAAGATGAGTTCTGAAGAAGAGGATTATACCTTCTGTTCTAGTTGCCAGCAGTTTGTTCCGAAACACTATGAGTACTGCCCTCATTGTGGTGCAAGGCTTTTTCGTCTGGGGGAAGCCCCGTTACTGTTGTTGGCGGGTGGGCTATACTTTCTAAATATGATACTTATTATTGTCTTGTTTTCACCTTTCCTTTTAGTTGTAACAATGTTTGAGATGGCAACCGCCATCTTCTTGATAACAGGAAGGAAAGTTGGAGGCTATTCTGGCATTTTACTCTCAATTTGGAACCCTATTTTTATGCTGTACTATATCAGCGTAATATCATTCAACTATGTCGCTTTCTTGTTAATAATCGCCCATTTAACAGGCGCATATCTAATAATCCGTGAATGGGAAAAATTAGCCTAGTCTGATAGGTTTTTTGACCAATTTCCCCACTATTTTCATTGAATACGAATACCAAGCATGAACAAGTCTAAGCTTCAGTTCTCTTCCTTCTTTTCAGCCTGATTCAAGCAGAGTCCCAGCGATATTTCTGCTGAATGATGCGCCGCCCCAGCGGCGCCATTAATCGCTGCGAAGCAGCCGTATCCATTGAATCGGGGGGGCATTGAAATTCAAATACAGATTTCCGCAGTACTTCTTAGAAATGGCAAGAAATAATTAAAAGGATCAACGAATTTCATACCAGAAAATCTCGCGCTCAAATGACGCCCAAATGCATGTGTAGAATAGTTGATGATTACATGATTGTTAAAGAAGTCTATGCAAAAACAATTTTATCCAAATCAAAAGTTTCTGATTACACGATTAATGCTTACATTGGTTGTGAACACGGCTGCACCTATTGTTATGCGCGGTTTATGAAAAGAGTCACCAGTCATACGGAACCATGGGGCACATTTGTCGATGTGAAAATTAATGCAGCAACACTGTTGCAGCATGAAATAAAGAAGAAGCGATCTGGTAGGGTTTGGGTAAGTGGCGTGTGCGATCCTTATCAGCCGATTGAAAGGAAATATGAACTAACGAAGAGATGCCTCGAAATTTTATTGAAGCATGGTTGGCCCATTACAATTCAAACAAAATCATCTCTTGTACTGCGTGACATAGAATTGCTGAGAAAATCTGACTCTGGCGATGTTGAAGTAGGACTTACCATAACCACGGCTGACGAAAATGTCAGGAAAGCCTTTGAACCCAATTCACCACCCGTCAACGAAAGGATTGAAACCCTAGGGAAACTGCACTCCGCAGGCCTCAAAACATATGCAATGATAGCGCCATTACTGCCGAAGGCGCAGGGACTAGTAGCGCTGCTAAGCGGAAAAGTTGATTATGTTCTAATTGACATGATGAACTATCATTACGCAGATTGGGTGTACAGAAAACATGGATTAGAATTTGCCATGACTCCAATCTTCTTTAACCAGAATAAAACAGAGCTTGCCAAAGCATTCAACAACGAAGGAATACCTTACCGATTCTTATTTTAGGTTCTATATAGGTAATCGTAAGATTTAATAAACACCTTTTCGACATAATACTTTTAGTGAGCTCTTGCGATGGGAGAATCTAAGAGAATTCCATTGGTTAAGGGTATGATAGGGCATAAATCCAATTCAGTTAACGGTCAAGTAGAAGTTTCTCTCATCAACTATGACACTATTCATGTTGCAATCTGGCGGAAGATGTTTTCCGGCCTTCCTGATGTTGAATTTTTCATGCCAGACGCCGACCTGCAGGAAATCATAGATATCCTAAGCGAAGCCCAAAGGAAGGTAGACGCTCATTGGCTTGAAAGACTCTCTTTAAAGAGCCAAAACAGCGCCTTTGCACGTGTGCAGCGAAGAATGGACAAGAAACTGAAGGCCCTTCTCTTAATTTGCGGCATAGCTGGAGCAATTGTATTGCTCTTGGGAATGAACTTCTTCGTCCTTTTTTATTACGGGCCTATTGGAATGAAAGGTCTCAAAATTCCAAGCTTAATGTTGCTTTCCTTGGGACTCGTCGCTGTCGCCGTGCCTCTCATTCTTCCATCGCATCTTAGAAGCAATCAGAACATACGAGCTCTTGAAGCTAGTAGATAACGCTAACACGCAAACCAGCTGGATTGTAACAGTTTTGAATTGAGGCATCAGTAATTTTTCTCTTTTATTTCTAATCTCTTGTGTGAAGAGCAATGTATCTTCAATCTGGTTAGTCTTCAAAACGAGAGCATTAAAGTTCATTTCTAATTGTAAATGTTGTGAGAACTCGAAGAATCGATTTTGCAGTAGCAAGGTTAAAAATATAGCGTAATGTGCGCGGATAACAACAGTTATAGCCTATAAAAAGCGCTATCTTGCACTAAAATGCCAAAAATGAGCTGAACACGTTGACTGCAGACTTAGTCATCATGAATGGAAAGGTGATAACAATAGATTCCAAGGACTATGTAGCTGAGGCTGCAGCTGTTGAGGCTGGTAGAATTGTCACAGTGGGCTCAAGCCGCGATATCGAACGCTTGATTGGCAAAACCACTATTAGAATCGACCTAAAGGGCAAGACAGTTACGCCCGGTCTCATCGACACTCACGCTCACTTTGCCCATAGCGGCATAAATCAAGTCTACGTTCTAGACCTCCGCTATCCGAAGGTCAAGTCCATAGTGGAAGCCATTAAACTCGTAAAGACGCAAATCGAGAAGACCCAGCGAGGGAGATGGGTTCAGGGAGCTGGATGGGATGAAGCGCTGTTCGATGAGAAACGGTGCATAACCCGATGGGATCTCGACTCCGTATCTCCCGATCATCCCGTTATTCTTCAACACACCAGCGGCCACTATATCGTCGTTAACACTTACGCCCTCAATCTTGCGAAGGTAACCAAAGATACGCCTCAGCCTAAAGGCGGCACCATTGTCAAAGACCCCAATACCAGTGAGCCGAATGGAGTCCTAATAGAGCCTGCTGCAATGGACATCGTGAGGAACCTTTTGCCACCTTGGACTATAGAGGAAGCCGAGACAGGAATTAAAAAGGCACAGGAGCTGTTCTTGGCTGAGGGGATAACCACCGTCAAAGATCCGGGAGCAGACGACATCACCCTTGCTGCTTACAAAAACCTTCGAAAACATGGGGAGCTGAAGATTAGGACATACCTGCTCTACACAGTGGATTCGTTCACAAATGCCGAGAAAGCAATCAAACTCTTAACCAAAGGAGGAGATGACTACCTGAAGCTTGGCGGTTTGAAGATATTCCTTGACGGTAGTGGAATGGGCAGGACAGCTTGGGTGCGAGAAGATTGGAACAAGAACTTCACCGACAAGGATACGGGTAACAGAGGCTACTCCGTAATCCAACTCGAAGAGTTCAGGAGAATGGTCAAAGTCGGTCACAGGGCAGGTTTCCAAATCGGCGTCCATGCCATAGGTGACAGAGCGGTCGATGAGGCTCTGTCCGCATACGAAGCGGTTCTAGCTGAGGCCCCTAGAAAAGACGCAAGGCACAGTATCATTCACGCCATTCTCCCAACCAGCATAGCTCTGGAGAAAATGGAAAAGCTGGGGAGCAGCGTGGTAGTAGAGACGCAGTCACCTTTCTTATACTTCATTGGTGACAACTATGCTGGAAACTTCGGCCCTGAGCGTTCTAAAAGGTTGATTCCGCTAAGGAGCATGTTAAAGAGGAGAATTACGGTTGGAAACGGCTCCGATTGGTCGGTCTGTCCCTTTCCGCCGCGATTTGGGCTCTGGGGAGCCGTCGCGCGGAAGACTTGGAAGGGACTTTACGGGCTTCAACCCTTTGGAACTGAAGAGAGCATCACCGTCAGGGAGGCGTTGCGCACCTACACGGTGATGGCTGCTAAATGTCTGTTCATGGAAGATGTAATAGGCTCCATCGAGCCTGGAAAATATGCGGACTTCGCCGTATGGTCTGACGACTTGTACACTGTTCCTGTGGAAGCCTTGAAAGACCTGAGGGTTGAGATGACAATTGTGGGGTCTGAAATAGTTTACCATGATCCCTCCAGCAACATCAATGTGACAGCTAAACTCGAAATCTAACCTCGAAAACCGTACGCATTGACTGATTTGTGTTTCACAAAATTTATTAAATATTAAGATAAATGATAAAGTCGGATGGTGCAGACAATGGGAGGCCTATCTGAACGAGAATATAAAGAGAAATTACATAAGATGGTGCAGAATGTAAACAATGGAGTGAAAGATGTCCGAGATAGATTTGCAAAAATTCAGCAAATCAGAGCAGAGATACTCAAGAAAACTGAAGAGATTAAACGTTCTATACATCATGACATAGACAAAATGGAAATAGAGATAACAAAATCGAAAGACTTGGCGATGGAATCCAAAGAAAGGCTTCGATCAGAAATCTTTGCCCTAAAGAACGAGATCGAAGAAAAATACACCGACCTCAAAAGGCGAGTTTCTGAGGTCACAGTGCCAGCATAAAAGCGCGCATGCATGACGCAAACGCCTTTGCCTTCACAACGCCCTACATTAGGTTTGAAGACGTCCACGTTGTGGAAAAATAGTCGATGCACTGCGCACTAAAGCGTCTCTGGTTTATGGTCTCTGCCAACCGAGAAGGTCAGGCTTGCATGTGAATTGCCTTCAGACCTTCGTCATTCAAAGTAGATTTTCCTCCCAAATGCCATACGCTAAATTATGAATTTCGCATGCGAGCGCATTCTGTTTGAAGATTTCTCACGCAATGTTTTTAAACTTCTTTTAACCTTTTTTGGCGTTCCAGGCTGAACCAATAATGTTCAAGACTGTAAGATTACTGGCTATTGTTTCTAGGCCCGAGTTTCTTCCAGCGAATTTGGGTTCTCTTGTTATGGGACTTGCTTGGAGTATCAATCCACCTTTAAATTCCATCGGCCAGCCAGTGATTCTAGCGGCTCTATCCTTCGCCATAATCACGTTTGTCTCAGCCATCGGAGCCCAACTGAACACCATATCCGACTATGAACTGGACTCTACGGATCCGCACAAAAGGCGACTTACTCAGGCCATGAGCTCTCTTGGACTGAACAAGCTCAAATACATCATGATTATTGAATTTTTACTAAGCTTGCCCTTAATTTTCTTACTGCTACTAATCCAAACAAAACCAATCCTACTGTTCCTTTGGATATCTGGAAATCTACTTGGTTACGTCTATTCAACCCCGCCGCTTAGACTTAAGTCTAGGTCATGGCTGGCAATGTGCTCACTGTTTCTCGTTCTCAGCATTCTGCCAATAACTTTCATATACTACACTTTCGCCTCTGAACTGAATCCTCTCTTTGTCTTGTTTCTTGCAGGACAAGCCATGACAGTTTACGGCCTGATCATACCAACTGAGATCAGAGACTATTTCGTGGACAGCAAAATGGGGGTCGAAACCATGACAGTACACTTGGGCCTCGTGAAAGCCTCTCTATTCGGCATCCTATTGCTAAGCATAGGCGGCATACTCATGGGAACAGCATTCATTCTAGAACTAGCTTTAACGCGTCAACCAATATTTGCTGTCTTCTTACTTGCCGCAGTGGCTGTTGACTACTTTGTTCTGAAAAAATACAAGACACTCTACTCTCTTTCCAAAACGTGCATGTCCTATGACGAAGGTTCCGTTGCACAAAATATCACAAGCTTGGCTGCTCACAACCCACAATGGATCACCTTAGTTTCTCAAGCCATTGTGTTCATGTCTCTCATACTTTTAGTAGGAAAATTCTTGCCTTAACAACTGTGGAAGGAGGAGAACCTTTGAGACCAGAACCGAGTCGACACCCGAACGCTAACAGGCGTTTGCGCACTTGCGCAGGCGACTCAAGGTTCTGAGGTTCTCTTCCCCCACAGTCGGTTAGGCCAGAAAAAGCTTGAACTACATTTAATTTGAATGAGAAGAGTGACAAAAAACTTGCGGTACACCTAAACCTTTAACCAAGTGTTCATTCAATTAAGACTTTATAAACTCAGAAACTGCATTTAAATATCGAGGTGATTTGCTGTGACTTGCTATTTTCGGCATCTTAATGAAATTTTCAGCAAGGCTGGAATAAAGGTTACAAGTGAAAACAAACGAGAAATAGACAGGATTATTCACAGCATTTTAGGTGTAGAGTATAAGAATTGCCCAGTTGCTTGGAGAAAGGTGAAAAACAGAATAGCAGAGGATGAAGAAGGCTTCATTTCTAGACTGAAGGATGCATGGAACGAACGAGTATAAGACGAACTTTTCGGCGTGTCGAATTTAACGTTTATTAAGAAGATTTGAAAACTGGTTCGGGGAAAAACTATGCCGAAGAGAAAAAGCTGGTCTGAAAAACTGAAGGACAGTAAGGGACTTCCTAAAGTGGAAAGAATCACTGGCAAAATGACCAAAAGGTGGGGCACAGGCACTGTGGTGATTCCTGCTCCTTTAGAGGTCAACGAATTAATGAGACGCGTGTCTGAAGGAAAACTTGTTACAATAAATGAGATTCGTGCAGCTTTGGCGAAAAAGCATAAAGCGACGATTGGATGTCCCATTACTACAGGCATCTTTGCTTGGATTGCAGCCCATGCAGCTGAAGAGCAAAGACAAAATGGTGAGAAAGAAATTACTCCTTACTGGCGCACTTTGAAAACCGGTGGCGTCATAAATGAGAAGTATCCTAGCGGGGTTGAAGCTCAAAAGAAGCTTCTGGAAAAAGAAGGGCACAAAGTTATTCAAAAAGGCAAGAAATATGTTGTTGTCGATTATGAAAGGGCGTTAGCTACTATCTGAAGTTGACGATTCGGTTGATGCGTGCTTGTTTATGCTGATATTTCTACGTCTTCTCCAGCTCTGCGATATATCTTAAGGAGAAGGGTCTAATCAGTATTCCTTTTAGGCTAACAAGCAATGTTTCATAGCCTTCTATATCATCTCCCCAATATTCCTGAGCTTCTGTAGCAAAACGAGAAAAATGTGTGTAATCATTATGCAGAGACACAATTACACCGTCTTTTCCCATACCTTCAGCTTTTGCCATAAGTACGACATTCGGATACTTCTTCACCCATTTTCTGGCTTTTTCCAATGATTCAGTTCTTACCTTGGCTTTAACAACAGAAATTGCCAAGATTTCAAATCCCAATTTTACGAAGTTTGGTATGACAGTGAACTCTTGTATCAGTCCATCTTTTACAAGTCTATTTCGCATTCTTGTTACTGTGGGTTGTGACACTCCTAGAACCTTTGCTAATTCTCTATCGCTCTTCCTAGAATCCTTCAACAATTCAAAAAGAAGGTTCATCATTATCTTCTTCATTCACGGGACCCTCAAATGATTCAGAGATATTGTTAAGGATCAATTATTTCACTCTTTCCATTTAAGGTTGAATTGCGTAGCGCATGATTTATTAACGGCGCACGGAGTTTGCTGTCTAGTCTTTTATTTTCGGTGCTAAGATGCCCAAAACACCGCTTATTAGGATCATCAAACCTTCGGCGTCTCTGCCGTAAAAAACGGTGATAAACCCTAAAACTATGTTTATTAATCCTCCCACTAAATAACGCCCAGTCCAAACCATCGTGCTGCCAATTATCGCTATAACACCTATCCCAACAAATACCAGCGATTCAAAATCAAAGTGTCCACTTCTTTCAAAGAGTTTTAATGCAATGTCAATAGCACCCTTGCACAAGAGCACGCCGCCAACAATCCCCAAAATTAGAGCTATCAATGCAAAAGCATCTTTGCTTTTCATTTTATTCACAACACATACTCTTTCAAAGCAAACCAACATTAATGATTTCTCAACCTGAAATCATGAGCACAAAACTTAATCCAAACAATATGCGTGCGCTAATCCTCTGCACTTTCAAGAGAATTTAAAAGCTGTATACACGTATCGTATTAATAATCCAGATGCAAAATATGCGTTCTTAGGAGAGAAAGGAAGAATTGGATAGAATTGACAAGGTTCTAAATATCTTGCCCCTCCTTCCAGTAGCAGATTTATCGTCTACCCTCTTCGCCCTAAACTTTGGCGGTGAAGAAGTCGGAATCTTGGCTCGCCCCACCTTAGAAAATTATGGCGCATATGGACTTGTGATGCTTGCAGCTTCAGCTTCTATCATGTTTTTCATTTTTATGCAAGTGGTGATTTACATTAAGAAATTGTTCATTAAAGAGCTGAGGTTTAGGTGGATGTGGCACGTTCTAGCGATTCCAATCTATTGGATCTTCCTGTTAGAAGCAGTGTATGTTTCTACGGTTGTTTTGAATCTCCTTGTTCCACTGGCTTTTCCACTAGCTGAAGCAATCATCTTAAGAACTCTCCTAGTTTGCACATACTTTGTATGTGCCGGCGCGTTGACTGTGCCTCAGATAAGGCAGCTGCCACATTTTTGAAAATGCACGCGCATATACAACGATCCTCATACCGATCATAGAGTCCAAGAATCGCAAAAACCCGCTTGACTTGGAGTGCATTAAGAGCATTAAGGACCACACTTCGTTTCCTTTTTTGCGTTGGCTTTCATCATTTGCATGCCTCACCTCTAGTTAGCGTATCTAACCGTATTTGAAGCAATTAGCTTGGACACGTTGTTTAGAAGAAGAAAATCGGGTTTTTCTTGCTGGGTTCGCCGTCTCTTTTGAGTATTGCTGAATAAAAACAGAATGTCAGGATTTTAAAAATCTTTTTTCGATCTCTGTTACTCCCTTTTCGAACATTAACATGGCGTTATCAACATCTTCTTCAGTAAGGATCAACGGTGGGCATAACCGAACTATCGGATCTTCGCCTAACCCCATTCCAATGCTTAAGCCCTCTTTCATACATACGTCACTAAGAACTGTTAAAGGATTTTTTTCGGGTGGTGCCTTGGGGTCCTCAGGCATAAGTGGTTCCTTCGTGGCTTTGTCTTTCACAAATTCTAGAGCAATAAATAAACCGATTCCTCTCACATCTCCGATTGAGTTATGTCTATCCTGTAAACCTTTAAGCGCTTCCATTAAGTACTTTCCCATCTTGGCTGCATTTTCAGCTAGTTTCTTCTTGCAGTAGACATCAATTGTCGCAAGCGCCGCCGCGCATGCCAAGGCGTGACCACTGTATGTGTAGCTGTGCATAAAGTAAGGTGGATAAGTGAAGAAGTCCGCAATTTTCTTGCCGATCATAGTAGCTCCAAGAGGCACGTATCCAGAAGTTATTCCTTTCGCGAGCGTGATGATATCGGGTATTGCATTCCAATTTTCGTATCCTAACATTTTTCCGGTTCGACCGAAACCTGTCATGACCTCGTCATTGATCTGGACTATGTTGTATTCGTCACAAATCTCTCGTATTGTAGGCCAGTATGCCCTGGGAGGAACTAGAACCCCACCACTACCAACTATCGTTTCACTAATAAAACCAGCTACGGTTTCAGGGCCTTCCCATTTCAGCGTATCTTCAAGAAACTTTGCACATCGAATATTACAACTTGGATATTCGAGACCAAAGTAGCATCTGTAACAGTACGGTGGGGGTATGTGAACAAACCCTGGAACTAGAGGTTCGGCTTGTTCACGAAGCCCTGTGAATCCGCCTGCGCTTGTTGAAGCGTATGTAGAGCCATGATAGCCTCTCCATAACCCTATTATCTTGAAACGTCCGGTGTAGATCTTAGCCAGCTTAACGGCTGCTTCGACCGCTTCTGTGCCACTGTTCGAGAAGAATGTTTTGCGAAATTCTCCCCGCGTTATTTCAGACAGCCGCTTGGCCAATCTAATCCTAGGGGCACTTGGCACATGGGGCGACGTGTATACCAGTTCATCCAACTGTTTTTTAATAGCTTCAATCACCTTTCTATTATTCATACCGATGTTAACGTTGTACAGTTGCGACATGAAGTCAAGGTATCGATTTCCCCTAGCATCCCAGTAATACGCACCATCGCCAGCAACAACTAGTGGTTCTTCGTACGGTGGCAGCCTTGGCATCCACGAATGTAGAATATAAGAAGCCTCGTCCGCATAGAGACTCTTGAGTTCAGCTTCAGACATCACTTTTTTAGATAGTTGAGTTTTTCTTTTTGCCATTCATTTTCCCTCTAAGTCAAGGAAAACGTAACTAAGTAACTTAAATCTAATTACTTTTTTGCATTGGCAAGGGCAGTTGCATTTGCTATCTATATGTACTTTAACTTTTAGCGCGCGCGTAAAACTTTTTTCAAAACCTAACCGCAAAAAATAACTTTTTTCTTGTTGGATTTCAATGACTTACTAACTATGAGAAAAGTGAGTGGCGAGTGGTTAAGTGGTGTTGCGCCGCGGCGCCGTAAAAAGTGCCTAAATAGTTTTCCAAAACTATGCGATTTGTGTCAAAGCAACTTCTTAACGTCATAAGGGTCCTTGCTCTTGTGATATTCTATTCTATTGTTCCTTTCTAATGTCTAAGCGTTGTTAAGCTTACGTTCATAATTCTTGGGTTCGCCAACTTGTACGGCGCTTTCTTTAGCTGCTGGTAGAAGTCGCTTTGAAGGCTCATATGTGATATACCTACATAAAAAAGAGGGTTTTGCGGGCGCAATTCTAGCACTCTAGGGTCACAATGGCATTATTGTATCTATCTGCGAAATGGCGCTGTCAAGGCATGTTGACATCGAAGCGAGGGCGGTCTCTAGATTGTCAATTGCATGATCGGTGAGTTTAGATTCAAGTCTTTCCACTATGTTGCCTACCAGAGTTTGGTTTGGTTCCTGATACAGCATGCTTGCTAGATCAGCGTATTCGTCCCATGGGTCAACTATTGGAAGCAGATGTGTCTGTTCTCCCCAAGATTTTACTTTGGTACCCGAGAGCATTTCAATCTGGTCGAGGTAGTCTAACTTGGACAGGTAGTCGTAGTACCAGACGATGCCGACCCAGTTCAGTTCCCACATCGCATCTGAGACATCGTCCTCCGTTACAGTCGTCTTGTCAAGGATTTCGATGCAACGTTCCATTTGTATTACGTCGAGGAGGGACTGTTCATGTGGGAACCAATCATCCTCCCACACACTTATTGAGATCATTGTTGTGTCAAGGGTCTTCGTCAGGTTCATCAGAGCAGTGTTCACTTCACTAGCGTATGCAGGATCAACCGTAGTCAGCCAATCGTCCAAGGCCTGAGCTTTCTTAAGGTATAATTCCGCTTTTTTTAGAGTCGACATAAAGACGTCTGGATTGATTCCATGCTTTTTGTATATTTCTAGAGCATATGTAATGTCTTTGTTCCATTCCGGATTCAGTGTCTCCCATAGATCTCTCGCCATTGTCTGGAACACCCAAGGAGCGATGGCGCTTCTGTCAAACTCCAACGCCATGTCAACGAATACTTTGAAGAGCATCTCTAGGTAGTTGAAGTCAATTATTGAGATCGTGTCAAACTGCGTGTGGTATATGTAGCTGTCCCACCAGTCATTGGTGGTAAGGAACTCCATGCCTGGAACGCCAGCTGCGCTGTAGGTCCAATGATCTGCCCAGGTGTGGGCTCTCGGAGTGAGGGTCCAACCGTATGGCAAGAGAGCTCTGTTCCTCGCTAGAACCCTGTTCACGAGATTGTAGAGTTCGGGGGCGAAGTTCATGACAAGTGGCAATCCTTTCATTCCCATTAGTTCGAAGCACATAAAGCCAACAGATCTTCCCACCCATTCTGGGTGCGCCTGTGTGATCGCGTACCAAGCGCCATAGCACCAATCATAGTAAGTGTCTGTGATCCCGTACTCTTCGGCGCAGTGCCCAATAAATATGATCGTCCTGTTGGGTTTGTAGCCCGATTTAACGAAAGCCTTTGCGATCGTTAGCATTGCAGCGACTCCTGAAGCGTCGTCCATTGCTCCTTCAAACCAGGCGTCAAGATGGTCTCCCAAGATGAGGAACTCGTCTTCGAGAGTGCCGTATCTTTCACTGGGAAGGTAACCCACAACATTGTATCCCGTGCCCTTCTTGTCCACGGTAATGTCGCTCTTCATCGTAACCGTAATCTTTTCTCCAGTCAGCAATCTATCCATCAACTTGCGTCCCTCGTTGTTCGGAATGCAGATCAGTGGTACCATCCAGTCCGGATTCATCAGTCCATCAAAACTCATCATTGCGCCTTCGGTTTTCCCATACATGGAATCTATAGTAGCCACGACGATTCCTGCTGCACCATGAAGTGTTGCTTCAAAAGCCATACAATTCGACCACATATAGAAGCCTTGCCAGTTAGCGAGAACAATCTTTCCAGTCACATCGACCCCTTCGTAGTTCCGGTTGAAACCGTTGCCAAGCCAAACTAGCTCCCCTGTGATACCCTCTTTTGGGGTTCCTGGACTGCCCCCGAAGGCAGATGCAGGCATTGTGTAGGCTTGCTTCCTCGTTTTGCCATGCACGGTTAGCGATGCGCCTCTAAAGTCCCATGCGTGAACGGGCACAGGCTCCATGGTCACATCTGTAAGTCCCATGGCCACCATTTCCTTGTAAACGTATTCGGAGGCTGCGTGTTCTGCGTCCGTTCCAGCCGGCCTGAATCCCAAATCACTTGTTTTAAAGCTTCCCAGAGTTTGAATGACCCCTTTTGCGTACCTCATGTCGAGGTTTCCACGTATCTTACTGAGCCAGTCAGGCTTAGGCCTTGGACTTGCCGCAAAACTTGGATAGGAGAAAGCCCCAATTGTGGCAACAGTGATCAACATTACAACTAATGCGATGCTCCATATCTTTCTCATTCAGAACTCTCCCTTCTTTTCAGCGAACAGAACATAGGTGACCAGTTTGTGATAAGCCTTTCTAGTAAAGAATAGGAGAAACTTCCTTGGGAGCTTCTGAAGAAATTTTGGAATTGATTAAAACGTAATGGAAAAATGCTATATGGTTTTCTCTTTGTCATGAAAATGCTCCTTATGTAAATGAGGCCCGCCAGATTTCAGGTTTTCTGCGCACTTGCATCTCTACGTAAACAATTAAACGTTGCTTGTGCATGAAAAGCATGGAAAAACATTAATTGTTGTAGATCTTTAAAGTGAGTTCTGGTTTAGGAGGTTTTTCGCTGGGTCAGAAAAACGGTTTCAGAATCGTAGAGGTGTCTGGGTCACATTATGATATGGGTTTCAAGCTCGGGAAGCGCTGCAAGGATTTAGCCAAAAGCATGATTGAAGACGTTAGAATAAGAGTCAAAGCCACAGGCTTAACTTGGGACAGAGCAGTTTCTAACGCTCGTAAGCATTTGTCATTTGCAGAGAATTTTGATCCCGATTATGTTGAATGGATTCGCGGATATGCTGAAGGCTCAGTGTTCAAGTTTGAAGACCTCTTCGTTTATTTTTGCCAAGGAGCAGATAAGGGTCTGTGCACTGACATTGCCGTAAACAACGACGTGACCTCTGATGGATCCGTGTTGTCTGCACACACAGAGGATTGGTATCCATTAGATGAGAAGCATGTGGTCTTGATTCGTGGCAAGCCTAAGGGAGAACCAGCCTTTTTGGCCGTGACTTTGGGCGGATTACAAATCGATTGCGGCTTGAATTCTGCTGGAATAAGTGTTACACAGAATCTTTTAGTTCAGAGTGACGTTAGGATAGGCGTTCCTAAAGAGTTTGTCGCTCGCAGGATTCTTGCTTCCAAAACAATCGGCGACGCTATGTGTGCGGCGCTTCCAGAGGGAAGAGGTTCAAGCTACAACAATAACCTTTGCGATTCTAGCGGTGAGATTTACAGCCTAGAAGGTTCTGCAACCGATTTTTGCGCCCTGTATGCGCATGAGGGCTACCTTGTTCATACAAACCATTACCTTTCTCCTAAAATGGCCAAGTATGAAGCTACCTTTCAGAAGACAAGCGGGAACTCGCCTGGAGCTGGAGTGGATTCTATAATCCGCTACAACAGAGCTCTGAGGCTTTTAAAGAGAGAGCTCGGGAAGGTTACTGTTGCCTCTTTAATAGGCATTCATTCAGACCACGTTAATTATCCAAACTCCATTTGCCGGCACATCGATAAGTCTGTTCCACCTCTGGAACAGTGCAAAACAATTTTTTCCATAATAATTGATGTAACCCATCTGAAGGCTTCAATCTGCCATGGAAATCCGTGCGCGGGCAAATATAAAGAATACAAGCTTTGATCCTTCTGCATTGAGTAAGTCTAGCAAATTCACAGTGATAGATCTTTTTCTGCTCTCTTTATAATTTCTCTGATCTGTTTTGCAACGTCCTTTTCTAGCGGCTCAGGTTTATGTTTCTCAAGTATCATTCTCACCTTTTCTTTCGCTCTCTTCACGATGTCTTTGGCGCCATCTTTGAGCCACGCCTCATAGGATCGTCTATCGGTCAGTTCGGGTATGAAATGTTCCTTCTTTAAATAGTCTAAAGTGTGCCTCTCAGCTAGAAAGTTTCCGCCTAGACCAACTTTTCTAATCACGTCAAGAGCTAATGTGCTATCATTTACTTCTATGCCCTGCGCCAACCGAAAAACTATTTTCACGATTTCAGCATCAATTAGAATTTCCTCAAACGGAAGAGCTTTGCAGTCGTCAACTAATCCAATTCCAGAGATCATGTCGCATCCAGACAAAACTGGCAAAAATCCACTCGTAAACTTCTCATAGGACGCTTGCGCCCCAGGCGCCTTCGCAGTTGTAACAAATCCGCCCACGATAGAAGGCATGCCATAGTATCTGGCTAACTCACCCGCTGCAGCGTCAGTCAACGCATGTTCAGGCCCTCCTCCAGCTCGCATACAAGCCTTCATGTCGAAAGCCGCAATGCCCGCACCGTAAATCACTGGAGCACCTGGACATGTAAGCTGAGTTACTAGGAGACAACCCAGTACTTCAGCGTTATTGATAACCATTGACCCTGCAAGCGTCACCGGTCCCGTTGCCCCGGGTTGAGGCATACCGAAGAACATTATGGGCACGTCAGCCTTAGCAAATTCTAACGCGGCTTCAATGCAACCGCCATGAACTTGAAGAGGCGCGTTTGTGCAGTGAAGAGAGGATATTATAGGTTTTTTCCCAAGCTCTTCTTCGGTTCCAACTACCGCCTTAGCCATCTCAATTTGAAATAAAGCCTCTTTAGGCGTCATTGTGGTTTCAAATGTAATGTGTTTTTCAGTATTGGCCAAAGCGGCTTCAAGGTCATGCAAATGTCGGACATGTAAAGGAACATCTTGGGCGCTCACCATAGGCCAATAAATATGAACCGCATCAAGCGCATCTGAAATAATCGCGGATTTGGCAATGTCATCCTTCGTTGACGCTCTCCTTCGTCCAGTTTTCAAGTCAAATGTTTGTGTTCCATTACCGTCGTTCGTGATGTAGACGTGTCTTCCATCTAGGTTTGCATTGTACTTCGGATTTCTGCCACATAGCCTTATGCTCTTACGTTTCTTTCTTAACGCCTCTTCAACTAGATGAGGCGGAATCAATGCTAAATTTTCCTTATAGCTGACCGTACAGCCGGCTTCCTCTAAGATTTTAAGGCATTTCTTGCTGTAAATTCTGATGCCAGTTGTTTCCAGAACGTCTAAGGTAGCCCAATGGATTGCCTCTAAATCATCCTTCGACAACACTGAAAAACTTACTTTTTGAGTTTCTCTAGGAAAACCCCACATTTCAACTACTCTCCAGCCTCGCAAACATATTTTATACCTTGTTACATGTTTGCGTCCTCTTTAAACGCAAAATGCTTATAATTTTATCTTTGGGCACATGCACTAGTGGCCTAGACACGATGATGTGAGAAAAATGAGAAAACCACTTTGGGTGCCTTCAGAAGAACGCAGAAAACAGGCTAATGTGACTCGGTTCATCAGCTTTGTCAATAAAAAGCATGATCTCGAAATTGACTCTTACAATGAATTATATAAGTGGTCGATTGAAAAAATATCGGATTTTTGGGCGGCTATGTGGGAATTCGGAGAGATAAAAGCTTCTCGCGGATATGATGCGGTTGTTGACGATTTAAACAAGTTTCCTAGTGCAAAATGGTTTATTGGAGCAAGATTAAATTTCGCCGAGAACCTTTTAAGACATAGAGATGCCCATTTAGCTTTCGTTTTTAGAGGAGAAACACAGAAATCAGCCAGAATGACCTATGCAGAACTATACGATTCTGTGGCCCAGTTGGCTAAATCGCTACGCGAAACAGGGGTTGCTCCTGGAGATCGTGTCGCTGCCTATATGCCCAATTTAATGGAGACAGCTACTGCTATGCTTGCCACTGTGAGTATAGGTGCTATATGGTCTTCTTGTGGCACTGAACTCGGACCAGCGGCAGTTCTAGACCGCATAAGTCAAATTGAACCTAAAGTCTTATTCAGTGTTGATGGATACCCCTATAAAGGAAAGGCCTTCAACCTTTTGCCAAACGTCGAGAAAATCGCCAAAGGAATACCTTCGCTAGGAAAAATCATTGTAATCTCTTACGCGAGAGAAAAACCCGATGTTAGCTTTATTCCTAACTCTGTGCTTTATAACGATTTCATTTCTAAAGAAAGACAACTGAAAGTTCGATTTGAACAGTTGCCTTTCGATCACCCAGCGTACATCATGTTTTCCTCCGGAACAACAGGTAAACCAAAATGTATGGTTCAGGGAGCTGGCATCCTCATCAATCACCTAAAAGAACTGATACTTCACACCGATTTAAAACGTGAAGACAGAATCTTTTACATAACAACTCCCAGCTGGATGATGTGGAATTGGTTACTAAGCTCCCTAGCCGTAGGAGCCACTGTGGTGTTATACGATGGCAATCCAAATTATCCCGATTGGAGCACCATGTGGAAATTGGTTCAGGATGAAAAAATAACAATATTTGGTTGTAGTGCAAGCTACATCAACTATCTCAGAAGCATAGGTGCCAAACCTGCCAAGGATTACGATCTGTCATCACTACGAGAAATATCCCAAACCGGTTCACCTCTTTCACCCGAGGGATTTGAATATGTTTACCGGGAAATTAAGGAAAATTTGCACTTCAATTCCATCGCTGGAGGCACAGACATCAATGGTTGTTTTGCCGCTGGAACTCCCATCCAACCCGTGTATGCGGGTGAATTGCAAGGCCCAGCTCTAGGAATGAAAGTGAAAGCGTACGATGAAAGGGGTAATTCTGTAGTTGATCAACAGGCAGAACTTGTTTGCGAGGCTCCCGCTCCTCCCATGCCCCTTTATTTCTGGAACGATCCCGACGGCAAAAAATATCGAGAAGCTTACTTCAGTGTTTACCCCAATGTTTGGCGGCACGGTGATTGGATCATAATTCACGGCGACACAGGTGGAATAACTTTCTTAGGCCGCTCTGACTTTACCTTAAAGCCGTCTGGAGTGCGCGTAGGACCAGCCGAAATATACACTGTGGTTGAGAGATTTGAAGAGGTAGCTGACAGCATGGTCGTAGGACAAGATTGGAAAGGAGATCAGCGCATTATCCTTTTTATCAAACTCGCTCCTGGATTTCAATTAACGGAGGATTTAAAAAATAAAATTAAAAGAGCCCTGCGCGAAGAGGCTTCTCCAAGACATGTTCCAGCCTTAATCATAGAAGCGCCCGATATTCCTTACACCTTCAACATGAAGAAGGTTGAAAGCGCAATCTCAAACATAATACACGGCAGACCAGTTACAAACCGAGATGCCCTAATTAATCCAGAATCGCTGGATTTCTACGAAAAAATTCTTTCTGAGCTTCAAAAGGAATGGCACAACACTCAAAGTCGAAGAAGAAAGATAACCTTAAGAACCTTCAAATAATCAAATGGTAAGGAACTCCATACAGGGTTGAACACTAATGGATGATGTCAAAACCAGATATGTAAAGAAGACGCCAACCTCGGCAAAATTTTGGAAGCAAGCGTCAAAAGTAATGCCCGGCGGTATAACAGCAAACATAAAGTATTTTGATCCATATCCAATTTTCATGAGAAAGGC
>Ga0315306_10000291_pt1 | contig 24226 bp, 23 predicted proteins | sample TDP1_MG_FD_203803 | JGI IMG/M metagenome (GOLD analysis project Ga0315306, IMG submission 203803) | Freshwater sediment microbial communities from Lake Towuti, South Sulawesi, Indonesia - TDP1 | ecosystem: Environmental > Aquatic > Freshwater > Lake > Sediment | place: Indonesia: South Sulawesi... | reverse complement strand
TTACATCTGATAAAGCCTCGGCAAACTCTTCATTAAGCAATTCGATGGCTTTCTCCCTGGTCTCTACGCCAGGATGGGGCACAAACAATTCCAAAGCTGTGTCCACCATAGCTTTCAACGTTATTCCATGATCCTGAAGATACTTGAGCAAAGGCAATCTGTGAATCTCACGTTTCATACATGATCCCAGATTCTAGTTTTTTGATGAGGTCTCCTTTAAATTATCCGCCAGCAAAATATTTAAGCTTGGTTGGATAGACCATCCAATATCCATATAAACAGCTTGAAGTGAAGTGAAAATGGAGCTTTCAGTAAAGCAACTCGCGGCTATATCAATGTTGGTTGCCACGGCTGCTGCAGTAAGGGTGGGGATGAATTGGGTGGCTTTCTCTGTAGCCATCCCGATCTATGGCGTTATTGTAAAGATTGGTTTGAGCGAGACTTTGGCCTTCACCAGCGGCTTCGTATTCGGACCAATACAGGGCTTTGTCACAGGTGCATTAATAATCGTCGTTTCCGATCTGTTCACGTGGGCGGGACCTTGGACACCCATTATCGCCGCCATTATTGGTCTATTGGGGATGTGCGGAGGCGTGCTTCGTCGCTTTAAGAAAAATCCGAGCGTCCTGTTTCTAGGCGTAACGGCTGTGCTTCTAACCCTAATGAGCGAGTCACTTCAAAACCTTTACACAACGTGGTTTTATATGGTCTCTGGGATGCCGTTTATTGTAGCCCTCGTCATAGCCTTTGGTGAAGGCATCACGTCGATGATCACGGCAGTCATTAATAACACGGTCTTATTCACAACGATTTTGCCTAGAATCACGAGAGTACTACGGAGAATGGTGATGGGGTACGAAGAAAATCTTTGACGTGTTGTTAGTTCACAACGAGCTCAAAGCCGAAACCTTCTTAGAGGGGCTCCTTGGAAAAAATCCGCTATTCATCTGTACGGTAGGCACGACAGAGACGGCGAAGATTCCGGGCATATCTGCCGCTGGAAAATACCCTGAACTGACAGACTACACGCCTCCCGCTGACGTCGAGCTTCTCCTTCTCGAAAAGTGCAAATGCATACCGGGCGTGCCCGTGACACCAGAAGGGATACCAACCCCTGCTCTAATTACCATGTCAGCGCTAAGGTTAGCGGACATACCCGTCCTTGTGGCTAGCGGCGGACTCCCTATACATCCACATGCCCCCTTCTTAGATTTAGGAGGAAAACCTGGAAGGGACATAAGAACAGGTGAGGCTGTGAATAATGTTGAAGAGGTCTTGTCGAGAGCGAGACTCGCCGGAGAAAACTTGTCCAAAACGGCTGATTATCTTGTAATTGGTGAAAGCATTCCTGGTGGCACGACAACAGCACTCGGTGTTCTCTTGGCTATGGGCATAAACGCCAAAGGAAAGGTTAGCAGTAGCATGCCGAGCAACCCTCATGAGCTTAAGATTCAAACGGTTGAAGAGGGTTTAAAAACTTCAAAGATAGAGTTTGGTGCTTTGGCAGGCGATCCACTGAAAGCGATTTCGTGTGTTGGAGACCCTATGATTCCGGTCTTCGCCGGATTGGTCTTAGGTGCTGCGGATAAGGCGCCAGTTTTAATGGCTGGCGGGACTCAGATGGGTGCCATACTAGCCACTATCAATGCGCTAGACGCAAATGCTCTAGATAGCGTGGCTATAGGAACCACTAGATGGATCGCAGTTGACAAATCGGCTGACCTAGAAGGAATAATCAGGCAGATCGCCGATGTTCCGATACTTGCAGCCGACCTAGACTTCAGCCAATCCAGACTTCCGGGTTTAAGAGCATACGAGGCAGGGGTAGTGAAAGAAGGAGTGGGTGCTGGAGGAGCAGCCATAGCCGCCATGGCGAAGTCAAGTGGCTCCATAACAAAGGATGTCTTACTTAGAGAGATTGAAAGAAACTACAACCGATTAGTAGGGTCAAAGTGAAACAGTGCCATGCTTAAAGAAATGAAGAACCTAACGGCTTTTCTGACAATAATCCCAGTTGGTATGGATCCAGACTGCATAGCCGACGCAGCCAACTATATGTATCTTTTTCCGTTGGTGGGTGCATTTATTGGGTTGTTGGCAGGTGTTTTGGCTTGGTTACTTCTTAATGTTCTCGCCAGCTTGGTTGTGGGAATCTTGACTTTAGGTTTCATACTACTAATCACTGGTCTTCATCACACTGATGGGTTGTTAGACTTCGGAGATGGCATAATGTATCAAGGGACACCAGAGAAAAAGATTGAAATCATGCATGACCAACAGACAGGTGCAGGAGGCTTAGCACTCGGTTTAATGACAATTTTAGCAACCGCCTTCTGCATCGCGCAACTAAACCAGAGCTTCGTAATTCAAAGTCTGCTCGCGTCTGAAGTCTCAGCTAAGCTTGCCATGGTGATCATGGCTTGGGTTGGAAGATCCGCTCACAAGGGAATGAACACATACTTTGTCGACGCCATGCATGGTCAATATCGAAACCTTCGCCTAATAGCCGCTCTGCTCACTGCCTTCTTTATAGCGATATGCCTTCTTCGTGTTACAGGTTTTGCTGCTTTGATAGCAGGTCAAGCTGTTGCCTTGGTTCTCGTAGGGGTTTCATACAGACATTTCAACGGTGTTACGGGCGACCTGTTTGGAGCCGGAAATGAGCTTGCTCGAGTTGCTTCATTAATCGCTATTCTCGTGGTGGTTAGATGGGCGTAACTGCGCTGGTGATGGCGGGTGGAGAGGGCACTCGCATGAAAAGCGAAGACGAAAAGCCGCTACTCAGAGTCTGCGGCAAGCCATTGATTGAATACGTCTTGAACGCTTTGAGAGAAGCTAAGAAAGTAGATGAGATAATTGTCGCAGTGAGTGAACGCACCCCGAATACAGCTATTGCGGTAAAGAGACTTTCAGTGAAGGTTTTGAAAACACCGAGGAAGGGTTTCTGTTTGGATGCACAATATGCCATTAAGAATCTAAAACTTGACACGGTCTTAACGATATCAGCAGACCTCCCACTAGTTACAAGCAAAGTGATTGACGAAGTGATAGAGCGTTATGAGCGCTGTGGCAAGCCTGCACTAACGGTCATGGTTCCTCAGAAGATACATAAAACGCTAGGTTTAGATGTAGACTACGTCTTTGAAGTGAATGGCAGGCGTTTGGTTCCGGCTGGTATAAACGTGGTTGACGGAAAGAGAATTGATGAACCCCGTTTAGAAGAAGAGGTATTTGTAATGCCGCAAGAAGAAATCGCAGTAAACGTCAACAAACTTGAAGACATAAAGATTGCAGAGCGCTTTTTGAAAAGAAAATAGAAAAACACTATAGGTAGGTGTGGGCTCTCGCACTCAAGATCCATATCATGTTTTTCATGGGGGCCAGAGTCGTCATCGCCCACAGAAACAAACTAGAGCAGAGCCAAAATAAAAACTATATCCAAAACGCTTTAATGTAAGAGCAAGAGTTGACAAAGAATGCTCCAAAAAATCAGAGTCGTTCCCTTAGCCGCAGAGAGCTTCGGCGTCAGATCCATGTGCACCTTTATCGAGACGCCCAACGTAAGGGTTCTTTTGGACCCTGGAGTTTCGTTGGGTCCGAATCGATTCGGCTTTCCCCCTCACCCGAGAGAGTACGAGGCTCTCGCCCAAAGCCGCAAGAACATAGCCGAGGCTGCTGAGGAGGCTGAGGTAGTCACGATAAGCCATTATCACTTTGACCATCACACCCCTTCCTACCCCGACTGGTGCTACAACTGGTCCTCTCAGGAGATTGCTAGACAAATCTACGAGGGAAAACATGTTCTCGCCAAAAACTACCGAGAGAAAGTCAACTTCAGCCAGAGGCGAAGAGGCTGGGTCTTCTCCAGAACAGGCGGCAAACACGCCAAAAAGCTCGAGTACGCCGACGGCAAGACCTTCGAGTTCGGAGACACCAAACTCAAGTTCTCAGAACCAGTCTTTCACGGACCAGAAAACTCGCAGCTCGGATGGCTGTTAATGTGCACAATCGAACACGAAAACGAACGCTTCCTCTTCGCCTCAGACGTTCAAGGACCCATGCACACAGAAACCGTGAAATTGATTCTCGCCTCAAAACTGCAGTTAGTGATGATTGGCGGTCCGCCACTATACTTGGCTGGCTTGGTGAAACAAGACGACATACACCTAGGAATGAGAAACCTAGAAAAGCTGGTGAAAAGGGTTCCAATGGTGATTCTGGAGCATCACCTCCTCAGGGAAGAGGGATGGAGGGAGCAATCGAAGCCGATATTTGACGCTGCGTCAGAAAACCGTCACTTGGTTGTCACAGCCGCCGAATTCATGAAGAAGGAAAACAACCTGTTGGAATCTCACAGAAAAACGCTCTTCGAGACCGAACCGCCAAGTCCTGAGTTTCTAAAATGGATGAAAACACCACAATCGAAGAGAAGACTGAACAAACCACCGATAAATCCTAACTCTGCTTAGAGCCGAAGGCTCACAGAGTCATCTCCAAGCTCATGTCGAAGACTTTGGCAGAGTGAGTCAGATATCCCAGAGATACAACGTCGATTCCAGTTTTTGCGTACTCCTTTACGTTTTCGCGTGTTATGTTGCCTGAAGCCTCCGTGAGCACGTAGTCATAGAGATTTTCGCTCCTCAGTTTCTCCATGATTTGCCCGATCTCCCTTGGCTCTACATTGTCCAGCATTATTATGCACGGCTTCTTCAGCTTCAACTGCTCAAATTTTCTCGCCGCCCTCATCGCGTCATCTTGACTGTTCACTTCGATTTCTATGAAGCCAGCTTTATCTACGAGCAGTGAAGCCATGTCTATCGCTTTCTCGATATGATTTTTTACTCCGTCGTTCTTCAAGGCTTCCAAGTGGTTGTCTTTAATTAGGATTGAATCCCAGAGCCCAAACCTGTGTGTCAGACCGCCTCCCAAGAAAACCGCTTTCTTGTCGAGATACCTAAAATGCGTCTTTCTCGTCGCGGCTACTCTGGTCTTGTAACCTCTTAACAAATCAACTAGGTGTCTGGTTTCTGTGGCTATTCCCGACATCCTCTGCAGGGCGTTTAAGCCAATTCTCTCCGTTGCCAAGATGTCTCTTTGTCTACCGCAGACTTCCAAGACCGTGTCTCCTTTCTGGACCTCCTTTGCGTCTTGTGCGCAAATCTTCACTTCGAGACCATGCTTCCTATAGAACCAGCTTACTTCCTCAACTCCCCCAATGGTACCTGGTTGCTTGGCTTTCACGATCGCTTTCCCATGTTTGCTTTTGGTCAGAATTGCTTCACTGGTTATGTCGCCATGCTCGACGTCTTCTTTGTATTCTTGATCAAAGAATCTTCTTAGCCAACTGAGGTAATTTTTGTTGTTTAGATTGAGTTCTTTTCCTCTCTGATATGCTAGTTCAACTAATTTTTCCCTGTTCAAATGTGTCAGTCCACGTCTAACATTTTGTCCAGGGCTTCTTTCGCCTTCACCCTGATATCCTCGGGCACAGTGACCTTGTGTTGCTCCTTTTCTAAAGCCTCTAAGACAAGTTGAAGATTGTTCTTCTTCATCTGAATGCACGTTCCTCCGGGCGGTGCTTGAAGGCATTTTTTCTCCGGCGCCTCAAGCTTCAATCTTTCTACGACGCCTATCTCTGTGGCTATGATGAACTTCTTGTCTCGACTCTTCTTCACGTAATCAACCATGCCTGTGGTGCTGAAGACTTGGTCGGCTAAGTCTATGACACTCGGGACGCACTCTGGGTGTACCACAACCTTCGCGTCTGGATGTAGCCTCTTGGCTTCTTTCAAACCGTCCGCAGTGAACTTGGTGTGGACGTAGCACCAGCCGTCCCAAGAAATGATTTTCTTGTCGCTGTGCCTCATGACGTATTTTGCCAGGTTGGCGTCGGGCACGAAGATGACCTCTCTCTGCTCTAATGAGTTAACCACTTCGACGGCGTTGGCGCTTGTGCAGCATATGTCCGACTCCGCCTTAATGTCAGCGGTTGTGTTGACATAGCTAACAACAGCGGCGCTGGGATACCGCTCCTTCAGTTTTCTCAAACCATAAACATCAACCATAGCCGCCATCGGGCATTTAGCAAGTTTTGTTGGGATCAAAACCGTCTTTTCTGGATTCAAGAGGCAAGCTGATTCAGCCATGAAGTCAACACCGCAGAAAACTATGAAATCCGCCTTTGTCTGCGTGGCTCTTTTGCTCAGCCCATAGGAATCGCCTATGAAATCCGCAACCTGGTATATCTCTGGTCTCTGATAATTGTGAACCAGAACAACAGCGTTTTTCTTTTCCTTCAGTTTTTTTATCTTCTCAACCAGGTCTTTTTGTTCCATTCCGCCACACTGCTGTCTTTGAAGTTTTGGTGTTGATTTTCCCCTTCCATTTAATCTTTTTTCCTTGGTAGTTAAAAAACATACTTCTGCATCACGTCACAATGTTTGCGATTGTGCCTTCTTAAGGCTCGTTAACCACCGCTATGTTAGAAGCAGAGAAAAAGGGAAAGTTAGTTTTGCCTTGTAACTGCAACTTAATTTTAATGTGTTATTTGAACAGTTCTGATAGAATCGGTCCGAACTTCTTCTTTATGCTGTCCGCCAAGTCGTCTGCTTTAACCAGTGTGATGCAACAGACTTTCCCCTCTTTCTCACACGTCATTATGGCAAGTTTGTCGCCCGCCGCAATGTCAGCCTTTTCCCTCAGGTCTTTAGGAAGAACCAGTTGACCGCGCTCATCCACGCTCACCAGCGCCGCAAGATTGCAGCAACCCTCTTCACCGCACAAGCTTATTCACCTCCAAGAAGATATGTGAAATCAGAGAATTTAAATTTTTCTGATTTATCAGAAAAGTCACAAACACCCGAACCGCACACTCTCATCGCAGTTTCAGTTCGTTTCCAAAATATGATGTTCTCTTGGTGCGGCCGCCGGGATTCGGACCCGGGTCGCCGGCTTGGGAGGCCGATGTCCTAGACCAGGCTAGACTACGGCCGCAACGCTGCATTATACCTATAAGGTTTTGTGTAAATAAAAGTGAGGACTATTCAACTGCGTGCTGTGAGGAGAAAAAATTGACTAAAGGAGCGAACCCAAGAACATACTTCTGGCAGGGAAACGAGGCGTGCGTCGAGGGAGCCATTGCGGCGGGTTGCCGCCTCTTCGCTGGCTATCCAATCACGCCGGCTAGTGAAATCGCTGAGCACCTGGCTTCGAGGCTTCCACAAGTAGGCGGTGTGGCCATTCAGATGGAGGATGAGATGGCTTCGCTGGGGGCTGTTGTGGGCGCTAGCTGGACAGGAGCCAAGGCGATGACAGCCACCTCTGGACCTGGATTCAGCCTCATGCAGGAGTTGTTGGGCTACGCCTTCATGACCGAAACTCCATGTGTGGTGGTGGATGTTCAGCGCGCTGGTCCGAGCACTGGTCAGGCTACGAAGTGTGGTCAGGGAGACGTGATGCAGGCGCGCTGGGGCACCCACGGCGACTACGCTTCCATAGCCCTCTCGCCTAATTCAGTTCAAGAGATGTTCGACTTGACCGTTCGAGCGTTCAATCTGGCTGAGACCTATCGGACGCCCACTGTTCTGCTGGCGGACGAGATCGTGGCTCACATGCGAGAGAGAATAGTTGTCCCGCCGCAACACCAGATAGAAGTGTTAAATCGGAGAAAGCCGAAGCCAACCGAAAAGGAGTTCTTCGCCCTCGAAGGGGTTGCGCCCATGCCGTCCGTGGGTGAGGGGTTCAACGTGGCGGTGACTGGATCTACACACAACGAGTATGGACATCGCTTCACAGCCGACCCGGCTGTACACCGAAGACTTGTTGAAAGGCTTGTTGGAAAGATCAGGAATAACGCACGCAAGCTGATGGATTGCGAATGTTTCAACACAGAGGACTGCGAGGTGGGCATAGTCTCCTATGGGTGCACGTCTCGTGCGGTTTTTGAGGCTGTTGAAATGGCGAAGGCAAGGGGAATAAAGGCTGGTTTTGTTCGGTTGAAGACGATTTGGCCCTTCCCAGACAATATCATTCAAAATTTGGCGGAAAACACAAAGGTGGTGATTGTGCCCGAAATGAATCTGCGAGAGGTGTTCTACGAGGTTGAGAGGGCTGTCCACGGAGCTGTCCCGGTTGTCTCGGTTAACAAGGTTGGTGGCAGTGAAATGATAACGCCCGAAGAGTTGGTAGTGGAGATGGAGCGGAGTGTGAAAAAGAGTTGACTGAAACCTTCACCATCCGAAGATACTTGCGCGACATGACCCTGCCCTTCTGCGCCGGCTGCGGATGCGTCACCGTCATGAGCTGCTTTCTCAGAGCCGTCCACGAACTCGGCTATCAAGGCCTGCGAAGATTCGTTTTCTGCAGCGGAATAGGCTGCTCGGCGTGGATACCTTCGCCCTATTTTGAGGCGGATTCCATCCACACCGCCCACGGCAGAAGCATTCCTGTTGCAGCCGGCGTGAAACTCATGCGTCCAGACCTGAACGTTGTGGTTTTCGGCGGAGACGGAGACATAGCCGGAATAGGGCTCAGTCACCTCGTTCACGCTGCGAGAAGAAACTTGGACATAATGGTTGTCATGGTTAACAACATGATTTACGGCATGACTGGCGGTCAGGTTGCGCCCACAACCCCGCTTGGAACCAAGACGACAACCACGCCTTACGGCAGTTTCGAGCACCCCCTAGATACTACACGCCTTGTGGTTGCGGCTGGAGCATCCTACGCCGCCAGGTGGACTACAGCGCACGGAGAACAACTGAAAGAAGCCATGAAGAAGGCGCTGAAAACCCGAGGCTTCGCCTTCGTTGAAGCGGCGAGTCCTTGCCCCACAGCCTTTGGAAGACGAGCGGGTTTCAAAGACGCAGCCGAAATGCTAACGTGGTTTAGAGAAAACTCTGTTCCACTCGAAGAAGCAGACAAGATGACGGAGAGAGAGTTGGCAAAAAAAATCGTTGTCGGAGAGTACGTGAGCCGAGAGATTCCGACGCTCACAGACAACCTCTACAAGATGTTGAGGGAGGCTGAGAAGAGTGCCAAAAAAGACTGAGATAAGAATCGCTGGATTGGGAGGACAAGGCGTCGTTCTGGCGGGAGAGATTCTCGGAAGAGCGGCTGTCTACGACGGAAAGCACGCCGTTCAGACCCAGAGTTACGGAGCCGAAGCCAGAGGAGGCGCCGCAAAAAGCGAGGTGATAGTCTCGGATGAGAAAATCAGGTTTCCCATGGTTAGAAGATGCGACGTGTTAGTCGCCATGAGCCAAACCGCCCTCGAAAAAAACCTCAAAGACCTGAAGCAAGACGGAATCCTAATGGTCGATGAGAAGGCATTGAAGGAACCGCCATCTGCCACCACCTTGACGAGGTTCAAGGTTTACAAGGTTCCAGCCACAGAAACTGCAGAAACCAAGTTAAAATCCAAAATCTACGCAAACATGGTCATGCTTGGGTTTCTGACTGGAATCACGAGAGTTGTGAGTCAAAGGGCGGTGGAGAAAGCCATTGCGGACAGCGTCTCAGCAGAAGCGAAAGAGGACAACACCAGTGGATTTAGAGCTGGTCTTGAACTAGCTGAGCAATAACCGTGTCTAGTGGGCGTCTATCGTTTCTTTTCGGTTCTTCGAAAGAATGTTAGAAACAGACTACTTGCAGCGAAGTATATGACAGATGTCGCGAAGTAGGGAAGAACATAGTTGCCCTCCTTCATTATCTGCCCTGCTAGACCGCCACTTATTGCTCTTGGGATGCCGTCAGCCATTATCGTCAGCCCCGACGTAGTCGCACGCTCACCTTCCAGAACGACCTCCATAGAAAAGTTGTTTCTTAATGGTCCAGCCATGTTCATTAAAGAGCCTCGAGCAAGGTATGAAATGGCTGCAAAACCGAGATTTGGCGAAAACGCTATCCCGAGAATGAAGGGGATTGAGATAAGCTCGGTGAAGGCGACCGCTCTCACCTTACCTAGCTTACTAGACACAACTGGCGCGAGAAGGGTGCCCACGGCGACTGTGACATCGCCCAAGGCGAATATGAGCCCAACCTGCTCCGGAGTTGACGCGAGTTTTCTTACGAAAAACACGTTGAACAAGGGCACTATGAAACCTGCGCCTAGCCCTATCAAACCAGCCGTTAACACAAGCTTGCCTATAACGAGTCTACTACGAATGTTCTTCAAAGAGAACCCACTTACAGCCCTCTCTTTGCTTCGCTGCTCGCGTCTTTCCTTAATCATGTAGTAGGGTAGGAGGGCGACAAGCAAGAAGCCTATTGAAAAGACCAATGTAGCTCTGAACGCCAGAGCACTCTCACTGCTCACTCCCAAAAGACCGCCAAGCACTCGCGGCAGGTTTCCTCCCAGCAAGTTTCCAATCATGCTGAAGACCAGAAAAATCGTGAAGCTCACACTGAACAAGTGCGTTCTCTCCTCAGGTTCGCTGTTCTCCATCATGAAGGGAGCCTCGGCAACCCAGGATAAGGGTCCTAGCAGTCCTCCCAAGAAGCTCGAGGACAGCAGCACCACTGGGTCTGAAGTGAAAACCTGAATAAAATTGAATATGGCGGCGGTTGTGGCTCCAACGAGAAAACTCGTCCTTCTCCCGATTCTGTCGCAGACTATGCCAGCTGCGAAGGCGGCGAGTCCGTAGGTGATGCCTCCAAGCAGAAGGAGAAAACCTATGAAGTCTTCTTGGAAGCCTAACCCGAGCAGGTAGAGGTTGAAGATAACTCCCCATATTCCAAAGGCTAAACCGTGCAGAACCGATGCCGACAGAAGCAGTCGGGCGTTCCGACTAAACCTGCGAATCTTGCTGAAGTAGTCTTGAACAGAGGAGAGCAACGAAGTTCTTTGGGGAGTGCTCACCTTTCTCTTTTCTCCAGGATACAATTTTATTCTGGATGATGGGGGCTCTAACCTATAACCATCATGGCTTAATACCCTTCGCAAAATGTCTTCATCAAGCCTCGAGAATTAGAGCGCTACAAAACCCTTAAGGACGAGCAGCACGCACATTTTTTGGGCTCACGCAGATGAGGCTGCTGCTCTTTAATTCTCCCAAGCAAGGCTTTTGCACGTGTCTTCCAAAGTACAACATAAACACTTATCTGGGCAGGTGCGCCCACCAGTGCGTCTACTGCTACGCCGTCAAGTTTCCGAGCTTTGTCGGTCCGACCCTTCCGCGGCTGAGACTCCTCGACCAGATAGAGGACATGGCTAAGAGCACGAGGCTGAAGCTGCCAGTCATGATGAGCGACTGCACCGACCCATATCAGCCAATGGAGAGAGAATATAGAATCACACGATGTTGCGCCGAAGTTTTGGCTAAGCACGGCTTTCCCCTACTCATTGTCACTAAGTCAGACCTTGTGACTCGAGACATCGATGTTTTCAAGAAGACTCAAACCGTTGTGTCAGTTACGGTAACAACGCCGAGAGAAGACATCGCCAGCTTAATCGAGCCTCACGCTCCACCTCCTGAGCGAAGACTGTCAGCCCTGCAGAAAATCGTTGAGGAAGGCATCGTTGCAGTGGCGAGGATAGACCCTGTCTTGCCAACGGTTAACGACGATGAAAAAGACCTCGAAAGCCTGGTGTCAACGTTGGCGGACATCGGCGTTAAACAAGTCACAGTGGCTACAATGAAACACGTAAGGGGCTTTCTCACGACATTTAAGCAAAAGGACCCAAAGGCCTGCGAACGATTGGCACGAGAATACGTCAACGGCACGTGGGCGGTGGGATACAAGTATCTGGCGGTGCAGAAGAGACAGAGGATAATCGAAAAACTGAGACCAATGGTGCTAAAGCACGGGTTAGCCTTCGCATCTTGCCGAGAAGGGCTTCCGGAATACAACACTACACTGTGCGATGGAACCGCCTATTGCAGAAACTTGTTAGACGCCCATCTTTTCGTCGAAAAGCGTTAACTTAATCGCCAAAGCAGCTCTTCTGCGGATGCAACAAGAGCAGTTGGTACACATAAACGGGCTTAACCAGTATCCCATGCAAACCCAAAGTGATGACTGTTTCTCATAGCGATGCGCGCATTATCCTTGCTCGAAGATGTATTTCCAAACAAGGGCTGCCAAGACACCGCCTACAATAGGAGCGACCCAGAAGAGCCAGAGTTGGGAGAGCGCCTCTCCTTGGACGAAGATTGCTGGACCTAAACTCCTCGCTGGATTGACCGATGTTCCGGTTACTGGAATTCCCACCAGATGGATAAGCACAAGTGAGAAACCGATCGATACGCCTGCGAGATCTGCCGGTGCACCTTTACTAGTCGAGCCAAAGATCACGAATAGGAACAGTGCTGTCAACACAACCTCTGCGACAAAGCATGCTACAACAGAATATCCTAGGGGAGATTTAGGCCCGTAACCATTCTGACCCAGTCCATTCACCGCTAAAGAGTAACCGGCTAGGCCTGTCGCAACTGCCAAGAGTGCTCCAGATGCGATCGTTGCCCCAACGCACTGAACAATGATATAGACCACCGCATCCCTAGACTTGATCTTACCCGCAACGAGCATCGCGATCGTTATCGCTGGATTGATGTGGCACCCAGATATGTTTCCGATTGCGTACACCATGGCCAGCACCGTCAGACCAAAGGCAAATGATATGCCAAGGAACCCAATGTACCTGCCAGCGATTACCGCACTTCCGCATCCAACGAAAACTAATGCAAATGTGCCAACTAGTTCAGCCGTGTATTTCCTCACGTCGTTCATTTCCATAATATTTCACCAATGCGCTTAGTAATCGTTCAATCCATTTTTAAATTCTATGCAAGTGCCTCCTTTTTCCAGAGACACCCATTCTAGTGAAGAAATGGCTAACTTGATTAAGCTTCGTCGATAAATCTGTCTGCCGTTGGGATTTCCGGCGGTATTCCCCGCCTCTCACGTATCTCTTTTATCAGGGCTAAGGCGATGTTTTCAGGCACCCTCTCCCAGTGGTCGAAGGTTGACTGCCAGAAGGCGTGCCCAGATGTGACGGACCTCATGTCCGCGGCTAAGCCGAAGGTTTCGGCTACTGGAATGAAGCCCGAGATCATGGTTATCGGACCCTTCTGCTCCGAAGACAGAATTCTGCCTCTCTTGCGGGTTATTATGGCGCTCACGTCTCCCACGTATTGGGCTGGAACCGAAACGCCGATTTTGTAAACGGGTTCTAGCAGCAAGGGCTTCGCGGTTAAGAATGAGCCGAACAGCGCTCGGCGAGTGGCGGGCATTATCTGGGCTGGTCCACGGTGAACAGGGTCTTCGTGCAGTTGAGCGTCCATGAGTTTCACTTTGACTCCACGCATGGGCTCCTCGGCTAGCGGACCGTTTTCGCATCCCCATCTGAAACCCGAGATGATCATGTCTCGGGCTTCTCGCAGGTACTGTATGCCCTTCGTCACGTCGATGAGCATGTTTTTGTGCTCTTCTAAGGTCCAGACGTTTCTAGCCTCCTCGGCTGGCCACCCAACCTCCTTGTGCAGTATAGCAGCCATTTGTTTCCTGTTCATCTCCTCCGAGATGTCGCCTTTCTCAATTATGTCTATCACCTTGTCTTCTAGCGGTTCCACCTGAATCCATAACCTGTTGTGCTTGTTGGGACTCTTGCCCATGGAGGATATCCCTTGCCCAGCTATACTCTCTCTGTAAACCACAATGGGCTTAGACGTGATTATCTCCAAGTCGCCGCCAGCGTAGTCCTTGAGGAATTTGACGGCGATTTCAAGGTGGAGCTCACCCATCCCGCTTAGGAGGTATTCGCCGGTTTCCTTGTCTATGGTGGTCACGAGGTTGGGGTCTTCAATGGCTAAGCGATGCATAACGTCGACGAGACGCGGCAAATCCCTCGGGTGTCTGGGCTCTAAGGCTATGGTTACGACGGGTTCAGAAACATACTTGATGCGTTCGAAGGGCACCATGCCGTCTCTGTGCTCGAAGTCGACGAGGGTTTCGCCAGCTCGAGCCAAATCCAACCCCAGCAACGCCGCTATGTTTCCGGCGTCGATGCGGTCAACAACCTCTCTGAACGAAGCCATGTACATGGAGACCTGTTGAATGCGATAATCCTTCTTGGCGCCCATGAGGTAGACTTGCTCGCCCTGTATGACTTCGCCCGAGTAGAGCCTGCCCGTGGCTACTATGCCAGCCTGTGGGTCCATCTGTGCGCTAGTGATGCAAACGACTGTCGGTCCCTTCGGGTCGCAGTTGACCATGGCTCTTCCGATTTCTGAGTCGATGTCGCCCTTCCAGATTTGGGGGATTCTGTATCTTTGGGCTTCGAGGGGGTTTGGAAGATGGGTTACAGCCATGCTCAAGAGGGCTTCGTGGAGTGACAGCGTTTTCTGAAGCTCTTGCCACTGGTCCGTTTGATATGCGTTGACGATGTCGCTGAACTTGATGTTTTTCTTCTGCGCGATTGGCGCCGTGAAGCCCCACTTGTTGAGGGAGGAACCGAAGGCGACCATTCCTTTCGCTGGGTCCACTTTCCATCTGTCTTTGTATTCGGGTTCTCCGTGCAGCTCGACCAGATTGTTGAAATCGTTGATTATTCTGACTAGTTTCTTCTGTATCTCTTCTGGGCTGAGCTTCAACTCCTTGATCAGCCTGTCAATCTTGTTGATGTATAGGACTGGTTTGACTCGTTCCGCGAGGGCTTGCCTAGTCACGGTTTCTGTCTGAACCATAACCTCTTCCACAGCGTCTATAACCACGATGACGCCGTCGATGGCGCGTAAGGCACGAGTGACCTTACCAGTGAAATCCACATGCCCCGGCGTGTCGATCAAGTTGACGATGTAAGACTGATCCTTAACCTCGTGCAAGAGCGATATGTTAGCCGTCTTTATAGTCATGCCGCGCTTCTGCTCCTCCTCCAAGTAGTCTAGGACGAGGGCTTCGCCAGCCAGTTTGGGGGAGAGCAATCCAGCTCCGGCTAGTAGGGAGTCGGTGGTGGTTGTTTTGCCGTGGTCGATGTGGGCGATTATGCCCATGTCTCGGATGTTCTCCTTTCTATGCATCAGCCTGAGGATGTCGCTCACCTGTCGAAACCTCGGCATGACTAGGTGCCCTCTTATTTTCGAGAGGCTGGCGGCAGCCTATTAACCTTGCTTCGCCATTTGGGAATAAAAACTGCATCACTAATTGTAGCCAGAATCTGAACGAGTTGTAACAAAAGCTTTTTACGTTTCGCTTGTCATCACCATGTAGCCTATTCATGTAAAGGCGAAAACACCAATGCCCAAACACAAACGAGAAAGCTCCGTTCCAGGCGTAATTAATGATATGGTTAGAGGATGGTAGGCTAGACTATGGGGCGCTACAAGCAGATTGAAGAAATCGTTAAGCTCATGAACGACCCGCAACGCGTTCGAAACACCAGCATAATCGCTCATGTTGACCATGGAAAAACAACGCTATCAGACAGCCTACTTGCAGCCGCAGGCATAATCAGCGAGCAAACAGCTGGACAGAAACTCTACCTCGACTCCTGGGAGCTGGAACAGAGAAGACAGATGACGGTGTTCGCGTCCAACATAAGCCTCGCCCACAACTACAAGGAGAAAGACTACCTGATCAACCTCATAGACACGCCGGGTCACATAGACTTCAGCGGAGCCGTGACCAGAAGCCTACGCGCCGTGGACGGTGCCCTCGTGGTTGTCGACGCCGTAGAAGGACCAATGACACAGACAGAAACTGTCCTGATGCAGGCACTTCGCGAAAGAGTCAAACCACTCCTATACATCAACAAGGTTGACCGCCTCATCAAAGAAATCCGCTTAACCCCTGAAGCCATACAGAACAGATTCGCCAAAATCATTGCAAGAGTAAACTATCTCATCGAAAAATACGCGCCGCCCGAGCACAAACAAAACTGGCAAGTAAAAGTTGAAGACAACCGCGTAGCCTTCGGCTCAGCCCTCCACAAGTGGGGGCTCAACCTCTCCCACATGAAAGCAAGCGGCGTCTCCTTCAAAGACATTATCGACGCCTACAGCGGAGAACCCGAAGAAGTCGGAAAGAAAGTGGACGCGCTCAGCAAAAAAGCACCCCTATATGCGCCCATCCTCGACATGTTCATCGAACACCTACCTAACCCCCTCGAAGCTCAGCCATACAGACAAAGCCAGATCTGGCCAGGCGACCCAGAAAGCGAAGTCGGCAAAGCCATGGCGAAGGTTGACCCGAAAGGACCTCTTCTCATGTGTGTCAGCACCATTGAAGTTGACCCGCACAGTGGAGTAGTGGCCATAGGGCGAGTTTTCAGCGGGACCGTTGAAAAGGGCAAGCCCGTGAGAATGATCACCAGTCGTCAAAGCGGAGGGATTCAACAGGTTTACATGAGCATGGCGGCCGACCGTGTTATCGTCGACCGAGTTCCTGCGGGCAACATAGCGGCGATGGGTGGGATTTCTGGAATCCACGTTGGCGAGACCATAGTTGAGGCGGGTGTTGAAACTGCGCCCTTTGAAGGGCTCAAATACGTGTCGGACCCTGTGGTGACAGTCGCCGTCGAACCAATGGATATAAAGGATTTGCCTCTTTTTGATAAGGTCATACACAAGCTAACCCTTGAAGACCCTAATCTTCACTTTACAATTAACAAGGAGAGCGGAGAATACCTTCTAAGCGGGATGGGTGAGCTTCACTTGGAAGTCACCGCCTACCGAATGCAGGAGGCAAAGCTGCAGGTTAAAACAGGCAAGCCCATTGTGATTTACCGCGAAACCATAGATCACAACTACCAAGGACCATCTGTGATGGGTAAAAGCCCGAACAAGCACAGCCGACTCTGGGTAACACTGGAAAAGTTGCCTAACGAATTGATTGAAGCAATAAAAATGGGCAAGATTTCCGAGATGCAAACTCGTGATGAAAGACAGAAACTGCTCAGAACCCAGTTTGGATGGGACACGGATGATGCGCGGAACGTTATCGCCATCGAAGACACCAACATACTGGTCAACAGAATAAAGGGAAGACAATACGTTGAAGAAGTCTTAGACCACGTTAAATCGGGCTTCCGAGAGGCAGTTCACACCTGCATCTTGGCAAAGGAACCAGCTTACGGCTTAAAGGTGAACCTCGAAGACATTACAGTCCACGAAGACCCCGTTCACAGGGGACCCGCACAGATACTTCCTATGACTTGGCGTCCAATATGGGCTTGCCTACTGCTGAGCGACCCCAAACTGCTCGAGCCGATAATAAGCTTTGAATGCAAGGTTCCCAACGATTTTGTAAGCGCGGTTCTTTCAACGGTGCAAAAACGCCGCGGTAAAGTGCTTGACATGACCACTGAAGAAGACATGATGCTTGTCAAAGCCGAAATGCCTGTAGCCGAGTCCTTCGGACTCGCCGAGGAACTGCGATCGTCTACTCAGGGGAGAGCCTTCTGGGCAACACAGTTCAGCCGTTGGGCCTCTGTGCCAGAGCTGATGCAGCTGGAGGTTATAGGACAGATCCGTGAACGCAGAGGGTTGAGTCCGAATCCGCCGAGGGCTGAAGAATTTCTGGAAAGAGAATAATAACCGTAGCCTGTACGTTTTTGTATTTCTTTTGTTGGGAGCGTGTGCGTGTGTAAGCTTGCTTTGTTTGTTGAGTGGCTAAAGAGTTAAGTTCCGTCGCGAAAAGCTGATTTTCGAGTTGTTTGTTAATCTTATCCAGCTTTTTCTTGTACTTGTATGCCTGTTTTTCACTTGATTTTATATTTGTTCTGCGCAACGAATGAGGAGATTGAGAAGGGTTTCTAATGAATCCTTCCTCAAGTCTCCTGATAGGTATAGTCGTGATTCATGCTGGCTTAGAGACAGACGCCTAAGAGAACTCTTTGTTTCGAGGAGAGACTTCTGTACGGTGGAGTTCGACAAAAGTTTTTGTGCAAAGTCTGGGTTGGAAGCCAAAAGCGTAAAGGACTCCATTAACTCGCCGTTCTCCACTGAGATCTCCGTAAGCTCTTTTTGTGAAGCAAGCTTCTGGCGTGACTTTCTATCTTGTCTTGGTAACACTTCGATGTCTGAGGAAACAGCCTCTCTAAGGAAGCCCCAGCAGACGAGGCGGTCACGGTCCTCAGTCAGCAATGATAGGGGATAATGCATCAGGTTTTCTCGGTCTACGAGGCTCACAGCCATCTCCACTCTTGTGAAGGCTCCATCCTTCTTCATTCTGCACAGAGAACGGAATCCGCCACGCCCATAGGGGCGAAACCCAACAAACTCGCTGTGGGGCGCCATGTACTCCTTTATTGCCCTTGCGTATTTCACGCCGATTTTTCTGTTTCGATAACTCCCCATGAAGTAGACGATTAGGAAGAGCAGGGCGACGAGAAAGATTGCCTCGAACTCGTACATGTAGAATCTTCCATTGTCCTTTTCTAGGATTAGGCGATCTTGATAGATTAATCTTATATTAGGATAGGTTATATTTTACTAAAGCGAGGGAAAGAGCTTGCTTTCTCTGGTCGTTATTCTCGTTGGCTTAGTCTTGTACGCTATAGCCTACTGGGGCTATGTGAAGTGGTTCGATAGAAACGTCATAGAATCTGATCCGAAGAGAGAGACACCAGCACACACCTACATGGACGGAGTGGAGTTCTTCCCATCAAATCGTTACATTCTATTTGGCTTTCAGTGGAAAAGCATAGCCGCTCTTGGTCCTGTCACTGGACCCATCATAGCGCTTCAGTGGGGATGGCTTCCAGGCCTTCTCTGGATTCTCTTTGGAACAATATTCATCGGCTGGATACACGACTATGGCAGCTTGGTGGTATCAGCGAGATCGGAAGGAGCGTCCTTCGGACCTATAACTTACGAGTTGATTTCGCCGAGGGCTAGGACAATTTTGCTCTGGTATATCCTCTGGTATATTATCTTGATCCTTTCGTCATTCTCTAATGTAGTTGCCAAACAGATATTTCCAGTTTATCCAGTCAGTCCAATACCCGTACTTATCGTAGCACTTGTAGGAATTCTAGCGGGTTTTGCAACATACAAGCTTAAAGTCAGCATAGTCTACACAACGATAATCGCGGTAGTGATAATGTTCCTAGGAATATGGGCTGGTATAGCGATGCCCATTACAGTTCCCCTATCTACCGCTGCCACAGTATTTCCGAATGCGGTTGACTTCTGGATATTCATAACATTGCTCTTCTGCTTCCTTGGGGCTGTCTTACCAATCTGGGTTTTCATACAACCAATCAATTACCTTTCCTTCTATCTAGTGTACGCAGGCATTATAGGCATAATACTAGGCGTATTCATTGGTGCTCCCAACTATCAGGCTCCAATGACCACGGCATTCTTTGATCCAAAAGTAACCACATCTGGTCCGCTATGGCCAATGATGTTTGTGACAATTGCCTGTGGAGCAATATCAGGTTGGCATAGCTTGATAGGCTCCTCGGTTTCGTCAAAACAGCTCGACGCCGAACCAGATGCGCACTTCATCGGTGGAGGCGCTATGCTAGCCGAAGGAATATTGGCGCTTGTAGCTTTGACTGCGGTAGCGATTTTGAGCCCAGCAGCGGTAGCAGGTAAGCGTCCGGCTGACAAATTTGTTATAGGCGGATCCACACTTCTACAAAATCTCGGAATACCTGTAAACGTTGGAAACGCACTAACGGCTGTGATGCTAATCGTACTAGCAATAACGATTATGCACATAGGACTTAGGATTACTCGGTTGGTCCTGTCTGATTTGGCTGGACCACGATTTGGCGGCGTGTTCAAGAACAAATACGTGAGCGCCATTCTAGTATCCGTTATTGTTTACGTTGTGACTAGTGACCACACTGGTGCCGCGTTCAGTTACATTTGGGGCACTTTCGGTGGAGCTAATCAGCTTATGGCTGGTTTGGCACTGATGATCATATCGCTGTGGCTCACGAGAGAGAAGCGTCCTACAAAATACACCGTGATTCCGATGCTTTTCATGCTGGTGACAACTCTGTCGGCGCTCACATACCTATCCCACGACGGAATTACAGGATACGTTAAAGATCCTACAAAGATAGGGGCATTAATCGCAGCGGCAGTAAATGTCTTCCTGTTGATACTTGGACTTTTCATGTGCTACGAAGGAGCCAAAGCCTTCAAGAGACTCAGAGCAAAACCGAAAGAACAGACTGCAGAAGCTAAGGCCTGATCCTCCCTTTTTTATTTCTTGCCTAGCGCCTCGGCAACACGAGCTATCATGCCTAAGCCAGTTACTTCTGTCTCATATAGGGGAACGTGGCCACGAACCATTCGAGGGAATTTCTTGTCGATCATTTCTAGGTAGTAGTCTTGCTCTTTGATTTTGTTGACTATGTAAGATGTGGCATTTTTCAGGTCAAACTCCTCCTTCGGGAGAACTTCATTCACTATCACTCCGCCCGTAGGGATGTCGAAGGCTTGAACCCAGCCTATGAATCGCTCAATCACCGCGATAGGAAGAGAAAGTGGCAGGGTGACAAAGAAGAAGGCGGTCTTATCCTTATCTGTCAACAGCTTGCGTCCCTTCTCCGTTTGCTCTCTTGTACTCAAGAGGCTAGCAAGCACGGGGTCTTTCTTAATCTCTTCTATTATCTTCTCCTTTCGAAATGACAATTTGACGCGAAGTGACAAAGCCTCTTCTCGGCTCTTAACCATCTTGTGCAACCAGAGGTCGTAGACCTTCGACATGCCTAACAGGCGGTAAGTGTGGGCAACAGGAGCGGTGTCGAAGATGTAGGCGTCAAATTCGCCCTTCAATATCAAGTTGACCATGTCGTCAAACATTGCGGACTCCTCAAAAGCTGGATTTGTAGTAGCTATGTCTACAAAGGGTTCAGGGTCTATGGGCATATCCGCATACTTTAAAAACGTAAGAATTTTGTCGCGTATTTCATCCTTATATTTCTTGATGGTGTCAGAGATATCAATCTCGACAGCATAGAGTTTTTTGGCGCCATCGATTCTCTGAACACCCTTTCCCCAGATGTCTTGTCCAAAAGCACTCGATAGGCTGTGAACGGGGTTGGTGGATGAAATCAATGTTTTCTTTCCAAGCTTCTCAGAGAGGTAATAGGCGGCTCCTGCAGCGACGATGGTTTTGCCGACTCCGCCTTTCCCTCCGAAAAACATGTACTTCAACTGAGGCTTTGAAGCGATGAATTCTCCGAAGTTTAGGCTCATGAACGGAACCTCTCATTTGAAGAGGGTTTCAGCCACTTTAGAGATCATTTCGAGCCCTTTTGGCTCACGGTCAAACATTGGAACAGTGCCACGAATCAGTGGTCCAAACTCAGTCTTAATGGTTTTCAAGTAGTTCTGTTGCATGGATATCTTGTTTTTTAAGAAGGATGGAACATTTCGTTGTTTCGACAGCTCCACTGGATAGACTTGATTTATTATGACACCGCTCAAGGGAATGTTAAAAGCCCTAAACATCTCCAACGCCTTTTTCGTGTCGAGGATGGGCATGAGTTCTGGTATGAGGACGTAGAAGAAAGAGGTGTGCTCCTTATCCCTCATCATGTTGCTGACAAAATCCAGTCTTGATCGAATAAACTCCAACTCCTCTAAAATTTTGTCCTCTTGCGCTAATCCGCCCTTACCACTCATAACCGAGGCCACGTCACCGTACTCGCCAGCCTTTTTCCTCGTTTCAACTATCTTGTCAACCCACGTGTCGAGGATTTCAGCCATGCCCAGAAAGCGTATAGCATGGCCATGAGGCATCATGTCAAAAATGTAGTAATCATAGACGCCACTTGTCATCAACTCTACCATAGCGTCAAATGTTGCAGACTCAGCCATAGCTGGTTCCGCAGCACACGACTTTATGTAGTCGTCCACTTCCTTCGGCACTTCCCCATACATCTTCACAATCTTCTGTCGAATCTCCTCTTGATACGCCGCTATTCTCTTGTCCGCATCGATTTCTAAAGCAAACAGGTTGGGGGCAATCTCCACCTCTCCCTGACCGAAAATGTTTCTCTCGAATATGTCGGTGAGACTGGCTTGAGGATCCGTGGAAAACACAACGATTCTCTTTCCCTGTTTCGCGAGCCAAAAAGCGGTGGCTGCTGAAAGAGTGGTTTTCCCAAGGCCTCCCTTACCACCGAACAAGATGTATTTCACGTTTGGATTAGCTTGTAAGTATTGCTGGATTGACAAGGCTGTGGACAGAATGCTGAGCCTCCCTAAGCGAAGACCGTGTCTGTGACGTCGCGCTCCCTCAGCAACGTTCTTTTCCATGTTTTCACATGAGGCACTGCGTATGGCAGGAGTCTCAGGCAATAGTAGGGCGGAAGAACCGGAACACCCAGCATGTCGCCCATGGTTATTAGCAGGAAGAGATTTTCCAGGTGCATCCTCGTCTTTAGGGCGTAGGTGACCATGCCGTGCATAGCCATGCCGTAGACCAATCCCTTTACTGCCTTCTTTACCTCGCTCTCCTTCTTTTCTTTCTCTCTTCCTTTGTCCGCCATGGGAGTTTCTCCAGAGACACATAAAAGATATTTCAATGGGTTAAGTGTTTCTACTTTAACTTCTCCGTCACATCCTTTTCCTTTAGCATGAAGTGTCTCCACTCCCGAATTCTGGGCATCCAGAAAGGTAGAATTTTGAGCCGATAGTAAGAGGAAACCGTGAATCCTAGCATGTCTCCGAAGACAACTGTCATGAGCACGTATTCAGTGAGCAGTCTCTTCTCCCTTACATCCAGAATCACATCATAAACTGTGGCTCCTATCAGAAAATCCTTCAAAGCCTCCTTAATCTTGCTCAACTTGGGAGCAAAAGACAACCCCGGAACCTCTCAAAAGCTTTGAACAGTGACGCCAAATATAGCCTTAATGGTGAAGGCTTGCGAGACACGAGAAAATAGTCAAAGAACGAGCCTCCTAAACAGGGTTCGTTTCGGTCTGCTGTTGTATGTCAAATCAATCGCTGCTTCACCCTCTCTATCAGACTCCTCTAATCTTCGCTTAAGATTATTCATTCTTTACAAAAAACGCTAGGATGGCCGTCAGCGTAACTCTGATTCAATCATCCGTTTCATGCAGTTTTTAATCGTCATTCGGCCAATATTTACAGTCGAAACAGCTAAAGATAAATCTTTTCAGGCGGTAAAGGCTATAGTTGGTGAAATCCTGTTTGAGAGTGGTAGCGGCTGACTCTGGTGCGGCAATTTTAAGCGAAAACTTTGAACCTTTGCAGATGGTTGCCGTCAGCGCAGTGCTCGTAGAACCTCCATTCACTAGAGCGAGCTCCTGCTTAGCCGAGCCCCTTTTCGCTAAGGTGGAGACTGGTCCGCTCTTGATCATTCACGAGTTGGAGCTGTGCTCGAACCTTCTGAAAAGCGTGAAGGCCGACGTGGTCCACTTAGACATGTCCTTGGGCAGCCTGAGCCTCGAAGAGCTCTCAGCCGTCAGCCTCTCCCAGATGAAAATCTCCGGTAGGGCTAGAGGGCACATCCTAATGATTCTGCCAAAAATAAGAAGAATCGCCCTCGACATCAAACGCGCCCACGACATAGAGGTTTTAGCCATCGGAAAAGAAAGTGTGCCCGTGAGAATAGCCGAACTGACCTCAGGAGCCCACGCAGTCCTTTATGCGGCGGAGAGAGCGGTTGAACAGAGAACCAGGCTGAAGTTAGGCTTGCCAGCCAAGTGCCGCGCCGAAATCCTTGAAGAAAGCGTGTGCTTACGGTCTATGGTTCTCTCAGAGCAAGACGTGATGGGCTGCGCTGAAGACGAAAACAGAGTCTTAGCTAGAGTGCAGACGGTGGAAATGCATAACCCTGTGGCTCGAGGCTTTCGAGTGTTGGAGATTGCACCTAAGACGCAGAGCAGTTAGGTGAGCGCGGCGTCGAGGGCTTTCGTCTATTCCTTCTCGATTTCCTTGAGTTCAACCTCGCCCTTCGGAGACGTTTCCTCAAATATTATTGCTTGGAATCTGTAGATTCGCGTTCCCTTCAGCAGCCAGGAGTCGGGTGGTAGACCCGCCTTGATGCAGCACTGGCAGAGAAACGTTTCCTCATCCCATTCCCATTCCACTGGCACCTGTGGGAGAAGCAAACCCTTGAAGTAGCCGCGCTCCACGATGAGCCCGTCTCTTCCGACCTTAATCTTGGAGCGATAGTCCATGGGATTTTCCACCTCGACGGGTTCGGGAGGGGTTAACACGCTGACTTCGAAGACGACGTGGTCGAGTTCGTCTCGAGACAGGGGGTGGAAGCGAGGGTCTTGTGTTGCCGAGCT
>Ga0315306_10000290_pt1 | contig 24237 bp, 22 predicted proteins | sample TDP1_MG_FD_203803 | JGI IMG/M metagenome (GOLD analysis project Ga0315306, IMG submission 203803) | Freshwater sediment microbial communities from Lake Towuti, South Sulawesi, Indonesia - TDP1 | ecosystem: Environmental > Aquatic > Freshwater > Lake > Sediment | place: Indonesia: South Sulawesi... | reverse complement strand
GGAGCGTGAGGTTGAAGCCCTTGGCGCGTTTGGTCGGACCTTGGGAGAGCTATTCATTATGAGAGACGATTACATAGATACACTTGATCCGGCAGAGCTTCAGCATAGAATAAAATATGAATCTCTACCTCTTCCATTGATTTACGCACTACAGGACCCAAAAGCAAAGAGAGAAATTCTGCAGGTTCTGACAAAAACTAAGGTAACAAGGAAAGACGTGAGAGTTCTTATCGAAACAATCTTAAGAAGTGGCGGGTTTGAGGAAATGAAGAAAAATATGCAGAACTTAGTAGAAATCGGGCGTAATTTTCTCCATAACCTAAACGTTCAGGAAGAGAACCTCTATGTCATTATCTCGTCGACTCTTGAGGATCTCTAACTGCTTAGAACCACCAGAAATATCTTACTGGTAGCCGTCTTCTCCTCTTCAATTCTCACACGCTCACATATTTGCTGTATATATGCTCGACTAATATACTTAAAAATCTTGTTGTACACATCTACAAGTCAGTGATGGCAAGAATTAATTAGCTCCGACACTAATCGAAAGAACTTAGGCTGTTCAAATGCCCAAAAAATATTTCCCTTATGAAATCGGCATTTCGCGAAGAGATTTCGCAGCCATTTTCATTTTGGTGTTCAATGCCTTTACATGGTATTTTGTAATGTCCGCACGCATGAGGGGAATACTCAATAGCTCTAACATAACTAACATTGAAAACCTATCAATATGGGTGCTTTACTACACCACAATTATATGCTCCGGCGTTGTAGGTCTGCTTTTAGCTCGCAGAATCGGAAAATCAACCTTTCTCTGCTTGTGGATGGCTCTTGGAACAGTTTTCTCACTCTTACCCGTTGCATCTGAGAGCCGTATCTCCTTATACAGTCTATGTGTCTTCACTCTATGGGCAGTCTCATTTGGAATAGGAATGCCATCTTGCCTAGCTTATTTTGCCGACTTCACGGTCATTGAAAATCGAGGACACACCAGCGGAATCACATGCCTAGCCATCAATCTGGGAGTCTTTCCTTTCGCCATGGTGCAGGGTATACTCGATCCAATGTCAAACGCGCTAACGGCCGCAGCCTGGAGGGGGTTTGGGCTGATCGCGTTTTTCTTCCTAAAACCAAGAGAAACTCGCACCAACATGAAAAAGAACTCCTCTTATCTCTCCATACTTCGAGAAAGGTCTTTCCTCCTTTATCTCGTACCTTGGATAATGTTTTGTCTTGTTAACAGACTGGAGGCGCCTATACTCGATAAATTTGGATACGATTTTATTCGCTTCTTAGTTATGGTGGAATTCGTTGTTGGCAGTATTTCTGCATTGATTGCGGGTGTAATCTCCGATTTGATTGGCCGAAAGAGAGTGATAATAATTGGTTTTATAGCATTGGGCATTGCATACGCTACTTTGGGCGTTGCTCCCGGGACCCCTGTCACTTGGTACTTCTATGCCATGGTGGATGGAATTGCTTGGGGGGTTTTTGAAGCAATGTTCATTCTCATTTTGTGGGGAGACTTATCACAAAATACCGTCAGAGAGAAGTATTATCTACTCGGAATCCTTCCATACCTTCTTTCAGACGTGGTTCAGTTGCTCCTAAGTCCCTATGTCAAAGAGGTTCCGTATTATGCTGCCTTTTCCTTTGCCAGCTTCTTCTTGTTTCTAGCCGTCCTACCGCTAATGTATGCTCCCGAAACCCTGCCAGAAAAGAAGATAGAACTCAGACGGCTCCGAGGATACATTGAACAGGCGAAGAAGGCTAGAAAGAAATATTTAGGAAAAAGCGAAACTGAGGGTTAGAGATTATCGAGAGTTGTAGCCACACCATCCAAGATCTTGGCAAAGGGGTGCTCAGGATTCTCGGTGGCGAACAATGTGCCTCCACCGGTTCTAAGAATGTCACAGTAACAAGGAATCATGTCTATTAGGGGGAAGTTAAAGTTGTTCATCAATTTTTTAGAGAGCTCCTGCTTCTCAGTCTTCGACAGTAAGATCTCACCGAAAACCTTGTTCATGACCAAACCAGTCTTCTTCTCGAACAATCCATAGAGCTCATCTATCATATGCTGAGTCCCTTTAATGTCGGAAACGTCCATGCTCGAAACCACGAGGACCACATCAGCGCTCACAATGGCGTTTATTGACGAATACTGAAGCCCAGGGCTGGTATCAAAGATTACATAATCAATGTGCAAATCATTCAACAGCGAAGTCTTCAACGACAAAAGCCGCCCCAAAGCCTTCATCTCCCATTTCCTATCCTTTGCACTCATCTCCCTAATGGCCTCGGTGCTCGGATTCGCAAACCCGACAAAGAACTGACCACGCTTAACATGCGTGGAAGAGAAATCCCTCAAAATCTTTTTTATGTCGCAAACACCATTGAGATAATCGTTCATCCAATACTCAGAATTTTTTACCTTGAAGATAGCCTGAAGACTAGGCGCACGAAAATCCAGATCCAACAAGCAGACGCTTTTACCCCTGTTGGCGTAGAGCGCCGCCAAGTTGATCGAGAGCAGCGTCTTTCCGGTTCCACCCTTATAAGAGTGCATCGCGATTATTTTTCCCATTTCTTCTCGCCTCCCTCCTCCTTCTCAACACAAAAATACGCCTTACGTCCTCTCCTCTCCTTCTTCAAGTACCCCATCAGAACCAACTGATTTAGATAACCGCTCTCAACAGCTCTAGCCCTCTTTGACTGCTCTGCAACCTCATCCGCAGTCGCCTCACCCAACTTGCACAGCGTGACAGCCGTCTTACGCAAATGATCAGGCAGAGACAGAAGAGTCATCACATCCAAAACATCAGGTAATTCGGCAGCTGTCTCACGCCTACTATGCTTCTGAACCTCAATCAAGACTTCCATCTTCTCATTCAGCCTTTCCAAGCTTTCTCTGATCTTCATCAAGAGTTGAGTCTCAGAACTTCCCAACCTGCGACCAGACAGGGACAAACTCACACCACCAGACACCCGTCAAACACAACTACACAAAAAAGAATCATCCGCTCTATTAAGTCTTGCGACACATGGGTTCAGATTCATAATAACGTGATGGATCTGTGTGTTTGGTTTTGGCCATATGTCGGTGTTCGATATAGTGGGTGTTTTGGGCTAATTGTTATATCGATTGTATGGTGTCGTAATACTTGAAGTTAGCTGAGGGTTCGGTTTGACTGGTGTTGTTGTTGACCATTTGGTTGCTGTGTTGGTTTTGGGAGGGTTGTTTGTAGCTGGCGTTGTTGTTGTGCCTAACGCGGTTTATGTTGGTTTTTTGAGTGTGGACGAGCAGCAGTTGAGGAATGTGGCTGGAGGGGTTTTGAAGACGATTCTGTTGGACGAGGGTTGTCCTGTGAGTTGGGGTTCGAGCAGTTACTTCGATGCTGGTGGTGTGAGGAGGTTCGGTCTGGCGTTGTCTGGGGCTGATTCCATGTATGTTTTGGATTCGGACAAGGTTGAGAGGCTGGTTGTTGGGAACCCTGTTGGTTTTTTGGAGTATGCGAGGGCTAGGGAGCTGCTTGGGTTGAAGGACTATGGTTTTGGTATCAAGATTGCGGCGCCTTTTAGGGTTGTAGTCAGTGCTCTCCCTAGTGGTGGCGCTTACGCATTGAAGTATGAGGTCAGTGTTGCGCTAAACGATGGGAAACCTGTTCCGAACGCTCTGGTTAAGGGAATTGTTGTTTATTCTAGGTATATGGGTGGCTCGGGTGAGGATGAGAAGTACTCTCTTGGTTTTGTGGTTGTGAAGAGCCTCACGAACGAGCTGGGGAGGAGTGTTGTCGAGTGTAGCGTTGGTGCGGAGTATTCTGATGTCGTCGCTCTTTTTAAGGCGACTGTGTCTAACGTTGCGACTGTTGTTTTCTATCGTGCGAGTTCTTTGCCGAATAATATAGCCACTGTTAACATTGTTGGTGACGAGGCTATTCTCACTCATCCTAAGTATGACCCTAACGAAAACAGGTGGATTGAGAACGTCGGGTTGCTCACTGATGAGGAGCTTATGAGCTTCTATAATGGAACGAAGAGCGACGCGTTGAATTATGGTTCTAACTGGCTCTGGCGCAAGAGCTTTAGGGGTATGAAATCTTTGAACCCTGTTTTGTTGATTTTCAATATTTGTGCTGTCGAGAAGTCAATTGGGAGGAAGGGTGTCATTTTGGTTGGTCCTTACCCCAACTATCTTGGTGACAGGGTTGTCCAGTACGGTGGGGTTCCTCAGGGCGCGACTGTTGAGCTGCACACGCCTGTGGTTATTTCTGGTATGACTTATATTGTGACGTTTACGTTGTGGAGAGAAGCCTAAAGCGCTTCTGCGCCCGCGAGTAAGACCCTCTATACCCGGGAGGGGGGCATGTTGTGGGGAATGTTGCCTGTGGAGTTTGGAGACTGAAAATAAATTAGAAGACGAAAAAAGGTAACAGAATAAGTGTTTCCATGAAATCGACGTAAATTAGTTAGGAAAGATAAACTCTGTGCTAGCCTAGAGGGGGGTCTGATAGAAGAGTGGAACTGGGGCTGCTGTTGACGCTGAGCTTGTAAAGCAATTTGAGAAGGTGTCTGTTTGAAGTGCGCGAAATCGGCTCGGAGGGGTTGAGAGAGACAGAGACGGGTAGAGGCTCGTCTAGAGGCGTCTGTTTGATGTCAAATGTGTAAGCTATTGTTTGAGATGTGTTGGGAGCGGCTGTCTTTATTCTGCCTTAGCCAACGAAATCCAATAACCCATAAACACTCGTGCAAGGATAGACGCCTTATTTGACTTGTTTAGGCTCTTTCGCCCTCCTGATGATCACGATGGGTTTGTGCTCTACCCTGTCGAGCATGTCCCAAGTCACGCTGGTTAAGGAAACGCCAAACGATTCCGCCATGTCCCAGACGTTTCTTCCGGCGCCGAATCCCCTGGCTCTGTTGGAGACATCGCTAATCTCAAGTGCCTCTTCCGTCTCTATTTTTGAACCTGCGATGGCTATGGGTGTGGCTCTCCGCCTAAACCTCAAGAGTCTTCCGCACACGTAGGCGATTAAGCCTCCGCCCGAATGAATTCCTTTTATGGGTTTGGGGCGTGGGGTGAAGTGGAAGCCGCCTAGAGAGTAGGTTTTGTCCGTGTCGACTATTAGTATCGCCACTTTCTTGCCTAATCTCGCCTTGACTTGCTCGTGTATTCTTTGTGCTATTTGTTGGGCGTTCTTCAGAGGAAGACTTACGTAGGAGTAGGGGAGGTTGCTGCCGTCGATTCCCCCCTCCGAACCGTGCATCAGCGCCTGCCAGAGACCGGCTTGTTTCAGGGCAACCTGCTTGTGGGCGCTCCCCTCCTCAGGTGGATAGGTTCGGAAACGCATGATTGTCTTCCTTTTAAGATTGCAGAGAGGTCCGAGAATGTAACCCCAGACGTAGCGCATCCATTGTTTGGCCAGCAGACGAGCCAGCGAGCTTGGGTGAATTGTGCTCTCGTCGACGATGTTGCCGAGAGTTGTTGAAATCGCCTTCTCAGAGACCGTCACGAAGTCGTTGTCCTTCACTTTGCCCTTTATGGAGTTGATTATGTGTTGGAGGTAGTCTTCGCCTGGTCTCCAGTAGTCTGTGGTTATTGCCAGCGTCTTGTATTTAGCCTTCACTTTGAATCCGCTATTACTCTGCGTCTCTGCTTCTTATGTGGCTTATCGAGAGTGGGGTTGGTTTAAATATGGCGATGTCAACCAAACATTTTCTGGCTTTGCAATAAGTAGGTTCAATTCATCACGGTTATACACGTGAAAGATTGCTCCTAAAAATGGGAAGCCGAAAGGGAGGTAATAAGTTGCCCGAGAAACAAGACGAGAAGAAGAGCGTAGACATCTATCATCTCCTCCTCGAGGCTTCCGAGAAGCAGAGGCGCCAAAAGAGAGCTGAGCTTCTCAAGTCTGTTGGCGTTGAAGACCTCTTCGAAACGGGAAGCGTAAGGGTTGACATGAAGACCTGCAAGGGTGTGGAGTGCAAGTTGTGCATTGAGTTGTGTCCCACAAACGCGCTCTATTGGAAGGCTGGAGAGATAGGCGTCACGGAAGAACTGTGCGTCTACTGCACCTCTTGTGTTCTATACTGCATGGTGGACAACTGCATCCAAGTGGAGAGAAAACGCCCAAACGGCGAGTTAGAGCGATTCAGTAAGCCCTCAGATGTATTTTCGTTTTGGGAACACCTCAACGCGAGAAAGAGAATAGACGCTGTGAAGATTATCCTGCCAGACGAGGAAGCCTTCCTAAAACGCTACCGCAAACCCCTTTTCATGTTTGAAGAGGAGAGAAAATAGATCCTCTGAGGATCTTATCAACCCTTTTTCTCTCGTTTATCTAGCACTTCGATGAAGGCTTGGCATGAAGATTTCATTCTGACGTAGTATTCTGGCTTGCTGGTTTCATACTCACAAGAATACTTGAGCCTACTAGCGCGAAAAGGAAGCATAAGAGCCTTCAAACTCCACAGAACAGGGTTATAACAAAAAAAAGCACTAAACGAATACTTGAAAGCTCATCCAGAAACACCCAGAAAAATCCAAAAAAAGGCCTAGTAAGATTCTTAAATGTCAACAACGAAATGTATGGAACAAGTCTGTGTATGGGCTGGTGTTCGTGGTCAAGGAACGTATGTTGGTGGAAGGCATTCTTCAAGGTGCAGGATATAGAGCTATAGCGAAGCAAGCCGCACGCTTCTCAGGCGTCAGAGGCTTGGTCCGAAACCTCGATGACGGAAGAGTTGAAATCTTCTGCGAAGGCACCAAGTCTGCACTAAAAAAGTTTCACAAACTGATAGACATTAAGGGCAAGTCGGAAGACATAATGAGCATCAACGTTACCAAAATTGAGTGTTTCGAAGAAGACGAGAAAGGTTATAGTTCAGCTTGGAAGGCTTATCGAGGCTTTGAAATAGACTACGGAGTCGAAAAGCCGTCTCCATTCGAAGAATCAACTCTAGAAGACCACGAGTTTGGAAAATTGTATTTCTCCAGTTTCAGAAACGAGCTGAAGACCTTCAGAGAAGAAACCAAAGTCAATTTTGTGCGGATGGCAGAGAAATATGGCGACATATCGGCGGAATTAAAGGAGCTTAGAACAGGAATCGAAAGGTTCCTAATCAAATTTTTGAAAGAGTACACTAAGAAAGAATCTAGACGTGATTTGCAGCCCAACACCTTAAGAAACACAAAGCAACATTAAAAATGATGATTTACTCCTTAGCGAGTCTATACGTGTGGGTTTTTGTGTCGCAGTCGACTTTGCCTTCTTCGAACAGTTTTCGCAGGGGGCTGAAGACTTTCTTTGGTGGTTTTCCAAGCTGCTCGGCGATTTCAACGAGGGTTAAGGGCTTCTCCGATTTCTTCAGCACCTCAACAATCTGCTCTTCAACCTTCCCCAACTAATGAACACGCTTCCTAGCCAGAAGCCTCTCTGTTTACTCTCTTCTATATTATAGAGGTTTTGCACAGCAAACAGAATCTTTAAGGGGCAGTCATTTCTAGGAGGCGTCGACTTATTGCCATTTCTCTTGGAGGAACTTCGGAATCTCCGAGGAGTCTCGTGGTCCCACTAGGACTTCCCATCCGCTGAGTTCTTGGATTTCTCCGCTGAGTCTCGCCGCCTTTCCAGGTATTATCAGTTTTTTGTGTTTCACTTTCTCCTCAGCCTTGGTCTGTTTGATTGCTTCAGCCACCTTGTCAGCAGTGAGTTTTCTGCCTGCAACCGAGCTGTCAACCGCCAGTCCTTCGGTGTCAACCACTATTAGGTAGCAGTCTATGCCAGAAGACTCTATGTCCGATGCAACCGTGTAGTATGTGAGCGCGAAGTTCGTGGTCATCATCACAGGCGAGCTCTCGTCTGGCTTGCCGAAAACCTTTATCCCAGGCTCCACAGCCACGGGCTTCCTCGGGTCGGTGTAGATGTTCTGCCTCAGAACCACGGTGGGCAGAAGCGACCACCCCTCAGTGCTGTGCATTATAAGGATGTCGGCGTATCGGTTAATCAGCACAGAAGCGATGTAGGCTTCGTTCCACGCGTTAACCTCTGGAACATCAGCGCGCTCCCTCCAAGCCACAATGGGCGTGCCTATCAGTGGAAAGCCAAAAAGCTCATCGCCTCTCTTTGACGCAGCCCTGCGAATCATGGTGAAGTTGTCAACAGTGTCTGTGAGCCCCTCGTCGGAAAAGGTGCCAGGGTCCAGAACGAGGTCTTTCACGCCGTATTCGACGAGGGTCTTAGCCAGCGAGCGAAGGAACTTGAGGTCGTTTGGCGCAAAGACGGCTAGGGGACAGTCGTACATGAGGGCGAGTTCAGCCATGTCTTTCCAATTGTCTTTTGTAGCCGCATATATGAGAGGTCTCGCCTTGGGAGCAGCCATCAAGCCCGCCTCAACCACCTCAGGGCTAAAGGAGCAGAGGACGAGCGGTAGGCCTGTGTTTTCAGCGACCTTCTTCACAGCTGACTTGAACTTGTCGGGGTCGTTTGAGGTCGACCTGACCGCAATCATGTCGAGCCGTAGCTGCTTACCGATGTAGGTGAAAGAGAAACCCTCGGTCTTCTTGACTCTGCCCAACAGTTCTTCGTCTGGCATCTCGTCTGTGACGTCGATGGCGATGGCTGTCGGGTTGAAGTAGGCTAGCTCGTGGCGGTACATGACCAGTTTTCCGCCAATCTTGACCGCCCTGTCGCCCACGCCTACTGTCACTTCTTTTATCGGGGGTTTGAGCAGGTCCCAGAGCTTCTGGTGAGACCTCTCGTACTGCTTCTCTTTCAGAAGGGGCTTGCACAGTTCAAGAGCTGTCTCCCTGTTCACAAGCTTGGCGGCGAAAGCCATGCAGTTCTCTTGCCCACACTCCTTACAGTTGGTCTTGGGAAGCAGAACGTAGACGTCGATTGGGCTGAGCTCCTTCGCGCCAGTCTTGCCAACTTCCCGCTCAGTCACACCCGTTCACCACCTTCTATATCTTCAGCGTGACCCAGTCGCTGACAAGCTCGGGTCTGCCCCTGCCTCGACCAGCAACCAATCTCTTTATCACGTCCTTCACGGTTTTGACGGCGGCTGGGTGCATCATCATGAAGACGTCGACGCCTGCTAGGAGCAGAGTCAAAGCCGTGACCGTCTCCCAGATTGGTCCCCGAAGCTCACGCGGACCCCACTCCGGCGCCATCTTCATCCACGCCTCTCTCGCAGCCCAGGCGTTTGTTGTGCCAGATGACAAGGGGTGCTGGAGCTCGGGGTCGCCCATCAAACCGGCCAAGCGGGCTCGCTCCATCGTTGTGAAGGCGTAGTCTAAGCCGTATCCGAGAGCCGCTGTGGTCGTGTCCATTATGATTTGTTCTCTGGGGATGAACTCGTACAGTTTGCGGTTCAGCTCCCTAGCGTGATTGAGGTCCATCGAAGTGAAGGCTAACGCGACTTGCCCGTGCTGTTTAACCATTTTCGCCGACCTTTCGATGTCCATGTCCAGGGTTATGGAGCTCATGAGAAGCCTCTCGCCCTCAGCAACTGCTGCAACCTTCTCAAAAACCTTCAAGTCCTTCTCAGGGTCGCCACAACCGCCCACAACCATGGGCACGTCAACCGCTTGAAGTACGTTTTCAACTGTTTTCGCTGCCTCCCTCGGCGGCGTGTCCCTTAACAACGGGTCGATGCTGACCAGGTGAAGCGTTATCATCTCAGCCCCAAACTTCTCAACAGCCAGCTTAGCCCAAGCAGCAGGGTCCTCCAAAACCTCTTCGACGTGCATCTTCACAGCCTTAGCTAACGGAACCTTCATGTCGAAAACGTCAAGAGTTATCACGGGAGGGTGAGGAGTCGGATTCTCGAAGAGGTAGTAGGCTGGAGATCGCTCGCCGCCGACAACGATGGATTTTCCCCTTGTTCCTCCCTCACTCTTTGTGGCTCCCAATTTCACTTCCACTATCTGTCCCGGATAGGTCTCGACTGGTGGAATGAAGTCCATTTCAATGATTGTTGATGGCTTAGCCTTGGGAGGAACAACCGTTGGAACAGCTATCCTCGGCGGGGCGGCTACGGCGCCTGGCTGCAGCCAAATCTCTAAATCGCCGACTTCAATGTCCACGTCTTCGAGTTCCAGCTCCTGAAACTTGCTCAGGAGCTCAATTAGCTTGGGACTGAACTTGACAGCTGCCTTTTTAGCCTCTTCCTCCTCTTCCCCCATGGTGTTCACTCTTCCTTTTCAACCTTAGACTTCTCGCTCTTCACGGGTCGAATGATAACCCTCTTTGCGTAGATTTTGGCGTCTTTCAGAATTATTTTGAAGCCGCCGGCTGTTAGGGGCACAGTTGGCAACTCAGCTACCGGCTTGGGCACAAGCTCTTCTTCAGCAACGGCTTCGGGCGCAACCTCAACTCTCGCCTTCCATGTCTCAACCACGGGATGTCCACGCTCTTTCAAGAAGTTTTTCAGGTCGTCTAGGGTTTTGACTTCGGCTTCTGTAGGAATTTTCTCCACAAGTTCGTTCGGAATGAAACTTTTGACTCGCTCCTTCACGGTGCTCGGCATCCAGACTATGCGCTTCCATCCTCCGTCTGACTGCAGAAACTTGGGCGACCTCATGTATTCGATTGAGATGCCGTGGAAACCGTCGACCTGTCGACCGCCAGCTGTGGAATCGGATATTGTGGAGAAGGGCAGTCCATTCACTGTCACCTCTTTGAAGCCACGGTGAACAATCCCGAAGCCGTCGACCTCGGGGATGTAGAAGGCAGCGCCCTCGAAACAGCCACAAGATGTGTGAGGATAGCCGAACCCCGTGTACAACCAAACCCGCGTGACCTCCCCAAGCGACTTCTTCCTCACGACCTCGTTGACACCGGAGAACTCACCCTTCACAAGATCAATCAACTCGCCCTTGTCAATCTCAAAGACCGGACCCTTCGGATCAACTCTGGCGGAGGCTCTGGCGTCAAACCAGCTGATGGAGCCGCAGTTGGAGTAGCGCTGCGGCGTTATCACACAGACGTGTGTGGGCGCGAAGGACTGGCAGAGGGTGCACCCGTAGAACTTGTCCACTTCCTCGTCTTTCAGTCCCCTAGCCTTGGCGTCGCGAGCCTCATAAACCTTCAAGGCTTCGGTGTACATCTCTCTGACCTTCGCTGGGTCTGTCAGAAAGGTGATTTGAATCTTTTCGATTATTGGGAGCTCGCTCTTGAACAGTCTCTGGAGGACCTTTCCGATGAGCGTGAAGGAGTTCAGCCCCTTCTGGAACGATTTCTTGCTGAGTCGCAGCCATATGTCGTAGCGCTGGTTGAGGTGCATGAAGCCCTCGATGTAGTTGCAGTAGGCGTGGATTCGCCTCTCGACCACGCTCTCAAGCGCCTCCTCCAGCTGTTGACCAGCGACCTCGACGAATATGCCGAAGGGGTGAGAGCTCCCGACAGCCATGTCTTTGATGTCGGGTCCAACAATCATGATTTTTTCGTCTTCGACTTCTTCCAAGCCTCTCACTCTCACGAGTTCGAATTTGGTCTCTATCCGCTCGCCGCCCAGCTCAACCTGCGCGTCGTGGTAGCGGATTCTCTCTCCCTCGTAGATCACTCCAACGTCTACGGGGATGTCCTTAAACATGGACATTTTTCTTCTCACTCTCCTCCCAATTTGTTTGCGATGACTTCAAGACTTTGAGCCCAATCGTCCACAGAGAGATTTGGAAAAGACCAGGACGCGTGTGGGTGATAGTACCTGTCCAAGCTCACGGTTTTCAGGTTCCTCCCGAAGTGTTTGAGCGAGGACAAGATAACCCATTCCATGTAGTACGTGATTCCCATAAATAGGGCGAGGTCGTACTGTCCCAAGCCGTCTAAGCCCCTCCACTCCAAGTCCTCAAGTCTATTTGCGACATCCACAGCGCTCATCCAGGAAGAGGGTTGAAAGCCCCTCTTGTTGAACTCACCTATAATATGCGATGTGGCTACCACTGGAATCTTCCCAGCCTCGGCTATGCGAATTGTGTAGTCTATGGCTTTCTTGTCGCCCGCATCCACCTCTGCCGCTTCGTGTCCGACGATGAGGATGGGGCGCTTTGCCTTCTTCACCATTGCGACGACCACTTCTGGCTTGGTGATGACCAGCGCCTTTGTGGGTCCTGGAATCTCGGCTTTTTGCCAAGGCTCAGCCGTTGCCATCACGCTTCCTCCTTTCTCTTTCTTATCATCCTCGGCAGAAGTGTTGGGTCTGGGATTCTGCCCTCTTTCCATTCTTTCTGCTCTAGTATCTTATGGATTTCGTCCTTCATGGTTATGGGGATGTCTGTTTCCGTGCGGACAAAGAGGTCGATGTCGTCTGGTGGGATGCCGTAGAGTCGCTTGTGCAGGTCTATATAATGCGTCAGCTTGATGGCTCTTCCCTTCGTGGTGTCGTTTGGTCGCATACAAAGCTTAGCGATCATGACCATAGCCTCTTCCTTAGACTCAGCCGCATAGAAGAGGTGTTCTGGGGTGGGACCGACATACACGCGGTCACCGGTCCTCGCATCGTGAACATACCAGTCTTCTTCACGGTCTCTTCGTCCTAAGAGCATTCGGCGGTACTTGGCTCCGTGGGGTCCAACTATGACTGGCACGCCCAACCGCCAGAAGCCGCTTCCGATGGCTGCAGCCTTCTGGGAGTAGGCGCCCCACGCAAGTCCGACGGCGCCCACACGGTTGAGGATGTAATCGGCGATTTCTTCGTAGTTGGCTCGCAGGTTGCGCTTGGCGAATATGCTCGCGATTTTGATTGCTGCGCCGGCTATGTGAGAGTTGGCGACGCAGGACCCGACGTTCACTATTCCCCCAGCCTCGAAGGCGCCAGAGTACTCCTCGTAGAGGGTCTTGCCCTCCTCGTTCTTGTACATCGCTGCTGTCATGGCGGCGCAGCCAGAAGTGACCACGATGTATCTGCGGTTGGCGAACTCTCGGCAGATTTCTACGACTTCTTTTCCGCCGTGGGGGTAGTTGGAGCACCCCACAACGGCTACCACGCCTGGTATCTCTCCCAACACTATGGGGCTTCCGACGTTGCGTATCTCCACATCCTGTATGGCGCCTCTTCCTGAGCGAACCTTGAACTTCTCCTCCTTGAGCTTCTTCTCCCCAGCCTTGACAATGTAGCTGTGCATGGGCAGGTCTACTTGGCAAGCGTTTTCGCAGCGTCCACAGCCAACACATAAGTCGTATAGGCTTGCCAATGGATCTATGTTACCATCTGCGGCTTCGGCGACAGCATCCATTATTTGGAGGTCTTGAGGACACGCCCTTCTGCAGTCGTTGCACTTTTTGCAAGTCTTGGCGCCTTCGATTATGTCCTCTACGCTCGGAATAGCCTTGAACTTCTTGCGCGTCGGGGCGACCTTCACGGCGGTTCTAACTGCTACTTCGCCGACCTTTTCGGGGTCTAAGATGAGCACGCCCGGGACTTTTCCCTCAACCAGTTCTGTCACGGTGGCGTCCACTGGGGCTTTTGTTCGGTTAGGGAGTCCCATGCAGTTTTTCTCGCTGGTGACTATGACTGGCGCCTTTATCTTTTGGGCTTCGAGCAGGGAGTCTGTTCTCACGCATTGTTCATCCAGAATTATGATGTCGGGGAGTCCGCTCCTGATGAATCGGAGTTGCCAAGAGATTGGACCCACTATCTTGGCTTTTGGGCTGTAGCGAGTCACGTCGTGGGCGGTGCAGCAGAGCCCACAGACTTCCACTTCGCCGTAGAGACCGTTCTCCTTGAGGTAATCAACTATTCCTGTGGCTGGAACCACGTTGTGCCCTATGCACAGTATTGTGGGCTTCTGTGAGTCGATGGTTCCGTAGCCGAGTTCCACGAGTGGCGCCTCTGGGTCTGCTTTGGGGAATCCCAACGCCGAAATCTGCGCTATGTCGGCTATTTCTAATCCCAAGTGGTCTATCATGCCAGCGTGAAAGACTTTAGACTCAAAGTCTATGCTGCTGCCTTCCTGCCCAGTGTGCGTCGAAGACAAGAGATGTGTTATCTGGTTTTCGCAGTAGTCGAGGATTTCCTCGAGGTCACCGAGAGTTTTCGGTCGAATGCCGCAGACAAGCCGAGTTATGGGCGCCTCGACTTCTATGTTGATTCCTCCGATGTCGACCGGATACCTCGTTCCATATTTGTTGATGAGGTGTTCGACCATGTGGCGAGCGTGAGCCGTGTGTGTGGCTGCTCCGATGAGGCAGGCTAGCAGGACTATGCGCGACTGCTGCGCCTCCATGTTGATTCCGCAAGCGCCTCTCTTTCCCGCTGTGAGGTCGCACTTGCCGAAGGTGCATAGGCAGCAGACATCGCAGTAGGGCATGTAGAGGGGCTTGTATCTCTGCAGAAGTCTGTGGTCCCACTCTCTCAGGTCGGTTATGGAGGGGAAAGGGGTTGGTCCCACGGGTTCTGTCCATGTCTCTTCCATGACTCTGCCGAATCGGAGTTCTAGGTCCTTTATGAGGGCTGTGTCCGTCTTAAGCTCCTTAATCCTCATAACCACATTTTTCTTTGACAATTACAATGCACGTCTCATGAAAGTGTTGAAATAGGTGAATAATCTAAGAGGCTTATTTAATCTTTCTGAGAGGCGAATTTTGTTGAGCTTTCCATTTTTCTGATGATACCCCACGCTTCCTCCCTTGGTATTATTCCCAACTCGATGAGTGTGGGAACCACTCGGACTTCATATCCGTCTGGCCAACCGCCGTCCTCTCGTTGTTGCTTCAAGATTTTCTCAAGCGCACGTTGAACCGTCTTGTTGTCGGCTTTGAATCCAGCGGCTACGAGACCGTCAAGGGGCGCCAACCAACTCCACACTGGCCACTTTTTCGTCCATTTCTCTGCCTCTGTCAAAATGAACCTCTCCAACGCGTTGCATGCTTTCCTGATGGTTGGTGAGTCCAGGTTTTCACCAACCTTTATCAAGACCTCGATAGCCCGCAGTGTGGAGTCTGGGTCTGTCTCAGTCGGTGCAGCCTTTTCCATGTGAATCCACATTCCGTCTTGAGCCTGCATCCCTTTCAGCCACTCCACGGCTTTTCTCAGACGTTCATCGTCTTCATAACCAGCTTTGAGGAGAGCTTCTATAGAGTCTGCAGTTAGTATTGGAACACCTCTCTCGGTACTAGACCAGAATGCAACCTTCTCCTTGGGCAGGGCTGGGTTTTCACGCCAGCCTCCGTTCTCATTCTGTAATCCCCATAGGAACAGCGTCGCTCTCTGCACGGTCGATGAGCTCGGTTTTTCTCCAGACTCGATTAGGTTTAAGATAGCCTCAGCCGTGGGTGTAACGGACGAGGGTTCGCCGCGTTCTTTTCCGAATCCGCCATCCTCATTTTGGAAGAGACGCATCTCTTTCAGATATTTCTGGGCGATGGCTGTGTTTAGTTTGCCCAAGCTTCTGAGCAGAGAGAGTTTTCTCCAAGAAGACGCTTTTCTCCAGAAGCACTCGACTGGTGCGCCTCTCAACTTCATGAGTAGGCACCTTAAAATATCCAGTTAACGAAACTCCTCATCTAAAACTTTCGTCCTTAATATTAAGGAGAAGCGTTAGCCATGTCCTTAACCTTGTCAGAGGCGCAGAAGCTCTCGGCGAAGAGCTTTAGAGAGATAAACGAGAAGCTCGACGTGATTCGTGGGAAGGGCTGGCACCCTTTCGTGATTGTAACGGACATTCTCGAGGAGGCTGGCGAGGTGGCGTCCATTGTGAAGGGCTTAGAAGGGTACAAGCCCCCAGAGAAACCCAAAACCAAGGAAATGTTAGCCACGGAACTCTCAGACCTACTGTATGGGGTGTTCGTTTTAGCAGAACACTACAAACTCAACCTTGAAGACTCTTTCATTAAGACTATCGAGGGCTACAAGCATCGATTCACTCGGTGAGCCGCGAGGCGCCGCCATCATTTCGGAGGAAAAGGACACAAACCAAAGCAACGAGAAACAACACTGTAGCATCAAACTCTAGGCGTGCACCTTCGAAACGTTTCAAAATCTACAAAAATCTCGCCGCAGCTTGCGTTTTCAGAACTTTTAAGCTTTTCCGCCAAACTTTATATGAGACCCTCCTCAAGTTCTGCTTAACCGAGGTAAGGAGGACAATGAGCCGCGAGGAGATGTTGAGAGCCGCGGACTCGACCTTCAGAACCGCTGGCTTTCAAACCTCCAAAAGATGCACTGCGAGGCCAAGCTGCTTCGATTTTGCCGCAAGAAGGCGCGGTCAACTCGTATTCGTCAAGGTGCCGGTCAACATCGGAAGCATCTCCAGCATAGACGCATCAGAACTCCGATCCATCTCAGCCTGTTTCTCGGCTTCACCCTTGTTTTTGTGTGACAAAGCCCGTGAAAAACCGCTCGAAGACGACACAGTCTACACACGATACGGAGTCTACGCTGTGACGCCGAAGACCGTTGAGGACTTCGTTTTCCGCGACATGCAACCGCTGATAGGGGCTGGACCTGGCGGCTACTACGTCAGCCTCGATGGAGAAGTCGTCAAGAAACGAAGACAAAAGCTGGGGCTGTCGGCTGGAAAACTGGCGGAGCTCATGGGAACCTCGAGGAGAACAGTCTACGGCTACGAGAGGGGCATGACCAAAGCCTCCGTAGCCACAGCCTACAACCTAGAATGGATACTGGGCGTGCCCGTGATCAAGCCAATCAACCTGTTCGAACCGCCACTCCCAGACATGGGCTTCTTCGCCAAAGCCAAGCGTGTCATATGCAAGAATCGATTCCTAAAATCGGTCTTGAAAAAATTGGTCCGCTGCAACGTCAGAGTTGCGCTCACGAGGAGGGCGCCGTTCGACTTTATCGCTCAGTTCCCCGAGGAAGGGCTGAACATAATGGGCGGGGTTGCTGACAAAAGGGAGAAGGATGTGGACAGAAGAACGAAGGAGATAATGAGCGTCAGCGAGATAGTTAAGGCTCAACCCATCTTCATAGCAGACCGCTGGCACATCCCCGAAAACAACATACCACTTATCCACCAAGAGGAACTTCTGAAGCTGAGGCTTCCAGAGGACATGCTCTCCCTGTTTTAAGCGGTCAACCTCGTCTGTCTAGCGTCATTATCCCTTTTGAGCCTCTTCGCCGGCTTCCAAGACTTCCGCACAAAATCAGGGTAGGCACCGAACCTCTCAAGCCACTTCTCAAGGAAGTGGACGGTTCTGGGGTCGGCCACGTAGCCAGAGCCCATTTCTTCGCCGTATTTTTGTCTCAGCTTCTCAACCGACTTATCCCTTTCAACCTTGGCGATTATCGAAGCAGCGGAAACTACGGGATATTTGACGTCAGCCTTGTGCTCTGAAACTATCTTAACCTTAAGTGAGAGCTCTTCGGCTATGTGCTGTCCGAACCTGTCGGCTAGGACGTCGGAGGCGTCCACGTAGGCTACGTCGGGTTTTAGGGCTGCAATCACCCCCGCCATTGTCTGAGCCTCCAAGCGATTCAACCGATGCAGTTTTCGTCCCCTCTCAACGACGCGGTCGATTTCTGCGGGAGACAATGCTATGATGTGGCATTGGGGAGCCAGCTTCCTAATCTCCTCAGCCAACTGCTCACGTCTGTGTGGAGAGAGGAGCTTAGAGTCTTTCACGCCCAGCTTCTTAAGTCTAGGCGAGTCTTTTTCGTCGATTAGAACGCCCGCTATGACGAGCGGACCGATAACTGCGCCGCGTCCTGCGTCGTCGACTCCGGCGATTCTCACGGTTCGTTCAGGCTCCTTCGGGACGTTTCGTGTAGGAATTGGGTGACCTTGTCGATAATAAGGTTGTGAAGGCTCTCTCTGTTGTCGAAGTTGACCTCAAAGATTTCGGTGTCTTCCCTAGCCTTGATGGTTTGGATAAGCGGGTCTCGCGCCTTGAAGTGGATGGTTCCAATGATTGCTTTTTGGCTGTTCAACGCCTCTGACACAGCCTCTTTGAAATGTGAGGAGAAGAGCTCCATGGGTCCTATCTCGTCGATGATTATGATTTGAGCGTTCGTCACGGCGTCGCGTATAGATTTAGCGCCTATACTGTTCAAGTCTTCGAGGTTGACGCGGTACTTGCTCACCTGTGGACCGACTGGTTGATTCACGTGAGCCAGCCAGCCCCTCCGCCCAGTGTAGAAGTCAACTGTCTCGAAGCCTACGCGGTTGCCTCCTTCACGGGCTTCACGGCTAATCATGCCCATGACTCGGTATCCCTTAGCCTTCAAGCCGTCGGCTGCTCTTAAGAGGACGGTTGTTTTTCCGATGCCTGGTCGCCCAGTGATGAAGAATAGACGCTTCAAGCTACACTTCACACCTGACTCCTTCTATTATTGCTTTTAGCGCTCTTTTTAAATGAGTCTGCAGCAAGTAACAAAAGCGACAACATTTGTTGTGCCATCGTCTCACACGTGGAACTGACAGAGAAAATAGGGATGGATGCAAAAGGGCTACAACCTGTGTAGGGCTAGGTGGTGGGAATGCTTGACGTCAGAAACACTATTAAAGCTAATATCTCACTCATGAAGAACAATACTATTCCTGCAAATGATATGAACCCAGAAACTGTCAATGCTCCCGATATTATGAGCATTATTCCGGTCGCCATTGCACGTCCAGAATGCCCTGTGTAATGTCTAGTGCCAATGTGAGTAGCGCCCCAAAGAATTTGCATCACTCCAAATAATATGAAGGTAATGAATGCATATATCACGTAAATGTAGTACAATGGGTGCATCCCATGATAGTAATAGCGGCGCTCGGGACTTGTGACAATTATGCCCAAAGCGACACTGACAAACAATAATACAGTGACAACTATGCTAAAGGCGAAGCTAACGGTTCCCATGCCAGACCCATAGTTTCTCTTGATTCCCAAATATCCTATGCCTGCAAGAATAAGTCCCACGGCAAGTAATATCTCAGTGGCGATGCTCGCAATATTCCCCGCTGCAAGCGAGATATACTCCAATAACCATGATATTGATATGGGACTACCAAAGAGCATGAACAGACCTGAAACCCCGGATATTATTGCTCCCACACCACCTATGATGAAACGTGTTCTGCTGGGTATCCCCCTTGGCGTAGGTGCCACAAGGGAAACTTCTGCTGTCGGAGCCTTAGCCTTTCCAGCTTCCACACACGTTTTGCAGAAGATGTTACCAGCCAGAATCACTGCGCAGTTATTGCACACGCCTTTTTCACATGTCTTGCAAACGGCAACAGCGTCTTCTTTTGGATGCACATAACATTTCAAGGAGTTTCCACTCTCATATCCTAATATTCTTTTTCTGTCCGGTGAAGTCGTATTAAAACTTTCCTTGTAAACTCTGAATTTCATTTTAGGCAGGGTGGGTTATGGCGGATGGACAATCACGCTGCAATAGGCAAGAATTAGAGGCTGATTCTCTGCAAAGCTTAAACCAATTGCTTCATATGTCCATTATCGAGGGTTAACTCTACTTGAATTTTGAATTCCCGACCGAAGCAGTAAAGGAAGGAAGAGTGGAACTATCAGTTCCTAGGCTTCGGGCTTTTGTTAAGGAGGCGTGGGAGTACGCGCCTTCCAAGGCGCCTGTGTTCTACAACCCAGCGATGGAATTGAACAGGGATTTGGCTGTTCTAGCTCTACAGGCCTATCAGAAAACGGTTAAGCGAGAGATTTCTGTTTGCGAGCCACTGACTGGCTGCGGGGTTCGAGGCGTGCGAATAGCCGCTGAGGTTGGAGGCGTTCGAAGAGTCGTTGTTAACGACATCAGCCCCACAGCCGCAAAGTTGGCTCAGTTCAATGTGGAACACAACGATTTGAGTGAGCGCGTCTCGGTGGCGAACGAAGACGCAAACCTCCTGCTAAGCAGATACGCCGCGCTCCGCAAGAGATTTGACTGCATCGATGTTGACCCCTTCGGCTCTCCAGTTCCGTACGTTGATTCGGCTTTGCGGGCTCTGCGAGACGGCGGATTGCTGTCTCTAACAGCCACCGACATGGCGCCGTTGTGCGGCGTGCATCCAAAGGCGTGCGTTCGAAGGTATGGCGGAAAACCGCTGCGCACCGAGTACTGCCACGAACAGGCAGTCAGGCTTCTGTTGGGCGGTCTGGCGATGACTGCCGCGAAGCATGATATCGGCATTAACCCCATGTTCAGCTACAGCGTCTACAACTATGTCAGAACCTATGTGGTTGTTCATTACGGGGCAAAAAAAGCTGACAAGAGCATTCAGAACATGGGTTACATACTTCATTGCTTCGCGTGTTTCCACAGAGAATCATCCAGAGCAACGGTTCCATTCTTGAAGCGAGATTGCCCCGAATGCGGTTCACGACTGAGCATTGCTGGTCCTCTGTGGCTCGGCGGACTCTGGGACAGAGAATTCTCTTTCAACGTGAACGGGGAGATTAGAGGAAAAATCCTTAGGCACCGAAAAGAAATTTTCAGGCTGATTTCTCTTTCGATAGACGAGGCTGAGGCGCCAGTCACCTATTATGTTATCGACAAGGTCTGCGACAAGTTCAATTTACCCATTCCGTCCATGTCAAGAATCGTTGCGGAGTTGAGAAAGGCTGGCTTTCAAGCTGCTTTGACCAGCTTCAACAGTAAGGCTGTTAGAACTGATGCTCCCGCAAGGTTCATTAGGGAAGTCGTGAAGGGATTATCGTATTCGCGCTGAACAAGCCTGTAGAGACTGCAGAGTTGACATTTCAAAGCACGGTGGCGAACAATGGTCACGCGAGACACGACTTAGAAAAGGTTGAGTCCAGTTATGAAAGCGAGGCACATCTTTTCTAACGTTTCAAGGCTTTCATTGCTTCTCATCATCGTGATTTCCTTTGCCTCATTCTCCTCGCCCAGCACGGCGGCGCCTTCAAGCTCTTACCACTACAGGTATGTGGTTGACAGAAACGGCAAAACGAGCATTAATGTTGGTTTTGTGAGTTCCGACACGACTGGTTCTTCGTGGGTTTTTGTGCCAATGAATTCATCCTCTTGGAGTCTGAGCGTCACGAGTGGCAGAATTACTCAGAACGAAACAGTAAAAACCAACCAGATGCCAGGTGTCAGCGAAGACTACTATTTCTATAGAGCCTTCACGTTTTCTTTCACCTCATCTGGCTCCTTCAAAATGAACATGACGTTCAGCATGAGCACAGGAGCCCTAATCATAGAGCCCCGTGGAATGTTCTTCTCTCCTCAGATAGGCTTTGAACCAGATAGCGTTGGCAGGGCTGAGGTTGAGTTTCCGACGGGCTACACGGTGAAGGATGCTGTTGCCTCTGGACGCATCAATTACAGCCCCACGCAGACGAGCGCCAACAGAGTGTCGTTTAACCCCCTTGAAGAGAACATTATGAGGTTGCAGGTTGAGTTCTCCACAGATGTCTCTAAGCCTGATACCACCACAGTAAAGCAGGGTGTTTTCAGCTTTGAAGTTGCGAAGAGGTACGAGAACTACGCCCGTGACATCCTGAAGGTTTTTGATTCGGTTTACAGCAATCTCACACGACTGTTCAATAACACTCTCTCCAACGTTAAAGTTAGGTTCTTCATCCCCGATTTTGCCACCCTCCTCTCCGTGGGCGGTTACGTCCCCTTCACTCAGGGCGAAATCGGTGAGATAAACGTCAACATTTTTTTCGTGCGCACCGTAAACGGAACCATAGAGGTCATTGCGGTGCACGAACTCGTCCACCACTTCGTGTGGGCGTCTAAACTGTCTCCCAGCGAGCTTCTCTGGTTTCACGAGGGCATGGCACAGTTTGTGAGCATCGAGACTGTTGGCGCGTTGGGCTACGAGGGCGTACAGTACGAGAGGGAGAGACTCGAGCAAATAGCTGCGCAGCTTGGTGGAAATTTTGGTTTTGTTCAAGAGTGGAGCCCGAGCTCTGAGCCGCTGAACATAGGAGCGTACTACGCGGCGTCTTATTACGTGGTCCGCGAGTTGGCTAAGATGTACGGTGGATTCGACTTCTACAGACGCTTCTTTGAACTGATTCAAAACGTGACCGTGAGCGACAACAACCTTCTCGCCTACTACCTGAGCAAGGCGGCAGAAGCCTCGGTAGCCCTTGTTCTGCGAGACTGGGGCTTCGGAGTCTCAGACCTTTACACTTCTCCCTTGCTCATAGATGAAGCGCAGAAAGCTCTCGCACAGTTGAGTCCGATTTTCCAGCCGTACAAGTTCTTGGCTGAATACTTGTTTAGGCAGGCGTTGCTCAATTTTGAAGTGGGGAATGTGGAGAGAGCAAACGCGTTTCTTCAGCTAGCCATTTTTATAGCTTATCTGGCTCCTCTGTTGACATTGTTTACTGTAGTCGCCTTTCTCGCACTTGTGGTGTACATACTCTACAGATACAGCAAAAAGAAGCCAAGCGTCCAGCCGTCGCCAACAATCATGGAAACAGCTGGGTGAACGCAGCCACTCTATGGATATTGAGCAACTATCATTGCGTGTGCTTTATCGTAGGGTTCCAAGTGCACAGCCTCTTCAACCTTGAAACCCCTAGCTTTCAAGATGAGCGTCTCACGCCTGTACACCTCTGTAGGCTCCTTCGTGACGTCGATGCTCTGAGCCTTAACAGCCAACATGGTCCACCCGCCCTTCAAGAGGAAAAAGTCAGCGTTGTCCGCCAGCACCTTCGCCTGTTCGGGCTGCGCTATATCGCAGTATATGTCGTCAACCTTCTCAACGAGCGACGAGTAGTGTTCTGGAAGTCGGGCGTCTGCGAGCACTGGCGACATGTTAGGACGGAAGACGCAGACGTTGTTGACGAGTTCACGGATACTTCGAGCAGCAAACTCCACGCAATATACATGTCCTCTTTCGCCCACTATGTCGGAAACGTGACTCGCGGTGGTTCCCGAGGCTGCACCCAGATACAAAACCCTGTGACCAGGCTGAATAGGAACGGTCTCTAAACCCTTGAGGATGGCTGCTGCGAGCTTGCTTCTGAAGGGGTCCCAGACCCTGTACTCCGCACTCTTAAACCTGATTAATCGCTCGCCGTAGACGCTTTTTCCAGGCGCGAGGTTCTTAGTGGCTAGTCTCTTGGTTCCGTCTTCCAGAGTCGCCCAGTAGATTGCTGGAAAGGACGGGTGTGGCTTAACCTCTATGGCCACGTCTGCCTCTCCTGAAGGGTCTTCTCGGTCGAGGCTTCTCGGGAAAAGCCTTAGGGAGCGCTGGTGGGGGCTCGGCGTACTTCTCTTCAATCTCTCTCATTCTTTTCTCCAAATCCGCCTTCAAACGATCCCCCAAGTACTTGCCGCTGAAGGCGTCTGTTCGAGCCGCTATAGCCAGTTTACCCGCCAACGTTCTCGCGATTTTCCCCCTCTGCCAGCGCTTAGCCTCGTGTATGAGTGTGTGCTGAAAGATTATTCCGTGCTTTGGCGGGCGCGTTCCGGTCTTCAGCGACCTGAACAAGGCTTTCTCAGCGCCCAACACCTGTATGGTGCTGGCAGGCATCTTCGCCAGATTGATCAACCCGCCAGCGAGTGCTATGAGCCGTGCTCCTAGCAGCGAGCCTATTAACGCCTTGATGTTCGGCGCTACACTCTCCATTGCTGAGTCCATGTAGCCCTCCATCTTCTGCCTCTCATCGTAGAGCAGCAGAGTGTTGTTGCACAGGGCTTGTATCTGGCTCAAGTCTTCTTCCGGCAAGTCGGCGCCCATGGACTTCTGGGCTGCCTCCGCTGTCTGTTCAGCCTTAGCCTTGGGTAAACCCTCCCTCTCCAAGTTCTCTACGGTGAAGTCTTCTCTTGTTCCCAGTTTGGAGACGAGGCGAGCGTAGGTTTCGTGCTTCTCTATCAGCCTGTCGAGTTCTGGGAAATGTAGCCCGTACCACTCGCGTATCCTACCCATGAAGAGGTTGACCGTCTTGTCGAGGTCGTCGACGGTCTGAATGGCTTGCGCCACAACCAAATCTCGTCTCTCTACGGCTTTGCGCACCCGCAGCTTGGTCAGTTCCACAGAAACCTCATGCGTCCATTCTCTAAGTTCCTCAGCCTTTCTCACGAAGCCTGTTTGAATCGCAAACTTCTCCAAATTCGCACGAAGCAGCTCGCCCGCGTTCGATGGGTGAGCCACCTCAACCGCAACATTTAGTCTTTCGTGGGCGTTTCGGGCTACTTCATCGTTTTCAAACACAAAAGAGGTGTAGCCCTTTGTCTTCAGCCTTTCGATCAAATCGATTAGTTCATCGACGATCTTTCCTGTTTCCATTCTCGAAAGTCTTTCAGCAGTTTTCTTCGGGTCTTTGGGAAACAAGGCGTAATCAACCAGTTTGT
>Ga0315306_10000288_pt1 | contig 24277 bp, 21 predicted proteins | sample TDP1_MG_FD_203803 | JGI IMG/M metagenome (GOLD analysis project Ga0315306, IMG submission 203803) | Freshwater sediment microbial communities from Lake Towuti, South Sulawesi, Indonesia - TDP1 | ecosystem: Environmental > Aquatic > Freshwater > Lake > Sediment | place: Indonesia: South Sulawesi... | reverse complement strand
ACTGTTCCCCTTCAGCGAAGAAAGATCTATGTGGGGTTGGTGGGACAAACCTATCTACGGAGCAGACTTCAACATTCCAAACTTCATGAACAGACCAACCGAATCCACGGTTGACAGAGTGTCCTTTGCGATTCACTTCAGCGCAAATGCTACCGAGGGCGCTGAGTTGAACAATGAGGCTTCGATGAAGATCGACCAGTATATAGGAAACTGGGAGTTAGACCCTAACGTAATCGATGGCAGGCAACAAAACGCCAGCGGCGTCATGGTCTACCTCACGGGCAACGACGTGCTCACCAACAGAAGCCTAGCCACAAACTATTATGTGGCAGCCTTCAGCGGCTTGGCTTGGGATGTAATGGACGAGAAGGGTCAAAGCGTAAACAACAACAATGTTACCGAGTCCTCACAGTTCAGTGTGGCGGCGAGACTAGCCAACGCAACCTTCGCTAGAGTGAAGTTAGGGAGCACATACGATTGGGGCAAACCCACAAACGCCACCGACACGATTCGAACCCTCAACGTTACAAGCAAAACCACGCCCATCGGCGCGTTCAAGGCTAGCTACCAATCCGATGCAGGAAAATCCTCAACTGGCTTCGACATATCCGCCATGATGTACTTCTTAACGGTTGGATTCCAAAACTGGGACGGATACACCGTCACGAACGACCCAGAGGTGCTCTTCCAAATAAGCAAGGGGGTCCTCTATGAGGGCGAAGCATTGCTTCCGCCAACAACTTGGTGGCTGTTGATTCTAGCAGGTTCCTTGGTTGCAGTCGTCGTTGTGTTGATTGTGTTCCGTGCCAGGGTCAAGAGTTTTCTGTGGCGTCAGCGAAGGGCATGAGAGAAGCTTTCATCAGCGTAGAAAACGAGACAAGTACCTCCAGACTCCTCTTCTTCTTTTTCTCGCCTTTTCTAAACGCTTTCTTCCTTAGAGAGACAGTGTCGATTAAAAGATTGGAGCTGCGCATAAGATGTAAATCAAGACAAGCGCTATTGTGGCGAGTTTTCTGCTCAATGAGAGCTTAGAGACGTCGTCCAACGGTCCGGGATGCGTCTGCATGGAGAGAAGAAAGGCTATTACCGCCATAGGCCAGTAACCGAGAACAAGCAACAACAGAATGGCTACGAATGAGAGAATGCTGCGCGACGTTTGTCCCAGCAAGCCTCTAGCCGCGTGCCCGCCGTCTAACATGCCCGCTGGAGTGAGATTTAACATGGTGACGAGCATGCCCACCCAGCCTGCAACCCCGACTGGATGCATCCACAGTATAATGTATCCTGAGGGATTCGAGGGAGGCCGTTGTAGCGTCACAAAAAGGAACTCAAGCAGTAGAGACATCTGAGTCGTGCCTGGGGGAATTTTGTCCACTACGGTGTAATAGGACATCTGAACTCCAACAATTGCGACGAGAACCGTCACTAAGAAACCTATGATTGGTCCACTTATGCCCAAGTCAAAGAGAGCGTCCTTGTTCGGAGCCAGCGATTTCTGCTGAATCACTGCCCCAAAGGTTCCTATTCCAAAGGGTGCTGGTGGACCAGGAATGAAGTAGGGATAACTAGCCTCGATGGCGTGCCTTCTAGCAGTTAGTTTGTGAGCCATTTCGTGCATGCCGAATATTGCCATTATCGCCGCTGTGAACATCACTGCGCCGACCAACGAGTTTGGGATGCCTCCTCCCGCCCAACCTATGGAGAGGACGTATCCGGTGACGAAGGTTGTTGCCACTGTGGCGAGGAACAGCGCTAAGTTTGTTGTGTTTCTGCTGGGCTTAATCGGTGGTTTAGGGAATATCTGGAGCACGTTTTTGTCTTCTCTTCTTCGCAGAGTTGGAATGAGCCCCATGAGGTCTAGGCGTTTGAAGAGCCGCAGAAACGCTTGCTTTGAGTCCGCGTGAAGCCTAACGTGAAAGGTTGGCATGTTGAATTCGATGAGTCCTTCTTCAACCTCGAATTCGGACTCAACCATGCGTCGGAGTTGTTCGAACTGTTTGTCAAGGGGCTGAGATTCGTTCAGTGTCATCGTGCTCCATACCTTTTCTTATTAAACTCCTCCTTGAGGTATTAGAACGTTATTGTTTCTGTTTGTGTGCTCGGTTGTTGGAGAGGCGACGGAAAATAAATTTTCTGAGCAGCCTAGAGGGGGGTCTGTGGGGATGGGTTGAGCTGTTTGTTTTTTTGGGTTGTGTTTGTTGAACTGCTGGTGAATCGGGCTCTGTTGCGAGTGCGCAAAATCTGCACGAAGAGAGGGCTTTGTGCGCTTGTGCGTATGTGAGACCTCTATTAATGCAATTCAAATGGAATAATGAGTTGGCTTTTGTGACTTCGAGATGATAAAAAAAGAGATTGTGTTTGGTTTAGTCAGTTTTCGCTTTACTGGTTCTATTCGATGTAGAGGGCTGGTTTGCCCTTCACAGCCAGCCTTGCCCTGTTCATCGGGTCGTGGGATGGTTGGTCGAAGGGCTCAACAACAACCTTAAGAGCGGTCTCCCTCTCTATGACGCTTGAAAACTCGGTTAAGGCTGCGAAATCTGTCTCTTGCGTGTAGACGTAGACCCTTGTCGGTTTCTTCTGTGCCAAGAATTTTAGAACTTTCTTTATATCAGCCACCGTTCTCATTGCCGTTTCCATACCCGCTTCAATCTCCTTGTTAATATGTCGGCGCTCTGGTTTAGGCCAATCCGCAACGGACACAAACCCTCTGTTTCCCATTCTGTGCCAAAGCTCTTCGCAGATGTGAGGCATAATCGGAGCCAATAGGGGAATCCACTTTCTCAACACTCCCTTAAGTACAAGGGCTTTCTCTCGGTCGCTTGTTTTCTGGGTCCACTTCTGGTAAGCCGCAATGGTTCTCAGAGTGTCAAAGAAAGCCACCTGCACGTAGTCTCTCAACCTGTGATTCTCCATGTGGTGTGTCGCCAACCGCACGTTTGAGTTCGCTCGCGAAAGCAGCCACTTGCTGAGGTAAGAAAGCCTAGTGGTTCTTTTCTGGTCTTCGTCTTTCTCTCTTGCCACTTGATCGGCGAGCTTCCAGAACTTCTCAACCTGCTTTGTGGCAGATGCGAATTCTTTCTCTCGCCAGTCCACGGTTGAGGTTAAATCCGCTGCGTACGCGATGTAGAGCCTGTACAAGTCGGCGCTGTACCTTCGAGGAACATCCACCAGTGGCAGCACATTCCCTTTAGACTTGCTCATTATTTCACCCTCTCGGATCAGCGGCTCGTTCAAACCGATCTTCCTCGGCCATTGTTTCTTTGGGAAGATGGCTGTGTGATGGAAGATGAAGAAGCTCAGATGATTGGTTATATGCATAACCGCAGTGTGTCTCAAATCCACTGGATACCAGTAGAGGAACTCCTCCCGCATCGTCTTGATCAAGTCGGGTTTTATTCTCGTCTGCTCGAAGACCTTCTCGATTGTGCCACCTCCAAGCAAGACATAGTCAAAGAACTCGTGTGTCAGTTGCCTAGGCTGAATCTTGTTGCGCCTGATGTGGTGTGCGATCGTGTAGAATGCCATGTAGATTGTGGAATCGCTCAGCGACTCGATTATCCACTCTGGGTCGAAGGGCAGCGGTGTTCCCAGTCCTCGTCTTCGTGCACAGGGGCGTCTGTTCAGCCAAGCGAAGGTGTCTGCGAACAGTCTTCGGTATTTCTCTGGCTGGATTACTATGCGGCTTAGCGCCTCGTATGCCTTGTTTTTCCATTCTGGTTTGCCGTAATTTAAGAACCATTGGTTTTTGATTACGCTTGCGATGACTCTTCCACCGCAGCGACAAAGAATCGGCTTGGCGCTTGTCTCATAGATGGGAACGTGTTTCTCATCGCTCTGTTTTGGGTCATCAGTTTCTTGTTTGTTCGCGTCGTAGGTGATTCCAGTTGCGTTGTCGTCGTCCACAGTGCCGGAGAAGAGTATAGGAGTGCCTGCGTTGGTAACTGGGTTCTTGCACGTTTTTCCTGCAAGGGTTTTTCCTTCGAACTCCTCCGAGATTTTGACCACATGGTCTTGAAACGCCAGCTTTTCCGCTGCTCTCTTCGATATTATCCATTGTTCACCGTCAACATCGGCTTTCACATAGGCTTTTTCTGGGTTGACTAGAATTTTTGTTGCGTTTGTGATAGTTTCGGGGTTTCGAGTTGAGGCGACTATGAACGAGTCATTGAAGGGGAATTTGAATCCAGCGTACTCGACAACTTTTGCGTTTAGTGTGTCTCCGTCTTGTATGTCGTCCTCTCCGACGGCGTTCTGGTCGTTAAGACAGAACAGCACGGGGTGAGAACCTCTTGTGATGAGTCCTTTCCTCTCTAGTTTGGTGAACTGCCAGTTGACGAATGCCCGATAGTGCGGGTCGCCGGTGGTGAAGCTTCTTCGCCAATCTATTGAGTATCCTAGAGCCTTGAAGTCTCGGCTGATGACTCTCGAGAAGAAGTCTGCCACGTTTCGCGGGTTCTCAAATGACTTCAGTATCTTCAGCGCTTTCACTTCATTGTTGATGTACAGTCGTATGTAGTCTTTGTACAGTTCTCTGGTTTCTGGGTCGTTCATCTGGATTCTTCTCGATATGGCCGCTGTTGGCGTTCCCGAGATGTGGAAGGCCATTGGCCATAAGACGTTGTAGCCTCGCATTCTCTTGTAGCGGGCGTACATGTCGCCTACAGTGTTTGTTCTTCCGTGCCCAATGTGCAACGGACCAGACGTATACGGGTAAGGCACCGTCAGGAAAAACTTTGGTTTGTTCAAATCTGGGTTTGCTTCAAAGACGTGATTCTGACACCATTTTCTCTGCCACCTGCTTTCTATCTGCCTTAGGAGTCTCAAAAAAGCTTCTGGACTAGTTTTGTTAGTGCCTCTGGTCTCGTTAGGCTTCGGGGAGAACGCTATCCCTCATTTTTGACACCGTCAAACAGAATTGGTGTTTGAGGGCGTATTTTAACCTTATTGATTTTGAAAATGTGTTTGGACAGGAGAAGAAAAATTTCCAAGTAGGCTAGAGGGGAGTCTAATAGACTGATTGAAGGGACGCTGTTTCTGGTTCTGTCGACAAATCAGAAAGCGAAACGGACACTGTTCAAGAGGCGCAAAATCAGCACGAGAACGAGCGCTTGTTGTAAGTAGAGAGCTAAGAAAGGGAAAAATGTGGTTCGAGTCTGAACTTATTTTCTCAACACTCTCAGCGTGTCTGTACCCTTGAATTTCACGACCGAACATGGCGTGATCTTCATCTTTCGGGTTTCCTTGCTTTAAGGACGCAAAACGAATAAAGATCGGGAACTATTGGAAAGAGGTCTATTCCACCAGGCGTCGGGCGAACCGAGCCGTGATAGAGTTCCTCTAGAGTGAATTCAAACCCAGCATTTCTGAATATTTCCTCAGCGCTCCTCTGAACATAAAACTGATCCCAACCTAACTCCTTTGCCTTAGAGTAATTCGTGGTACGCTCCGTCGTTAACATGAAATTAGTGATGAGAACTCCGCCAGGAACAAGCACACGAAACACTTCTTCGACCGCTTTTCCGTCGTTTCTTATGCTCGGGAAGCCCAAATTTGAGACACTTGCTGGAATGGAATTGTCTCGAAAGGGCATGGCTTTAGCGTCAAACGCCATAAGCGTCACGTTTCTCTCTAGACCATTCGTCCGAAGCCATTTCAGGTCACTTCGAAGGACTGTTGGGCTGAAATCGGTGGCGACGTAGACGCCGCTCCCCTGGCGTGATCGAATGAACTCTTTGAAGAACACGCCTCTCCCACATGCAATTTCTAATATTATATGAGGATTGCTTTTCTCAACTTCCCAGAGAGCTCGCCTTGTCTTCTCATAACCAACGAGGTATTCTTTTGTGTAGATGCGCTTAGTCGCCCTCCTCAGAATCTCTTCATCTTCTAGGAGCAAACCCCTAAGGAAAAAATGCTCGGGTTTGATGTTTCCCAGGAAAGTCTTGGTCAATAAGAAAAATCGAATCGGGTGTTCTCTCCGAAATCTCGCTGCAAAATTCTCTTGCTCTTTCCACAGGTCGTTCCTCCCTTCTCCTGTTCCGAGAAAGATTGCAATCCCGTCAACAACAGGAAACTTTCGCTTGCATTTTTTGCATGCAAATTCGCCCTCGAGAATGTGTGTCTCATCTTCTCTAACAATCTGATGGCTTAATTCCGCATGGCAGAAGGGGCACGCCAGCAGGGGAATGAGCACTTTGTGCATTTGTTTTCAAGCCTGTTTTTCAGTTTAGCAACAAACAGAAATAAATACGTTTCTTTCTCATGATTAAGGACGGGAATCCCGTGGCATTAAAAGTCATCCTTGACTCCAACTTTCTCTTCGTTCCGTTACAATTCAAAGTTGACATTTTGGAGGGGATGACGAGCCTTCTGAATCGGCGGTTTGAACCCATTCTTCTCTCACCCACATACCATGAATTACAAACGATGGCGGAGAGAGGCTCGCCCAAACTTCGCAGGCAGGCTGCGATGGCGCTAAAACTCGCAGAAAAATGCCGTATTTTTAGTGTCGAAAAGAGGAAAGGAGAAACAAACGACGACGTAATCCTTAAAGTCGCAACCCAGTGGAAATGCCCAGTCGCCACGAACGACAGAACACTAAAGCAGAGGTTAAGGGATATAAGCATCCCCGTGATTTACTTGAGACAAAAATCCCGCCTAGAGCTGGAGGGAAGCATTTAATTATTCAGGTGGGAATCTCTGTAGGGAATGGTTATGTTTAAACTGTTCACTCTGGAAGACATCATCCGCATCTCGCCAGAAACATTCGGCCAACCAATAGAAGCAGTGGGCTACGAACAGCTGAAGATGAAATACGAGGGCATGGTAGACGAGGAGCTGGGCTACGTTGTAGCCGTGACCGACGTTCAAGTCACCCCAGTCGGCAAAATAATCCCAGGCGACGGAGCCACGTACCACCGAGCCGTTTTCTCGCTGCTCACATACCTTCCGGAACTTCAGGAGATAGTCGAGGGTGAGGTTGTGGAAATCGCAGACTTCGGAGCCTTCGTCAGGGTTGGCCCAATCGACGCTCTGCTTCACGTTTCTCAGCTACTGGACGACTACATATCCTACGACGAAAAACAAGGAGTTCTTATGGGCAAAGAGACAAGGAGGAAGCTGACGACCGGAGACCCCGTGCGAGTCCGAGTCACAGCGGTTTCGCTTGGGAGGGGCGGAACCTCTGGCAAAGTGGGCGTGACGGCTCGGCAGCCATTCCTAGGCAAGCTCGAATGGATAAAGAAGGACCTGGAAAAGCTGAGGAGTGAAGAGACGGAGAGGGCGAAGAAGCCAGCAACAGAAGTCGCGAAGCAGCCCATCAAAAAGTCAAGCGGAGGAGCAACTGAGGCATGAATGAGAAGGCGTGTCGAGAGTGCCACTTCATCTCCACCGAGGCAGCTTGCCCAAACTGCAAGTCTACGAGCCTCAGCGACGACTTCACAGACCTCATAATCGTACTCGACCCAGAGGGCTCAGCCATAGCCAAGGCCATAAAGGCCACACGGAAGGGAAGATACGCGCTAAGAGTGAGATAAACCCAGCAGCCAGTATCTCTAACCTTGCCATCTGTGGAGGCCACAGAAATAAGAACAGCACTGCAACTCACACCCCAACTCCGCCAAGAGTTGAAGTCTCCGCTCGGAATGCTTCTTAGAGGTCCGCCAGAGGAAAACATGCAGAGGCTAAAGCAACTGATCAAGGAAGAAAAACCCTCGGTGATAATCTCGGTTGGAGATGTGGTCTCCCAAAACATGACGAAGAGCGGCATTCCCCTTCAAGTCGCTATTGTTGACGACAAGGTGATGAGAGAAAAAATTCCACCCATTCAAGTCAAAGCAGAGTTGGCACTAAAGGTAAGAAATCCTCCAGGGACGTTAATGCCCAAAGCCTGGGCAATCATACAGAAAGCGCTGAAGCGGAAAGAGCCCACAAGAATACTGGTTGACGGAGAAGAAGACCTGCTCACACTCATAGCAGTGCTGCAAGCACCCAATAACACTTTGGTTGTCTACGGTCAACCCAACGAAGGAGTTGTAGCCGTAAAGGTTACGGAGCAGGCAAGAAAGAAAGTGCGCCGAGTAGTTGAAGCCATGAAACCCCTTTCAGAAAAGCTAAAGTAAAGGATGCTCTATCAAATTACCAACCCACCGAGAGGACAAACCAATGGAAGTCAAAATCATCCAGCAACAATACAACCCGCTGCTTAAAAGAAAAGAGCTCGCCTTCCTAATCAAACACGAGCAGACAAAGGGTACGCCTTCCCGACTTGAAGTGAGGCAGAAGCTGGCGGAACAGCTCAAAACAAACCTCGAGCTGGTCTATGTGAAACGCATCGAGACAAAGACTGGAACAATGACGGCGAAGGGTGAAGCAAACGCCTACGACACAGTGGATCAAGCCAAACTCGTGGAGCATCAGTACATCATAGAGAGAAACGTGCCCAAAGAAAAGAAAGAGATAGCAGAGAAGGCGGAGGAGCCGAAGAAACCAGAAAAACCCGAGAAGCCTGAAAAGGTGGAGAAGCCTAAGAAGGAAGAATGACAATGGCGGAAAAGAAAGCCCAAAAAGCAGTCCCAAAAAAAGAGGAGAAGCCCAAAGAGAAACCTCCGGAAAAGCTCGCAGAGAAACCAGTTGAGAAACCAGTGGTTGAGAAGCCTGCTGAAGAAGTCGTGGAGAAGAAGGCTCCGAAGCCAAAGAAGAAGCAGAAGGGCGCCTACTCACGCTATAAGGTTGAGGAGAGGGGAGTTGTTAGGTTACGTCCCTTCTGTGAACGCTGCGGACCAGGCTTTTTCATGGCGGATCACGGAGACCGCTACACCTGTGGACACTGTGGCTTCACTAGATACAAAAAGAGTTAAGCTTGTTTGCTGGGAGCTTTGAGTCTCTTCAGGTTGTCTATTATTAGAGTTGTCATGATGGGTTTGAATCCCATTCTTTTGTAGAATTCTAATGCCTCTTTGTTCAGGCAGAGTGTTCCGCACACGATGTTCACGTTTTCCCGTTTCGCCCTTCTCTGTAGTGTGTCGAAGAGTTTGGCAGCAACTCCCCTTCCTCGAAATTCCCGCTTAACTGCTATATGATATAAATGGTAATACTTGCCGAAGAACTCGTTTTCCTCAACCCTTTGGGAAAATGACATGTAGCCTACAACCTTCCCATCCAATTCCGCCACATAAGTGTTCTCGAGGTCCTCTTCTTTTTCGTACATTTCCTCTTTCAGCTCTTCCATGCTAAACTTGATGCCAACTAACGCACCCATATCGTTATGCATCTCAACCGTCAATTCATTTATCGCATCTAAATCCTTAACAAGAGCCCTACGAATCCGCATCATCCGAAGTCCTCATTCTACCCATGATAAACAATGCTTTAATTCTTATGTCTTCATTGGTTCTTGAAGACGGCAGATGGTTTATTTAGACTTGAACTTGAATTGGTGGGTGTTTGTGGAATCTATTTTGGTGGTAGATTTTTAGATGATTTCGCTTTTTCGAACAGGCTTCAAATGTTTGTTTCTGTCAATAGTGGTGTGAGATTTTAACTGCGCTTTAGCATTGGCATTTTTATTCCTTTCTGCTTGGCTATCATCTTAGCCTTCTCGTAGCCCGCGTCTGCGTGCCTGACGATGGCTGTTCCGGGGTCGGTTGTTAAAACGCGCTCGATTCTTTTCTCTGCTTCGCTGGTGCCGTCTGCTACTAGGCACATGCCGGCGTGGATGCTGTATCCTATTCCGACTCCGCCTCCGTGGTGAACCGAGACCCATGTGGCGCCAGCCACGGCGTTTAACAGAGCGTTGAGTATGGGCCAGTCGGCTATGGCGTCGCTTCCGTCTTTCATGCCCTCGGTTTCTCTGTTCGGAGAGGCAACGCTTCCTCCGTCCAAGTGGTCTCTCCCTATCCACATTGGACCTGACAGCTCGCCCTTCTTGACCATCCTGTTCATGATTCTTCCGAACTTGGCTCTCTCGCCGAAGCCGAGCCAACAGACACGGGCGGGTAACCCCTGAAACTTCACTTGCTCCCTGGCCTTTCTTATCCAGCGGCACAGCTCTTTGTTGTAGGAGAAAACGTCGAGGATGACGTCGTCCAAAGCGTAGATGTCGTTCGGGTCGTCAACCAGTGATGTCCAGCGGAAGGGTCCGCGCCCTTCGCAGAACATTGGGCGTATGTAGCGCTGAACGAAGCCTGGAAAGGCGAAGGCTTCCTTGAGTCCGGCGTCGTAGGCTTGTTGGCGCAGGTTGTTGCCGTACTCAAACGTCACTGCTCCCTTATCCATCATTTTTAACATGGCTTTCACTTGCGCATGCATGCTCTCCTTGGCTCTGTCGATGTACTCCTTCGGGTTTTCTCCTCGCAGTTCATCTGCTTCTTCTTTCGACAACCCCGCGGGGTAGTAGCCGTTCAGAGGGTCGTGTGCGGATGTTTGGTCCGTTACGACATCGGGGGTGACGCCTCCCTTAACGAGTTGAGGATGAACCTCGGCTGCGTTTCCCAGCAACCCTATGCTTTTGGGCTCTTCTTCCTGCTTGGCTTGAAGCGCCATGTCCAAGGCGTCGTCGAGGTCGTCTGTCCAAGTTTCCAAATATCCGTGTTTGACTCTTCTTTCGATGGCTTTCTTGTTGATTTCCACGATTAGCGCGACGCCTTCGTTCATTGTCACGGCGAGGGGTTGGGCTCCTCCCATCTCGCCTAAGCCAGCGGTTAGCACGAGTTTTCCTTTTAGGCTGCCTTTGAAGTGTTCTTTCGCCACTGCGGCTAGAGTTTCGTATGTGCCCTGTAGGATGCCCTGTGTGCCGATGAAGGCCCATGAGCCCGCTGTCATCTGTCCGAACATGATTAAGCCCTTCTGTTCGAGTTCGTAGAAGTGGTCCCACGTCGCCCACTTGGGCACTAGCATGGCGTTCACTATGAGAGCGCGCGGAGCCCACTTGTGGGTCTTGAACACGGCGGCTGGTTTGCCGCTTTGGATGAGTAGGGTTTCGTCTGTTTTAAGTTCTTTGAGAGTTTCTGCGATTTTGTGGAAGCATGTCCAGTTGCGGGCGGCTTTGCCTGTTCCGCCGTAGACTATTAGGTTTTGTGGGTCTTTGGCTACTTCTGGGTCGACCACGTTGTGGAGCATGCGCAGTATGCCCTCTATCTGCCAGTTTTTGCAGTGGAGTTCCGAGCCCGTTATGTGCTTGATTTTTGCTGGTTTTTCCAGCTTCGGCATGTTTGGTTTCTCCATGAGGCAGTTATTTGAGGAAGGGTTGTAATAATCTTTGCTTGCTTGAATATGAACTGAGGAGTCTTCTGTCCGCTGTGCGTGTGTGAGACTACCTACCTAGAGAGAGGGGGGTCATGTTGAGTTGAGATGTGATTTGCGTGTGTGTGCACAATTGACTAGCCCCTCTATTAGGCTTCAAATAGATGCTGAAAATGAGGAGAAAAAAATAATTTTTGGGCGTAGGGGAGAGGGGGGTCTAATAGGCGGACTGAACTGTTTGTTTCTGTGGTTGCTTCCGTTGAACGGTTGACGATTCGGGCTCTGTCGGACCTGCACATTTTCAGCACCAGAAACTGACCATGAGACAGAAGGAGGGGCGGATGTGGTCTTTGATGGACTGTTGGAGTTGGTGGCTGTGTTTGGAGAAGCTTTTTTGAAAATTATAACTCTCTTGGGGTCCACTTGTGTTTTGACAGAGTCTTAAGCTTCCTTGTGCTGAATCATGAGAGCCTGACTATGATTTTCTCGAGAAGGGGGCTGCCCCCCTATAAAAACGTTTATCTCTTGTCTCCGAAAAAACAATTTAAGCGGAGACTATTATGCGAAAATTAAAAGTAAAACCTGTCGAAGAAGTCGTTCAGAACTACGTGATTGGGACGATTCAGGGTGTGTTCAAATCTAAACGTCATTGGATGAAACAAGGCTACGATGAAGACCATGCAATCAAGAACGCTATACAATATGGCATAGGACAGATTTCTGCTGGCGTCGGACGTACTTGTAATCTTGAAACTACCATAGAGATGTTCAGAGAACTTGCTGAAATATCTACAGCCTTTGCAAACAGACTTGAAGAAGCTCAAGCAAGTATCCAGAAATAGTGTTTTCGATAGAACCATACGGATTCCTTGATTATGTTTTGACAATGATTGGAATCAGAACATAAATGGGCTTTAACAAGTTTTGCTCGTGATGCAGAAGGGCAAACAAGAGAAGAAATAAGCATGCAATCATAGATGTTTAAGCGGTAGATTGTTTTCGGGCGAGATCTATGTCAGTCAAGACGGGTGATTCAGCGAAAAGGCTGCTACAATGTCTGGAGGAATTAGACAATTTAAAGGCTGATTTGGATACATGGATTGGTTCCTTAGAGGAATTATCTGAAATTGAGGATGCTTTTGAAGTCGACAAAAGAAACAAACTCCACGGAAAGACGATTCTAGACATAGGAACAGATTGTGTTAAGCCTCTTTACATTGCTCTCAAATTCGAGCCAGCTAAAATCATAGGAATAAACGAAGAACTTTCCACTTACTATTTTGCATCAGACCTTGAACAAAAGTCTAAACTCCTCACAGAAACAGAGATCAGTTTATATGAATGCAGCTTATTTGACGATGAAAAGCTTAGAAAAATCATGAGGGAAGAAGGGATAGAAGATAAATTTGACTTCGTTTTAGTAAGCAAAACCTTGCATCATTTAAGGATAGGAAAATGCATTGCAAAGGAACAGGATCAGAAACACAAATGTCGACCCAACGAAGAAAGTTGTATATATGAATTTGAGGAACAGAAAATCTTCAAGGATTTACTTCAATTGGGGAAAAAAGTGATAATCTATGAATGCTTTTTGCCTCATGAAAGGGATGAAGATAAAGTAAGAGGAAGAGGTGGATACTTCGCAATTAAAGAATGGGAACAAATATTCAGCTATCTTGCGGAAAATTATAGAGTTGAGTTCGTCGAACCCTTAAGATGCCATCTTGATAAAAAAGAATTAGAAAAGGTGATTGCGAAACTTAAGCAAGTAGATTGTATCTGTTTTTACGTAGAAACATCGGAGGCTGGCGAACCCTGAATCACCTCTGTAAAATACCACGGCGAGCCTTACACATACTGACTAAACTGCGTATTGCATGCCTATCTATCTTCTATCAAGCCTTCGCGAGAAGCCTTCATCTCGTAGGGTATGCAAAGCTTCAGCAATTCTGCTCCGCGTATCTCTATCTAGTTTCTCAAGCTGTTTAAGCGCCTTCTTTTCCAAGAAGACGTGATATCTCTGCAAACAAATTATGTCTCCTTCTTAACATCCTCGAGTGGTACGAGTTCAACGCTTCCTTTCTCCTTAGCCTTCACATACTCCTTAATAGCCCTAACCTCATCCCTTGAAGGCTCCTCTAGTCCCACAAGCCTCTCCTCAACAAGTTCCTCTAACCTTTCAACCTTTTCACGAACAAGCCTAACCTCTTTCAAAACCTCCTTTAAGGAACTACCAGCCATTGAAATCTTCCTCACCTATACTTCTCCGACATGTCAGCTTAACCTTTTTGTCTAACTCATAAAATGAACACCATGCTGAGGTTAAAAGCCTCTAAGCACAGCTTTAGGAACAAATCTCTTAGCCTCTGCAAGAAATGACTGCATTTCCTTCACGGTGAAGGGTTTGAGGTTTTTGAAGCTTGGGTTTATTGTCTCCACGTCTGACTTGAAGTTTTGTAGGGCGTATTTCTTGCAGTTCTTTATCCTCTGGCATATTTTGACCACGTCTTCACGCGTGTGAAGCTTTGGAACCAACGTGGTTCTGAACTCGTGTTCTATGTCGCCCGTCATCAGAAAATCTATTGTGTGCTCAACGTTTCCTAGAAAAGGACCTGCGTCGACACCTGACGCCTCAGAGTATCTCTGAGGAGTGAGAGGCGCTTTCACGTCCATTGCGACATAGTCGACGAGTCGATTTCTCACCAATTCCTTAATCACCTGCGGGTTAGTCCCGTTTGTGTCCACCTTCACCAGAAGACCCAATGCCTTAATCTCTTCACACAACCTTGGAAGCTCGTTGTGGACTGTTGGCTCTCCGCCAGTTATGACCACGCCGTCAATCCATACTCGACTCTTCTTCAAGTGGCTTTCCACACGCTCAAAGGGAATTGTCGGCATCTCGTTTGGGCGCAGAACGAGGGTTGCGTTGTAGCAGAAGGGGCAGCGCATGTTGCAGCCTGAAAGAAAAACAACAGAGGACACTCTGCCGTCCCAGTCTACGAGGCTGACTTCAACGAAGCCCTTGACTTCCACAGACGCACCTCTCAAAAACACTATTACTACAACCAACCCTACTGATATAACTAACCAGCCAGTGGCTAGATAGCCCTGAGAAAACCCTGTATGCAATCCCTCACAGACTGAAAAAAAGTGTGCTTCACCTCTATGGATGCGTCCATCTTCTCCAGACGGGCTACTCGAAAATAAATGGGCGGGTGCGGGTCCCAAGTTATCCAGTCTTGAAGCCTCGCGGCGGGAAGACGCTCAAACACCAGCCTACGGAAACCAATCTTCCTCAACGCTCCAGCCAAAACCCTGGGATTCCCAATCTTGATGGCTGTTTCAAGGTCAGCCCTCGCCTCGAAGAACTTGGCGACGAAGTATATGCCCCATATGGACAACATGAGGTATAACAGCGCAAAGTCCATTATGTAGGGCCAGAGGAAAAACACTCTGAACAGATACTCGAAGGACACAAGCCCAAAGAGAAGGAAGGGGTCTCTGCCCTTGAGATGACTCAGCTCATGCCCCACAACCGTAAGAATCTCGTCCTCCTCCAACTGAACAAGCAACCCAGTGGTCACGAGAACAACACCGTGCCTGGGACTGGGGCCAGAAGCCGCAGCATTCGCCACCATGGTGTTGGAAACAACAATCTTCGGAAGGGGCAGACTGAACCTCTCAGCCGATTTCTCAACCAGCGCATAGACGTCCACTGTTTTTGTCTTCATGTTCTCCAGCAGACACTCCAGACCGTACTTAGCCATTGCTTCTCGCGCGGTTTCACACTCAACCGGCTTTCCCAGAGCTAACGTCTCCTCATAAATCTCCTTCTTCATCTGAATGAGCACCTCTCTGGGGTATTTCTGTGAAAAGTCTCGGCGAGTTTCTGCTGGTAGATGATACTGCAGTATGTGCACTCTCGGGTTCTGCTGGTTGATATGCCAGTCCGCCATTTTCCCTATGATTTTGTCGGCAAACAGTATAGTTATAAACTGGAAGGCTACGATGACTATGGCTGCGGATGGACCGAGAAAGACGTAGAGAATTATGCTGACAGCCATAAACAAAACGAATAGGATGAGTATGTTCCCGAAGAGTATCCTGTCCAGTATTCTCCTAAGCCTCAGAGGAGACTTTTCGGGCTTAACCTCCATGCCCTCAGCCCAAGAGAAATAGAGCGTTGTTCTTCTCACCGCTTCCTCAAAAAACTGCACCAGAATGATTAGGTCCTCCCTGAGCCTGTCTAAGGCTGCCGAAGGGACGCTGCCGTCGCTGGGCTCCATCCTCACCTCAATCGGCTTTCCAACCCTCATCTCAACGTTCGTGTGCCACTTCTTCTTAGGCTCTAAAACAGTGAAGGCGAGTACACACTGTCCATCGAAGCCCGTCTGCCTCACGTTGGTAACGCGATCTCGCATTGGAATCAGGTAGTTTTGGTAAGCGTACTTCACTAGTTCATCAAAGTAGGCGGGCGTCACCTCTGTGTCGATTGTGAAGGAGACAGGCGCTGTTGCGGACTCCAAGATTCTCTCGCCAACGATTCGGAGGAGTTATTTTCGGCTTCTGGAGATAGCATTCTAATGCTCCTTCATAAATACCTTCACTCAACAGACTGGCTAGGGAATCTTGGTTTCATAAAACTTTTATACGGAGAGCGTTTGGTGAATAGTAGCGTTATGGGGTTTGGCGGTGCTTCGATGGAGCCCAGCAAGAAGCCATTGAACGTGCTGACGAAGCGATTGAACACATACGTGGTCATCACTCTGAAGAACGGAGTGGAGTACCACGGGACTATGGTCCGCTGCGACGGCTACATGAACATCCTATTAGATGGAGCCACTGAGCACGTAAACGACAAACTGACCGCGAACTACGGCAATGTTTTGGTCAGGGGCAACAACGTTCTCTACATAACCATAGACGTGACCCATGGAAAATAGAAGAGCTTTCGAGAGAGCTTTAATCCGCAATCGGTAAAACTCTATATAAGGGACTTTTCTTGCTGGCTGCACCCAGACTTGAGCCAAGACAGCTGATTTCACAGCTTCAGCTTCAAGTGGGAAAGGCTAAGATTCCCCGAATTCTACTGGGCACGTCACCCTTTATTGGTAGCGGTCAGTTTGGAAGCAGGGCCGCCTCATACTACGACTACTTCTACAAGCATCCGGAAAACATAGTGAAAATAATTTTGGCAGCGGTTGACATCGGTGTCACCGGCGTTCAAGCGCTTCCCTATCCTCCAGTTTTCAGCGCTCTGAAGGCGGTGGAGCGGGAGCTCAAACAGAACCTAACCGTTGTGGGCACGGTTGGTCCAGACGACCCACTAGGCGACATAAGGGACTTTCGGCGCTTTCACACGGTCGCCATGCTCGTGCACGGAGAAATCACCGATGAGAGAGAGCTGCGGAAAATCTCGGAACTGCTGAACCAGATACGCGCCGCAAACTGCCTCGCAGGCTTAGCCACGCACAAGCCCCTCTCCACTCTCAACTGGCTGTTGAAGACGGAGTTAGACATCGACCTAGTCATGCTTCCCTTCAATCGGTTGGGTATGTTTATGGATTCGGCACCCGCCAAAATCGCCGAGGCAGCTAGGAAACTGGGCAAGCCGGTGATGGGGAAGAAGGTTTTGGCGGCGGGCTATCTCTCGCCCAAAGACGCCTTACTCTACATCGCTGAGCACGGATGCATCCACATGGTGGCGTTGGGGGTGGCTTCAGAAAAGGAGGCGAGAGAGACCTTTGCAGCCGCTGCAACCGCCTTCTCTGGAACGTTCAGTGTTTGAGCGTTTTGGTTGACGGTTTGTGGGAGACCTGAGGATAGGTGTGTTTTGGTTGTGCGTGTGTGACTCCTCTATACGGGGGGGGAGGGGTCATGTTTGAGTATGTTGCGGTTGCGTGCATTGTGTGTGCGCGTGCTCTTTTTAGGCTGTGAGTATTTTCTTTTTCGCTATTATTCTCTCTATCTCTTTTTTGGCGCCTATTTTCTGGAATATTTCTAGTGCTTGGTTGAGGAGGTTGTGGGCTTTCTCTCTGTCGCCTTCCTGGTCTCTTTCCAGGTAAACTTGAGCGTATTCACAGAGGACTTCTGTGGCGAAGGTGTAGACGTTCCATCGCCTTGCATTCAGAGCTTCGAAGCCCTGTAGACTCTTTTCGAAGTGCTCGATAGATTTTTTCCATTTCTTCTGTGCACGAAACAGCATTCCCTTTAGCGAATCCGTTTCAGCAATGAGCAGATTATCTTTCACTTGAAGAGCAAACTCGTGCACCTTGTCGATTAGGTTGCTGGCTTCTTCGAGTTCTCCAAGCTCTATGCATGCCCCAGCAATCCATTTGGCTGCCCCCATCTGTCTGTATTTTGCTCCAGCTTTTTCATAGACTTCGTATGCCTTTTCACAGTATTCTTTTGCTTTGGCGTATTCCTCTTTGATGAGATGAAACACTCCGAGAAACGCGTAACTGAATGCGATTGCCTGAAAGTCATTTAGCCTCTGAGAAAGGTTCAAGGCTTCTTTGTAGCATTGTTCGCTCTTGTCCCATTCTCCCAATATCGCGAAAGCGAGTCCAAGGAAATCCAAGGCTATGGGAAGTTGAGTTATGTTGCCAGTTTTCCTATTCAATACAACTGATTCTTCTGCAAAAGCCCTTGCCCTGTTCGCATCCCCCATGCCCAGATACCACCACGACAGACTGCCACCAATAAAAGATTGAAGCCTGATGTGTCCTATCTTTTTCGCCAATTCGTATCCTTTCTCACAGTATTCCAAGCGACGTTCACTATCTTCTTCGGGAAGGGCTACAGCGAGGTTATTATATGCACGCAAGGCGGTCTCCATATAACCGTTATCGAGGGCAATTTTCAATGCTCTCTCATGACATTCAACGGCTTTCTTCGGATTTCCAGTGAAATGGAAAATCGTCCCCAAGCTGGCATATGAACTTGCGATGACTTCAGAATCGTTCAGTTTTTTGGCAAGTTCAAGGGCTTTTTCTGCCCAAGAGAGAGCTTTAGCCATATCTTTAGTGCGATAATACATGTGAGCCATGTCCTCATAGAGTCTGGATAATTCAGCGCTTTCAGGCTCGGTTTCCAAAATCTTCAAAGCCTTATCGTAGTGTTCCTCAGCCTTTTCTGTATCGCCCATATCTGCCCAAAGAACGTTCGCCATCTTCCGATGCAGTGTTGAAACCTTTTCTTTCTCATAGAGTTGTTTCCACAACGGCAACGCTTCATTCCAATACTTCATGCAAGCTTCATACTCTCCAACAAGACTCTTGATGTCTCCAAGCCTCTCCAAGACACGCCCTTTCTCCTGAAGTTTACCTTCCTTTTCTTCAAGAAGTTTAAGAGCAGACTGGAAGTAGGAGGCAGCCTCGCTATTGGCATAGACCTTCGCAGCCTTTTCCCCAGCCTTTAAGAAGTAGTCAAGCGCCTTTTCCTTATCCCCACTCTCAAGAAAGTGTAGGGCTAACTCTCCCAGGTGCTCATCGATGTCTCTGGCGTATGCCTTTTCTAAGGCGCACCCGACTGTGCCATGGAGCTTCTTGTGCCTCAGATGGCTGACTTCCTCATGAACAACATCCCTAATCATAATATCTGCAAAAGAGTACACGTCTTGTCCACGGATAACCCTCTCCTTGACCAGCCCAGTTTTGAGCATCTTCTCCATTGTTTCAAGCAGCTTATCCTCCTCAAAACCAGTGACTCCACACAGAGCGGTAAAGGAGAAATCGTTTCCAACAAAAGAAGCCAGTGTCAACACGTTTTGGCACTCATCGTCTAACCGACTTATCCTCGCCTTGATGACGCTCTTAACGGTCTTCGGAAACTCAATCCTTGAAACCTCCTTAATCCTCCACTTATCCTCCTCACGGTAGATGACTTCCTCCTCCTTCAGAGACTTAATCACCTCCTCAACAAAGAATGGGTTACCCATCGTCTTCTCATAGACCATTTCACAAAACTCCCTCGGGACATCGTCTTGCTCCAACAGCCGCTTAATCATCTCCGAAACATCATCCAACGACATACGTTTCAATAAGACGGATTGAAGCAAGCGCTCCCTATTCAACTCCGTCACGACAGGAGACAGCGGATGCCTCTCGTCAATGTCCGTGTCACGATAAGCACCAACAAGAAGAAGAGACTCCTTATAGACACCACGAGCCAAATAATGCAACAACAAGAGCGAGGACTGGTCGGTCCACTGCAAATCGTCAAGAACAACCAGCAACGGAGCCTCCTTAGAAATGTTGATCACAAACTGCGAAACCGCCTCAAAGAGCCTGTCACGCTCGTGCTCCGGACTTATGGGCAGAGAGTGAGGAATCGCCCCAAGCTTCTGCTTAAGTTCAGGAACCAGCGCAGAAACTTCGCCTGGATAAAAGCCAATCACCCTGTACAAGTGCTCAGGAGCGCAAACCTCCAAGAAGTTCTTAATCACTTCCTTCCAGAGAACATAGGGAGGAACACCGTCCATCCTGAACAGCGCTGGGCATCTACCGGACAAGACCTGCATCCCACGCAAGCGTGCATAGGCGCCTAGCTCCCTAGCCAGCCTTGTCTTACCGATTCCAGCCTCGCCATACAGAAGGACAATTCCGCCTTCGCCGCGAACCGCTCTGTCAACAGCCTCCCTAAGAAGCCCTATCTCTTCAACTCTGTCGATGAGCTGAATCTCCCTCACAGCGGGAAGACGGGGACAAGGAACAACAACGACAGGCTTACGGGTAGGGACATAGAGCTCTCTTAGGAAACCCTCAGCCACATCCCTCAACACTCTAAGCAAATCCTCCGCGGATTGATACCTCTTCCCAGGCTCCTTCTCTAAGAGCCTCATTATACACTCAGTCAAAGCCTGTGGAACCTTCGGATTCAGCCTGCTCGGCGAAACAGGATAGTCGTGAATGTGGCTAAAGATGACTTTCACAGGGTCTTCGCCTGGGAAAGGCGGTCTCCCAGTCACCATCTCGTAAAGCACCGCACCGAAGGAGTACAGGTCAGACCTTGCGTCAGCGCCTTTTCCCAACGCTATCTCAGGAGCCACGTAGGCAACCGTCCCCACTATCATTCCCTCCTGCGTGATGCTGGGTGAACCCAGCATCTTAGCCAAACCGAAATCCATCAATTTCGCAACGCCTTCTTGGGTAATCAGAATGTTTTCTGGTTTCATGTCGCGATGCAGAACCCCCTGAGAATGAGCGTACTGAAGAGCACCGCAGACGTCTATGCCAGTTCTCAAGACGGTCTGTATGTCGCATTTGCCTTCTGGGTACGTCCCCAAAAATTCGCGAAGACTAATTCCGTCAACAAATTCAAGGACGAAAAAGCGTTTTTCCTCATCCTTCCCTATGTCATAGATGGAAACAATGTTCGGGTGATTAAGCTTCGCCACCACCTGTGCCTCACGCAGAAAACGCGGATACGCATCCTCGCTCAAAACCTCGCTCTTGAGCATCTTAATCGCGACTACACGGTTCAAAACGGTGTCTCTAGCCTTGTAAACGACGCCCTTTCCACCCTCACCGAGCTTCTTTAGAATAGCGTATCTCCCATTCTGTAGATGTTCAAGAGACGACAAGAAGTCTTCTCCATAATAACCTCTGTCAATAGGCATTTTTTATTCTACCGTACAATCTTAAAAGTATATCTCAATCAGAATCCTCGGCTTGAATTCCACATTTGCGAAACGCCAAAATAATCAAGCCAGTAATCTATTGGGATGAGGAGGAATGTGCGTGTCTTGTTTTCGTGTGAGTGAAGAGTTGGCGAAGGCGGCGGACGTCGCCGTCCGCGAGGTGCTAGCCGTAAAGAAGGGTGAGCACGCTCTAATAGTCACAAATCCTATTCGAGACGTGTACAGAATCTCGCAAGCCGTATACGCAGCGTGCCTCAGAGCGGAAGCCTCGCCCACCCTCATGGTTCAGCCAAAGAAGACAGCCTTCGACTTCGCCGAGCCAGCGGTGATAAACGCCATCAAATCCGAGCCAGAAATAATCATTTCCGTCAGCGCCGAGAGACTCGGAAAAGACAAGGAAGCGCTCGCTAAACCGTACACTGGAATGGATGGAAAACCCTACAACCACATATTCGACCAGCTGCTCCACGGCGTCAAAAAGATAAGGGCCTTCTGGTCGCCCACAATCACAATGGACATGTTCGTGCGAACCGTTCCTATAGACTACCCATCCCTCCGCCAGACAAGCGCAAAAGTTGAGGCCAGCCTAAAGAACGCAAAGGAAGTTCAAGTGGAAACAGCCCTGGGAACGAAAGTCATTGTTGGAGTCAGAGGACGCAATCCAATGGCGGACGACGGCGACTTTCGCACTCCTGGGAAAGGCGGGAACCTCCCCGCAGGCGAAATATTCATCTCGCCTCAACTCGGCGCTTCAAGCGGCACCATTTTGTTCGACGGCAGCATAACCCTAGACAAGACTCTGGTGATAAAAGAGCCAGTTAAGATAACGCTGGAAAAGGGCTTTGTGACCAAGATTGAGGGAGGAAGAGAAGCCAAACAACTCGAAGACTACGTCAGAAAGGCTGAGGAGAGACCCTACGGCATGGCTAAGAAAGGCGACCTGACGGAAGAAAAAGCCAAGGAATACTCAAAGAACGCCCGAAACCTCGGCGAGTTGGGAATAGGACTGAACCCAAAGGCGAGGATAGTCGGCAACGTCTTGGAAGACGAGAAGGTATTAGGGACGGTTCACTTCGCACTGGGAAGCAACTACGACCAGGATGCTCTGGCGTTAATCCACTCAGACGGCATAGTCAAAAACCCCACCATAACTATAGATGGAAAGACCATAATGCGTCAGGGAAAACTGCAGTTATAGGTCACATTCTTTCTGGTGCCTCTATTCCGAGCAAGTTTAGAGCGTTCCTCAAAACTATCCTTGTAGAGTCGACCAGAGCGAGTCTCGCATCGCTGAGTTCTGGTGGTTTCGCCTTTATAACTGGCAACGCGTTGTAGAAGGTGTTGAATTTGTCAGCGAGCAGGTTGGCGAAGTCGGCGATAGCGTTGGGCTGAAGATTGTCGGCTGAATCCACGAAAGTCTCGGGAAACTTGGCTAGTTTCAGGATTATGTCTCGTTCTAGTGATTCCTTGAGCAGCGAGTAGTCGGGTTTCTGTGGTTTTCTGCCAGCCTTGCGCAGTATGCTGCAAGCTCTGGCGTGAGTGTACTGGATGTAGGGTGCGCTGTTCTTCTCGAAGTCTAGGACTCGGTCCCACGTGAAAACCACGGGTTTGCTCGGGTCAACCCCAACTAGGGCGTATTTCAAGGCTCCGATGCCCACGAGTCCAGCGATTTTCTCTTTCTCTTCCTCAGACAGATGCGGCGAGCGCTTAGAGACCTCCTCGTAGGCGCGCTTGATGGCTTCGTCCGTAACGTCGTCCAAAGTGATGTATCGACCCCTGCGGCTGGACATCCGAAAATCTGGAAGCCTCACGAGATTGTAGGCGAAGTGCGTCAGGTTTCTGGCGTAGTCAGCGTGCCCGAGCGCGCACAGAGCCAGCTTCAACTGCAGCTGAGCCAGAGGCTGTTCCATGCCAATCACGTTTATGACGCGCTCAGCTCTCTGAAACTTCCAAAGGCTGTAGGGGATGTCGCGTGTCGTGTAGAGCGTGGTGCCGTCGGCTCTCACCAAGGTTAAAGAGGGAATATCATAGTCTTCTCTTACGCCAAACTCCCTTTTCAAATCGAGGTCCCGCGCCACCCTATTGGCGTCGAACTCCAAGACCTCTCCGGCGCGGAAAACGTAAGGCGTCTTCTCCAGCTGGTCGAGCACGCGTTTTACGTCGCTGTTCCAGACAAAGTCGCTCTCCCAATCCCAAGAGTCGAAGAAGACTCTGGCCCTCTCCAAAGTTTCTTTAATACCTTCCATGCAGTGTTGGCTGACTTCACGTATCAAATGCTTCGCCTCTTCTTCGCCAGCCTCGTACCCACGGTTCAACTCACCTATTCTGGATTCTGGATCCTCGTCTTTGCCAATCTCGTCGGTGAGCAACCTGAAGAGTTTTGAATGTCTACTTTCTAAGTCGACGGCGACCGACATCCACTCGTCGAGTTCGCGTTGCAGCTTGGAGACTTCTTCAGTTGTGGCGTGCTTTCTTGCACGCTCAATTTCTTTCTTCAATCCACGAATCTCAACTATGCAACTCGTTATCGCGTATACAACGCCGAAAAAATGGTCAGGCTTGCCCTCAGGCTTGGGTTTGCCCAACTTCTCATAGCCGTACGCGACAACCGCGCTCTGGCGACCTACGTCATCCACATAGTAGTGGCGAAAAACAACGTGCCCACAAGCCTTCAGAATGCGAGCTACGGCGTCGCCCAGTACTGTGTTCCTAGCCGTGGCAATGTTGAGAGGGCGAAGAGGATTGGCGCTCGTGTGCTCCACGATCATCTTGATTGGTTTTTCAGCCTTCACGTATCCATATTTTGTGTCGAGGGCTCGAATCGACTCAATGGTTAAGCTGGAGAAGTTGGCAAGGTTAGCATAGAAGTTTATGTATCCTTCTCCAGCCGCCTTGGTTGACTGTATCAGTGGAGATTCTGACTTGTTTATGCGATTTGCCACTCTTTTGGCTATGTCGAACGGTTTTCTTCTGGTTTGCTTAGCGAGTTCGAAACAGAGGGAAGACGCGAGTTCGCCGAATTCGGAATTAGGGGGGACATCCAATGTGACGGAGGGAACAAAGACTTTGGGAAAGAGACCGCTCAAAGCCCCTTTGAGCGATGCTTGACACTGCGCGCGAAATTCTGCGAAGGGATTCACCGCAACCATCCTTGATCTTTCACCTTGGCGGGTTTGCTTAAATTCGTATCCCGAATTCTCTGGTATCTAGTCCTAAATAATAGTGCCTTAAAAATTAACCCTTCCAGTTTTCAGAATGATTCTAGCTTGATGGTTCACATATCACACACTTGCACTCCTTTAGGCCTGGGAGGTCCTTTTGATGTAATCCGCAGATTATTCTTTCGGATCTTATAGTGGTGCACGCTTTGCACAACTTGTTTATGATTGTCTCTGC
>Ga0315306_10000287_pt1 | contig 24338 bp, 27 predicted proteins | sample TDP1_MG_FD_203803 | JGI IMG/M metagenome (GOLD analysis project Ga0315306, IMG submission 203803) | Freshwater sediment microbial communities from Lake Towuti, South Sulawesi, Indonesia - TDP1 | ecosystem: Environmental > Aquatic > Freshwater > Lake > Sediment | place: Indonesia: South Sulawesi... | reverse complement strand
AACAAACACTAACCCTTCACTTCCAAGTGAACTTGCCCCTAGCGATTCACAAACTTTCAAGGCTTATTGGAACTGGGCGAATTACACAGGGCAAAACGTAAAAGTTATTGCCTTTGTCGCCGACGGGTCTGGCGCCACTTTTAAGAAGATAACACCTTTCATGAACCTCACAATCGCCAGCGTAAACTTTGATCCTGCAGTCAGCGCAACAAACTTCACTGTAACTGTTCAATCTACGGGTTCTCAAACTTTCATGAACATCACAAGAATGACACTGAGTGAAGAAGAAGTTGACGTTTCGCCTCTTCTGCCATACACTCTCAACGTAAATGCCTCTGCAACTTTCACGCTAACTAGAGCATGGTCAGATCTACAAGGCGAGAACGTAGCTGTTAGCGTGGAAACATTGCAGGGTTTCACTGCTCAGAAAAGCCAAGTTGTTCCTGAAGTTCTCAAGGCTTCAAACATTGTCTTCAGCCTCACCAATATAAGTAGCTTCAATCTTACTGTTCAAAATGTTGCAACACCCCAAATCAGCCTAGACATTTCACAGATAAAGGTTAACGTTTTAGGAGAAACCGTAATCATAGAGGGTGCAAATGTGGTTCCACCGCTTCCATATCTACTTCAATCAGATTCTGAGGTCTTACTCGTGTGTCCTTGGAATTGGATTGGTTATCAAGGGCAAGGTGTGACGGCAGTAGTTACCGTGTATACGCAGCAAGGCTTTTTCGCATCTGCTGAGGCTTCAATTCCTTAGCGTAATAGTTTTTTTTACATAATCTCTATGAACTGTCCTATCCGGTTAGCCAACGCCTTTTTGTATACGATGTTTGCTGTAACAGCGTCATGTATCGCTAAGCCAGTGGATGCGAAAACCGTTATCTCTTCTGAAGATGTTCTGCCCTTCTTCAAGCCAGCTACAATTTCGCCAATTTCACCCCACACATCTTTACGTTTAATGATTCCATGCTTCAAAGGAACGTTGATTTCGCCGCTGTGAGAAGCCTGTTCCCAATCGTCAACAACGATCTTTGCCCGCTTCAAAATGGCTGGATCCAACTCTTGCTTGCCAGGCGCGTCTGCTCCGATGCAGGTTATGTGCATGCCAGGTGATATCCAGTCATTGAAAACAATAGGCACCGTGGACGGTGTTGTTGTTACAACAATGTCGGCGCCTAGAACGGCGTTTTCCGCTTCCTCGACTGGAACCATCTGGTTTACATTATTGCATATGGGTGTCATTTCATCTATGAATGCCTTTCTCGTTTCTTTTGTTCGACTCCAAACCCTGACTTCCTCAAGCCTTTCGTAGAGGGCGCACAAAGCCATCAGCTGTGTTCTTGACTGAGCACCTGCACCCACGAAACCGACAACCTTTGAGTTCTTTCGTGCTAGGTATTTGGCGGCTATGCCTCCTGAAGCGCCTGTTCTCACGTGTGTGATCCATGTGCCACCTATTATAGCAATTGGCGCTCCGTTTCTTGGGTCAATAACGATTAATGTAGCCATTACTGTTGGAAGATTGTATTTCGTTCGATTGTCTGGGTGTACATTGACAACTTTGACAGCGGAGATGTCCAGTCCTTCGAGGTATGATGGCATGGCTCTCAGGTCGCCGTTGTATCTTTTGAAGAACACGTAGATTTTTGCTGGCATCTGCACGCGGTTAAAGCCCTTTTCTGCAAACGCCAGTTCAACAGCTTGCATAACTTCATCCATTGATAAAAGCCGTTTGACATCGCTTTCTTTAAGCAACAAGGTTTTCATGGCGCGCATTCCTTAACTAATCAATGTTCCTTCCTTCGGATTCCTAACAAGTTTGCTGAACTCTTGAATCAAACGTTTTGTTATGGGTCCTAGTTTGCCATTGCCTATAATGCGTTTGTTTACTTCTCTGACTGGAGTGATTTCTGTAAGGGTTCCCGTTAGGAAAACTTCGTCGGCTGTAAACAATTCATTAGGTGTTATGTTTCTTTCCATGAGAGGGTATCCGCAATTTTCAGCAAGTGTCATCACTGCGGTTCTTGTTATTCCTCGTAATGCCCCTGTAGAAGTTGGAGGAGTTATGATTTTGCCTTCTTTTACTATGAACACGTTTTCCGCTGTTCCTTCGCAGATAAATCCTGCCTGATTTAAATATAGGGCTTCATCCATGCTTGCCAAGTTGGATTCAATTTTTGCCAACACATTGTTTAGGTAATTAAGTGATTTAACCTCATGAGACGTAGCGTCCACAGGGTCTCTCTTTACCCACGTGATCATTGTGGTTATGCCTCTTTCCTTAATTTCCTTCGAGTGCAGTACAAACGGCGGCTCTGCAATGACAATAATCGAAGGTTTGGGGCACTTTCTCGGGTCGAGTCCTAGGTCGCCAACTCCTCTAGTGACCACGAGACGAATGTAAGCGTCTTTCAGCTTGTTCTTTTTGAGCGTGTCCAAAACTGCACGCGTCATCTGTCCTTTGTTTAAAGGTATCTGCAGCATAATTGTGTGCGCTGATGTGTATAGGCGGTCTATGTGCTCCTTTAACTTGAAGACGACGCCGTTGTAGGCGCGTATGCCTTCGAACACGCCGTCTCCATAGAGCAAGCCGTGGTCGTAAACTGAAATTTTTGCTTCGGATTTGGGATAAAACTTGCCATCAATGTAAATGAAGAGTTCATCCTTTGCCACTTTTCATCACTTCTTTTTAGAATACTTGTATGCAACCTTCAGTACGCTTTTATGCTTTTTGTAAACGAATCCAGAGGGATTCATGCACGCTATGGCGTGTTTAAGCAGCGACTATTAGAGTTACGAAAACTCTTTAGCTACAAACACGAATCCTAGGCAAGCCGTGATTATTAGTATTATTCCACTAAGGTCCATGAGGATTAGACTGGCGCTCCAGAAGACTACGGTGCTAATTACCCATGCGGGCAGACCAGTCAAAGGTCCTATCCAAGGCGACTTCCAGACGAGGTCCCAAAAGCTCATGGAGAGAATAAGCGAACCGACGAACAGCCCGATTCCATAAACCAGCGCTAATAGGAGAATAGACGCTTGTGCCAAGGGTTTTGCTTCTCTGTGTGCTCCGACGATTGAATGAATGAAAGCTGCCACAGGACCTAATATGACTGTTATGCATTCTAAAGCTAATAGTGACATAAAGGGACCAGTGAAGGGAATTCCCCAGTCGAACACTAGCTCAAATATTCGAATGTTGAACAAGGCGTAGGCGAGCAAAGTGCCACCCACCATTCCTGAGATTGAACCCGCGAGTTTGAAACGTGAGCGGGGCACCATATAGGTTGCAGCACCAAACATCGCAAGTACGGGTGCCACTAAGAGCAAAAAGCCTGTGAGGTTTCCAATCGGAAGCAGCAGCGTTGAACCTATGCCCAAGCACAACAGGTAGAAGGACGCTAAGACTGCGCCGAGAAAGACTGTTCCCTTCGTTGAGTTTCCTTCGTAAAACTTGACTCCGCTGAGTATTATGACGGCACCCAAAATTGACGAAATGACCGATGCCAATATGAATAAGATTCTGCCAGATATCGCAGCGATGTTGGCTTGTGAGGAAATGGGGATGATTGACAAGAAATAGCCTAGCAAAATCATGACTGGTAGGTTGACCATGATGTATCCTACACCCAGCATTGTGAGGGCAGAGAGAACCAGCTTTCGAAGAGTCAACTGGATGCCAACGATTCGAGTTTCCACTCGTTGGGGGACTTTGAGTCTCGCAGTCTCAACCGTTATTTCGTCTGCCTTTTGCATGGAAAAATTTCTACTCCTTATTCTTTTTAACATGTATGAATCCAGAGTATATACCCTATCTAAATGTCAGAATCTAAATTCAAACATGCCAATGGTTCAGCAAGGCTAGAACTGTGGTCTCTTAGACAGAAATCTGGGAAGGGTCAACGGCTGGAAAGGTTTGCCCTTTGTCTCCTCTTTCATCTCTTTTATCAACTGTTGAAGTTGCATATTTCTAATCTTTCTGAGCTTTCTATCCCGCACTGGAAGAACGCCTGAGTCTATCTCTCGCTGTCCAATCACGAGCACATAGTTTATCCATTCAGTTTCAGCCTCTCTCACCCTCTTGGGTAAGGTGAACGAGCGGTCGTCCACATCTACTCTAATGCAATTCTTTTCCATTTGGTCTGCAATTTTTTCTGCGTCTTTGATGAATTTGTCTGAAACGGGTATGACTCTTGCCTGGATTGGTGCAAGCCACAAAGGCAAGCTTGGAACCTTCTGTTTCAAAGCTGTGTCCAAAACGGTGAAAATGTAGCGTTCTATTCCACCCAAGATTGCAATGTGCAGAATCGGCGGATAGACTTCTTCTCTTTTTTCATTGACATACTTTATTCCAAATCTCTTCGCGTTGCCAATGTCAATTTGGTCGGTTGCTATTTCTCTTGACCTTTTAAGTTCATCGGTTATGTGATATTCAATGTTTATGACCCAATAGTATTTGTTTTCGGGAACAAAGTGCAATAAAGCGGGTTTTTTATCAATTTTGACCAGTTTTTGCAAGTATGCCTTGTTTTTTTCAAAGAAGCTCTTAGTCAAGTTATACAGTGAAACATACTGGTTTCCAAGTTCTCTTGCTTTCTCATGGATTTTTTCGTGAACTCTAATCGAAACTACTTCCGCGTGTTCTATGTCTCTGCAGAAAATGTGGTAGTCAGGCATGTAGAACCTGCGAAGTCTGAACCCCAGTAGTGTTTCACCTGACTGCTCCAATCTATAACTATCTGCGATTTCGAACATGCCGAAAGGTATCTGCTTGTAGCTGACCAGCCAATCTTTTAGCATCGAAAACTGTTGGAAACAAGCTGCGTATTTCAAAATGAAATCTTCGTTGTCCACTCGAATGGTATAGAGTCTTTCGCCGAAAAGGTTTGCGTGTTCTTTAATGGCTGGAACATCTAGTTTAAACAAGTTGGTGCCTTTGATAGAGAAACTTGGTATGCCCAATTCGTTTACGCTTTGCCACGCGTAAGCTCCAACCAAATCAACCATTAACGCGGCTTTTGGTCCATAACGCATATGTCCCGCATCTGAGCTTGGCTCCCATTCAAATCCAAATCTCTTTAATACACCGATTATTCGCGGTTCTTCGCCGCCTGGAGCCTCCTTTTTGAAGACTTCTTTATCAACTAATATCCGCAGGTCTTCTTCATCTTTTTTGAATTGGTACTTTTCAGGTTCGAAGGTCTTACCGTCTGGGGTCATTATCAAGTATTCGGGTTTGGGAATTTTCCACTTCGGCAATTTTTTCTCTTTGACCTCTCCTGGCAAAATCACCTTTGACTGTTCAGCCAGAGGATGTCCCTTAATTGAAATTGTGAACTGTTTGTTCCAGCCAAAAGGAGTGCGATACGTCTCTATTCCCTTTTTTCTGGCGTATTTTTCCATCAATTTTAGAACATCTAAGGCTTGTGCTGGTTTGGCTAGGTTGCTGCTCAAGTGGGCGTATGGGTAAATCAGAATCTTGTTTGCCTTCAACTTTTCTAATGAAGCCTTAACTTCGTCAATTGCTCGCTTGGCAACGGCTTCATTGTCACCTTTTTCAACACTTGTAAACAGAACAACCAAATCCTCGAGTTTCTTCGCCTTTTTCTCAGCTTCCTCAGCCATAGCGACCTCTTTCTTTATGGGCTTGTACTCGATGAAGTCTGAGTGCAACTGAAGTATTCTCATTCTGCTCAGCCTCTGCCCGGTACACCGTGCCTCCACTTTTCAAGCACACGGTCTTTCTTGGTTTCCTTCTTGAATTCTTTATAATGCTCCCTACATAGATAGGCTCGTCTTGATTCGCCAACTTTTAAGCCTGCGCTTTTCACCTTGTCCACGGGAAGTGAACGAACCGCGTCGTTGCTGCACCCTGTCACGCTGCATTTTATGCCTTTTGCCACACGCCCCAAGGATGGTCACCAAGCATCTAGTTTTTCAATTGTTTCTCATATATTTCCGTAGCCCTCTCATAAGTCTCTTCCCTCTCTCCGAACCTTTCAGGTCCAACCGCTTCAACAACAAAGGAAGCGGAAGCAGAGCCAACGCAGGCGCACCACAATGGGTCCTTTTCACGAATGTATTCGGCTAAGAAGGCTCCGCTGAAGGCGTCTCCTGCACCTGTTGGGTCTAAAACAATTTTTGATGCACAAGCTGGGATAGTGTAGAGCATGTTATCAAAGAACATTGTGGAACCATGCACGCCTCTCGTGACGATAACTATCTTCACTCCATAATCACCTATTCTCTTTGCTGCGAGTTGCAAGTTGTTTGTTCCAGTTACAGTTTCTATTTCGTCTAGCGAGGACTTGTAAACGTCAACTTGCTCCAGCACTGATTGTCCTCTCCAGCTTTTCAGGCTCATGTTTCCTTTTCTGTCAAAGCTTCGAACAAACCCTTGCGAGTCTAAAGAAATAATCCTAGTTACCTTTCGAAGTTTGGCGACCAACTCCTCTGAGAGTTCGTTGGCTATGGGCGCCACGTGAACTGCTCTGGCTTGCAAGGAATCAGGCAAATCATTGACTGAAATCGGTGGCGCACGAGCCTTCAACTGCAGTTTTCGTTTCCAACCCTTTTGATACTTAATTACAAACTGCGTTGTGGAAGCGCCTTTGATCCGTTTCAATCCTGACAAGTCTATTTTGTTGTTTTTAAGCCAATTGACATAGTTGTTCGAGAAGTCTTCGCCCACCTTCGAAATCACCGAAACCTTGGCGCCGAGTTTGGCAGCAGCCACAGAAACATAAGTGGGAGGACCACCCAAAGTTGGCTTCAAAGAAACCATTCTAGGCAAATGAATGAAATCGATTGCAAAGTGCCCAACCGTGACTAAATCAAACACATGTTTTCCTCGGCGCTTATCAATGACACCATGCGTGAAGGGATGCTGTTAACTTACTTGTCATTGAAGTGAACATTGCCTATTCGTCCAAGATTAAAAAAGGAGAAAGAAAGCTATTTCTCTAGGACTACTCGTTTTGCAGTGAATCTCACTGTGTAATTTTTAAGTATATCAACACCAAGTAAACTTGGTAATTGATCTACTATCCTTCTTTCTTCTGCATTCTGTGGTTCATGTTTAAGAACAGTGACTAGTGGCAATCGTTCAATGTGGTAGGTACTTCCAGATATTCGAAAGACCAGTAAGACATCTCGGAGGACATAGCTTTTTACCGCTTTACAACCTATGCCGATAACAGGTATTTGAGCTTCTTCAAGCTGTGCATAGTTTAAACCAAGCCTAGCTACATCTCGGTCAGCGATTGAGGTTCGTGAAGCTCCAGTATCCACATAGAACCTAATTGGGTCATGGATAGGGGGATTGGAGCACATAAAATATATGTTGACAAATCCTAGATCACCTCTGCCTCGCCCTCCATATATCCTCAACTTATGTCCTCCGAGATGTGTCACGGCTAGAGTATTAATTCAATTTTTTCCTTACTTACAAATTCAATAACAAATGCCCCAAGATCTTCATGTTTTTTTCGCAGTTTCGTAATTAAGGCTCTTGCATTTTCATCGTGTAAAACCACTTTACCATCGTTCACAGCGACATATTCACCTGCATATTGGTCTCGAAGTTTCTCATAGTTATTCTGAAACCATTTCATGTTCTTTTCAAATTTTTGAAATTCCTTTTTTTGTTTATCAATTAAAACGGGCACTTTTTGTACACCCCTGTTAACTGCCCTTTTTTGTCTCACGCCCTTTAACTTTTTCCTCTCGCTCTATCCAAAGTATTACTGCTTCGCTTAAAGCTTCTTTCAGGTTGCCTTTCTTCATGCCTTTCCTTCGGAACACTGTCTCGCGTAATTGCTTCTCCAAGTCATCAGGCAATATAATATCTATTCTCCCCATTTTTTCACCTTGATTAATATTTCACGCAGCCCCTTATATGTTTTTCCACATAACCACAAAACTTTACTGCAAGTATTGAGGAATTTCAAACCTGCAAAAAGGTTCCAAGCCTATCTTAACTATCTATAGATGTCCCCAAAATAGTCGCCTTAGTTCTTAAAGCACTCTGTAAACCCTGACATCAACACTTGCTGCTTTTCATCTACATTATGACAAATAAGTTAACAGTATCGCGTGAAGGAAAGACAATATAAAAATAATTATTAACTTGCTCAACATCTAACACACTGAGGATGACATACAATTGCCAGTTAAGAGAAAAAGCCGTGGAAGAGCCAAAGGAGGCAAAGGAAGAGGCGAATTGGTTCAGTGCAGCGCCTGTGGCGCACTGGTTCCAGCTGATAAAGCAAAGAAGATTTCGCGACCAGTCACATTGGTTGAGCCTACTCTTGCTCGAGAGCTTCGACAAAGAGGCGCATACATACCTGGACACATCGAAACCAAATACTATTGCGTTTCGTGCGCTGTTCACCGCGGCGTTGTCAAGGTGCGGGCTCGAGAAGAGCGGAGAAGGCCCTGGAGACGCCCTAGATATTACTAAACAATGGGTGTAGTTGTAACCTCTTTCTTTTTAGATGCCTTTTTGAAGTAGATTACTCTTTGCAGAACAGTTAGATTTGTTAGAATGGCGAGTAACAGCATGCTCCATCTGAGCGCATCCGCCCACACCATGCTAAGTAAAGTGGCAACCACCAATATGATTATGCGTTCTGCACGTTCAGCAATACCAACAGTCTCCATTTTAATGCCTGCTGCTTCTGCTCTAGCTCGACAATAACTGACAAGCAAAGAGCCAACTAGTGCAGCCAATCCCCAAAACACCCAGACAGGGTTAGGGTTGGTTATTAACCAGCCCAGTATGATGCCTAAGAAAACAAAAGCGTCGGCGTAACGGTCAAGAAGCGAATCTAGGAAACCGCCGAAAACTGTAACTTCTCCATAAAGCCTTGCAAGGACGCCGTCTAACGCGTCTAAAAAGCCGGAAATCAGCAAAAACATAGCAGCAACAGTCAGTAGGGCAACTTCAAACTGTGAACTCCAGTATAGATAGGCTGAGAATAGAGCTGACAGTACTCCTAACAGGCTTATTTGATTAGGTGTCAAACCAATGTTGTGCGCCAGTCTGGCTTCGCCGACCATCAGCAACTGAATTCGCTCTTTAAGTTTTGTAAGCAACTTTCTGCCTCTACCATCCCTAATACTGTGTATTTGAATAAACCGCTTATATCTTTGCAAGGACAGCTTGAATCTTCAATAAGCAATTATATGGTGGGCCGGGCAGGACTTGGACCTGCGACCTTCGCCGTGTAAGGGCGATGTCCTACCAAGCTAGACGACCGGCCCGCTTGTTGCTTGTCTTAAGTAGTTGATTCTGTCTTGATAAAAGAGTAATGGCTTTTTGTTTGTCTAAAGATTTCGGCGTCTATGGAGTTATCTTCCGTGTCTGGCGTTTCTGCGGTCTCTCTCTTCTCTTCTTCTCCAATCTGACTTTCGCTGAGTCTCTATGTAAGTTTTCATGCGTATGTCGCCTCTAAAATGTTCAGGATTGAACTCAGCTCTGTATTGGTTCATTTCACGATAGAAGTTTTCATAATCAATCTCGTTTTTAGAAAGCGCTTCCATTATCTCGTTAAGTTTCGTCCTAGCCTCTTGTGACGTATTCTTGTCCCATGCGCTAGAATAAATGAGGTAAGCCGCATGGAATCTAAAATCTGAAGGTCGGTCAATCAACAGTTTAGACACGGTTGTGCTTGCCGTGGGTTTGTCTTCAGTGTTTGGTTCTTGGGTCATAAGGCTCTAGGCTCAACTGATGAATATTGCAATAGTAAAGCAACATTATAAAGCTTTTTTATGTCAGTTAACACGAAACACAAAAATAACCATACAACAAAACAAATCTAGGCTATCAACAGCAATCTGCGGGGTTGCCCTAGCTTGGTAGGGGGCAGATTACAGCACCAAGCTGAAGTCTAAGCCTGCTAAGCCTGTGGTCCTAAAAGGGCCGCGCGGGTTCAAATCCCGCACCCCGCGCCAAACAACTGCACTTCTGTTGTACTCTATAAAAACAAATAACGTAAAGGATATAAAAAGAAACAATGATAAAACACGTTTATTTGGAGGTGAAGACATGCCACCGCATTGTGATACGATGGACGGGCCTGTTGTAAAGGCTGCGAAAAAGGCTTTGAAAATGGGAAATGTTAATCTTATACTTCCTTGGGTGCCGAAAAAGGCTGAAGATGAATTGAAAAAGGCTTTTAAGAAAACTCTTCGTGCGAGAAAACTAGGTAAAGCCGCTGCTGGGCTCGCTGACTACTGGTTCTTTGAAACTACTGTTCGTTTGCACAGGGAAGGTGAAGGTGCGCCTTACACTGGACTTAAGCCTGCAGGACTTGATTGGGGTCCTGTGGTGCCGAAAGCGGATAAGGCTATTGAACAAGGGAACCCGAAAGAAGTTATTCAACTCTTAACGCACACAGTTGAAGAGGAACTGCAAAAAAGGTTCAAACACGCTATGGCTAAGAAGAAATACAACGTAAATGATGTGAAAGCGGCAAGAGAATACGTACAGGCGATGCTTGGTTTTGTCTTGTATTCGCATCACTTGTACACAAACATTACGGGCGGCAGGGAACACGGCGAAAAAGCCATGGGCGGACATGAACACTAGTTACTTAAGAAGACTGCAGGACGGCTTCGATGACAGAACACGCCACTGAAACACGTGGCATAAAAATCGCTTTACTAGCCTATGCCATACTGGTTGTCCTGCAACTAGTGACATACTATTTGACCAACATTCTAGTATTATTAGCGCAAGCGTTTGAAATGTTAAGCGATGTTCTAGTTTCCAGTTTCCTTTTGTCATCTGCCTTTTGGTCGCGGAAACCAGCAGACGAATTTCACATGTTCGGTCACGGAAGAGCCCAAAACGTTGCAGCGCTGGTCTCAGCCACAATCTTAATTTTTTTCATGAGCCTTGAAACTTTCCGAGAGGCTATTCCAAAATTCTTTCAAACCCCTGAGGCTGGCGAGTTCCAGAACACGAATCTAGCTTTGATAGTGATTTTAGTAGGCATGTTTGTGGTTGCTATTCCAACCATAGACATTTTAAGAGTGAAGACAAGAGGGGCTTCAGTGAAAGCGCAACTGGTAGCACTTCTCAAAGACGAGTTTTCTTACGTAGCCGCGCTAATTGCTGTAGTCCTTGTGGCGCAAGGATATTACTCAGCTGACCCGATAGCATCCATGTTCGTAGCCGCAGTTATAGCCATCGGAGGCTTATACCTCTTCAAAGACAATGTTCACTATCTTGTGGGCAGAGCGCCTAGCAGGAAATTTATGGAGAAAGTGGAATCTGCGGCAAAGTCGGTGAAAGGTGTTTTAGGCGTCCATGATTTGAAGGCTGAGTATATTGGACCAAACATTGTTCACACGGGTTTTCACATAGAGGTGGCGAAAGGCACGCCGATAGAAGAGGCTGACAGAATAGCACATGAGGTTAATGAAAAAGTCAGTCGGGAAACAGGTTGTCAGCATTGTGTAATTCACGTGGACCCAGCAAATAGTAATTAGCCTTTCCACTCTAGAAGTCTCTTTTCTCCTTCAATTTTTTTGATGTCAGTTATGTCTTGGGTTACTTCCATTGTTCCCAAATACTTCTTGTCTTTATCTCGCACTGCAAAATATCTAATGTAGATTAGGCGGTTATCCTTTTGAATCCAGAATTCAGCCGCATCTTTTTTGCCTGTTTTAAAAGCGTCAAGAATCGCATTTACTATGTGAACGCTTCTTTGCGGATGGCAGAGTTGAACTTTTCTTCCAATGACAGCTTTTGTCCGAGCGAAGATTCTTTTCTCAGCCTTGTTAAAGTATTTTACAGCATCTTCTTTATCGACAAAGGTTACGTCCACTGGAAGCGTATCCAGAATAGCCTCAACTTCCTCTTTTGAAAGAGAACCTGTTTCAAACTGTAATATCCCTTCGGGCATAGGCATTCCTCTGGCTTTTTGTGTTTCAACCCATCTGGCTTCTGTTGTTATTAAATGTTGAGGAGTAAAGTCGCTAGACTCTGAAAATTGTTTCTTCTTCTCCATACAAATCGAAACAATAAAGTTTAATTGCACGCTACCATTATGGCTAACAGCCGTGGAGGTGAATCAGTCATCATCATTCCTGTGCGTTGTTTCAGCTGCGGCAGCCTAATCGGCGACAAATGGGAAGACTTCGCCAAGCGGGTTAAAGAGGGCGAAGACTCAGGTAAAGTATTAGATAGTTTAGGCGTCAAGCGTTACTGTTGTCGCCGCATGCTGCTTTCACACGTTGAAGTCATCGACGAGATTCTCAAGTTTTACGAAGAGGCGAGCAAACGAAAACTTGCCCGAACAGCCGAGTAAGTGAGGAGGAAAACGTGTGTCTACACGCATCAAAAAAGTAGTTGCTCGTAAAGTCTTCAACATCCGAGGAGAAGAAACAATCGAAATCGATGTGATTACTAAAAATGGATTTGGAAGAGCCTCCGCGCCAGCTGGAGCCAGCCGAGGCAAGGGCGAAGTGATTCCTTACCCTAAGGGTGGAGTGGGCGAAGCTATAAAAAAAGTCGAGAAAGTAATTGCACCTAAACTAGTTGGAGTGGACACTCAAAGGCAGGGAGAAATCGACCTCTTACTCCACGAGATAGACGGAACTGAAGATTTCCACAGCATTGGAGGAAACACTTCTTACGCTATTTCTCTAGCCATAGCCGAGGCTGCAGCTTGCTCGTTAGGCGTTCCACTGTTCAAACATTTAGCTGGACGCTTAGCCAGCGAACTCCCTCATCCATTGGGAAACGTTTTAGGCGGAGGAAAACACGCTCGTGCAAAAGCTCCAGACATACAAGAATTTCTTGTTTTACCTGTCAAGGTTGATTCTTTTTCGAAAGCTGCAAAAACAAACATTTTGATTCATAATAAGGTTGGAGCCGCCCTTGTAAAGAAAGACTCAACGTTCACTGGGGGTAAAACAGACGAGGGCGCTTGGGCACCCAGCCTCAAGAGTGAAGACGCCTTAGAAATAGTTGTTAAAGCTAGCGAAGAGGTTTCTGAAGAAACAGGTTTTCAGTGTAGAGTGGGCTTAGACATGGCTTCTTCAAGCCTTTGGAATCCTAAAGAAAAATGTTACGAGTACATTCGGGACAATGTAAAACTAGACTCAGGGGAACAGTTGGACTTTGTGCTGAGTCTCATCAAAAAATATAATTTGGGTTATGTAGAAGACCCATTTCACGAGGATGAGTTTGCAAGTTTCACCCAGCTCACAAAGAAAGTCAAAAACTGCTTAGTCTGCGGCGACGACCTCTTCGTTACAAACAAGAAACGGCTGGCAAAGGGAATAAAAATGGGTGCTGCAAACGCCACCATAATTAAAGGAAATCAAGTTGGAACACTCACCGACGCTTGGGAGGCAACTCTCTTGGCTCAGAAGGCACAATACGTAACGGTCATGTCACATAGGTCTGGGGAAACCACAGAGGCGCACATAGCCCATTTAGCCGTAGCCTTCAAATGCCCAGTGATTAAAGCCGGCGTAGTTGAAGGCGCACGTGTGGCAATTATCAATGAACTCATACGGATAGAAGAAACGATTGGAGAAAGGGCTAAAATGGCTCATCTTGCACTATAAAGAGAAGAAATCAAAATGTCAGAAGAAGAGAAAAAAGAAGAAGAAAAGCCAACAGAAGCAAAAGAAGCAACAGATATGCCCACGAGTGAAGTTGGCACTCCGTCAATTTCTACAACAATAGAGGCTGAAGTTCCATTAGCAGAAGGGGAATTGCTGTTACCACAGGACACCTTGCTGTCGGCGGGAATACACATTGGAACAAGAATGAAAACCAAGGATATGGACCCCTTTATTTATCGGGTTCGACCTGACGGACTGTTCGTCTTAGACGTGAAGAAAACTGATGAACGCATAAGAATCGCAGCTAAGTTTCTAGCTAGGTTTGAGCCGTCTAAAGTTGTTGCGGTTGCGGCGAGACTCTACGGAAAAGAACCCGTCAGAAGGTTCTGCGAGGTTACGAAGGCTACATCCATAATTGGGCGTTTCATTCCAGGCATGCTCTCAAACCCGCTTTATTCAGGTCGTATAGAGCCAAACGTTGTGATTGTCTCTGACCCAAAGGCTGATGTTCAAGCGGTTAAAGAGGCAGGCGCCATAGGCGTTCCAGTCATCGCCTTATGTAGCACTGACAACGAATTTGCAGGAGTAGATTTCGTCATCCCAACCAACAACAAGGGCAGACGCGCCTTAGCGGTGGTCTACTGGCTCCTAGCCCGACAAATGCTGCGCGAAAGAGGAGAGCTTCCACCCGACGGAAGTCCAACACAGTCCATTGACGATTTCGAGGTAAAACTGGCAAAGGAAGAATGAAACTGCAAAGAGGACGAAGATTTGAAGATTAGGCGCCCATCTGTAGCGGGACAATTTTACGCGGGTTCTCAGCAGTCGTTGAGAGCGCAGATAGAAGAATGCTTCAAACATGAGTTTGGACCGGGTACACTGCCCAAGGTTGCGGACAAAAACCTTCAGAGAATAGTTGGATTGATTAGTCCCCACGCAGGCTACATGTATTCTGGACCAATAGCAGCCCACGGATATCATCGTCTAGCTGAAGACGGTAAACCCAACATTGTTGTGTTATTCGGTCCCAATCATACAGGAAGCGGAAGTGCACTTGCGGTAATGAGGGAGGGAGTTTGGCGCACACCTTTAGGAGATGTGGAAATTGACACCGCAACAGTTGACTCAATTTTGCGTGTCTCTGGCATTATTGATGTGGACGATTCTGCTCATGCGTTTGAACATTCTATTGAGGTGCAGTTGCCGTTTCTCCAATTTCTCTACGGCTCCACATTCAAGTTTGTTCCCATCTGCTTCCTCATGCAAGACCTACAGTCAAGTCGAGAAGTAGGCTCAGCGGTGGCGAAGGTGTTAGAGGGCAAAAACGCGGTTGTGATTGCATCAACTGATATGACTCATTATGAACCTCAGAGGATGGCGGAAAAGAAAGACAAGGCAGCCATTGAAACTATGCTTAAATTGGATGAAGAAGGATTCTACTCCACAATTGAGGCTCAGCGCATATCAATGTGTGGCTATGGACCTACAATCGCTGCGATAACTGCGGCGAAGGCGTTGGACGCCAAAAAAGCTGAGTTATTGTGCTACAAGACCAGCGGCGATGTTGTCGGCGACTATTCAGCGGTTGTTGGTTACGCTTCTCTAGTGTTTACAAAATAGTTGTGGTGCCTTTTTTTGAAGAAGGAAGCTGTGACCGCTTCTGCACCTGCCAAGGTCATCTTATTCGGTGAGCACTTTGTTGTCTACGGCGAGCCCGCAGTTGTTCTAGCCATTGACAAACGAGCCTACGCCACTGCACAGTTGAGAAAGGATGAGCGAATATACATAAACTCCACCGATCTGAGAGTCTCAGGCACTTTTAAGGGAGAAAGATTTAAGGTAGAGAAAGGCGGCTCTAAAGCACGTCTAAAACTTGAACCAATAAAAAGCGCTGTGCTGCAGGTTTTGGAAAAGGCTGAAAGAAAAACTGGCGTAAACGTGAGTATTAATTCTGGTATTCCAGTTTCTGCGGGATTGGGGTCGTCTGCAGCCGTGGCAACATCAACTATTATGGCTGTCAGCAATCTTTTGGGAATCGAGCTTTCTCGCGACCAAATCTTTCAAATGGCTTATGAGTCTGAGCGCCTCGTTCATGGCACTCCGTCTGGAATAGACCCGACTATCGCAACTTATGGTGGCGCACTTCAATTTCAAAAAGGCAAAGATTTCACTTCCTTAAACATACAAACAAACATACCGTTGGTAGTCGGCAACACCAGAGTGGAACGTTCAACAGGCGAGCTTGTTGCAAATGTGCACCGCATAAAGGAACATTACCCATCAATCATCGACCCAATAATTGGGATTGGTGGAAAAATTGCCCTCGACGCTGTTGAAGCACTGAAAAAAGGTAACCTTCCCACTGTTGGTGAATTGATGAATATTAACCACGCCTTATTATGCGCCATCGGAGTGTCCCATGAATCTCTTGAACGCCTAATACGTGCGGCGAGAAAAAGCGGCGCCCTAGGAGCCAAACTCACGGGTGGAGGAGGCGGCGGATGCATGATAGCCTTAGCTGAAACTGGCAAACTGAAACAAGTTGTCAAAGCAATCGAACAAGTCGGCGGAACCGCCTTCGTCGCTCGAAAGACTAATCAAGGTGCAAGAATTGAGCGCTAAGCCAATAATTCTGAAATTAGGCGGCTCTGTCATAACTTGCAAAGAGAAACCATCAACCGCTAATCTACGGGCGATAAGACGACTAGCCAGTGAGATTTCATCTGCCGAAGTTGCTCCATTGGTTGTGGTTCATGGAGGCGGTTCGTTTGCGCATCCGTTGGCTAAGCGTTACGCTATAAAGGAAGGTTACAAAAGCAAGACTTCGCAAGCTTTGGGATTTGCCTTGACGCATCAGGCGATGGTTGCCTTAGACAAGTTGGTGGTAGACGCTCTAATAGAGCATAAACTTCCAGCTGTTGCTGTGTCGCCTTCTTCGTGCGTTGTCACCAAGTCGGGTCGAATCCAAACTATGATGGAAGAACCCTTGAAAAAATTGCTTCAGAATGGGTTTGTGCCTGTTTTATATGGAGACGCTGTTCTTGATTCAGACTTGGGCTTTACTATATTGTCTGGCGACCAACTCATAGCTTACTTAGCCATGCGTCTCAATGCCGAACACATCATTGTGGGCATAGACGTTGACGGTTTATATACAGCCGACCCGAAAACAGACTCTTCAGCGAGGTTGGTTAGCCACATCACGCTTAACAAGTTAAAGAGCATGCAACAACAAATTGAAGAAGCCAAAGTCACAGACGTAACAGGCGGCATGCTTGGAAAAATCGCCGAACTGATACCATCTATTGAAAAAGGCATAACCGTGCTCATCGTAAACGCCACAAAACCAAAGAACATTTACAAGGCTCTTAAGGGTGAAAAAGTAATCGGTACACTTATCGAGAAGGGATGAAAAAGCAATTGTCCAAAAAAATAAGGGGAAGAAAATCCAACCACTTGGAAATCTGCTTGGAAGAGAACGTTCAAGCACGCCACGTGACCACGGGATTTGAAGAAATCTATCTGGTGCACAGGGCGTTGCCCGAAGTTAACCGCAAAAAAATAGACTTGTCAACCAAGGTTTTCAACCACAAGTTTTCTGCACCCATAATAGTCGAATCTATTACAGGCGGCGTTGAAAAAGCCACAAAAATCAACGCTGCCATTGCAAGAGCGGTTGAAAAACTGGGCTTGGGCATGGGTGTCGGAAGTCAACGCGCAGCCCTTGAAGACCCAAAGTTAGAGCATACATTTACGGTTGCTCGAGAAAAAGCGCCCACCGCTTTTATTATAGCCAATCTCGGCGGAGCCCAACTCGTTAGGGGATATAGCATTAAAGAAGTCAAAAAAGCCGTGAAGATGCTCAACGCTGACGCATTGGCGATTCACCTCAACCCGTTGCAGGAGGCTGTTCAACCTGAGGGCGAAACCAGTTATGCGGGGTTGCTCAAAAAGATAGGGGAAATTGTCCACGCTGTAGATGTGCCCGTCATAGTTAAGGAGACAGGCGCTGGAATAGGGGCTGAAGACGCCAAGAAACTTGAGGCTGTTGGAGTGGCTGGCATAGATGTTGCCGGCGTCGGCGGAACAAGCTGGGCTGCGGTGGAACATCACAGAGCAAAGCGTCAAGGAGACGAGTTTCATCAGCGCCTCGGCGAAGCCTTCTGGGACTGGGGCATCCCCACAGCAGCCAGCCTCATTGAAACCACACAATCTGTTCGCACACCAGTCATTGCTTCAGGCGGAATACGCTCTGGAATAGATATGGTTAAAGCCTTGGCTTTGGGAGCCTGCCTCGCTGGAATGGCGCATCCAATCTTAGATCCTGCATTGCACGGTACAGAAGAGGTTAAGAAAACACTACAGTTAATTATTGAAGAACTGAGGAACACCATGTTCTTAGTTGGGGCAAACTCTGTTCAAAAACTGGCAAAGTCACCTGTAATAGTGACGGGTAAAATGGCTGATTGGCTGGTTATGCGTGGATTTGAGCCTCAAAAATATGCGAGGCGTAGTCTATGACAACTACAAGTAAAGTGAAAAAAGTAAAAAAAATGAAAATAGATATGGAGAAACTGCTCGAAGAAGAAGCTCCAATTATTGACAAAATGATTGAAAAATACATTCCCAGAGAATTCGACAAGAACTCGCTTGTTTTCTCTTTGAGTCCGCCCAGATACGACTATAACCTAGCCGCCTTAAACAAGGCTGTGGCTGAACCCATATGGGATTTCTTGAATCGCGGCGGCAAACGCTGGCGTCCCTCACTGTTTCTCTTAGTTGTTGAAGCCTTGGGCAAGGACCCAAAAGAATTGTTAGACTTTTCCATAATACCCGAGATTATTCACAATGGAACCATAATGATAGACGATGTTGAGGACAACTCTGAGTTTAGAAGAGGCAAACCTTGCACGCACAAATTGTTTGGTTTAGACATTGCCATAAACGCTGGAAACGTCATGTACTATCTACCATTGCTTCCTCTTATCAAAAATCGTGACAAATTTTCAGCTGAAAAACTGAGCAAGATTTACGAAATTTACGTTCGAGAGATGGTTAACATAAGCTTCGGTCAAGCCATGGACATAGCTTGGCACAGAGGCTTGGCAGACGCAGACAAAGTTACTGAGACCCAGTATTTGCAGATGTGTGCCTACAAGACTGGAACACTAGCCCGAATGGCGGCAAAAATAGCAGCTGTCTTGTGTGACGCCAGCGAAGACACAGTGGAACGCTTGGGAAGGTTTGCTGAAGCTATAGGTGTAGCCTTCCAGATTCAAGACGACATTCTAGACCTAAGCAGCAGTGAGTTTGCTGAGAAGAAGGGTGGACGAGGACAAGACATAACCGAGGGCAAACGAAGCCTGATAGTTATTCGCACGCTTGAAAAGGCTGCGCAGAGGGATAAGAAGAGGTTGATTGCAATCCTAAACATGCACACAACCAGCCAAAAGCTGAGAAATGAAGCCATACAAATAATGAAAAAATACGATTCTATTACTTACGCCAAAGAATTTGCACGAAAAATGGTGGCTGAAAGCTGGAAAGAAGTGGACCGACTGCTGCAACCATCCGACGCCAAAGAGAAACTGAACGCTTTCGCCACATATTTGGTTGAAAGAAAAATCTAGTTGACTGATAAAAAAATAACCAAGTGCATCAACCTTGACCAGTAACGAGGACAAAGAGGCAATAAGGAAAATAGCGCTTTTAAACGCGCTTCACTACGGTGGAAAGGCGCAGTTTCAACCCGTTCTCGGAAAACTGCTCACTGAAAGACCTCACCTAAAGGCTAGAATTAAGGAAGTTGCGCCCACAATAAACCAAATTGTCAAAGAGGTCAACAAGCTTTCGTTAGAAAAACAAAGGCGACTAGTTGAGGCGAAGTGGCCCAAAGCCCTAATCAAAGAGAAGGTTGAAGCCGAAAGGATTCTGCCTCCCTTATCCAACGTGGAAAAGTATGAGCGCGTTGTGACACGCTTTGCACCCAACCCAGATTGCGTGCTACACTTAGGCTCCGCACGGGCGATTGCTTTGAGTGACGAATACGCGAAAATGTATAAAGGCGCTTTTCGCCTCCGTTTTGAAGACACTGACCCTAGGTTGAAGAGGTCGGCGTTGCCCTTTTACGATGCCATACGTGAAGACTTGAAGTGGCTTAATTGTAAGTGGGACACAGAAGCCATTCAAAGCGACCGACTACCACTATACTACGAGCATGCTGAGAAACTTCTCAAGAATGGAGGCGCATACGTATGCACATGCACTCCAGAAAAGTTCCGCAAACTTGTCTTGGCTAAGAAGCCGTGCCCATGCCGAGAATTGTCGCCTAAAGAGCAGTTGACCCGTTGGAAGCACATGTTAAACGGAACCTACAAGGAAGGGAAGGCTGTTGTACGAGTAAAAACAGATTTGAATCATCCTAATCCAGCTGTGCGAGAATGGCCTGCTTTGCGAATTATTAATCCTAAGAGGTATCCTCATCCTCGTGTGGGCGGCAAATATAGGGTTTGGCCACTGTACAATTTTTCCGCTGGCATAGACGACCATCTGATGGACATAACACATATTATTAGGGGGAAGGAGCATCTCACCAACCAAACTCGACAAGAGTATATGTATCGTCATTTTGGTTGGAAGTATCCTGAAGCCATCCATTATGGCAGAATGAAAATTATCGGAGGCGTACTCAGCAAATCAAAGATAGTTGAGGGCGTGCGAACCGGAGCCTTCACAGGCTGGGACGACCCGCGTTTAGCCACGTTTATTGCTTTAAGAAAACGAGGGATACTGCCTGAAACCATAAGGCGTCTCATAATCGAGGTGGGTCCGAAAACCGTTGATGTCACCTTAAGCTGGGACAACTTATACGCTATTAATCGCAAACTCATCGACCCATTGGCTAACCGTTTCTTCTTCGTGCGTGACTCGAAAAAAATCGTGGTGAAAAAAGTTTTGAGACAGGTAACTGCAAAAATTCCGTTGCATCCTGACTATCCCGAACGAGGTTATCGCACTTTCAAAATCAAACCCCGAAAGGGTGAAGCTGCCTTCTGGATTTCAAGCCAAGATGCCAATTTAATGAAGAGTAGAGCCATAATACGTTTCATGGGACTCTTCAACGTCCAAATCGAAAACGTGCAAGTAGGCGTGATTGAAGCATTTTATCACAGCAAGTCACATGAGGAGGCGAAGAAATTGGGCGCGCCTTTGATTCATTGGATTCCCGCTGAAACAGGCATTCCCTGCGAGGTGGTTATGCCAGACGCTACAACCGCCCGTGGCATAGCCGAAGACATGTGTAGACAATTGAAACCAAACGACATCATTCAGTTTGAACGTTTCGGCTTCGTGAGGATAGATAAAATAGACTGGAAATTATCGGCTTACTTCACTCATAGGTAAACATTTGCAGTTGTATCCGATTCTGAGTTTTGTTCTTAGGCAGCTGAATCGAAAATTCATAATCTCCTTATATGGGTCCTAGTAGAGAGATTTCTAAATTTAGGATATATCCACTTGCCTTGGGAATCGACATTGCTAGAAAAGGATTTCGATGAGCTTCTGCTTGAAGCAGTTGATGAGGGGTTAGATTCGATAGGGGGATCTGCTAAGCATGCAATCTTTTTCTATCTAGAAACAGTTTTCCAAATTAAAAGGCGTGAGATTCCTAACAGAATTGAGGATTTTGCGGCTGCAATTGAAAAAATTTTTGGACTAGGAGCTAATTGTCTTGAGCTTCTGATAATGAAACATCTTTATGAAAAAGTTAAGAAAACTGTTCAATTAAACGAACCTAAAGATTTCACATTCACTAAATATGTAAATGCAGTTAAGCAGAGTTTTCTAGAAAAGAAGGAAGCAGTAGAGCCTGTTCAATTCGAGCAAATAAAGGCGGAGAGTTAAACGATGAGGTTTTGCAGAGCACGATCAAAGGCGTTTACGCAGAGGAGCGCTGATATAAATGAATGGCGATTTGTTCTCCATATTAGCCTGGAGCCTCTTAGTTATTTTTAAAGGGCTTTTGGCAGCGAGCTTAGGTTACGTGTATCTTAGAGATGGCGATAAACGCAAACTAATGTTCATGTTGGCTATCTTTTTCACCTCTCTTTACTACCTACCAAGGATGCAAACCGCAGGGGAAAGTATATGGATCATGGAAAGAGCTTCCGATTGGAGTTCTCTTCCTATCGTATCAGCCGTTTTTATTGCGGTTCTTTCAAGTCTCTTGAATCTGGAAAATTTTGACAAACCATTTAAGACATTTCTTTTCATCCTAGCCGCATCTTTAGTAATGGTAGTTGTTCCACTTCCTGTGACAGCCATGCCTTTTCTCTACTTTGGGGTAATAGCCGCGATTACTGTTTCAATTTACCTTTACTTTAAGAAAAGGGAAACTTCAGTTCTTATGTTGTTTCTTTCAACGTGTTGCTTCATGGTAAGCGCCTTGGTAAAGATGAACGGTATAGTGGAATTAGCTGTTTTTGCGGAAGTAGTTGCCAATGTGTTCTTAGTCCTTGTGTTCGTAACTGCAAAGGGAAGTATAAAAGAAGACGTCGGTTCCTTTTTGGCTCTTAAAAAAGAATTAGAAAGAGAAAAAGAAAAATTCCAGACATTGTTTAATTTGCTGGCTGACCCAGTAGCTATTGTTAATCCCCAAGGCAAAATTTTAGAAGTTACTGAAAGAGTGGAAGAAATAACGGGTTACGAAAAAAAGGAGCTGCTCGGAAAAAATTTCTTAAAAACAAACATTGTAACTGCTAAAAGCAAAGCCATTATGGTAAAGAATTTGACTAAACGAATAATGGGAATGCATATTGCGCCGTACGAAATTGAAGTGGTGACAAAAGACGGTCGAAAGGGGTTTGCTGAAGTAAATGCGGTAAAAATAGAATATGAAGGCAATTCAGCAGCGCTTATTGTTTTCCGTGACATAACGGAAAGAAAAAAGCTACAACAAGCATTAGAGGAGTCGGAAGAGAAATACAGAGCATTGTTTGAGAACTCCCCAGACGGAATAATAATATTTGATTTAAAGGGTAACATCACAGAATGCAATAACACCATGTTAGAATACGGGTTTAAAAAAGAAGATATAATTGGGAAAAACCTAACGGATCTCCTTCCCAGAAAATACTGGGCTCTCATCTCTAAAGACCTTCTAAACCTAGAGAGAGGAGAGCTTACACACGGCGAATTTGAATTTGAAACTAATAGAGGCATAATGTGTGTGGAATATAATAGTAGCCCAATCACGAGGGAAGGCAAAACCGTAGGAGTCCAAAGCATCTTAAGAGACGCCACCGAACGAAAGCAGTTGGAAGAGAAGTTAGAAGAGTATTCTCAGCAACTCGAAGCACTGGTTGAAAAAAGAACTAGACAGTTGAAGGAGACACAGAATCAACTTCTCAAGTCTGAAAGGCTAGCTGCCATCGGAGAATTGGCATCAATGGTTGGTCACGACTTGCGCAACCCGTTAACAGGCATTGCTGGCGCCACATACTATTTGAAAACGAAGTTAGGCTCAGAAACAAACCAGAAAATAATGGAAATGCTTGAGTTTATTGAAAAGGACATAGAATACTTGAACAATATCATAACTGATCTGCTAGATTATTCAAGAGAGATACGGTTAGAGTTGGCAGAAGCCACCCCGAAATCAATCACGGAAGGAGCGTTGTCTTTGGTCGAAGTTCCCGAGAACATCCAGGTATCTGACTTAACCCAAGACGAACCGAAAATAAAGGTTGATGTGGAGAAAATAAAAAGGGTCTTCGTTAACATTATCCAAAACGCCGTTGACGCCATGCCTGAAGGCGGTGAACTCTCAATTGCTCACAGCGAATTAGCTGGTAGTTTGGAATTTGCCTTCACCGATACTGGAGTAGGCATGGCAAAGGAAGTTATGGAAAAACTTTGGACACCGCTTTTCTCAACCAAAGCGAAAGGAATGGGATTAGGTTTGGCTATTTGCAAACGCATCGTAGAAGCCCATGGAGGCAACATTTCTGTGGAAAGCGTAGTTGGCAAAGGATCAACATTCACGGTAACTATTCCTATCGAACCTAAACTAAAAGGAGGTGAAAAAGAATGGCTGAAACCTTCAGAATCCTTGTTGTCGACGACGACGAAAGCATAAGAAAAGTGCTCGCAACTATACTGGAAGAAAAAGGATACGTTGTTGACACAGCGGAAAATGGAAAAGAGGCAATTGAGAAATCTAACGCTAAATTCTACAATCTTGCATTGATAGATATTCGACTGCCAGACATGGAAGGAACACAACTGTTAACTGCGATGAAAGAAACTACGCCTAAAATGGTCAAAATAATCATAACGGGCTATCCGTCCTTGCAAAATGCTGTTGAAGCTGTCAACAAAGGTGCAGACGCCTACATACTAAAACCGTTCAACATGGACAGCGTTCTCAACACAATCCAAGAGCATTTGAAAAAGCAACAGGAAGCCAAAAAATACAGTGAAGAAAAAGTCGCAGAATTCATTGAAACACGAGCCAAAGAAACTGAAACGATACCCCGCTAAAAAGCGCCGTAGCGCCCCTTTTTCTTTCAGACTTTCACTGGCGTCTTCTTCTTTCTTGAAGATATGGTACATTCTTAACTGCAAAAATAAATAAACAATGTATGGGCAAAGAGCAACGAAACCTTGATAAATAGGTGTTGTTGATAAAAGTCTGCACTTGAACAATATTTAGGGTGAGGCAAAATTGTCTAAACCTTTCTTTGTTA
>Ga0315306_10000286_pt1 | contig 24456 bp, 25 predicted proteins | sample TDP1_MG_FD_203803 | JGI IMG/M metagenome (GOLD analysis project Ga0315306, IMG submission 203803) | Freshwater sediment microbial communities from Lake Towuti, South Sulawesi, Indonesia - TDP1 | ecosystem: Environmental > Aquatic > Freshwater > Lake > Sediment | place: Indonesia: South Sulawesi... | reverse complement strand
TCGCAAATGTTAATATGGAAACTCGTGCTGAGTCAAAAGGGAGTTAAGAAATGCCAAAATTTAGGCAAACAGCCGAAATCCTCAAGCTAATGGGCAAGAAAGAAAACATACGCAACATAGGCATAATCGCCCACATAGACCACGGAAAAACAACAATGACGGATTCGCTTCTGGCAGAAGCCGGATTACTATCACCCAAAATAGCAGGCAAAGCCCGAGCCCTCGACTATCTGGAGGAAGAACAAAAACGCGGAATTACGATAAAAACTGCGAACATATCGCTATTGCATGAAGTGGGCGGACGCCCATACGTAGTTAACTTGATTGATACGCCGGGCCACGTGGACTTCACAGGAAAAGTGACTAGGGCCTTACGCGCTATAGACGGCGCCATGGTTGTTGTGGACGCAGTAGAAGAGATTATGGTTCAGACGGAGACTGTTACCCGCCAAGCCCTTGAAGAAAGAGTTAGACCTCTTCTTTTCATAAACAAGGTAGACCGCTTAATAAAAGAGATGAAGCTTACCGCTGAGGAGATTCAGAATAAATTTATTCGCATAATCCGTGACTTCAACAACATGATTGAAATTTACGGAGAACCTAAGTTCAAGGATAAATGGAAAGTCGACCCCAAAAAGGAAACGGTTGCTTTCGGTTCAGCTCTCCATAAGTGGGGCTTCACCCTAAACATAACCCAACTAAAAAGAATGAAATTCAACGACATTGTAGAGTTGTATGTGAAAAGTAAACATCAAAAACTTTCTCGATTGCTTCCACTCCATACTGCAATACTTGACATGGTAGCCAAAAACATGCCAAATCCAATTGAAGCTCAAAAATATCGGCTATTTAAAATCTGGAAAGGCGAAATCAAATCGGAGGTTGGTCAAGCAATGTTGAACTGCGACGATGAAGGACCAACTGTAGTGTGTATAACCATGGCTCAAGTGGAGCCGCAGGCTGGTCTAGTTGCGACTGGAAGACTCTTCTCGGGTTCAGTAAAAGCGGGAGACCAAGTGTACCTAGTCGGCGCAAAGAAAGAATACCGTGTGCAACAAGTGTACATATATATGGGTGCCTTTAGAGAGGTTGTTGACCAAATAACTGCTGGCAACATAGCTGCTTTGCTCGGTCTCGATTTGGCAAGGGCTGGTGAATCATTGGTTGACGTAGCGCATAAGGATGTTATGGTTCCCTTTGAACGCATAAAATACGTTTCAGAACCTGTCATAACAATAGCCATTGAGCCGAAGCAGCATAAAGATCTGCCACGCCTAGTCGACGCTATGAATAGGCTTTCAATAGAAGACCCGAACCTTATCTCCACCGTAAATAAGGAAACTGGCGAGTACTTGTTAAGCGGAATGGGAGAGCTTCATCTAGAAATCGCTGTGAAGTTTTTGAGAGATTACACTGGCGGAATAGATATTACAACTTCTCGTCCGATAGTGATGTTTAGAGAGGGCGTTGTCAGACAAGGCATAATAGCCATGACGAAAAGCCCAAACAAACACAACAGATTTTGGGTTCAAGTTGAACCGCTAGAAAAGAAAGCTATCGAGTTGATGGAAAAGAGCGAACTTGCCGAAGAAATGGGGACTAAACAAATTGGTAACATGCTATACAAAGAAGCAAATTGGCTAACAAAAGAAGCGAGAAACGTTTGGGCTTTGGACGAGCACAGAAACATACTCATAGACTTAACAAAAGGTATTCAATTTTTCCAGGAGGCAAGAGATATAATTATTTCAGGTTTCCGTCTGGCATGCCAAGCCGGACCTCTGTGTGGAGAACCCCTAGGAGGCATAAAGGTCAAGCTCATAGACGCGCAACTCCATGAAGACCCTGTGCACCGCGGACCAGCACAAGTCATGCCTGCTGTTCGCCGGGCAATTTTTGGCTCTTTCCTGACAGCTAAGCCTGTGCTTCTTGAACCAGTTTATAAAATCGGAATATCTGTTCCAATCCAATGGATGGGTGAATGCTCTAACATCATAACTCGGAAGCGTGGAAGAATATTGGCTTCTGAGCAAAAAGATGGCTTAACAATGATTACGGGTTATATTCCAGTTGCAGAGACTTTCGGTTTATCTGCGGAAATGCGGTCTGCAACTTCTGGCCAGGCCTTTTGGCAATGCACCTTCTCCCATTGGGAGAAAACGCCCGAAAAGAGTGCCGTAGAAGTCATTAAACAAATTCGTGGAAGAAGAGGCTTACCCTCAGAGATTCCAAAACCAGACAAATTCATAGAGGAATCTGACAAACATTAAAAGATGGCAAACTTAATAGGATGTTGAAGATGGGAAATGAACTTTATCAAACGTAATTTTGTTTTAGCTTTTTCAATGCTAAGGGCTCCAATAAAGACATTGGAAGACCTCAGTTCAGAAAAGACACTTCATGCGTTTCCCTTCCTATTAATCGTCGGCGCTGTTACGGCTTTACTGACACCTTTACAGATATCTTTGGGCTTTGAAGATATCAATGGAATTCATGCTGGAGGCCAAGCTGAGTATTTAGCGAAAGACATTTCTACAATGTATAGACTTGGCATTGAATGGCGCCCTCTCTTGATCGAAATGTTATACGTTTTTATTCTTTTATTTTCAACCGCATACCTGCACATCATTATTAAAGCTGTTGGCGGAAAGGGTTCGACAAAGGATACGTTTAAGATGATAGCCTATGGCGATGCCCCAGGACTATTGTTTGGCTGGATACCCTATTTTGCCACCATATCCGCTATATGGGCTGCGGTAATTCAACTCCTTATCGGTCCCATAATATTGCATAAAATATCGTGGGCGAAAGCCTGCTTCATATTCAGCTTTTTAGTAGGATTGGGAATCATCGAAATCGCACTGTCCTGAAAAATTTTAAAAGTGAAATCCATGAAAATTCGGTTGAGCCTTTTATGTCCATTTAATATGGATTTAACTCTTCATTGTGGACAGGCTTTCAGATGGAACAAGCAGGGCGAATGGTGGTATGGCATTGCTAGAGAAATGCCTTTTAAGATACGCCAAATGGGAAGCGAATTAGAGTTTGAGAACGTGGATGCGGATTTCGTTAGAAATTATTTTGGATTATACGATGACTTACCAAAAATTTTTCGGCAAATCGTCAAAGACAAGCTTATTGAAACTGCTATTAAGAAGTTTTATGGTTTAAGAATTCTCCGTCAAGACCCTTGGGAATGTCTTATCTCATACATTTGCGCCACATACAAGAACATTTCAGCAATAAAACAAATGTTATTTAATCTTTCAAAAAAATTTGGAGAAAAAATACACTATGATGAGTATGATTTCTATACGTTTCCGACACCAGAAAGGCTAGCAAAAGCAAGTATCAAAGAATTAGCCAATTGCGGCCTTGGTTACAGAGCAAAATACGTGTCTAAAACGGCAAAAATGATTTATAAAAATGGTTTTAAGTTTGAACATTTAGGAAAGGCGGATTATAAAAAGGTCAGGGAAGAACTGTTGAATTTTCCTGGTGTGGGTTTAAAAGTTGCGGATTGTGTTTTACTTTTCTCTTTAGGAAAGCTTGAGGCTTTTCCAGTGGATTTGTGGATAAAGCGTATTATCCTAAAATATTATGCAGATCATTTTCCAGAAGAATTTGTAAGGAAAATTTCAGCAAAGAAATCGCTTACAAGCACTGAATATGAGAAGTTGAGTTTATTTGGGCGAAGGTATTTTGGGGAATATGCTGGTTACGCCCAAGAATACTTGTACCATTACGAACGGACCCAACGCTAGATTAGCTCATTCTCCCTTAAGGTTTCGGCTGCCTTATTCCCGTTTGTGGTTGTGATGGATATGGCTTCGGAAACAAGTTTCATTGCATTGGCATAGTTGTGCTGTTTGGTTTGCTCAACAACTTCCTCAATCTTCGTCCTAATATCCTGAAAACCTTGAACCCCAGAAACGTTCGTGGCAATGTTGACTTCCAGAATCAAAGCATTGAAATATGCAACCAAAAGCTTCTCTGCACCCACGATTTCCTCATCTTTCATGCTGTTTAAAACCTCTAAAAGGCTGGCTGTTAAGATTAAACTTGACTTTACTTTTTCAGCGTAATGAAAAACGACTATGGCTTTTTTAATTTCTGACAAAGGCTTTGTCTCCAACAAAAATAAGCTAAAAAAGGTGATAAGGCTTTGTTTTGTCTAGCCTATTCTGTGAAAGCTCGCTCTTTCCATTTTTGTATCCTCTTTCTAACTTCTTCTTCAAGTCTTTCCTTGGAGATAAGTCGACCTCTAACTATGACTTCCTCGTCTATTACGATTGTTGGGGTGCTCTTAATATCATGAGCTAATCCTTCATTCAATCCTTCTTGGGTTGCCATATTTACCTCTTTAAAAGCAACGCCAAACTTTTGTGCAACTTCTGAGGCAATCCTCTTAGCCGCTGGACAGCTTGGACAAGTAGGCAAAGTGAAAACCTTCAACTCCATAAGGCTTCTTCCCAAACCTAATTTAGCATAGGGTAAACTTTTTAAATCTTTCATGAACGACTTAAAGGCGGAAAACGTTTAAATTAATTTAAAAACAGCATATTAAATGGCGTAACCAAGGGGCCCGTAGCTCAGCTAGGTTAGAGCGACAGGCTCATAATCAATCTGATGAGAGACCTGTTGGTCAGGTGTTCAAATCGCCTCGGGCCCACTATAACATTTGTACTCTTAAGTGGAAAACCCGCTTTCATATTTTAGAATTTCTTTTTATATACGGCTATCCATGGGCTTCCGAAAACTTTTCTCTCCTTTCGTGTGGTTCTCCTATAATCTTTAAACTTGCCATCTTTATATCTTGTAAAGGGAACTAAAATTGAATTGGGCTTTTGTGAATAGACGTCAAGCCTATTCGAAAAATAGGTTGTGACCGTGTATCTTCGTTTGCTTCCAAAAAGTCCAAACTTTTCAAGTAGTTTCTCCCAAGCTTCAGGATAAAGCTTCTTAAAAACTTTGATGAAATCAAGCACAGTAAACTGGTTTTTATGTATGTTCTTTATCGTTTCTTCAATCTTTTCTTCTTCAACAAGCGTTTTTAATCCCATTTCAACTACATCTTCTGCTTTACAGCTAAACTTGCAACCTTTTTTCCAAGTTCCTTGCATGAATCAATGTCCTTTTTAGAAGGAGAGCCAACGGCTGCTGCGCCATAATGCTTATCGTCAGCCCTACCCTGAATAATCATTCCATGAACTAACATAGCTTGCAATATAGACAGTATCGTGGTCTCTGCGCCTGTTGCAGTTCCGCCAGAACTTGTGAAGGCTGCGCCAACCTTTCCTTCCAGCTTCCCATGGATTTTAACCGACTCATCGATGATGGCTTTAAGCTTGGCTGACATCTGCCCATAATAGGTTGGCGAACCCATTATGATTCCATCAGTCTTCAGCAAGTCTTCAAGGCTGGTTTGGTCAGCCTTCTTTAATTTCACTTTAACTCCATTGACTTGCTTGGCGCCTTCAGCAACTGCAAACGCCATCTTTTCAGTGTTCCCAGTTTTAGAATCATAAACAATCAAAATCTTCGCCATTCTAATTCACACCCAATGGTAGCGATGCTGTAAACTCTCGTATTTAATTTATACTAATCGTTTCGCCACGCCATGAATTGTCAATTTAGCAATAGAAGATTGTTCCATAAGCTATAAGTGGCTAAACTGCATAAAACTTTCGTGAGGAGAATGGTAGACTCATTTTTCCGAGGGGAGAAAGGAGAGAAGGAAGAAAAATATTAACCTACCATTCCTCCTCACATTCTCTTTAATTTTACATATGTTGCTTTTAAACTTTTCTTTCAATTTTGAATTATACCTTTAAAAATCTCCTGAAAAAAGTGGCATTTAAACAGTTTTAGCCTAATGCTCGCTTTATTTCTTCCTTAAATTTTTCAGTTTCCATAAAAAACGTGTGTATCGGCTTAGCATTAACTATTAACCACCAGTTTTTGCGTTTTATCGACTCTTCAGGTCTTTCCCACTCGTCAATCATTTCAATTTTAATGTTGGGCGCAACCTCTTTTACGAGTTCTTCTATCTTTTTTGCAAAAGGATAGCCGAATTGACAAGAAGGGCCATAAAAGACTATCGCTTTGTTTCTGTCTTCAGGTAATGGCTCATACTCTCCTATGGATTTGGCTGGCTCATAGCCACCATCTATAGGAAGATATAGCATGTTTCCTTCAGATATTGGGATAAAACCGTTTTTCTTGTAAAATTCGGGCATTGGCAGAAATTCGCCTGTGTTAAAAGCTTTTGCCAACATGAATTTGCATGGCCTATCGCCCAAACATGCCTTCCTCTGTTTTGCATCCTGGATTACGCTCTGTAGAAGCTTTGTGCCTACTCCTAGTTTCTGTGCTTCAGGCGTTGGATTATAAATGCAGTTTATCACGAGAACGTTTTCTCTTCTAAAGGCTTTGGTTACTTCTGCCTCTTCTGGATAATAGAGTATTTGGGCAACTGGTTTATCGTTGTAGTAGGCGATTTTTGCGCAAGACCCGTATTTTCTAAGCATTTCACTGAGCCATTGTCTTTTCTGCTTAACTCCTTGTTGATGAATTGGGTCGCTAAGTCTTTTGGATGAACAAACGTAGATGAGGTCCTCTATGTTTGAATCTTGGAGATTCTCAATTCTAATTTTTCCTTTCATGTAAACCACCAACTGAATAGCTAAGGTTTAGCGAAATTTTTTATAATTTCATCAACTGTCATTATTTTGGCATTATACATGTATTCCAAGTATTTTAGTCCCTGCTCATGGTCTTCCTGTGTGAAGGCTTCTACGCCGTCTTTGACTATTACTATTTTGTATCCTCTGAAGAAAGCATCTGCAGCCGTGTGTCTGACACATATGTTAGTGTGCAACCCGCCCAAAATCACGGTTTTTACGCCTTCCCCATGGTATAAACTTCTCAATAAAAAGTCTAAGCCTGTTTCGAAGAAGCCGCTGTAAGTTCTCTTTTCAACGATGTAATCCTTTTCTGTAGACTTTAGTTCAGGGATTACTTCTGCTCCTTTCGTGCCTTTGATTGCATGTTTTCCCCATTTGTGAACAACTTCCTCGTCTTCAGAAAGGTGAGCATCATTGCTGTATGCGACTGGTATGTTATGCTTGCGTGCGGCCTCGATGAGCTTTTTTAGGTTTGGAATTATGTGTTTAGCTCTTTCGCATTTCAAATCTCCAGTAACGAAGTCGTTAAGCATATCAATTATTATCACAGCCTTGTTATCCAAAGAACTATCGACCTCCGAGAACTCAAAATCATATAACTCGCAGCTTTATTTAAATCAGTTTATTTTTCAGCTTCTAAAGTGTATAATCCTTTTGTGAACTTCTCTGCTTTACCCTTTTGAACCAAAACAGTATCCTCTATGCGAAAGCCCCCGAAGCCTACAATGTATACGCCAGGCTCGATTGTTACCACATTCCTAATCATCAACCTGTCTTTACTTTCTTGTTTTAGCGTTGGTGGTTCATGAACTTCTAAGCCTACGCCATGGCCTAAATCGTGGACGAAATATTCGCCATATCTAGCCTCTTCTATAATTTTTCGTGCTACAGTGTCTATGTCCTTTGCTTTTGCCTTTGGTTTTACGGCTTGCAAGGCTTTTTCTTGAGCTAACCTAACGATTTCGTAAATTTTCTTTTGCTTTTCCGATGACTTTCCAGCCACCAGCGTTCTTGTCATGTCTGAGCGGTAATGATGGTATGCAGCGCCTATGTCTACAACCACTAAATCGCCTTCTCGGATTTCCCTGTCTGTACAGCCTCCATGAGGAAAAGCAGAACGAACACCAGAAGCTACTATAGTTTCGAAGGCTGTCCCCCAACAACCGCACCTCCTCATTGCATACTCGATTTCTCCAGCAACCTCATACTCCTTTATGCCGGGTTTTATCATTTCGTAGGCGACTTTCATGCCTTCGCTTGTCAATTCTCCAGCTTTACGCATAAGCTCAAGCTCTTTTTCATTCTTCACTTTGCGTAGTTCCCAGATAAGGCTGCCTTGAATTTTCAGTTTTGTTTCGCCTTTCAATCTCTTCGCAAGATTGCGATAGTTTTCAAAATTTAGTGTGTCAACGGCAAGTTTTTTGATTTTGAAAGCCTTGACATGCTTAGCAACTTTTTCCATCAATTTTTCACCGCGTTTCATCATCTCAACTTCAAAACCTTTTGCTTCCGCTTTTGCCTGCTCATAGTTAACATTATAAACATAGACTGTGCTTGCACCAGTTTTAGGTATTAACACGCAAGCAAGTCCCGGACAACCAGTAAAATACAAGGCGTTAATTTCATTAGCAATCAAAAATCCGTCAAAGTCTTTCTCCTCAAAGGCCTTTTGTTTTAAAGCATCTACCTGTTCCACAATTTTCACCTTTTAGAAGGAAATCATAGACTATACTTTAGCTTAAAATGTTTTGCAAAAAGACCTTGAATCATAATATATCCTTTTTCATGCTTTTGTTAACCAACAGAAATTTTTAATTAAGTGAGTTTGTTCTGTTTGTTAGCCCGTGATCAAAAATGCAATATTGCATTGAAACTAGAGACTTGGTTAGGATATTCAAAGGGAAAAATGAGATAGTGAAAGCTCTAGATGGAGTCTCTGTTTCAATTGGAGAAGGAGAAATTTTTGGGCTTCTCGGTCCAAATGGAGCAGGCAAAACTACATTCATAAAAATCTTGACGACACTTTTACTCCCAACGAGTGGCGAAGCATACGTAGGAGGATTCAACGTAGTTAAAGAACCAGAAAAAATTAGAAGGATTATAAGTCTTGTTTCTGGCGGCGAAACTCCAGGCTACGGAATACTGTCTGTTAAAGAAAATTTATGGTTCTTTTCTCAACTTTATGGATTGTCCTCTTCAACTGCGAAAGACAAGATTAACCGTTTGATGGTGGATTTGGATTTCGAAGAATATGCCAATACGAGAATGGCTAAGCTGTCAACTGGATATAAGCAGAGGCTGAATCTTGCTAGAGGGTTGTTGAGTGATCCAAACATACTGTTTCTGGATGAGCCTACTTTGGGATTGGATGTGTTGACTGCAAAGAAACTGAGAGCCTACATAGTCGACTGGGCAAAAAAGGAAACAAAAGGCACTGTTCTGTTGACGACGCATTATATGGCTGAGGCGGATGAAATGTGCAACAGAGTAGCCATAATTGACCGTGGAAAGGTTCTAGCATGTGACAGTCCACACACTCTTAAGGAAAATCTTAAAGAAAATCAAATAATGAAAGTTGAAGTATCTTCGGTACAAGCCAATTTTAGTTTCATGGACAAGATGACGGGCGTAGTTGGATACTCTCAAACCCGCAACATTCAAACAGGCATAACCACACTAAAGGTCATGGTTCGCGATGAGCCAATTTTCTCAAAAATCACCTCAAAACTGGAAGGGGAAAAGTTAAAAATCTTGTCGGTTAACAAGACTGAGCCAACTTTAGAAGATGTTTACATCAGCCTTGTTGGTCGAGGTTTTGAAGAAGGAGAATAGGCAGAGGTGCTACTCATGCGTGAACAGCTAATCCGAAATCTGAAGGTGGCTTACGCAAGACTCTGGGTTAGGGTCAAAGGCGGCAACAGAGAACCTGAATGGCTTATTGCAGAGATGACCATCCCAATTTTGACTTTAAGCGCTTACATTTATCTATATGCAATGTTGAAAGCTCCTCCAGAGTTTGCAAGTTTCGTTGTTGTCGGTGGGACGATGATAGCTTTCTGGTCAAACGTGTTGTGGAACATGTCTGCACAATTTTATTGGGAGAAAGGAAATGGAAATTTAGAACTATATTTAGTTGCTCCCATCTCTAGAATGGCAATTCTTCTCGGAATGGCTTTGGGAGGAATTGTGAACACAACTTTGAGAGCTGTGGCGATTCTCGTTGCTGGAACGTTAATTTTTCAAGTTCCATTCGTAGTTCATGAGCCCTTAACTGCCATGCTAATATTCTTTCTAACAATCATAGCTCTCTATGCCTTAGGCATGCTGTTTGCTTCTTTATTCATGTTATATGGCAGAGAAGCTTGGCACACTGCAAACCTTCTGCAGGAACCAGTTCATTTTCTCTCCGGGCTTTATTTCCCAGCAAGGTATCTGCCTTTCACAGTTCAGCTTCTAGCATCCTTAATTCCGTTAACGTTTGGGTTAGATGGTATAAGGAGGGTTGTTATTTTAGGTGAAGGCATAGCGGACATCTGGCTAAATGTGGTTGCGTTAGTTATTTTCATTTCGGTTTTGTTGCCTTTGGCCAAGTTCGCTTTGAATTTTATGGAGAATTTGGGCAAAAAAGAGGGGAGGTTAACGTTGAGATGGCAGTAAACACTATTCTGAAAACTGTGAAGCAAGCTATCTGGGTTGGTTGGAAAGTTGAAACCAACTGGACTGACCCTCTAGTTTTCGCTATTTACTATCTCATTCGCCCCATTGCAGCTTTACTTATTGTAGGCTTCATTTTCCTAATCGGAAGCTTCGTATCAGGGGCATTCAATCCAGAATATTTTGCGTTCATGTTTATCGGAAACAGTTTCTTCATTTACGTTGTGCAGATAATGATGACTATGAGCATGTTAATCCACGAAGACAGAGCCCATTACGAAGTTTTAAAGCATATTTATCTATCTCGAGGTTCTTTAAAGTGGTATATATTTGGACGAGCGTTAAATGGGGTAATGAACGCTTCGATATCTTTAGTTCTGACCTTAGCGTTTGGATTGCTCATTTTTCAGGGCTTGCTGGGAGTGCAGATACCAATCAATTGGTCATTAATTGATTATCCGCTATTGGTATTGAGTTTGACCTTGGGTATATTTTGCTTCATAGCTATGGGATTCGTTTTGTGCGGAATAAATATTATGACATCAAGAGTTCAGTTTATGCTATCGGAATATGTTTCTGGCATTCTCTACCTCTTCGGAGGAGTCGTATTCTTGCCAGAAATGCTTCCAACTTGGGGTCAAACAATCTCAAACGCTCTGCCCATAACATATTTTCTCAAAAGCGTAAGATTCTCCATTCTACATCAAGCAAACTTCAATCCCCAAATAGATCTAGTGTATTTGGTTTTGACAACAATTGCAACAATATTTGTAGGACTCGCAGTTTTCAAAGTTGCCGAATATAAAGCTAGAAAAGACGGGTTAATAGATAGAAAAGAAGAATACTAACCGCCGCTTACGATGGGTAGTAAAGTTACATGGTCGCCATGTTTGAGTTTGGTTTCAACACCATTTAACTGATTAAGCAGGTAACCGTTTACTGTGATGATGTAGTTGGATTTTACGTCCATGCCTTTCGGTTCATAAACAGCCTTTTTGAAAGGCTCTCCATATTTTTCAGAAAGCGTCATCAGTAAATCTGTAACCGACGAATTCTCTCTAATCTCCACTTCTTCCTCCCTTACACTGCAAATTATGTTTCTTATATGACCAAGGTATTCCACTTTTACTTTCACAACTAAGCACCCAAGCTTCATAATATTTTAAATTTATAGTAGCTATTTATTTGTTTCAGTTGATTTTCAGTTAAAATTTAAATGAGATTTTAACTTACCTAAATATTCTGAAGTCAAAAGTGATAGATTGAATAACCCGAGAGTTCCCAAGACTGATTATTCACAGATAGCTAAATACTATGACAAAGTAAGGCCTACCCCAGCACGCATTTTAGTGGGAAAAATCATTGAGTATGGAAAAATAGACGCAGATTGCACCGTTTTGGATGTTGGATGTGGCACTGGAAGATTCCCATTAAGCATATCGACTGTAAAAAATCCCATGTTTTGTGCTCTGGAACCCTCGATCGAAATGCTGAAACAAGCTCTTGCGAAGGATAAATCTAAACGTATATCATGGGTTCGAGGAGATGGACAACGGTTACCTTTCCAAAGCGGTCTTTTTGATTGCGTTTACATGACAGCAGTTATCCATCATATTGAAAACAAGGAGAAGGCTCTGCGAGAAATTTATCGCGTCTTAAAGATACGTGGTAAGTGTGTGCTTAAGACGTTCTCACATTCTGGGATTAAGAAGCATATTACTCGTGATTTCCCAGGGATAGTTGCAATAGATTTGAAACGAATCCCATCTGTCCCCTCACTCAAAAAAATGATGACGATGATTGGTTTCAGAAGCGTTCACTACCATGCAGTTCAAGTTGACGAAGGATTCGTATGTATGGATGAATATTTGCAAAGAGTCAAAAACAAGTACATGTCCACCCTAACGCTACTCAGCGAGGATGATTTTCAAAGAGGATTCAAGATTTTTCAAGAAAGAGTTAGGAGAAGGTATGGAAATAAAATAAGGAAGATTTCTCGGTTTGTTTTTATCGTTGGACAGAAGTAATTTCCTCTCAGCGTAATTCGTTAGTTGAAAACTTTTGCTCGCTTTCATCTGTAGCAACGTCAAAGAAGATATATCTTCCAGTTTAAATTGCATGTATAATTTTGCCTCCATGCCGCACATAAATTCCTTTCCTAGTGATAAAAGCGAAAACCAGGTAAATCAACAAAAAATTCAAAATAACTTGATAAATTATATAGATTGGGACCAATAAAGCCAATTTAATTTTTTCGCCTCCATTATAGAGTTTTATTGCCATAGTTGTAGTTATACCAAATACCGCAAAGGTAAGGAATCCATTTGTAAAGAGGCAGAGTGGAAAACTCGAAGCATATAAAATGTAAATCATTGATGGAATAGAAACAAAAGATAGTAACGTGAAAGGACACAAAAGGCAATCTAGCCAAGCCTTTATAACCCATAGATTTCCTTTTTTCGTAGCCCACTTATGAATTGCAATAGTCTGCAAACTTCCGTAGAACCAACGTTTTCTTTGATTTAATAGACCCTTAAAATTTTCTGGGGCTTCCGTGTAGCTAAGTGCTTCGGGTTCTTGAGAGATTTTCCATCCATCTTTCCAAACTGAAAATGTGAAGTCTGCATCTTCTGCTACAGTTCTATCTGTTAAAAGGATTCTCTTTGCAATGTGTGTCCTCACAGCAGTTGCAGCTCCGGGGCAAATCAATACGTTTCTATGTGATGACTGACAAAATCGAATAATCATTTGAGTAAACAGATACTCAATTTGCTGCAAACGAGTCAATAGATTTTTCTCGTTTTCTATAACAATCATCCCTGCCACCATACCTACTTTCGGGTCTTTGAAGTGAGGAACCATTTTCGAAACCAAGTCAGGAGCCAAAATGCTGTCAGTATCTGAGATAATTGAAATGTCCCCTTTTGCCTCTGCAAAGCCTGCGTTTAATGCATGTGACTTGCCTTTATTTTCTTCGTGCTGAATAATTTTTACATTGTTGTATTCATCAGCATATTTTTTAGCAATCTGATAAGTCTTATCTGTGCTTCCGTCGTCTATTACAATAATCTCTATGTTTCCTTTGTAGTCTTGATTTAAACCTCTCTCAATAGATTTCGATATTGTCTTTTCTTCGTTGTAGGCTGGAAGAATTAAGCTTACCGTTGGGTAGTGAGGATTCCATGTTGGAAGAAGCTTTTCTCTCTTCAACTTAAAAAAGAAAGCCCACGGTATCATAACAGTGATTGGGAACACAAACAAGCCTAGGAAAAGCATCCATGTGGTTTTCAATGTGACGCTCAGAAATGGACTGTGAATCGCCTTTTTGGACGTGGGAATTACAGCTAAAATAAGGTTAATATTGTGTGCTTTAGCAAACTCCACTAGCTGTTTGGTTTTCTCTAGGTCATTGTTAAATGTTATGTCATCGCAACGGATCAGCGTTGTACCAGCATGTAAAACAGCTTGTTCCAATAAGTTGCGAGTTTGATCGTTGAAATCTTGAACGTGCATCAATATTTGGATTGGTCTATCTGTCATTAGTTCTTCTAAAGCCGCTCGAAATTGGTTTTCAGAGGTTGTGTTTCGCCACATCCATGTGTATTCTTTGATCCAAAAATCAAATGTGAGATTAAACATGGAAGGGCCTATTGCTTCATCTACCTCTCCCCATCCTGCTACTTTACGTTTTATGATGGTAAAACCTTTACTTCTCAAAACATAAAGAGCCCTTTCATCATATGCATTGCCTGGAAAAACATAGCATTCAGCTTTTAGACCACTTCGATTGAATATTGCTAATCCAGCCTCGATACGGTCCCGTATTTCTTTCAAAGGAACGTTACGTTCGTGTTCAGGATCGTTAAGACATGTAAGTTCATGATCAGTAGCGCCGCAAATAGGGCATTTATGGTCGTAACCATGCAAACCAACATGAATATTTTCATAATCTTGCACGTCACGTAAGTAAGAAACAAGTTCTGTTTCTTTATCAAGTGTTGAGAGGGGAGACTCCCCAAAAACTAAAGGGTCTATGAAAAAACAAACCAAAGCGATTACGCTAGTCAAAATAATTCCGATCAATATTATGGAACAGATCTGTTTAGGAGTCATTTGTCTCCATCGTAAAAACCGCAATTCTTCTTTTAGGCGAATGCGCCCTACCTTTATTTTGAGATTCTCTATCTCCTCCAAAAGACTCGCTTTCTCTTTTCTTAGTTTCTCAATTCTCCCTCGTAACTCTTTGAGTGTTGCTTGAAATTCTCCATCAATATCTTTCCACATGCGTGCGCCCCCTGCTATGCTTTCCAACATTGTCCTAATTCTAGGCCTGGTGCGCAAGGAATCGTTTTTATGAAGAGGTCAAAATATCTCATCGGTGCATTGATTTGTACACTACGTAGGTCATTTTTGAGTGTCCTTTGTACTAGAACTAAGATTTCAATATGCATTTCTTTTGGGCCTCAACATAAGCCTAATCCTTTCTCCTTTCAACGGCACACAGTACGTGTACCCGTTTCATTATGTTTCTGCTGTTTCACATATTTTAGATTTATAGAATATATTTCTAGAAGAACCTTCTACATATTCGCACCACTATCTCTTCATTGAATATCTCTTTTCAAATTTTCCATCACCTTCAAACCTTTTTCTCAACAAAAACCACTCGACCGTTTTTCTTAAGCAAGTTTCGATTTTTGTTGACAATTCTTTTATGCTTCCCCGAGCAGTCTAATTTCTAGGTGCTTTCGATGTCGTTGGACAAAAGAAAGTTGGAGAAGATTCAACAACAGAAAGAAGAATGGGAAAGAGAAATTGTGTCGAAAAGCCTTGAAAAGCTTCCTGAAAGAGGGGAATTCTTAACAAGCTCTGAGATTCCAGTCAGCCGCGTTTACACTCCACTCGATATTGCAGATTTTGACTATTTGCGTGATTTAGGTTTCCCAGGCCAATATCCGCTTACCCGTGGAGTATATCCAACAATGTATCGGGCGAGATTTTGGACTATGAGGCAATATGCGGGGTTCGGAACAGCTGAACAGACTAACCAACGTTTCAGATATTTATTGGAACAGGGCCAGACGGGTCTAAGCGCGGCTTTTGATTTTCCAACCCAAGTAGGATACGACTGCGATTATCCAATTGCGGCTGGTGAGGTTGGGAAAGTAGGTGTAAGCTTGAGTACATTGCGAGATATGGAGATTCTTTTTGACAAGATCCCGCTTGACAAGGTCACTACCTCCATGACCATAAATGCTCCTGCAACGGTTTTACTTGCCATGTATATTGCAGTCGGACAGAAACAAGGCCTGGATCAATCTAAGCTCGGCGGAACAGTTCAGAATGATATTTTGAAGGAGTATGTGGCCAGAGGCATGTACATTTATCCGCCTAAGCCTTCCATGAGACTAGTTACGGACATTTTCGAGTATTGTTCCCAGTGCATGCCCCAATGGAACACCGTTAGCATAAGCGGCTACCACATCCGTGAAGCGGGCGCCACCGCCGTTCAGGAAATCGCTTTCACTTTTGCAAACGCCATCGCTTATGTGCAAGCAGCCATTGAAAGAGGCCTGGATTTGGACAAGTTCGCTGGCAGATTATCCTTCTTCTTTGCAGCTCACAACAACTTCTTCGAAGAAATCGCTAAATTCAGAGCCGCAAGGAGGTTATGGGCTAAGATAATGCGAGAGCGTTTCAAAGCCAGAAAACCTGCTTCATGGATGTTGAGGTTTCACACTCAAACTTCAGGCGTGTTGCTCACTGCTCAGCAACCATACAACAACATTGTCCGAACCGCTTTTCAGGCGTTGGCGGCTGTCTTGGGTGGAACCCAGTCTTTACATACAAACTCATTTGATGAAGCTTATGCTTTGCCAAGCGAGCAAGCTGTGACGGTTGCACTCAGAACTCAGCAAGTAATAGCGTACGAAAGTGGAGTTGTCGACACTGTTGACCCAATTGCTGGCTCATATTATGTGGAGTACCTAACAAACGAGATTGAAGATAAAGTTGCAAGATACATTGAACAAATAGATGCCATGGGAGGAGCAGTTGTCGCCATAGAAAAGGGTTTTATGCAACGAGAGATTGTGGAGAGTGCCTACCGTTTTCAAAAAGAAGTTGAGGCCAAAAAACGCATAATTGTCGGTGTAAACGAATTCGTAACAGAAGAAGAGATTCCAATAAAGATTTTGCAAATAGACCCGAAAATTGAAAAGAAGCTTGTTGAACGCCTAAAACAGATAAAAAGAGACAGAAACCAAACCAAAGTGAAAGAAGCTCTAAACAAGCTGCGTAAAGCCGCTGACCAAGAAAACGTAAACCTTATGCCTTTCGTACTTCAAGCAGTAAAGGAATATGCAACTCTCGGCGAGATATGTGGCGCTTTACGCGAGGTGTTTGGCGAGTATAAGCCGCCTTCCATCTTCTAGTCAACCACGAAAAGCGGTTCGCCCTCGCTTACCGAGGAACCTTCAGACACGTACACTTCTTGGACAGTTCCTGCTTTGGGCGCTGCGATTTCATTCTCCATTTTCATGGCTTCAAGGATGCAGAGAACTTGTCCAGCTTTGACTTGGTCACCCTTTTTGACCTTTACTGAGAGGATTTTACCTGTCATGGGTGCAGTTATGGCGCCTTCCACAACTTGCTTTGGCGCTATAGCCCTCTTTGTAGGTGTTAGGGAGGTTGGTTCAAAAATCGTTAATGTTGGTTTTCTTGTGGCGGTTTTTACTTCAGCTTTGAATGTGGCTTCCTCAACCTTAATAGGGAAGATTTTTTCCAGCTCGATTTTGGGCAATTCCACTTGATACGTCTTACCATCTATTTTTATAAACCATCTCTTTTCTAAGTCAAGTTTGTCGGCTGGCAACGCTATGTTTAAGGATTTATCGTCTATTTTAACTGTGAAGGTGTTTTCTCCAGTCTTTGTTAACTCGATTTTTCGTGGTTTGCCGTCGATGAAAATTTCGTAAGCTGGCAAGGTTATGCACCATGCTCGGCTAGGTTTTGGCGTCCTGCTAATGCCCAAGGTGATGCTGCTCCTCTCGCTCTGACGGGTATTAGTGCTTTAACTCCACGTGAACTTGCTGAGTAAGCGGCAACCGCAACTGAAACTGCGGCAACCTCTTCAAGTTCCGTAACTCTTTCGGCCGGAATTCCAGTTTTAGCTTCTTCTCGTTTTGTTTTTCTCTTCTTGAAGAATTCTAAGGCCGCTTGCGGAAACAATGCATAGGTTAGCTTGTCCTCTTCGCTTTCAATGTATGGTTTAACTTCGTCTGGTATTTTGTCCAAGACGGGTTCCAGAAGGTCAGCTGGGCGGCATGTTATGGGTTCCTCGTCACCGATAATCTTCTTTTTAACTTCCTCATCTATGGGGGCTGGTGGCTTTCCGTAAAAGCCTTTCACGTAATCCTTTATCTCATTTGGCACAATGCTGTAACGTTTACCAGAAAGAACATTAAACACGGCTTGTATGCCCACAAGCTGGCTGGTAGGCGTAACCAACGGGGGATAACCCAGCTCTTGTCTAACTCTCGGAACCTCTTCAAGGACTTCGCTCAGTCTATGAAGCGCATTTTGCTCTTTTAATTGTTCGAGAAGATTAGAGAACATTCCGCCTGGAATCTGATGAATTATGATGGAAGCGTCAATCCTTTCAGCTTTTGGGTCGATTAGCTTTAGTTGGTCGTAGTATTTCTCTCTGAGTTCTCGGAAATACTCTGCGATTTCGTCAAGGAGTCCCATGTCAAAACCCGGGTCGTAGCTTGTTCCCTTCAAAGCAGCTACCATAGATTCGACTGGGGGTTGGGATGTGCCCCAAGCTAATGGAGAGAAAGCCGTGTCGATTATGTCTACTCCGGCTTCGCATGCGCGGAGGTAGGTCATCATGACCATGCCGCTTGTGCTGTGAGAATGCAAGTGTACAGGAAGTTCGACTTTCTTTTTTAGGGCTGTTATAAGTTCGTAGGCTGGTTGTGGAGCGAGCATGCCTGCCATGTCTTTGATGCAGATGGAGTCGCAGTCAAGTTCGGCTAGTTTTTTGGCGACTGTTACGTAGTATTTTATGGTGTGGACTGGGCTTATGGTGTAGCATATGGTTCCTTGGGCGTGTTTGCTCACTTTTTTCACTGTTTTTATTGCCACTTCCATGTTTCTTATGTCGTTTAGGGCGTCGAAGATGCGGAATATGTCTATGCCGTTTTCAGCGGCTTTTTCTACGAATTTTGTGATTACATCGTCTGGATAGTTGCGGTAACCAACAACATTCTGTCCTCGTAGTAACATTTGAAAAGGCGTCTTTTTTATGTAACGTTTTAGTGTGCGTATGCGTTCCCACGGGTCTTCGGCTAAAAAGCGAATTGCAACATCGAAGGTTGCGCCGCCCCACATTTCTAGTGAGAAGAAGCCTACTTGGTCGATTTTTTCTGCTATGGGTATCATGGCGTCTGTGCGCATTCTCGTCGCCATTAAAGACTGATGCGCATCGCGGAATGTTGTGTCAGTGATTTTGACTGGGTTCTGTGTCAGAGCGTCCATACCTCCGTTATTTTTGGATTGAATTGGAGAATAGAAAGGGTTAGTGAAGTGATATTAATCTATCGTGGTGGTTTACGTGTTTTCCGATGTCTGTCTGCCATATTTTCTTTCAAGCCATTCTACAGCGAATTTGACAAGCTCATTTGCCTTGAAGAGATATGATTGCGCGGCTCCTACTTTGCCAGAGCGACCCTTGCCATATGATAAGCATTCGCGTGGGATAATTTCGAAGTATTCTCTTGCGTCGGGTAAGATATTTCCGCAAGTGTCAAATTCTTCAATCTTTACCCACACCCGTTTTCCTTCGAGTAAGATTGGCATTTTATAACGCAGTATGCGCTTGTTTGGCACTTTGGCTATGTGTTCAGCGTAATGTAGGAGTGTTATAGTGTCGAACGGCGCTCCGAGAAGCAGCACTTTTCCGTTTGTTTCGCATAGTTTAGCTAGTGGCGAACCAGGTCCGTATCCATATCGAAGTGGATGATTTTCAGTTAACCATTTAGCTCTTGCGCCTACTGCTGCACATGAGGCTTCGGGGTTGCTGCTTCGGAAGGCTCCCGGCCACGTGCGTAAGTATTCGGTTAGTATGCTCCATTTTCTGTATGCACGAGAAGTTTTTGGGTCGAAGGGTGGGCATTCTTTTAAGTATGCTTGTCGCCATTCCTCGTTCCATTCATTGAGACGATAAGGTGAGTCTTCCCATCCCACATACATCATTAACGTTCCATCAGCGCCTAACACATCAAGTAAGGCTTGAATTATTACGTCCGGGCCGCCTACAATCCATCCTACAGATTTTACAGAAGCATGAAGCATAATAGTGTCGCCTCTTTCGACTCCAAGCTTTCTGAAGTCTGCTATTAATCGACTTTTTGTGATTGGCGGAAGTGTACTCTTTCCCATGTTCGCTCCTTGTTAGAAAGTGGTTAAATTATAATGGTAGGTTCCCATGTTTTCTTGATGGTCTTGGTTCACGTTTTGTTATTAGGCTTTCCAGAGCGCTTATAAGTTTAGGTCTGGTTTCTGCTGGTTCGATAACTTCGTCTATGTAGCCTTTTTGTGCTGCTATGTAGGGGTTTGCGAATTTTTGGCGGTATTCGTTTACTAATTCCATTCGTTTTTGTTCTGGATCTTTGGCTTCTGCTATTTCTTTGCGGAATATTATGTTTATGGCGCCGTGGGGCCCCATTACGGCGATTTCAGCTGTGGGCCATGCGTAGTTTATGTCTGCGCCTGAGTGCTTACTGCCCATTACGTCGTAGGCGCCTCCGTATGATTTGCGTAGTATTATGGTAACTTTTGGGACCGTTGCTTCGCAGTAAGCGTATAATAGTTTTGAGCCGTGTTTGATTATTCCGCCGTGTTCTTGTTCTGTTCCCGGCAAAAAGCCTGGGACGTCTACGAAGGTTATTATTGGGATGTTGAAGCAGTCGCAGAAGCGTATGAAGCGGCCTGCTTTCATGCTGCTGTTTATGTCTAATGCGCCTGCGTAGTGTATGGGTTGGTTGGCTACTATGCCGACTGGTTTGCCGTTTAGGCGGGCAAAGCCTATGACTATGTTCTGTGCCCAGATGGGTTGAATTTCGAAGAATTCGCCGTTGTCGACTACACGCGTGATTATTTCTTTTACGTCGTAGGGTTTGTCTGGGTCATCTGGGAGAATTTTGGCTAAGCCTTCATCGGTGCGGTCTGGGTCGTCTGTCGGCTCTATGGCGGGTGGGTCTTCTAGGTAGTTGTTTGGTATGTAGCTTAGAAGTTTTTTTATCAGCTCTATGCAGTGTTGTTCGTCTTTTGCTATGAAGTGGGCGACTCCGCTTGTTGTGCTATGTATCATTGCGCCGCCGAGTTCTTCGAATGTTACTTCTTGTCCTAATGCGGCTTTGACTACGTCTGGACCTGTGATAAACATGTGGCTGGTTTTGTCAACCATGATTATAAAGTCGGTTAGGGCTGGTGAGTATACGGCTCCGCCTGCGCATGGTCCCATTATTGCACTTATTTGTGGGATTACGCCTGAAGATATAACGTTTCTAAAGAATATGTCGCCATATCCTGCGAGACTAGCGACACCTTCTTGTATGCGTGCCCCGCCAGAATCATTCAGGCCTATGACTGGAGCGCCAGTTTTTAGGGCTAAATCCATTAGCTTGCAGACTTTTTTTGCGAACATCTCGCCTAATGAACCGCCAAAAACTGTGAAGTCTTGGCTGAAGACGTAGACAAGTCTGCCGTCTATTGTGCCGTAGCCTGTTATCACACCGTCGCCGAGATATTTGCGGTCTGCCATGCCGAATTCTGTGCACTGGTGAACAACAAAGCGGTCGAGTTCGTTGAAGCTGCCTGAGTCGAGTAGGAGTTCGATGCGTTCGCGGGCTGTTAACTTGCCTTTTGCGTGTTGTTCTTCGATGCGTTTTTGTCCACCGCCGAGCATAGCCTGCTCACTTAATTCACGTAAACGCTTAACCTTCACATCAACACTAGGCTCTTTAATACTTGGCATTATAGATTACCTCAAATTGAAATGGTATAATATTTCTCAAGTATTTAGAATATGTGGAAAAGTTTGTTAGATTTCTAGCATTCCAGATTTAACGGGCTTAGACCTCAAATTGAAAAAGTGTATTTCATAAGTATTTAGAGCATGTACAAGACTCTGAGAAATTATATTTCTTGCCCAAGAAACCGAGGGCTAACTTTAAAGAGAAAATAGTTCACGTTCTTAAACTTATTTAGCCTAATAAATTAAGTTAACAGAAAATCTGAAAGGCAAATAAGGGTCAAATGACAAAAATTTGTTAGAGAGTCATGAGAAAAAGTCTGATTTTCTTCGGTTTCGCCCTTTTCATTGTTGGCATAGCTTTGGGCTTTTATGCTTCTCAGCGCAACTGCCTAATTGCCTTCATCACAAGCGGTTACATGAGCTTCTGGACAGCCATAGAGCTTCTAGGCGGACTATTGGCGTTAGCAGGCATCATAATCGCACTAATCGGTCTAGTCAAAAAAACGTAATCTTATCACTTCTTTAATGCAAGGTAGAAGACGTGTTCTGCCGTTCCTTCTATATCTATAAAACCCCCTTCCCTGTATCTGCGCTTGCGACAAATAGCTAAGGCTGCAGGATGATGCGCATAGAAAACTATCTTGTCATAACCCTTACCTTGCATAAACTCTTCAAAAAACTCAAAAAACTGTTTCCCAAACCCTTTCCCTCTATGCTCTTCTGCCAACCAAACTTCATGAAGCTCAACGAAATCCTTCTTTCCGCCAAGAAGCTTCTCCAATATCTCCCTATCCTCTTTGTCTCTAGGGTCTCCCCTCCTATGGTCCTCAGTATTAGTTTCATGCCAAATCGCATGACCAACAATCTCGCCATTTTCCCTCCAAACAATAAGATTAAACAGTTTGTTTCTAAGAAAAGTTTCTAACTTGTCAAGTTCTCCTTCTTCCTTATACAACCCAATTTTGTTCAAGTATCTCTTAAACTCCTCAAAGTCACAGCCTACAACAAACTCCAAAGGTCATCCCAGCCCAAGACATACCCTATCACTTTCTCAAAAGAAAGCTATATATCAGCATGGTCTCGGATTTAAGCGTAAAGGAGATGATGCCATGAAACTCAATTCCGTTATTCAAACCATGCTCCAACACAAATCAATCCGAAAATACACAGAGGAAACACCTTCAGACGAAGTGATAGAAACAATAGTCAGAGCAGGACAACAAGCACCTTTCGCTTCACAATCCTACAGCATACTACTATCACGAAAAAGACAGCGAAACCCATTCAAAGCCTCACTCCTGTTCACCATCTGTATCGATTTTCACAAGTTCGAACTAATCATGGCGAAAAGAAACTGGAAAATAGTCACCAACGACCTAACACTATTGTTCTTTGGAATTCAAGACGCAGCCTACATGGCAGAGAACATGGTTATCGCGGGCAGAAGCCTAGGACTCGGAAGCTGCTTCCTCGGAAGCGCTCCATACAGAGCTGACAAAATCGCAGAAGAATACAACTTACCAAAAAGAGTGTTTCCACTGGTTCAGTTGGCAATGGGCTACCCAGCTGAAGACCCGCCGCCACGACCACGATACCCAATGGAATTCACCCTATTCGAGGACAAATACCCCGAGCTAGACCAAGAAACAATTTCAAAAGCCATGCAACAAATGGATGAAGGCTATCTCGCACAAGACTACTACCGAAAAATGAACGCAAAAATACCACTAGAAGGAGATCGCAAAGAAACATTCACCTACGACAACTACAGCTGGACAGAACACATCTGCAGAAAATGGGGCCAATGGCACGCAGAGCCAAAAGAACTGCTTGAACAACTAGAAAAATGCGGCTTCAACATTGCTGGAAAAAGACCTAAGTGAAAAACCATTTTCATTTTTGTTGTAAAGAAATGTCTCCCGCGAAAACACGCTTTACAGTTCCATCTTCAAGCCTCATAATCAACGAACCGTCACCCTCAACGTCTAACGCCAAACCAAACCATCTTTCGGTTGCACTTGACACTTCCACTTGGCGCCCTAGAAAACTCGCATAAGCTTTCCATTTCTCAAGAATTGTAGTAAACCCTTTCTTCATGAATAAATGGTAAATGCCCTCAAGCTTCTCAAGCAACGCCCTAAGAAGTTCTTTTAGGCTAACCTTTCTTCCGATCTCATTTTCAAGCGAAGTCGCAACCATTCTCAGCGGCTTTGGGAAAACCTCTTCCACTTCAAAGTTCGCGTTAACTCCTATGCCCACTACGACATAGTTGACTTTTTCTCCCGTCGTGTTCATTTCCGTCAGTATCCCACAAACTTTCTTTCCATTCATCAGCACATCGTTAGGCCACTTAGTCTCCACCTGTAACCCATACACTTCATGCAGAACCTTCGCTACAGCCAAACCAGCCCCAAACACAAGCTTAACCGCTTCACTCGCATCAAGTTTAGGTCTCAAAATAACAGAAAAGTATAATCCGCCTTTTGGCGAAACCCATTCGCGTCCAAGTCTTCCACGCCCAGCCGTCTGCGTTTCTGCAATAACCACTGTTCCTTCTTCTGCGCCATAGTTGGCTAACTCTTTAGCATAATCATTCGTCGAAGCAACCTCCCGCAAAAAAACAATGCGCTTACCAAACCGTTTAGTACGTAAACCCTCCTGAACCTTATCCACTTTCATACCCATATAGCAAACCTACGGCTTTTCAACAAGCTCCAACAAAACGCCTCTCGTACTTTTAGGATGGACAAAAGCAATTTTTGCGCCTTCAGCACCAACCTTGGGCTTCTCATCAATCAACACTACGCCCTTATGCTTAAGCTCTTCCAAAACCGCCTCAATACCCTTAACCTTAACCGCAACATGGTGAATGCCTTCGCCGCGACTCTCAAGAAACTTTGCAATAGGGCTGTCGCTGCCAAGCGGCTCCAAAAGCTCAACACGAGTCTCGTCACCACTGGAGAAAAACGCCACCCTAACCTTTCGCTCTGTCAAAACATGAACACCCTCAAATCTGAAACCCAAAACATCACGATAAACACTAATAGCATCATCCAAACTCTTCACAGCAACACC